>TARA_B110001450_G_scaffold131664_1_pt1 | contig 39809 bp, 31 predicted proteins | sample TARA_B110001450 | Tara Oceans TARA_B110001450 (sample SAMEA4396538) | marine metagenome | biome: Polar Biome; feature: [SRF] surface water layer (ENVO:00010504); material: water (ENVO:00002006), including particulate matter (ENVO:01000060) such as... | depth 5 m | reverse complement strand
CTGGGAACTTTGTTTGGTATTGTTTTTAGCACGGTGACAGTAATTATTATGAATTATTTAAAGGTAACTCCGTTAAAGAGGACCTAAGCAGACTGCTGCCTAAGACTTTATTCAATTCAATCGAGTATATGTAATATTAAGTTTTCTCATGAAAAATTACTAACCAAGTTGAGTAAACAAATAAAAATTACTGTTGTGGGGTCTGGTTACGTAGGTATGTCACTATCTATCTTGCTCGCACAATATAATGAAGTGGTTGTTTTAGATATAGACCCTATCCGTGTAAATAAGATTAATAATAATCAATCTACTATTATAGATAAAGATATCGACTTATTTTTGGCCAATAAATCCTTGTCATTATCTGCTACTTTAGACAAGAAAGATGCTTATCTAAATTCTGATTATGTGATTATTGCTACTCCCACTAATTATGATTCGACTAAAAAAAGCTTTGATACAGATTCGCTGGATGGCGTGATTAAAGATGCTTTGGCATATACTGAAAATGCTCTAATTATAATTAAATCAACCATTCCAATTGGATACACTGAATGCGCGCAAGAAAATTATGGAACAGACTCTATAATATTTTCTCCAGAATTTTTGCGAGAAGGTCACGCCCTCAATGATAATCTTTTTCCCTCCAGAATCATCGTGGGTAGCAAAAAAAAGGCAGCAAAAGATTTTGCTTTATTGCTCATCGAGGCCTCTAAGAAAGACAGCATAGAAACTCTTTTTATGGGTTCAGCTGAAGCCGAAGCAATTAAATTATTTTCTAATTCATATTTAGCAATGCGCATTGCATTTTTTAATGAGCTAGACTCCTATGCTTGTTTTAATGCTCTGGATGCTAAAAAAATTATACAGGGAGTTTGTCTCGATGATCGAATTGGTATGGGCTATAACAATCCTTCTTTTGGATATGGCGGCTACTGTCTACCCAAGGACACCAAGCAGCTTCGAGATAGTTTTAATTCTGTACCTAACACCTTAATAAAGGCTGTGGTTGACTCTAATGACTCTAGAATAGATTTTCTTGCAGATATGATTCTCGAAAAAAAACCAAATGTCTTGGGAGTCTTTTTGCTAGCCATGAAAAGTGGATCTGATAATATCAGGTCATCATCTACGTTTGCCGTGTTACAACGCCTAATAGAAAAAAGAATAGAGATAATTGTGTATGAGCCATTAATAGCTCAGGATGAGCTAGATGGGATTAAAATTGTTAATGATTTAGATTTTTTTAAGCAATCTTCTGAGCTAATCATTGCCAACAGAATGTCTGATGATTTACTTGATGTGCATGAAAAGGTTCTTACAAGAGATATTTTTAATGTTGATTAGGACGCCCTTATGAAATTTTTAGTCACAGGTTCCGCAGGATTTATTGGATCTGCTTTATCCCTTAGTTTATTGGATAGGGGGGATGAGGTTATAGGAATAGATAATCACAATGATTACTATGATGTCACCCTGAAAGAGAGGCGCTTAGCAAGACATCTAATGCATGATATGTACACGCACATCAGAATGGATATAGAGGATGGTGACGCTGTATCTAGTCTATTTTCAGAACATCAATTCGATGGGGTGGTCAATTTAGCTGCTCAAGCGGGGGTAAGATATTCTATTGAAAACCCTTTGGCATATATTAATGCCAATATTGTTGGCTTTTGTAATATTCTAGAGGGTTGCAGGCATCATAATGTTAATCATCTTGTTTACGCTTCAAGTAGCTCAGTTTATGGCTCAAATACCAAAGTACCTTTTTCCATTCATGACAATGTAGATCATCCATTAAGTCTGTATGCTGCAAGCAAGAAGGCAAATGAGCTCATGGCCCATACTTACAGTAATTTATACCTACTACCTACTACAGGACTAAGATTTTTTACAGTTTACGGACCATGGGGACGACCGGATATGGCGCTATTTAAGTTTACTGATGCAATTGTAAATAATAAAAAAATGCCTGTTTTTAACTATGGAAAACATCGAAGAGACTTTACTTACATTGATGATATTGTTGAAGGCATTGTAAGGGTTCTAGATAAGCCCGCTGCCCCGAACCCAGATTGGAAAGGAGATCAACCAGATCCCGGGACTTCTCATTGCCCCTGGCGCATATTTAATATTGGCAATAGTTCACCGGTTGAATTACTGGACTATATTGAGGCTATCGAAGATGCATTGGGTATGAAAGCAAATAAAGAATTTCTACCCCTTCAGCCTGGCGATGTTCCAGACACCTATGCCGATACATCAAACCTAGAAAAAGAGTTAGGATATAAGCCATCTATGAATGTTAAAGATGGCGTACGAAATTTTGTAGAATGGTACAAAGAATATTACCAACTATGATCATTAAATCAGATTTTAAAATTGCAGTAATTGGCTTGGGGTATGTTGGGCTGCCTCTTGCTCTAGAGTTTAGCAAGGTGTTTTCTACAATTGGATTTGATATCAATCAGTCTAGAATTAATGCTTTGCTTGATGGTCAAGATTGGACATTTGAAGTTGAAATAGATGAATTGGTGGAGGCAGAAAATCTAGGATTTACTAGTAACTTAGAAGATCTCCGAGACTCCAATATCTTTATTGTTACTGTGCCAACCCCAATAGACAATCTAAACAAACCAGATTTAAGGCCTTTGCTCAATGCTAGTCAAGCTATTGGCACTATATTAAAAAAAGGTGACGTTGTAATTTTTGAATCGACAGTGTATCCCGGTGCTACCGAAGAGGTCTGTGTGCCAGCGATTGAGAAGTCTTCAGGCCTAATTTTTAATCAAGATTTTTTTTGCGGCTATTCTCCAGAAAGAATCAATCCTGGTGATAAAACGCATAGAATTAATTCAATTATGAAGGTTACCTCTGGCTCAACTCCTGAAGCTGCCGATTTGGTAGACTCACTATATAAACAAATTATTACTGCAGGGACATTTAAAGCTTCATCTATTAAAGTTGCAGAAGCAGCAAAGGTCATTGAAAATACACAGCGAGATGTAAATATTGCCTTGGTAAATGAATTAGCGATACTTTTTAATAAGCTTAATATTGATACTGAAGAAGTTTTAGATGCTGCTAAAACAAAATGGAATTTTCTTCCATTTCAGCCTGGTTTGGTTGGAGGACATTGCATTGGCATTGACCCATATTACTTAACCCATAAAGCCTTAGAGATTGGTTATAACCCTGAAATTATTGTTGCTGGCAGAAAGCTTAATGACAGCATGACTTTTCATGTCATCCAACAAATTCATCAATTAATGATATCGCGTGACATTTCAATGGAGGGAGCAAAATTTTTAATTATGGGCTTAACTTTTAAAGAAAATTGCCCCGATGTAAGAAACTCTAAGGTGCTTGACCTAATTTCTGAGCTTGAAAAAATGAAGTGTTCCGTGGATATTTATGATCCTTGGATAGATAAAGCAAGGGTTCAAGAGGAATTCAACATCTTTACCATAGATACCATTAAGCAAGATGCTTATGATGGGATCATTTTGGCAGTGCCACATGATGACTTTAAATCAATGAAAATCAAGCAAGTTAGAGAGTTTGGTAAAAAAAATCATATTATCTATGATATTAAATACTTATTTAGCGCCTCTGAGGTGGATGGCAGATTATAACTTAGTCGATATGAAATATTTCAAGAGCCAGCTAACAAGTGTCTTTTTATAAAAAAATGAATATAACTGCAATATTAACAACAAAGCTGAAAGTGAGAATGGTATTTCTTATCGGCTTGATACTAATAGGCACATTGTTTGAGATCGCAGGGATTTCACTAATAATCCCTGTAATTATGATTATTATGGAGCCAGCATTTATCATAGACTACCCTCAAGTTGGAGTATTGGTTAGCTACTTTATCGAGCCTACTCATACTAATGCTGTGATACTTGGTATCTCTTCTCTAATTTTATTTTATGTTCTTAAAACTTTTTACTTAGTTTTTCTGGCATTCAAGCAAGGAGCTTTTATTTACAAGGTTAAAGAGGAGATTGGAAGTAGATTATTTTATGGCTATATGCGAAAGCCATATGAGTTCTATTTGCAGCATAATTCTGCGCAACTCATTCGCAATCTTAGTACTGAAGTAGCTAATTTAGGAGTGGTCTTAAGAGCAGCAATGACTCTTTTTATAGATGGTATTGTTATGATAGCAGTAGTTATCTTGCTAGTTTTTATTGAGCCAATAGGCACTATTACCATTTTTTGTATATTAGTGTCTTCATCATTCTTTTTTCAATACTTCACAAAAAACAAGCTTCTAAAGTTTGGAGAGAAAAGACAATTTCATGATGGGAAGCGGCTTCAGCATATTCAGCAAGGACTATCCAGTATTAAAAATGTAAAAATTTTAAGTCGTGAAGACATCTTTGTGGAAAGGTTCTCCAAACATAATTCAGCTGGGGTAGAGGCTGAGCGTTTCCAGTATGTAATGGCTTCAATGCCCCGGCTATTTTTAGAATTTGTTGTAGTGATTGGTCTTGCTGCTTTAGTGACGACTCAAGTTATGAATGGAAAAAGTGTTGAATCCATTTCTTTGGTTTTAAGTGTATATGCAGTGGCAATTTTTCGGCTTCTACCATCATTCAATAGAATGTTAGCTGCTTTACAGCAGATACGTTTTTGCTTACCCTCCTTAAATGTTATCGGAGACGAGTTAAGAAAAGTTGGTGATTTAGATGGAATCATTTCTCAAGACAATCAGCATATCAACAATATAAAAACTCCAGATTTATTGCAGAAAATTAGAATTGCTAATCTCTCCTTTAAGCATGCCGGAGTGAATAATTACGCATTAAAGAATATTAGTCTTGAGATCCTAAAGGGAAATTTTGTCGGAATTATTGGAGGCAGTGGCGCAGGAAAGAGTACCCTTGTCGATCTTATGTTGGGCCTACTTGCTCCATCGGAGGGGTTGATCGAGGTTGATGGAAAAAATATCCACCACTCCATAAAATCTTGGCAGGCTCAACTAGGCTATGTTCCTCAGCACATTGATCTTGTGGATGACACCATTAGAAATAATATTGCTTTTGGGGTCCAGCATAGCCAAATAAATGATGCGTTCATTGCCAAGGCTGTAGAATCTGCTCAATTAAATTCGTTTATAGAAGAATTACCGGAAGGCCTAGATACTTTTATTGGAGAGCATGGAGTAAGACTTTCAGGTGGTCAAAGGCAAAGAATTGGTATTGCAAGAGCTCTGTATCTGGACCCCAAGATATTGATCTTAGATGAAGCCACTAGCGCACTTGATATGAATACGGAATCAGAAATCATGGAGACCATTAACGCACTCCATGGAAAGAAAACAGTCATTCTTGTTTCCCATAGACTTCAAACACTGGTAAATTGCGATATGATCTACCGTATTGAGGCGGGTTGTCTTGTCGGCTCGGGAACACATCAACAAGTAATAACATTAGAGGATTAGAATATGAAAATTAGCAATAAATCCGATGAACCAATTATCATCGCAGAGGTTGGTCAAAATCATCAAGGCGATTTAAGCGAAGCCTTAAAATACATAGAAATATTTGCACAAAGTGGCGCCACAGTAGTTAAATTTCAAACACGAAATAATAAGTATCTTTTTTCAGAGGATGCTTATGCTAAAGAATACAATAGCGAGAATGCCTTTGCTAAAACATATGGTGCTCATAGAGAAAAACTAGAGCTTGATCCAGATGCATTAATGGTGCTTAAGGAAGAGTGCGGAAAGCATGGGGTGAAGTTTATGTCCACTCCATTTGATGAGCCTAGCTTAGAGCTACTCGCTGAGGTTGGAGTAGATATGATTAAGATAGCCTCTTTTGATTTAGGTAACCTACCTTTTATTTCCAAAATTGCTCAAAAGAATATACCTGTTGTCATGAGCACCGGCGGAGGCAATATAGAAGATGTTAAAGCAAGTGTTGCCATCTTAAAAGAATCTGTGAGTGATATTTCAGTTTTACATTGTGTATCTGAGTACCCATGTCCCGCTAATAGACTAGGTCTTGCAACTATTCAAGATTACATAACTGAATTTCCTGAGTGTAGGATTGGTTCCTCTGATCATTTCAATGGGATATTATCTGGACCAGTTGCTTATATGCTAGGAGCAAGAATCTTTGAAAAGCATGTAACGCTAAATCGTGCTCAAAAAGGGACTGACCATTCTTTTGCATTAGAGCCACACGGCTTTAGTAATTTTGTTAGAGATATTCATAGAGTTCCAGAGATGATGCCTACTAAAAATGATGGATCTTTAGGTAAAGAAGCTGTTTTTCAGAAGCTTGGTAAGTCCATAGTGGCATCAAAGAATTTAAACAAAGGAGATAAAATTCAAATGGATGATCTGTCAGGAAGAATATTTAGCGAGCAACATGTGCCTGTTAGAGAGTCCAAAAATTTTATTGGTGCGGTTTTACAAAACTCCATACAACAAGGCGAGCTAATAAATTATGAAGACCTTCAGAATTAATTGCTATATTTAAGAAAATTATAAATGAGTGAAATAGTAGATAGAGAAATTATTTTACTTATCTCGAAATTAAAAATGATTATTTTTGATTTCGATGGAGTCTTTACTGATAATTCTGTATATGTAGACGAAAATGGTTTAGAAAGTGTTCGTTGCTCGAGAAGCGATGGTTTGGGACTTCGCTACCTTGATAGCCTGGGAATTAAATACTCTATTCTTTCGACAGAAAAAAATCCTGTTGTTACAATGCGTGCTAAGAAATTAGGAATTAGTGTGACCCAAGGCCATGATGAAAAACTCCCTGTTCTTAAAAAAATTGCAAAGTCACATAATATCAACTTAAAGCAAATTGCGTATGTTGGAAACGATATAAATGACTTAAGTTGCCTGCAGGAGGTTGGTTTTCCTATCGCTGTCGCTGATGCTTATCCTGAGGTACTAAAGTTAGCAAAATATATTACTTTAAAGCTTGGTGGTAACGGAGCAGTAAGGGAAGTATGTGAGCTTTTTAATAAATTTTATAAACAGTAATAAATATGAAAATAACTAAAATTAATACTTTTCATGTATCTGCCGGCTGGCGACCTTGGTCATTTATTAAGATAAGCACGGATGAGGGAGTAGTTGGCTGGAGTGAGTGCACTGATTCTCACGGCTCTCCTTTAGGAATTTCAGGAGTTGTAGATGACCTAACCCCTCTATTGATTGGTCGAGACCCTCGAGATATTTCAAGATTATGCTGGGAAATGCACTCAAGAACAAGGCAAAGCCCAGGCTCTATTATTCAAAAGGCTATCGGCGGTATTGAAAATGCATTATTGGACATTAAAGCTAAGGCCTTAAACATTCCAGTCTATGATCTTTTCGGAGGCTGTATCAGAGAAGAAATTCCACTATATTGGTCTCACTGTGGAACATCTAGGGTAAGAGCATGGGATATGATAAAAAAACCAAAAATAGAGTCACGAAACGATTTAGAGCACTTTGGAAAAGAGGTAAATGCTTCTGGATACAAGGCAGTTAAAACTAATATTGCTGTTCTTTCAGATAATCCTTACATATACATGCCTGGTTTTTTTAAAAGCACAGGAGATCCAGCGTTAAATGCACCAAACGAAATACTTGAACAAACTGTTTCATGGATTCAATCGTTGAGAGAAGTCTTGAGTGATGATATAGATATTGCGCTTGACTTAAATTTTAACTTTAAAACGGAGGGCTACATTAAAATTGCAAATGCATTAAAACCATATAATTTAATGTGGCTAGAAATCGACTCTTATAATCCAGAGGCGCTTAAGCAAATTCGAGACTCAATAGAAATACCTATTACCTCTTGTGAAAACCTTTATGGCCTGAGGCAATACAGACCTTTTTTTGAAAAGCATTCAATGGATATTGCATCTATTGATGTCATTTGGAATGGGTTCACAGAATCAAAAAAAATAGCAGATATGGCTGATCTCTATGAAATGAATATTTGTCCACATAATTATAATGGCCATCTTTCAACATTTATAAGTATGCAGCTTTGCTCTGTTGTTCCAAACCTTAGGTTTGCTGAAATTGATGTGGATGATGTGCCATGGCGAGATGAGCTTTTTACTAATTTACCTTCCATAGAGAATGGCTCATTCATTTTATCAAAAGAAGCTGGGTGGGGCACTGATTTAAATGAAAAAGCCCTAGAAAGATATAAGTGGCTTAAGTAAAAAGAAAATGAGAATTGCTGTTCTGGGGCCTGGAGCAATAGGTGGATTAATTTCAGCTTTGCTTTGGAAGAATGGAAATGAAGTTTTTTGTATTGGAACGAATCACTCGGTAAAGAAAATAAATTCAAACGGTATTCAGCTTTACAGCAAGCTATATGGTGACTTCACTGCCAAACCTATTGCATCCGAAACCCTGCAAGTAGAAGTTGATGTTTTAATTATTGCCGTTAAGGCTCCAAATCTGTTAAATGCAATTCAAAAAATTGAGATTAATAATATTAAGAATGGCATTATCGTCCCTCTCCTCAATGGTACAGGCTTTGAACAAATCATTAAGGATAGGTTTGGAGAGGAAATTACAGCAGCGGGAACTATTGGTTCCATTGAAGCGATTATGACCAATAATACAATTAATCACCTTTCATCATCTCAACCAGTTTTAAATACTGGGTCTAATAAAAAAAATCTTAAAAAAAAATTAATCAATTTTGCCAACACATTAGAGGAGATAGGTATATCAAGAAATGTTTTTGATAGTGAGGCAGAATGCACTTGGACTAAACTTATTAGATTAAATGCAATCGCAACCTTAACCTCAGCGTTTCAAGTAAACATTGGCGCAATAGTAAACGATCCTACTAAAAATTCTTTTTTACACAATATTCTTCAAGAGGGTGCTTTGGTAGCTGAGCAAGATGGAGTTTTATTTGATGTAACTAAAATAAAAAATCAAATCTATAATCTTCCCCCCTCTCTCAGTTCGTCTATGCAGCGCGACATTAGGGATGGAGCCTCATCAGAAATCAATTACATTACAGGAGGTGTTATTAATCTTGCTAAAAGATATAATATTCCTGTTCCTGCTCATCTAAGGGCATATAAATTACTCCAAGGTAGAGTTAAGGAATTTGAATCCAAACATCAATGAAGAATAAAAATAAGGAAATTTTAGGAATTATCGGTCTGCGCTCTGGTTCTAAGGGCCTACCTGGAAAAAACATAAAACCTTTATTAGGAAAACCTTTGGCTGGCTGGATAATAGATACAGCAAAAAAATCAATCTATATTAATAGAATAATCGTCTCAACTGATTCGCAGGTATATGCTGATATTGCAGTTGAGCTTGGTGCAGAGACCCCATGCTTGAGACCAAAATCTTTATCTTCTGATGTATCTCATGAGGTTGAATATGTGAAGCATATGCTTGATTGGCTCGATAATAATGAAAATTATAGGCCTGATATAGTTGTAAGAATGCTTGCAACATGCCCAATGCAATCTGTTCGAGATATAGATGCATCAATAAAGCAATTGAAAAATGAAAAAGACTTAGATTCAGTTGTAGTGGTTTCTGAGGCTAGGCAGCATCCTATGAAAGCTTTAAAAATACTTCAGGGTAAAGAGAAAAAAAACTTAGTAACCTATTTTTCAGAATCAGGGCGAGAAGTAACTCCAATAGGTAGACAGTCCTACGAAGAGGCATACTTTCGATCTAATGTTATAACTTTTCGTACAAATGTGCTTACTAAAACAAATTCTTTGACTGGCGATAATGTTGGTTTTCAGATTTGTGATCAAGAAAGCTCTGTTGATATTGATTCTGAATTTGATTTTGAAATAGCAGAATTTCTTCTTACAAAAAAACTCAATTCTTGAATCTTTCATTGCAAACAATGGATATAAAAAATCAAAAAGAAAAAATTCTAATTGTTTTATCTAACGATATATATATTCGAAATTATATAAAAACAAGCGCTTTACTTTCTCTAGAAAAGGACTTTGATTGTCATTTTATTGCAAATTGTGACATTACCATTAGACAAGAATTAGAAAATAAACCTAATTTTCATGGCTACTATCAAGTTTCTGAATTAATGAAGATAAGGCATCAAAAAATATTTGATACATTGATGTATAGGTTTCGGCTTAAATCTTCATCTTTTGCTTTTAGGATTCTGCGTCAAACTCCAAATTTTCGAGCAGTATTATCATACGGACCAAAAAATAGAGCTCACTTACGTTTATTAAAATGGATGGTCATGAAACCCTATCTAATTATCCAAAGATTGTTGCTTAGTGTGGATGTTGTTTACGATTGCTATTTAAATTTTCTAAAAAAGTTTATTGAGCCTAATAAAGAATTAAGAAATTACATACATCAAAATGATTATGGTTTGGTTATATTTCCTTCATCTGCATATGACGTTGATGGGATTGATGTGGTCACTATTTGTAATGCAAGAAATATGAAATCTTTATTTTTAGTAGATAATTGGGATAACCTTTCAAGCAAAAGCATTTTATGGCAAAAACCTTCTCATATTTGTGTCTGGGGTGAGCAATCAAGAAATCATGCTGTTGATATCCAGGATTTTGATCCTACAAGAGTTTCATTGCTTGGAACCCCCCGTTTTGATAAATATTTTGAGCAAAGAAATCAAGATATAGCAAGTCACTTTAATTTTCGCTATATCCTGTTTGTCGGAACAGCTCTTAATTTTAATGAGGAAAGAGCGCTTACAGTAATAGATGAGATACTAGAAAAAAATAAAGAATCTTGGGGTCATTTAAAGCTTATTTATCGCCCGCATCCTTGGAGACAGAATCATATTGCTGTAAAAGAATCATATGGAAAAAATATTATTACAGATCCCCAAATTTTACTGGCAAATAATGATAAATCTACTAAACATCAACCAAATCTAGACTACTATGCTGGCTTGCTTCACAATGCAGAATTTCTTGTAGGCGGATTAACAACAATGTTAATAGAAGGCTTAATTTTTCATAAGCAATTTTTAGCAATTGCTCATGATGATAAAAAATTAATATCTAATATGCGTAATGCTTGGGATTATTTTGAGCACTTCAAAGGACTGGATAGCGTGGCTTCTTTAAAATTTAGCTTTAATGAAAATGACATGGAAGCAACAATGATTGATTGCTGGACTCAAAGAGAATCCATTGATAAATCTCAAATAGACAAAGATAGGCAATGGTATTTGTATCATGATGAAAATAAATATAAAGATCGATTGGTTAAATGCGTAAATAAAATTTTATGAACTTTTCAGACTATAAAAATTTTACAGACAATCATAAGAAAGAGTATGGTTCCTATGCATCCAAGTATCCACATGCTTTTCTAGCTCTTCATTTTCCTAGTCATTTAAGAGTCTTACAGAAATATGAAAGAACCTGGGTTAAACCAGAGCATTTACAGACATATTTCAATTCAACGACTGCATTGGATCCCATGAAGCACCTATATAGCATCTTTTTAAAGATTGCATTATTCTTTAAGATGAAAAGCTCCAATAGCAAATTGACCATCCATTCCTCTATTTCGGATAGCAACTTTCCAGGGTTTACAGATGTGCTTTCCAAGATAACAAAAAAAAATAATTGGAATTTAATCTACCCGATTACTCCCAGCACTTCTTTCTGGGATATTTTTTCTTTAAAAGCAATCTCGCCGTATCAAACTCTCCTGAGCATGAAAACAAAAAAGATTTTATCAAAATTTAATGTTGACACTGACCAAGAATGGTTTGATCTCCTAGATAATGACCAGCTAATGAGTGCGCTGGATGACTCATTACTTAATGATGTTTATCAAGCAGCAAAGCTTACATGCCGACTCGCTGTTTCGATTTATATAAATACTGGAGATACGTCAGCTCAAGCCAGAATCTTAGTTTCAGCTTCTAAAATAAACAATTTTAAAGTTGTCTCTATAGCCCATGGCTACGCGACTGATGACAAGCTGTGTGGTTTCGCGCCAGTGATGTCTGATAAGTTAATTTTATGGACGCAAAAACAACTAAATGACATGTCAGATGTCTTACCCCTAGAGCAATCAAAGAAATTATCCTTTATTGGTTTCCCGAAGAAATATCTTTCGCAAGCCCCAACAACTTCAGATGCACCAATCTTAATGTTAGCGGGGTTTATCGAGCCAATACTTTTAAACAAAGAATCAAAAAATATTTTGACTCATACTATTTCTGAGTTACAAAAAATGTCTGACAATTTTAAGCTTAGATTACATCCTAATGAAAGACATGGCGTGAAAATAATAGAGCAATTTTTAGCTAAGCATTCAATAGATGTGAGTGTTGACAATCTTGAAGAAGATATTGCCAATGCAAGACTTATAATTGGCATGCATACATCTACTTTAATTGAAGCAGCCTCCACCGGAAAAGCAGTCTTTGAAATCAAGGAGCTTGCCCACCATTATTCTCATTACACAGTTCATGCTTTTGAAGCCGTTCATAGCATTAGCTATCAAGATCTAAATCGCCTTAATCTCACTCAAATTGATAATTTTTCTGAGAGCTACTTGAAGTTTGATGAAGAGAAAATGTCGATTGAATTGCAAGAATTATTATGCTCCCTGGCTCCAGCATAATTTTCTAACTTACAAAGCATGAATCCGTTATAATAGTAGGGTTTTATGATGATAAAAAATTAAAAGGTTTTCATATGGATAAGCAAGACATACTTTCTGCCCTTTCAGTCAGCGGGGCTCCTGATCAAGCATTACTCTTCACTACAATTAATTTTATCTTGTGCGTTGCAATGTCTTTTTTAATTAAGATATTTTATACAAGGTATTCAGTCTCATTGACTGGAAAAAACCATATTGGAGTAGTTATACCTGTTCTCTCAAGCATAATTTTTTTAGTAATTATGGTAGTCAAATCTTCATTAGCACTGTCATTAGGGCTAGTGGGAGCACTATCAATTGTTAGGTTCAGAACACCAATCAAGGAGCCTGAAGAATTAGCTTATCTTTTTCTAGCTATTTCAGTTGGACTCGGATATGCAGCAGGCCATACATTTCTTACAACCTCTATAACACTAGCCATCTTATTTATTATTTATACTTGGCTTTCTAATAAAACTATTGGAAAAAATAATGAATATAACTTAGTAATAAATTGGAGCAATCAAGAGGTATCTTTTGACGACATCTCAAATGCCTTGCTTGAAAAGCTAGAAGATCTAAGATTAATCAGACTCGACCAAAGCCCGACTGTTAATACAGCTGTACTGCTTGTAATGCCTGATAAAAATCTAACTATTGATAATGTGATACAAGAAATTCGCTCTTTAGATGCAGGTGCAGAGATTTCATTCTATGAAGCTAAAACAAATTGGTAATAATTGCTGAGGGATATCACCAACTTAATTTATTTTTTTGATCTTAATTCTTGATGATTTTAAAGAAAAAAAAATCTAACTTACTTTTAGGTGGGTTATTATTAATCTCATCTGTAATTTTTTTATCAGCCAACAAGAATACCTTATTAATAGAGATCCATAATGTGTATGAGGGCTACATGTCCCTCAATCCTGGTTTTTCTAGCGCTCGTAATCTTGATGATGAGGGTGGTTATATTGCATATGAAAATCCAATTTCCAAAGGCGTATCCATGCTTAAAGCCCTGCCAGCATCATGGCTTAAGAAAAGACAAAATTCTGAATCAGAGCCCATTAAAAGTATTGATCTTATTATAAAATTTTCTAACTATAAAAAAATTTTAGACGATAGGTCGAATGCAATTTTAACAGGGTTTTTAACCAATCCCAGAACAGTTAATGGAATCGTTGTTTACCAAGGTAATGAATATGATGCCAAGATTAGACTAAAAGGCGATCTTGGTGATCATTGGCTAGGTGCTAAAAGAATAAGCCTAAGAATTAGCCTAAAAGATGGCCAGACTATTTTTGGCATAAATAAATTTTCTCTACACAAACCCCGTGCACGACAATATCCTTATGAGCATGCCTTTCAGAATACCCTTCGTAGCAATGGGAATTTAGGAGCTATACATGATTTTGCAAAAGTAACATTGAATGGAGAGTCATGGGGCATTATGAATGTTGAAGAGAATATCTCAAAACAGCTTCTTGAAAAGTCAGGCGTTAAAGACTCTTTAGTCTTTCGCTTTTCTAATGATGAAAAATGGTTAAAGTATGACAGGCAATTTGAAGATGCATACCCATCTTTTCGTTACTCAGATCCTAAGTTAATAGCTACGGTGCAGCAACAAGGTAAGTATTTTACTGACTTGATTCAGCGAAAAAGATTTACATATGTTTTAGAGCAGAGACTGAAAAAAAACCACTCTCACCTTTACTCTCTTGAGCCACATATGAAAGCATTGTTAGCAGCTCTTGCTTGGAACAATACACACACTTTAACTAATTCTAATTCTAGATATTACTTTAATCCCTATATCTTGGAATTAGAACCAATCACCATGGATCAGGGAATGTTTTCTTACCCGCCTAATCACTTCATTGGCTTGGATAGAGGTGAATTGAGCGAGGTATATAATCAAGTGTTGCTCGGCGCAAAACAAAATATAGAAATTAATTCATACTTAGACTTTCTACACTCATTTAGTCAGAATCTGGAATTAGAGCTTAATAAGTTTGCTCAATACTTCCCGTTGGATGCATATAAGACAAATGATGTGATCTTAAAAAATATTAAGCTCATTGAGGAAAATAAGAGCGTATTTAAACAATGGTTTTTAGATTTTGAGCCTGCTGATGATGAGACCACTCCTATCGATAAGCCAACAGATTTGGAGGCACGAGCATTTAATGAGCATTTGCATGTCAGACATTATGATGATGGCAGGTTAATGGTATTTAACCTCTTGCCCGAGGCAGTAGAATTAAATCAAGTTATTCATAAGGGGCTTAAGATTGATATGATGCCAATTTCAATTCCAGGTTATGGCAAGAATAGTTACGAGCCATTTCAAATTGAAACAAATATTCTAGGTATACAGGATAACGAAATTAAAATTGTTTCATCTTATTTAGGCAACATTAAAATTATTGATGCATATCCAACACTTATTTCTGAGGATATTTTTAATCCATTATTAGATAGTACTGCTCATAATTTTGACTTTGTCGCTAATATTTCAGATGGTAAGTGGAAAGTATCCACTGGCGAGTGGGTTGTTGACAAGCCATTGGTGGTCTTTGGCGATATATTGTTTGAAGAGGGAGCAAACCTTAAATTCTCTGAAAACGCATATTTAGTTGTAAAAGGTGGAATGAAAGTTTTAGGCTCGCCATCTTCTCCAGTAGTTTTTGAAAGCATAGGCTCACATTGGAAAGGGATATATGTCTTGGGAAGCCCTACATCTAAGTCATTCATTAAAAATGCAGTATTTAAAAATACATCTGGAGTAAATGATGGGCTATTGTCATTAACTGGCGGGGTAAATTTTTATATTGGCACCGTCAAGATGGATGCTGTTGAATTTCAATTATCATCTGCAGAAGATTCACTCAATATCGTCAATGCTGAAATTGATATTGCTAATATCTCAATTATCAATTCTTTTTCAGATGGTTTTGATTGTGATTATTGCAAAGGTAAAATAATAAATTCATTATTTGATGGTATGGGTGGAGATGGATTGGATTTTTCGGGAAGCTCAGTAAGCCTTGATAAGCTAACTTTTAAAAATATTAAAGATAAAGCTTTGTCAGTGGGTGAAGCAAGCTCTATTATGATTAGCAATACTAGCATGCAAAATATTGGAGTGGGCATTGCAGCTAAGGATGGAAGCTCCGCATTGGCAAGGAATGTTGCCATTAGCAATTATGCACTTCACGCGGCAATGACATACTCAAAGAAAAATTATTATGATCTTTTCTCTTCACTAGAAATTTCAAACTCTAATATTAATGGCTCCAATCCTTTTCTTCGTCAGATGGGCACTTCATTAATCGTGGATAGCAATCCAATCAAAGCGCAAGATGTAAATATAGATGAACTTTACTCTACCGGGGTAATGAAAAAATAATGAGTAATTATCGCTATGAAATTAAATTTGTTTTAAATGAAGAAGCGCTGTCTCACTTCTTAAGTTGGATGTACTTGCATACAAACTGCAGAAAGAAATACCCCAACAGAACTGTTAATAGTGTTTATTTTGATGATTCCGGTTTCTCATCAGTCAGAGATAATCTCGCAGGAGTTCCTGATAGAATGAAAATGCGCTTAAGATGGTATCAAAATAAAAATAATCTTTTGTTGGGTGATCCAGTTTTAGAGCAGAAACTAAAATCAGGCAGACTGGGAAAAAAAGAATCCATATCTCTTTCAAATTTAGGCGACAATCTCCTAAATACTCCAATTATTGAACTAAGAAATATGATTGAAAATGAATTGCCTATTGACCATAAGGCATATCTTGAACACATTATTCCTACGCTGTATGTTTCTTATAATAGGCAATATTATGAGAACTCTCTTGGTCTTAGGATTACAGTAGACGAGGATATTAGATTCAAATCTAATTTTTCATCCAGTACTTCAATTAATCAGCTCACTCATATTTCTTATAGAAGTAAGATTATTGAGCTTAAGTTTGATCCATCTATTAAAAATGAAGTGAACCATTTATTAAGGTCCTTAAGCCTTACCCCAATAAGACATTCTAAGTACCTCACTGGCTTAGCTATGCATGGCCAAGCTCAATACATTTAGTTATAGATAATGTGTGGTATAACTGGATTTTTTGACCCCTCGGAGCAATCATTTCACGCTGCTACTAATATTGGTAAGAGTATGATGTCCTCTATTCAGCACCGAGGTCCAGATGATTCTGGTTTGTGGGTCAGTGATGATGAGGATCTAGTTTTGGCTCATCAGCGACTTGCTGTCATTGATATTTCTAGCGCAGGACACCAACCAATGCATTCTTCATCTGGAAGATTTACGATTGTATTTAATGGGGAGATCTACAATTATAAGGTGCTGAAATCTTTAATTAGCAGACCGTCGTGGAAGGGAGACTCAGATACAGAAGTGCTATTGGAGGCTATTGAGGAATGGGGTCTTAAAAAAGCCATAAAGCTATGTGATGGAATGTTTGCATTTGCTTTGTTTGATAATCATAGGAAAACACTTTCACTTGCAAGAGATAGGATGGGCGAAAAGCCGTTATATTATGGATGGATTGAAAATATTTTTCTTTTTGGCTCAGAATTAAAATCAATAAAAGCACATCCTGCATTTATTAAAAAGATTGATATGAAAGCGGTAAGCTTATATTTTAATCATGGATATATTCCTTCTCCGTACAGCATTTATGAAGGAATTTCCAAGCTACTTCCTGGGAATATAATCAGCGTTGATCTAAATTCAAATACATCACAGCTCTTTGAATACTGGTCTATTGATGAATCAATGACTGATGAGAGCATATTTCATAAACAAGAACCTGGATACTTAGATGAATTAGAGCAAAGATTGACCAAAGCTGTAACTCAACAAAGTATTGCAGATGTGCCTCTAGGTTCCTTCCTTTCTGGTGGAATTGACTCAGCATTGATTACAGCGATTCTACAAAAAAACTCAGAGAGACAAGTTGAAACTTTTAGCTTGGGTTTTGAAGAGAAGAGATATAATGAAGCTAATTATGCAAAGCGAGTTGCAGATTATTTAGGAACGAAGCATCATGAGCTAATAGTCAGATCAGATGATTTGCAGGACATTATCCCTCAGTTAGCAAAAATGTATGATGAGCCTTTTGGCGACCCATCAGCCATTCCAACATATATAGTGTCTCAGTTTGCAAAATCCAAGGTAACGGTTGCCCTTACAGGCGATGGGGGGGATGAATTATTTGGTGGCTACAACCACTACCATCGAAGCGCTCAAATATGGACAACAATCAACAAAATACCAACAAGCTTAAGAAAAATTCTAGCCTCTGCGCTACTCCCTCTTGGTAGAAAAATATATGAAATACCACTTGGCAGGAAAATAGAACGTCTCTCTAATTATCTTTTATGCAACTCAATGTTTGATTGCTATAAGGTGCAAATATGCGCATCACAGGTAGAGATAGATAAGTTGCTTCAGTTTGATGGAGTTACTTCAGTGCAAGACCAGCACCAGGATTTGGATGGCTACCAGGCAATGATGTATGCCGATGCCAAATGCTATCTTCCTGATGACATTTTAGCAAAAGTAGACAGAGCGAGCATGGCAGTTAGTTTGGAGACCAGGGCACCATTCTTAGACCACCACCTAGTTGGTTTTGCTTTTAGATTACCAGTAATGAATAAAATAAATAATGGAAAAGGAAAGATTATTTTAAGAGATCTTTTGGAAAAATATATGCCTCGCGAATTATTTGAAAGACCTAAAATGGGTTTTGGGCTTCCAATTGATGAATGGTTGCGTGATCCTTTAAAAGATTGGGCAGAAGAATTACTATCTACTAAAAGTCTCAAAGAAATTGGATTTTTTAATATCCATTTTATTCAACATAGGTGGCAGCAGCATCTTGCCTCAACTGAGGACTGGCACTATTTTCTATGGGATTTACTAATGTTTATTGAGTGGCATCGAAATGAAAAATTTTAATTTTTTGATCAGGATGATCGATCTATGAAAGAGGGCGACTCAGAAAGGAAAAAAGTTGCAATATTTCTGCCATCTCTAATGGGCGGCGGGGCAGAAAAAGTGATGGTTATTTTGGCTAATAGCTTGATTGAGCGAGGTATTTCTGTAGATCTTGTTTTAGTTAATGCAACTGGCCCCTATCTTAAAAATGTCGATCCAAAAGTTAATGTAGTGAATTTAGACTCAGCAAGACAAATTACCAGCCTAATTCCTTTAATAAATTATATAAAATCGCAGAAACCCAAGATAATGTTATCCGTATTAACTTCTGCTAATATCATTGCAATATTTGCTAGAATTTTTTCCAGAACCTCATTTAAGCTTGTTATATCTGAGAGAGCAGTCACTTCGCTGGCAGTAAAAGATAATAAATTATTAATAGCGAAAGTTTTTCCATTCTTAATGCGTCTAGCTTATCCATTTGCGGATGCCATAGTGGCTGTTGCAAATGGAGTAAAAAGGGATTTAATTCAAAATTACAAAGTTCCAGGCAATAAAATTAAAGTTATATATAACCCAGTAGTGACCGATGAACTCATCTCTTTAAGTCAAGAAGAATTTTATCATCAATGGTTTCAAGACAATAACGTACCCGTGATTGTGGCTGTGGGCAGATTGACCTCGCAAAAGAATTTTAAATTACTAATTAATGCTTTTGCAAAAGTATCTGAAATTCTAGATTCCCGCCTAGTTATTCTTGGGGAAGGTGAAATGCGAGGAGAGCTTGAGGCTCTGGTAGATGATTTAAATATTGGAAGCAAGGTTGAACTTCCAGGCTTTGCAGGCAATCCATATGTCTGGTTGAAAAATGCATCTTTGTTCGTACTATCATCAGATTATGAGGGGCTCCCTGGCACATTAATCCAGGCTATGGCTTGTGGAGTTCCTGTCGTGAGTACTAATTGCCCGAGCGGCCCTGATGAAATTCTTGAAAATGGCAAATGGGGCAGGCTCGTACCAACTGGCAATCTTTCTGCTCTTGAAACAGCTATAATACAAACATTGCAAGATAAAAAACATCCTGATGTAAAATTTCGGGCTAAGTTTTTTAGCATTAAAAATGCTACTGATGCATACATAGAAGTACTTGGATTAAATGTAAATAATTAGTGCTGCAAGCCCATAGCGCTATAAAATAATAGTAGGAGAAAACAATGAAAGAAGAATATTTATCATTTTTATGTTGCCCAGTGTGTAATTCAGATTTATTGCTTGAAAGTAAGATTACACAAGATAGTAATATTGAGGAAGGTGTTTTGATTTGCAAGAATTGCAAAATTAATTATCCAATAAAAAACTTTATACCAAGATTTGTTAACCAACAGGGTTACGCAGAATCCTTTGGCTCTCAATGGAACGCGTTCGCTAAAACCCAACTGGACGATGAGCATACCAAGGAGTCAACCTTAAGATTTAATAGCGAAATAGGTTGGAAGGCATCAGAATTAACTGGCAAGACAGTCATTGAAATAGGCTCTGGTGCTGGACGATTTGTGGAAGTGGTTTCATCCAGAGGCGCAAAACTTGCTGTTGGAATAGATATGACCTCTGCAGTTGATGCTGCTCAGGATAATCTTGGGAATAGAGAAAATGTTTTTTTTATTCAAGCTGATGCTTTTCACCTTCCAATTAAGAAATCTTACTTTAACTTTGCATACTCTATTGGTGTCCTTCATCATACTCCCGACCCGCAACTGGCATTTGAGTCCATGGTCGACACAGTTGAGGACGAAGGCAAGATAGGCTTGAGTTTATATGAAATTTCATTATATAGCCGACCAAACAGAAATAGCCTAAAAGTAGTGTCGATGGATTTATTGTGGGCTCTTAATATGTGGAGGTGCGAGCTTTTTAGGCTTTTTACAACAAGAGTTCCTCATGTCATGATGATTGCATACTGCAAAACCATTATTCCAATTCTTCACCATCTCAATAAAGTACCAGTTATCGGACTAATCAGATACTTATTTCCATCTACCTGCTATCGAAACCTTCCAGTTGCTTGGTCAATGCTTGACACAATGGATACCTATTCAACAGAAATTGTTCATCAGTATAGGGCCAAAGATATTTTTCAATGGTTTTTAAAGATTGGGTTAACAGATATGATTTTAATGAATGGAAGAGCAGGCTGGGTTAGTTTGATAGCAAATAAAGGTAACTGGACAAGCAGAAAAGATAATGCTCTGGTTTTAGAAAAGCCTGCCAGCTTAGGAAATATAGGCGATTAATTGGTATGTGTTTACCTTTAATTTTTTTATTTAAGAGTATTTTTTAACAGCATTCATATGTGTGGAATAACGGGTATTTTTCATAATCAGGAAGCTGATATTGAACTTCTTCGCAGTCAAATTAATGCATCCCTAGATGTGATATCTCATAGAGGTCCAGATGGAAGAGATGTGCATATAGATAAAAAAATGGCATTGGGTCATGTGCGATTGAGCATTATTGATCTTTCCTCAGCAGGATCTCAACCCATGATCTCCAAAGATCAACAATCAATCATCACATACAATGGAGAGGTTTATAATTTTAATGAACTTAAAGAAGAGCTATTAAAGAATAACGTAATTTTTAACTCTACTACAGATACAGAAGTTGTTCTTGAGTATTTTCAATTGCATGGAGTGGCATCTTTTCAAAAATTAAATGGAATGTTTGCTTTTGCATTAATTGATCAAGCTAATTCACTAGCATATCTTGTGAGAGATAGATTTGGTGTTAAACCACTTTTCTATCAAGTCGATGATAAAAAAATTACCTTTGCCTCTGAGATTAAAGCAATTAAAGCTATTAATTACGACATGCATACTAATGTGATGGATGAAAATACTCTTCCTGAGTGGAGTTATTTTGGCAATTCATTGGGCAGAAACACCATCCATAAAAATATTAAACAGCTATTGCCAGGTCATTATATTGAAATTGATTTGAATAACCTGGCATACTCAGAAAAGCCTTATTGGCGTCCAGAGTCTCTTGAATACCAAGAGAAAAAGTCTAATTATAAGATTCCAAATATAATAAAGAAAACCAAGAATTTGCTCGAGGAAGCAGTGTGCAGACAGCTTGCAAGTGATGTGCCCATTGGTGTTTTCTTATCTGGTGGACTTGATTCTTCTGCGATCACTGCGTTTGCATCACGTAACTATAGTCAGCCCATTACAACATTTTCTGCTGGCTTTGACTTTGAAAGCTCAAGCAACGAACTTCCAAAAGCAGCATTAGTCGCCAAAAAATTTAAAACAAATCATCATGAATTAATGATAAGTGGATATGATATTGCTGATGTGGTTGAGAAAATGGTTCATCATCATGATTCCCCTTTTTCAGACGCAGCAAATATCCCTTTATTTCTTTTAGGGCAAGAGGTAAGCAAATCAGCTAAGGTTATCTTGCAGGGCGATGGTGGGGACGAGATCTTTGCAGGTTACAGGAGGTACTCAACATTACACAATCAAGTCTTTTGGAGACCAATAATCAATTCATTGAGTAAAGTGCACTCTAAGTTTGCCAGTAAAAGTAAACAGTTTTACTTAAGACAAAGGTATTTAAATGCTTTAAACAATGGAGATGATGCAGAATTAATGGCACTCCTTTTAACAGTTGAAGATAAATTTTATTCTCCATTGAATATTTTTTCAGATATTTTGAGAAAGAGAATGACAAAGGTGGATCCATTTTTTTATTACAGAGAGTGTAACAACAGATTTTCAAGTCATAGTTTAGTGCAGAAAATGCTACTTACTGACTCTCAGATAATTTTGCCAAGTATTTTCTTAGAAAAGGTCGATAGAGCTACCATGGCGGCAAGCATTGAGGTTAGAGTTCCATTTCTTGATAATCATCTTACTGAATATGTGATGTCGCTTCCAAGTGAGATGAAGGTAAGAAGTGGTCAAAAAAAATGGCTTCTTAAGCAAGCCATGAAAAATATATTGCCCCATGAAATTATTTTTGCTAAGAAAGCTGGATTTGGTGTGCCATACCAGTTTTGGCTAAAAGGTCCATTGAATGAGCTATTTCAAGACAAAATAGCTTTAGTGAAAGCCCAAAATCGCAATCTCTTCAATTGGAAGTATATTGATCAACTAATGAGCGAGCATCTTTCTGGCTCTAGAGATCACGGTTTTATTCTTTGGAAGCTCATGAATTTAACAATTTGGCTTTCAACTAAAGATTTATCTTTTGAATAAGAAATTAAAAGTCTTGTTTGTAGGTGGCTTCCAAGAAGGCAGGAACGGCGTTATGGGTGGCCAGCTCCATGCTTGCAGAACGCTGATAGATAGTGAAATTAACTCAGTAGTAGAATTTATATTGCTTGACTCCACTATGATATCTTTGCCACCGCCACCGGTTTATATTCGAGTATATTTTTCCTTTCAAAGAATTTTAAAATTTTGCTACAAATTACTGCTAAAGAAACCCGATGTAGTTCTTATTTTTACTAGCGCCGGCTTAAGCTTTCTTGAAAAAGGGTTGATGGTTTTTATTGCATTTATTTTTCAGACCCGCGTTATTATTAGTCCTAGGTCAGGTCTACTGGTTGATAATATTAATAACTCAAGATTTATGCGTTGTTATGTCAAACTTGTTTTTGGAATATGTGATTCAATTATATGTCAGAGTATTACGTGGCAAAAATATTATAGTAATTTGACCAAACTGCCACTGTATAAATTTGTAGTTATTAAAAATTGGCTAGACCCTAGCTATTATTTACAGTTACCAGCGAAAGCAATAATTTCTGCACCAATTCAGGTCTTATATTTAGGCTGGATAGAAAAAAATAAGGGTATATATGATCTAATCTCTGCTGTAAAAAACAATGCAGTCCTTCAATCAAATTTTCATTTTATTATATGCGGTGAAGGATCAGAGTTTTATAATGTGACTAAGTTACTTAGAGAGCAGAGTCTTTCTCATTGCTTTGAGCTCAAAGGATGGGTTTCATCAGAGAAAAAATTTGCTGAATTGCAGAATGCTGATATTTTAGTATTGCCGTCACACAGAGAGGGCTTGCCAAATGCTGTTCTTGAAGCCATGGCCTCGGGATGCTGTGTAGTTGCATCATCTGTTGGGGCTATTCCCGATGTAATAGACGATAAAGAAAATGGATTTTTGATAGAGAGATTTAATATTGAGCAGCTTACAAAGACCCTATTGGAACTAAATGCTTCCACTCACTTGATAAAGAGGACAGGCATTGCTGCAAGAAATACAATCACTAAACACCATGATATTAAGGCTGCTTGGAAAAAAGTTCATGCAACTTTATTACAAGATGGGTAGAATGCTTTATGGATATCTGTTGAGATTTACCACTCAACTTGGAGTAAATTTTTAGAATATGGCTAATACTATAAATTTTAACTTCCTTAATAAGGTTTTACTTTTTGGGTTTGCGTTTACTCTTGCATTCGAAAGAGCGTTTCCTTTTCTTCCTGGCCTATCATTCCCCAAAGCAGCCGCAATTATTTATGTCTTTTCGTTAATTTTTAATCCAGGTTATATGAAATACCTTCTGGAGTTTAAAGCTAACAAACTCATATTCATGCTGATTGGTATGTGGTTGCTTCTAAATTTTTTTAATGGAGGCTTACTATCATTTGGAGTTAGCGAACTTGACTACCCTTTTTTCCTAAACATCGCCTTGGTTTGGGTCTTGGTGACCCATGAGAGAATGGATCCAGGTATTCTTGAGAAAGCGTTAATTTACTATTTAATGGGATATTTTTGCTTAGTTCTTTTCCATTATCTAGGGTTTTCTGAAACACTCATTAATGGAAGGGTCTTTATCGGCGCCTCGCTTCCTAATGCGCTGGGTATGGGGGGAGTTTTTGCTTTTTGTGTAGTGCTGAAGGCCTTGCGAATGAAGTTACAAAATCCTTTATTTATCAAGCCACTCATTTTTCTAGTAGGACTACTTGTTATTTCTTTAATTTTAGCCACCGGCTCTAGAGCATCGCTTATTGCCTTGATTTTAGTACTAGCAATATACTTCTTTTATTCTTCACCTAAAGCACGCACAGCCTTAATAGTTATTTCTATTATCCTGATCCCTGTATTCTTGCCATTTTTTGGAGTCATTGTGGACCGCAGCACATCTACCATTGAAAATGTAGAATTTGGAGGACGATTGAGTTATTGGATATTCATGATTGAGGTTATTTCTGAAAATATTCTTTTGGGAGTTGGTCAGGGTGGGTATAATTATCTAACAGAGCTTCAATTTGGTTACTCCCCATCGCCTCATAATGTTTTTGTTGAAGTATTTATCTTAGGCGGGATCACGGCATTTATTCTTTGGCTATGGATTTTAAAGGTTATAGTTGAGCGAGGCTTCCTGAGCATTAGAGAGGAAGGCAATCTTCTAAAGCTTACACTGGTGGCACCAATATTACTTAATTCTATCTCGGGTCAAGTCTTCAATAACACATTGATTTTTTTTGTACTTGCCCTAATTTTTTCAGTCAGCCACCATAAAAATAAGCCAAGAGGGCATACTTACAAAGGATGATGCCTATCTTAATATAGATAATTTTTTGAGATTCAAGATATAATTACATTTATATATACAGATAATATTTTTGTTTAAATTAATTTTTATCCTCAAATCAATCCTCGGCAAAGCAAATCATGAGCACCACATTAATAATATTTTTCTGCAGAAAATGATTCGATCATGAAAAAAGTAATGCTAGTATTTGGAACTCGGCCTGAAGCCATAAAAATGGCTCCTCTTTATCACGCTTTAAAAAGAGAACCAGAGCAATTTGATACCACCGTATGCGTCACTGCTCAGCATAGAGAAATGCTTGATCGCGCGATGGAAACTTTCCAAATCGTAGCGGACATAGATTTGAACCTGATGACCAATGGCCAAGATTTATTTGATATTACATCCTCAGTATTACTTAATATGAGGAGTGTATTAAACAAAACTAAACCAGATATTGTTTTCGTTCATGGCGATACTACGACTACTCTTGCCAGCGCCTTAGCTTGTTTTTATTTAAAGATTCCAGTCTGGCATATTGAGGCTGGATTGAGAACAAATGATATTTGGAGCCCTTATCCTGAAGAATTTAATAGACAAGTTGTAACAAAAGTGTCCAACGTTCACATCGCACCAACTAACTTTGCGAAAAATAATTTGCTTAAAGAGGGCATCCCAGAATCACAAATCATTGTTACAGGGAACACTGTGATTGATGCTTTGATAAGCACACTCGACTCAATTAATCTAGATCCTTCAAAGGAACATAGAATTAAAGATGTAATTAATAATGCCTTAAATTTTAACTGGCAAGTTGATAAGTTCGTATTAATCACAGGACACAGGCGTGAAAATTTTGGGGAGGGCTTTGTTGAAATTTGCTCTGCAATTCAAGAATTAGCTTCACGATATCCTGACCTGCATTTTGTATATCCCATGCACCTTAATCCAAACGTCCAAAAACCGGTGAAGGACTTACTAGGCCATTTTTCAAATATACATTTAATCTCTCCGCTGGACTATGAATATTTTATTTTTTTGCTCAATGCATGTTATTTTGTAATGACAGATAGTGGGGGTATTCAAGAAGAGGCGCCCAGTCTTGGTAAACCAGTATTGGTCTTGCGTGACATAACGGAAAGACCAGAGGCTGTGGATGCAGGTACCGTTTTGGTGGTTGGTGCAGATAGAGACAATATCATTAAATATGCTGCAAAATTAATAGAGGATGATGATCTGTACAATCAGATGGCACATTCTCATAATCCCTATGGTGACGGCAAAGCTAGCGAAAGAATAATTGCGCATTTAATTGCAAATCTGCCTGCAAACTAAATAGCTAATATTCTCAATATATAATTGAAAACTTATTGGAAATCATTACCATGTTGATACTTAATTAAATCAGACGTTCAAAATGAATTTAAAGATGCAGTCAAAAAAAACATGTGTAGTTGGCTTGGGCTACATTGGATTGCCAACAGCAGCAATTATAGCCTCTCAAGGAAAGCTGGTTGTTGGACTAGATATCAACCAAGATATAGTCAACATAGTCAATCAGGGAAAAATACATATCATCGAACCTGGTTTAGAGGATGCTGTAAACAAAGCTGTTCAAAATGGTTGCTTGAAAGCAACTTCCTCACCAGAAGCAGCAGATGTGTTTATCATTGCAGTTCCTACTCCATTTAAAGGTGAAGATCATAAACCAGACACATCATTTATAGAGCATGCCATTGATTCCATAGGGCCCGTTTTAAAAAAAGGAGATTTAATCATTTTAGAGTCCACCTCTCCGGTTGGAACAACGGAAATGTTGCAAGCTCAACTGGCAAAAAATCGATCTGATTTAAATTTTTTTTCTGATAAGAGTAATAAAGCAGATATCTTAATAGCATATTGCCCAGAAAGAGTTTTACCTGGAAATATTCTGTATGAACTGATTGAAAATGACAGAGTTATTGGCGGCCTATGTAAGCATAGTTCAGATCTTGCTGCATCATTTTATAAGGAGTTTGTTCAAGGTGATTGCCTTATTACAAATGCAAGAACTGCAGAAATGGCAAAGCTCGTAGAAAATAGTTATCGAGATGTCAATATTGCCTTTGCTAATGAGCTAGCACTGCTTTCAAAAGACCTCAAAATTAATGTTTGGGAGTTAATTTCATTGGCAAATAGGCATCCAAGGGTAAATATCTTGAATCCAGGAGCCGGGGTTGGTGGTCATTGCTTGGCAGTTGATCCATGGTTTATTATAGATAAAAGCCCAGATCTAGCCTTGCTCATTAAGCAGGCAAGACTAGTAAATGACCATACCCCAATCAATATTGCAGAAGACATTGGCAATCATTTGCTGGCGATGAAAAATACAACATCTGTAGAACACATTCATATTGGAATATTGGGTTTAACATATAAGCCTGATATTGACGATCTACGAGAAAGCCCTGCCATGATCATAGCTCAAATACTTCACAAAAAATTTCCGAATCAAGTATTTGTTGTCGAGCCAAATATTACTTCAATTGATCAAAGTCTTTACGGAGACTTATCCCTGATCAATCTATCTGAAGCGATGAATACCTGCAGTCTCCTTGCAGTCCTAGTCCCTCATTCTGGATTTAAAAATTTACCTCATCTCTCTGAGTCCAATCAACAGATCCTAGATTATTGCGGACTTACAAATTCATAAAAATTAGCATCGCTCTGATATGCTTATATTTATAATGATAAAAACAATAGCTTTATATGCTATTTATCTCGCCAGAACGGAGGCATTTTGAAACAACTTTTACAAGATTTAAACACAGGTTTGGTGACATTAACTGAATGTCCAGCGCCAATATTACAGAAAGACTCACTTAAGATTTCCACTAATGCATCCCTTATCTCTGCCGGCACTGAGAGAATGCTAGCTGATTTTGCAAAAGCCTCATACATTGATAAAGCGCGACAACAGCCTGAGAAAGTGAAAATGGTTCTAGATAAAATTTCCTCTGATGGTTTGCTCACCACTGTAGATGCGGTTCGTTCCAAGCTTTCTCAGCCAATGCCACTTGGTTACTCTAATGTTGGGGTTGTCCACGAGTCTTCTAATCATAAATCAAACTTTCAAATAGGGGATCGAGTTGTTTCAAATGGATCGCATGCTGATGTCGTTGTGGTGAAGGAACATCTGTGTGCACGAATTCCAGACAATGTTGATGATGACTCTGCTGTATTTACTGTGATTGGTAGCATTGCTCTTCAGGGAGTTAGGTTAGCCAAACCAACTATTGGAGAGTGTTTTGTAGTTTCTGGTGTTGGGCTAGTTGGACTTTTAACAGTTCAAATTTTAAAAGCCAATGGTTGTGAAGTTTTGGCGGTAGATTATGATCAAGATAAGTTGAAATTAGCATCTCAATTTGGCGCGCAAACATGCAATCTTTCTCAAGATCAAGATATATTAGGGATTTCTAAGTCTTTCAGCCATGGAAGAGGTGTCGACGGAGTTATTATTGCAGCTGCCTCAAAATCTAATGATGTTATTAAGCAGGCAGCTCAAATCTCAAGAAAGAGAGGTCGCGTCATTCTTGTCGGTGTTGTTGGCTTAAATCTCGATAGAAATGACTTTTACGAAAAAGAAATTACATTTCAAGTTAGTTGCTCTTATGGCCCAGGAAGATATGATCCTAGCTACGAAGAAGGTGGTAATGACTATCCAATTGCTTTTGTTAGATGGACCGAGCAAAGAAACTTTGAAGCATTTTTGAGGTTGCTGGCCAATAAATCAATTGATGTTAAGCCTCTTATCTCCGCGATATTTAATTTTTCTGATGCATCAGATGCATATGAGGAACTGACCGAAAATAGATCTGCACTTGGTATTTTATTAGATTATGGTTCAAACGAATCAGATCGGATGAATTCCTCAATTGCGCTAGAAAAAAACTATCAATTTAACTCTAACCAGCCAGTTCTGGGTTTTATTGGTGCGGGCAATTATGCAAGCAGAGTTCTTATTCCAGCCTTTAAGAAAAATGGTGGACAATTACACACTTTGGTCAGCGCCAATGGAGTAAATAGTTCATTTTTTGGTAAAAAAGAAAATTTTAAAAATGCATCCACGGACATTAAAGCAATTTTAGCTGACCCACAAATTAATACAGTGGTTATTGCTACCAGGCATGATACCCATGCTAAGTATTCAATTGAGTCATTAATGTCAGGGATGAATGTATGGGTTGAGAAGCCATTGGCAATAACTATTGATGAGCTTTCTATTCTTGAAGACACATATAAGCAGGCTCATGAGAAAATTGAAAAAGGCATAAAAGGGCCTCAATTAATGGTTGGGTTTAATCGTCGTTTTTCACCTCATGCAATCAAAATGCATCAATTATTGTCAAACATCCAAGATCCTAAAAAATTTTTAATCACTGTGAATGCTGGCTTTATACCAGGCGATCATTGGACCCAGGATCCTTTTATAGGAGGGGGTAGAATTATTGGTGAATGTTGCCATTATATTGATTTGCTGAGGTTTCTTGTTGGAGCCAAGGCAACAAAAGTTTTTGCTAAATCTATCAATGTCAGTAATGCTGTTGCGGGCGACTCTGACAGCGCCTCTATTACTTTAGAGTATGAAGACGGATCATCAGGAACCATTATGTATTTAACAAATGGAGCTAATAATTTTCCAAAGGAGCGTGTTGAAGTTTTTACTGGAGGCAAGGTATTGCAATTAGATAATTTTAGAAGACTGAGAGGCTATGGCTGGAATAATTTTAAAAAAATGAACTTCTTTAGTCAGGATAAAGGTCAAAATGCTTGCGCAAGAGCATTTCTAGAAGGCATTAAACTTGGATCTCCATGCATCCCTGCAGAGGAAATATTTGAAGTATCTCGAATGACAATTGAGGCTAGTAATATGCTGCATCAAAAATAAAAATAGTTACCAATACTATGATTATTAATAAATTTAAGACAGCCTTTGATTTGGGGTTAATCAATATTTTTCATGTGATTTGTTATAGGCTGATGCTTAGATCTTCACTTCACCCAGTCTGCAGGATTCATTCCGATATACCCAAGGGACCATTCTTTTTGAAATCTGAATTACCATCAATAAATTTACCAGAAATATCCTCCTGGAAACAATCATCTAAACTGTTTAGTTTTTTTGAATTACCCCTTAATAAAGAGCCTCCAAATTGGTTGAGTAACCCTTTAGACCATAGCGCAACTAATTTTCCACTTATTGATTGGTGGAAGATCTCTGATTTTGAACCCAAAATGGGAGATATTAAAATGGTTTGGGAGCAATCTCGCATGGACTGGGTGATAGCTTTTGCTCAGCGAGCCAGAAATGGTGATTCTGAAGCTTTAAGTTATTTAAACCACTGGATAGCTGATTGGCTGAACAGCAATCCTCCATATTTAGGTCCCAATTGGAAATGTGGTCAAGAATCATCTATCAGAGTAATTAATCTTGCCTGCGCAGCATTGATATTAGGTCAGGAAATGAAAATATCCAAAAGCCTTAACTCACTCATCTCTCTTCACTTAAAAAGAATTTCTCCAACAATTAACTACGCAATTGCTCAGGATAATAATCATGGCACTTCAGAAGCTGCTGCATTAATGGTTGGTGGTAGCCTGTTAATTGCTGCTGGTGATAAGACTGGTTTTAGATGGGAAAAGCAAGGCAGATATTGGCTTGAAAATCGAGTGAATAGCCTCATTCACTCAGATGGCAGTTTTAGTCAATACTCACTCAACTATCATCGAATGCTTGTCGATACACTATCATTTTCTGAGTTGTGGCGACAAAAGATGAATCTAAAACCGTTCTCACTTCATTTCTATGAAAAATCTTTAAGCGCTATTAAATGGATATATCAAATGATTTCACCCATTAGCGGTGATGGGCCCAATATAGGGAGCAATGATGGCTCTAGACTATTACAAATCACTGACGCAAATTATAGAGATTATCGACCCAGCATCCAGCTAGCAATGGCAGTCTTTCAAAATATCAATGCATATCCCAATCATCTATTCTCACAATATCACTTGGACTGGCTGGGGATAAATCATGGCATAGAGGCCCCTCCAGACTATTGCAATTGCGAGTTTTCAGAAGGAGGGTTTAATATATTGCGAGAAGAGAGTAGCTTTGTAATGTTCCGCTATCCTCAGTTTAATTTTAGGCCATCACAGGCTGATGCTTTGCATACTGATTTCTGGGTCAATGGGGTTAGCTTGTTGAGTGATGCTGGAACTTATAGCTATAATCATAGTAGCCTATCTCATTATTTTTCTGGAACCTCAGCTCATAACACTATCGAGTTTGACTATCGAGATCAAATGCCAAGACTAAGCAGATTCTTATTCATGAACTGGCTTCGAACACACGATTATCAATCAATTTTATCTCAAGACAGTGAGCATAATTGTGCCGGAGGATATTATGATTTTACAGGAGCCAATCATCATAGATCTATTTCTCTTTCAAAGAAAAAACTAAAAGTCGTCGATTGGGTGGGCGGCTTTAAAAAGACTGCGATATTAAGATGGAGACTTACAAATACTGATTGGAAAATTATAATAGAGCCAGAATTCATTGCTTTAACTAATGGTTTACATAAGCTAGAAGTCAGAGCTAACGTGCCTATTAAAAGAGCAATAATATTGGATGGCTTAAGTTCTCTTCACTATTTCAAAAAAGAGTCCACTCCTGTTCTGGAGGTAGAAATAAATCAAAGTGGGAAATTAACATCAGAATATTTTCTTTAATTTAGCTTTAAAGAAAAGACTTTATATTATTTTATATATTTAATGTAGTGACTGGTACTTGAATGAGTAAATCATTGTAAGTACCATGTTGAATGATGAGGTTGGTAAATAGGAACATAATGCGATGGAAGATAAATTATTTGATGTTAGTAGCGATTTAGTTATTGTTACGGGAGCCTCTGGTCAGCTAGGACATTCTTATCAAAAAGCTTTTTTAGACAGAGGTGCAACTGTGATTGGTCTTGATATAGTAAGATCTAGTCATATAGATGAGCTAGAGAAAAAGTACACCTCTCAGTTCTCTTTTCTAGAGGGAGATATAACATCAAAAGTCTCATTATCTGATTGTTTAAAAACTATTGAAGCTAATTATGGCTCGCCCACCGTTCTTATTAATAATGCTGGGCTTGACTCTCCTCCAGATGGATCAAGCTTAGATAATGGCCCTTTTGAATCATTTCCAGAAGCGTCCTGGGACAAGGTGATGGATGTTAATTTAAAAGGTACCTTTCTTGCATGTCAAGTTTTTGGATCCAAAATGGCAGAAGAGCAAAGAGGTTCAATAATAAATATTTCTTCTATTTATGGTTTGGTGTCCCCAGACCAAAGTATTTACGACTATAGAAAAAAAAATGGTGAAGTTTTTTATAAGCCTGTAGCTTACTCTGCGTCGAAATCCGGATTAATGAATTTAACTAGATATTTAGCTGTTTATTGGGCAAAAAAAAATGTCAGAGTTAATACTTTAACTATTGCAGGTGTATTCAATAATCAAGACCAAGAGTTTTTAGATTCATATGAGGCTAGAATACCAATTAGCCGAATGGCAGATTCGACTCAATATGACGGTGCTGTAATTTTCTTGGCTAGTGCCGCTTCCTCATATATGACTGGAAGCAATATGATTATTGATGGGGGTTGGACTGCAATATGATTCAGAATAAAAAAATAAAAGTTATAAATTGGATCAACGGAGAAGAGACAGAAGAGGGCATATCTTCATGGTTAGACAAATTTAATCCACATTCAGGAGAATTGCTTTGTCAGGTTGCTGATTCCTCAGAGCCTCAGATTCAAATGGCAGTAAGTTCAGCAGAAGAGTCATTTAAGGCTTGGTCAAAAGTAACTCCAGTTGCAAGGGGCCAGGTTCTTTTTGAAATTGCAAGGCTAATGAGCTTAAACTCAGAGGAGTTAGCCAGAAGTATTGCTTTAGAGACTGGTAAGCCTCCCGCCGATGCTAAAGGCGAGGTCTCAGCTGCCATCCTCCAAGCTCAATTTTTTGCTGGCGAGGGCATGCGTCTTTATGGCAAGTCTTTGACATCAGCAATGCTAGGTAAATCCAGTTTTACCGTCAGAGATCCTCATGGAGTTGTTGGATTAATAGTTCCGGCTAATACACCAATAGCTAACATAGCTTGGAAAATTTTTCCTGCTCTTATATGTGGGAATTCTCTAGTTTTAAAGGCCTCAGAGGATGCGCCCTCTATAGCAATTATCTTGGCTAAACTTGTGCAGCAAGCTGGATTACCAGACGGGGTCTTGAATATAATCCAAGGGTCTAAAAATGCTGGAGAAGCTTTGGTTAATAACAACAGCATTTCCTTGATCAGTTTTACTGGCTCAACAAATGTTGGGAAATGGATAGCTGAAAATGCTGGCAGAAGATTGGCAAGAGTTTCACTGGAGCTTGGTGGAAAAAATGCTTTTGTTGTTTGCGACGATGCATATATGGACCAAGCTGTTCATTGGGCCTGTTTATCAGCCTTTAGTAATGCTGGGCAGAGATGTGCAGCAGCTAGTAGGATTTTTATATTTGAGAAGATCTATGAAGAATTTCTTACAAAGTTTATTGCTAAGGCTCAAACTCTCAAGATTGGGATAACAGAGGGATGTGATCTTGGTCCTGTTATAAACCCCAGGCAATATCAAAACATTCTTTCTGCAATAAAGATGGCAAAAGAAGCAGGAGGGGAAATGCATTGTGGAGGAGCGATAGAGCATGATGAAAATTTAAAGAATGGTTTTTATATCCTGCCAACAGTTATTTCAGGCTTAACAGAATCTGATTCATTGAACTTGGAAGAAATTTTTGGACCTGTTGCAACTGTTCAACCAATAAAAGATTTAGAAGAAGGTCTCAATTTAACAAATAATAGTAATTTTGGATTAACCTCAGCAATACACACACAAAATATAGATAAAGCTCTTTGGTTCGCAAAAGAAGTAAAATCTGGGATTGTGAATATTAATATTGGAACATTTGGCAGTGAGCCCCACATGCCTTTTGGTGGTTTTAAAAACTCTGGAAATGGTACTCGTGAACCAGGCGTTGAGGCCCTAGATGTCTACTCAGAATTAAAAAACATATCTTTATTGGTCAGAGATCAATTAATTTAAATTTTTTATTATTTGCCTAATTCAATCTAAATAGATCAGCTTTTTAATTGACTCATATATAATAATCCTCATTAATTAGTTACTGCAGTACTTAGGAGAGAATTATGGGCGATCAAATTGGAACATCGGTCAGCGGTATTTTACAATACGTGCCTTATAACGAATTTCAAAGAGTATTAGAGTCGAATTGTCCCGAGGTAGAGAAAACTGCCTTATTTGCTGCTTTATGCAGAATAAATACTTTGTATATGGTTGCTAGATGCGGTTCCGGTCATCTTGGAAGTAGTTTTAGTAGCATGGAAATTATGTCTTACTTGCACCTGATCAAACTCAGGGTTAATAAAGACGACGAGACAGCATTTGCAAGTGATCTATTTTTTTCATCCAAAGGTCATGATTCGCCAGCTTTATACAGTATATTAATTGGCCTAGGAAAGTTAGATTTTAATTTACTCCATAAATTAAGAAGATTGGGAGGTTTGCCAGGCCATCCAGATGTTGGAACACCGAATATAGTGACTAATACAGGATCACTCGGTATGGGTGTATCTAAGGCAAAAGGAATGATTACGGCAAATCGTTTGAACAAGAAAAAAAGCAATATATATGTTCTAACAGGCGATGGTGAGCTGCAAGAAGGGCAGTTCTGGGAATCGCTAATCTCAGCTGCGAACTTAAAAATGCAGGAATTAACAGTCATCATTGATCATAATAAATTGCAGTCTGATACGTTGGTATCCAAGGTAAGTGATTTAGGTGACTTGCCTGCAAAACTCCAATCCTTTGGATGGCATGTTAGTCGTTGCAATGGTAATGATTTAGAGCAACTCTCATCAGTGTTAGCAGACAATGATAAGGTAACTGATAAACCAAAAGTTATTATTGCCGATACTATCAAAGGAAGAGGAGTATCCTTTATGGAACACACCTCTATAGATTCCGATGTGGAATTGTATAAGTTTCATTCTGGCGCTCCAAGTGAAGACTTATATATTCAAGCCTCTCAAGAACTTATTGATAATGTAAATACCTTATTTATAGAGCAAGGACTAAAAATCCCTCAACTAGAAGCTGTAAATCGTCCTCCAGTAATCCTTCCAGATCACTCTCAACGTCTTGTCCCTTCCTATACTGAAGCTTTAATTCACCAGGCTGAAAAAAACTCCTCAATTGTTGCGCTTGATGCAGATTTAATTCTGGATACTGGTCTGATTCCTTTTCAGAAAAAATTTCCTGAAAGGTTTATAGAGTGCGGTATTGCTGAGCAAGATATGGTTTCCCAAGCTGGTGGAATGGCGCTTCATGGCATGCTGCCAGTAGTGCATTCATTTGCATGTTTTTTAACTGCTAGACCAAGTGAGCAAATTTACAATAATTCAACTGAACATACTAAAATTATTTATGTTGGTACATTAGCTGGAGTTATTCCAGGTGGCCCAGGCCATTCACATCAGGGAGTTAGAGATATATCAGCAATGTCTGCAATGCCAGGAATGACAGTTGTCGAACCATCTTGTGAGTCAGAGGTATCAGCATTATTAGAATGGGCGGTATCCAAAAATAATAAAAGTTGCTATATGCGATTAACGAGCCTTCCTGTTACTACCAATTTTGAACTACCCGTTGAATACACCCCTCAACTAGGTAAGGGCATTCAAATTCTTTCGGGTCAAGACCATTTAATATTTGCATATGGCCCCCAAATGCTTACTAATGCAGTAGATGCAGCCTTGGAGCTAAAAAAATCTAGGGGTCTAGATATTGGTGTTGTCAATTTACCCTGGTTAAATAATATTGAAAAAAGTTGGTTAAACGGCATATCAAAGTCAACATCTAATATTTTTTGTATAGACAATCATTATACTATTGGAGGTCAATGTGACCGGATTGCCTCAATCATATCTTCTAATTCAAGTATTAATGTTAATGTCATATCCATTGGGCTGAACGAAATTCCTGCTTGTGGAACGAACGATGAAATCATGAACTTTCATAAGCTAGATAAAAGAGGCATTATCGAATCTATTGAGGCAACCCTTGATAATAAATCATTATAACTCCTACCATTTTTTCAACGCAGCATCTAAAACTAATTAATTATAGCTAATATGAGAGTTCTATATTTTCATCAGCACTTTAGTACCCCCAAGGGATCTGTCGGCATTAGATCCTATGAATTTTCTAAAAGATTACTCAAAAGAGGCCATGAAGTTACTGTCGTTTGTGGAACTTATCTAGGCGGAACTACAGGTTTGCATGGCCCATTTAAGAATGGCATGAGAGTAGGTCATGTAGAAGGAATAAAAGTTATTGAATTTCAATTAAATTATTCTAATTCTGTTAATCCTCTGAATCGAGTAATTCTCGGTATGAAATATGCATTTAAAAGCTCAAAGCTAATTTTTTCTGAATCATATGATCTCGTCTTCGCAACCTCAACACCTCTAACCGCTGGTATCCCAGGCATAGTTGCGCGATGGATCAAAAACAAACCATTTATCTTTGAGGTTAGAGATTTGTGGCCAGAATTACCAAAAGCACTGGGGGCAATTAAGAATCCGCTGATTTTATTTTTAATGTCAGCCTTAGAAAGAGTAAGCTATCACTCTGCAAATCATCTAATTGCCTTGTCTCCAGGTATATTGAAGGGCATAGAAAGTAAAGGCATAGATTTAAAAAAAATTACACTTATCCCTAATGGCTGTGATTTAGATATTTTTTCGGCTGATGCTCATCAGCTTAGACCAGAGGAAATTAAAGATAGTGATTTACTTTTACTTTATGCAGGCACACATGGGGCTGCAAATGGATTGGATGCATTGTTAGAGGCTGCTTTAGAGCTTCAAAATAGAGGTCATGAGGATATAAAATTCTTATTAATTGGCCAAGGTGGAGAAAAAAATAATCTTATTCGTCACTCACAGGAGAATAATTTACGGAATGTAATTTTTCATAATCCAATTAGCAAAGAAGAATTATCCAATTTAATGTCTGCTTCAGACATAGGCCTTCAAATCTTAGCAAATGTTCCAGCCTTTTATTACGGTACTTCACCTAATAAATTTTTTGATTACATAGCAGCTGGCTTACCGGTGTTAAATAATTATCCTGGGTGGTTAGCAGAAATGATAGAAGAGCATGATTGTGGTTATTTAGTAAATCCAGATAACCCTATGCATTTTGCTGATACCATTGAAATAATTAAAAAAGATATTTTGGATCTTGAGCGAAAAGGAAAAAACTCAAGGCTGTTGGCAGTGAAAAAATTCGACAGAAATAATCTTAGCAATGCTTGGGTCGACGTACTTGAGAATATTTTTTTAAAATGACTGCTTTGCTAATATAAACATTGCTAATTTTCCATATAATATTTTTTGTTTCAGGGTATATAATTTAAGTAATTTAACTATGAAAGTTTCAGAAGCAGTTTCAGAAAGACGCTCTATAAGAGCTTTTACAAAAAAACCTATTGATAATAGTTTAATTGAAAGCCTTTTAAAGCAATCCTCATTTGCGCCAAGTGGTGGTAATCTTCAGCCATGGCGCATATACGTATTAAACAAAGACAGCATGGCTTCTTTTTTAGAGTTTCAGGAAACTTGGGATATGCCTGAGAAGCCTGGGTATGACATTTACCCTCCAAATTTAAAAGAACCTTATAGAAGCTCAAGGTTTGAAGTCGGAGAACAGATGTATAGCTTACTAGGAATCTCTAGAGAGAATAAGGAAGCACGTATTAATCAGGTGATGAAAAACTTTAACTTTTTTGGTGCCCCCGCTGCAATATTTTGCTATGTTGATAGAGAGATGGGACCTCCTCAGTGGTCAGATTTAGGGATGTTTTTGCAGACTTTTATGTTACTAGCTCAAGAGGTTGGCTTGGACACTTGTGCTCAAGAAGCTTGGGCGATGAAACATGAAAGTGTTTCTTCCTTCCTTCAAGCTAGTGAATCAGACATGCTATTTTGTGGCATGGCTATAGGTTACAAGGATCAAGATTCTCCAATCAATCAGCTTAAAACCACCCGAAGACCTACTGATGAATGGATGAAATTTATATAAGCTCTTATGCGCAAAAGTACCAATGATTTTATGGCGCTTGCACTTATGGAGGCAAAAAAAGCCTTTGCACTAGACGAGGTACCAGTTGGCTCAGTAATTGTTAAAAATGGAGACATAATAGGGGCGGGTTTTAATCAAGTGATATCTCAGTTCTCAGTCGCGTCGCACGCAGAAATCAATGCAATTATTAGTGCAAGCAAAGCAGTAAATAATTATCGATTAAATGAATGTGATATTTATGTAACTCTAGAGCCCTGCCACATGTGTGCAAAAGCAATTGTAGACGCGCGATTTAAAAATTTATTTTTTGGTGCTCTAGAGCCCAAAACTGGTGCCATACTTTCTATAGATAAATTTTTAGATTCACCACACTTAAATCACAAGGTAAGTTATAGCTCAGGACACCTTCATAAAGAGTCTTCTCAACTAATGAAATCTTTTTTCCAGGCCAAAAGATTTTAGCCGGTATAAATGCAGCCTGAGGAGCAAGTTTCCATAATTTCAATGGCAGAGAGCTGGGGCAAATCTTCTTTTAGCTTATCCCATAGCCAGATTGCAATATTTTCGCTGGTAGGATTATCTAACCCACTAATTTCATTTAAGTATGAATGATCAAGCATTTTTATCCACGGTTTGCATATAGCCTTTAAGTCTCCAAAGTCTATCACCCAACCCATTTCATTCAATGGGCCTTGCACATATACTCGGGCCTTAAAGCTATGACCATGCAATTGGAAGCATTTATGGTCCTCTGGAACCATGGGCAGTTTATGAGCAGCTTCAAAAGTAAATTCTTTAAATAATCTCATTGAATTTTGATCCAAATTGGGCAATGGTCTGAAGGTTTCTCCATTGCTCTTGCATCATAGTCTATTCCAGTTTCTTGCATTGCAGGCAATAGATTTTCTGAAATCATAATGTGGTCAATTCTCAAACCTCTTTTTGGAGTATCATCGAACATCTTTGAGCGATAATCAAACCAAGAATAAATTGAATCTTCATTTGGATTTTGTTCTCTCCAGGAGTCAATGAATCCAAGGTCCTTAATACTATTCCACATATCAATTTCTTCTGGTAAAAAAGCAGTTTTCCCTTCTTTGAGCCACCTTTTTGCATTTATTTCACCAATACCAATATCTAATGGAGATGGGGCAACATTGAAATCACCCATCACAATTACATTTTCCTCAGTTTTTTGAGTTTTTTTAATATGTTTTTTAAGGTCAGCATAATATTTTATTTTTTTTGGGAACTTTGTTTCATGAGATCTATTTTCACCTTGAGGAAAATATCCATTCATAATAATAATGCTTGTTTTACCCCACTTAAATTTTGCTTGAATAAATCTTTTCTGGTCTTCAGCAGTATCCTTTATAAATCCTTTTTGAACCTCAATAGGTTTTTTTTTGCTAAGAA
>TARA_B110001450_G_scaffold239165_1_pt1 | contig 40284 bp, 28 predicted proteins | sample TARA_B110001450 | Tara Oceans TARA_B110001450 (sample SAMEA4396538) | marine metagenome | biome: Polar Biome; feature: [SRF] surface water layer (ENVO:00010504); material: water (ENVO:00002006), including particulate matter (ENVO:01000060) such as... | depth 5 m | reverse complement strand
TTCATTGAATGGAACGGAGGATCACTCACTGACACAACAAGTGCGGACGGTATGGACCTTGTTCTCTCGATGTGTGACTCCTTCAACACAATTGATGGTGACGAAGGCGAACTTAGCGCTGCCGAAGACTGTGGCGACGATGTTGAACGCTGGTCGTTTGTTGACATTGCAGCAGGTAACGTCGTTGGCATTGAATTCTTTGACGCTGATGAAAGCGGTACACTCACCGATGGAGACATGTTCATGATCACTGAAGACCTTGAAACCATGGAAGACTGGAACGCAGTTCGATTGGCAAAGGGCATGGCCTACGCTGATGAGAACCCTGAAGTTGTGCTTCCTGGATTCACAGCTGCACTCGGTATCATCTCGATGCTCGGTGCAGCACTCCTTGTTCGCAAGAACGAGTGAACCTGTTTGACGGTGAATACATCGATGCACGTTGGCTTTGCGCAAGCAGGGTCAACGTGCTCCGGTTACAATGAGCACTGCCGAGAGGCTGAGCTCACTCATCGAGGAATTGAGCGAGTTGTGGTGCCTGCCAGCCTTCAGGCTTGAGCACCTTTCCATCTTCTCTGCGGATGACCTTTCCATCAACCACTTTGGCCATGTTTGAGCGGTGAACTTCGTTAAATGCATCATCGTAGATGTGTTGCATGCCGTGGTTGATGATCGTTCCAGCGAGGATGTAGCCAATGTCGGCAAGTGCGTCAAGCACTTCGACCATGTCGCCCGCACGTGCAGCCTCTGCGTACTCTTCGACTTCTTCTTTGAGCAGTTTGATTCGCAACTCGATCATGTCTTCGGGTCCAAGTCCTGGGGCGTCAAGTTTTGGAATGTCGAAGGCCTCATTGAATTCAAGCAGGGATGTCACCATTGGGTTCATGACCTTCCCTCAAGCCACCCGGCCTTTGAAGGTTACAGGCTGTTCTCCAACGGCGTCACGCCAGGCTTTGCACGGGGTCCATGAGCATCACAGCGCCAAGCAACACCCATCCGGTGAGCATGGAGGCCCTGAACAGTGTGGTTTGAAAATCAAGCCATCGCTCAAGCCGCAAGATGACAATGATGTTGGCAACGGCCATGATCCCTGATGCGACGAGGAAGTAGGCCTCAGACATCGGGTTGGCGATGGCAAAGCAAGCAAACCAAGCCAAGGAAAGTTGAATTGAAGTACGAGTCGTGGCGGCTTCTCCAAACTTGGAGGGGAAGGATTTGATGCCATTTTCACGGTCGCTTTCAACATCCATGCGAGCGTAATTGAGATCGAATGCAGCAATCCAAAGCGCCACACCAAGGGCGATGAAGAAAATAGTTGGGTACCACTGAGCGTCGGTGATTGCAGCCCAGCCGATGCTGTCTGCAGCTATCGCAACCCATGCGCCGGCAGGAGCCAACCCTAGGCACAACCCGAGCCAAAAATGGCAAAGCGAAGTGTATCGCTTGAGGTAAGGGTAAATCACAAACACGGCGACTGGCAACCAAGCCATCATCAAGGCCACTCGGTTGAGCAATGCTGCACTGATCAGCAGCATGAGCAGAAACACACCACACAGAATCCAGGCTGTTTTTATCGACATTGATCCAGATGCCAAGTGGCGACCTGCGGTTCGAGGGTTCTCGGCATCCACTTCACGGTCGATGATTCTGTTGAGCCCCATAGCAAGGCCCCTTGCTCCAATAGCTGCGAGCAAAATCCATAGCAAATCGATGGCAATCCACGAAAACATCCCGCTTGATGCAGTTGACACAAACTCATTGTGAGCGAGGATGTACCCAATGAGGACGAAGGGTAGGGAGAACAGCGTGTGCTCTATTTTGATAAATGACAGAACCTGTTTGACGTCCATCAAGACTTGCCTCCAAAGGAAAGATGGGGTGGCCATTGGTACTTAGCAAGTTCCGGATGCTTTGCCACCTTTTCCAGTGTTTCTTGGCTGTGGAGGGTGATGGAGGGCCATCGGCGAACGCCGTGTTCCTCGGAGGGTATTGGTGTGGTTGCGTCCCAGCATAGACGCTGCTTTTCATCGTCAAAGGTCAGCCCCCGACCGACATCAAAGCGAGAGGTGAGTTGCCAGAGAAGGCGCCTTCGTGCCTTTGCACAATGTAAATCCAAGTCATTATTGGTGATAAAAAGCCATCGAAGAGAAGAATCGTTGTCCAATTGCCAAATTGATTTTCTCAATTGGTTAATCTTGTCTTTTCGCATGCCTTCAGCTTCATCGTTGGACGCATCAGCGCCGTCCTCGGCCGTAGGGCTCCCATCAACATCCACGGTCACGACCATGATGCTCCCACGAAGCATGCGAGCGTCGACGACCTCCTCGAGGTTGAGAACTTCTGCTAGGCCATCAAATGCAGGCGGCTCGGCCTCTCCTTGGCGCCATGCAGGGACCTCTTGCCTGAAGGACCCTTCAAGCGGCGGATTCGGAGAACGAGGGTCAGCAGCAGCCAAGGTTGTAGCGTCAATTAGCAATTTACTGTGGACGTTTTCATAGGGGCTTGCAGCCTCAAGCGAATCAGCAACCATGCCATCCAATACAATGACGTCTGTGGCAATATCGACCTTATCGTTCAAAGAATCAAGAAGGGCTTCAAGGTCCTTTGGGTCTTGTTGTTCATCGATTGCAATCATCGTTTTGAGGAACATCATCTGGCCGGCACCGAGAAGTCCGACAGCGGTTTTACGACCTTGCCGTGGATAGCGCTGTTTCGAAGCAACCACTGCTAAGTTGTGAAAACCTGTTTCCATCGGAAGGTGCACGCTCTTCACGTCGCGGTGCTGGAAGTTCAACACCGGAGAGAATTGTCGACCAATCGCCTCACCGAGGTGGCCGTCTTCCATAGGGGGTAATCCAACGATGGTCGCTGCGAGCATGGCATCCTTGCGGCACGTGATGGCGGTGACATGCATTACAGGGTATTGCCCCGTGAGCGAATAGAAGCCAAAGTGATCGCCAAAGGGCCCCTCCAAACGGGTTTCGCCTGGGATGCAATAGCCCTCGATCACGATGTCAGCCTCGGCGGGAACCATGAGGTCTTGAGTCAGTGCTTTGGTAATTGGCAGCGACTTGCGCCCGAGGATCCCTGCAAATTGATATTCGCTCAAGTTATCCGGCAGTGGGGAAATGGCGGAGAAAATCAGTTCAGGGGGTCCACCCATGCAAATGGCAACTGGCATTTTCACTTCTTTTCCGGAAGCTTTTGCAGCTTCAGCATGCTCGGCCCCATGCTTGTGAATCTGCCAATGAAGGCCGATTTCTTTTGGACCAAACACTTGAGCCCTGTACATGCCAAGGTTATGTTCGCCATTTTTTGGATTCTTGGTGACCACAAGCGGGAGGGTCACAAACGGCCCTCCGTCCTTGGGCCATGTTGTGGGGATCGGGAGTTTGGTGAGGTCGGTTGGAAGCCGGATTCGCTGTGAATTACCTTTTCGCTTCTTTTTAGGCGGCATTGCCAAAGCGTCTCTGAGCAACGGAAGCGCTTTCCACGGTTTGCGCATGTAGAGCCCAATGTCCGGTTTCATCATCGCCACCATTCTGTCTCCAATCTCGGTTTCGTGACTCGCACCCAGGGCCCTCATGGTTCTGTCTTGGTCGCCAAAGAGGTTCATCGCAAGCGGGATGTCGCTGATGCTACCGTCCGGAAGCCTTGGCTGCTCGAACACGACGGCTGGTCCGTCATTTTTGACGAGGAGGTCTGCGATGGCTCCTGCTTCGAACTTCACATCGACGGGCCGACTTATCCGCAGCACTTCCCCCCGTTGCTCAAGATGCTCGAGCCACCGTTTAGAAGTGCGCCACGCCATGGCCATGCGTGGGGCGGCCTTCATTTGAACCGTCGTATTTTCCTTCGTTCAGGCACAGCGGATAAGCCATCGATTGAATACATGCATTGATAGGCGGACGCACAGGGTTGGGGACATGAACAAAATTTTACTTGGCTTGCTCTGTGCAGTTGTGGTTGTCTGCTCGACATCTACGGCAGCAGCAGAATCATCCGATGTCATCGTGACGGTTGACAGCACCAGCCTCCGTTTCAGTCCATCTCAAGTGACCATCACTGAAGGTCAAGCCGTTCGTTTCATGTGGGACGGCCAGGCCTTAGCCCACAACGCCGTAGCGGATGACGGCATGTTCGATTCTGGAGATCCTGAACGGGACGTTGACTACAGATTTGTCTTCGAAGTCGGCACGGCGGGTACGCACACGTTTGTTTGCGAGCCGCATGCCAGCGCCGGAATGGTTGGAACGATTACCGTCGACGCAGCACCAGTGGAAGTGATTGAAGAAGAACCCGAACCGCCCGTTGAAAACACCCCGGCGCTCTCTTTGGTCAGCAGCTTGTTGGTCATGGCGTTCGCCGCAACGCTCGTGGCCCGAAATGGCAAACACGAGCACAAGAACTGACCGTTTCATTCAAGGGCTACCCTCTCTTCACCGATATCATGGGCGAAGCCGCACAACAATGCGATGTTCTCATCATTGGGGCGGGCCCGGGCGGAGGTTCAGCAGGCTTACACGCCGCTCGCGCTGGTCTGAAAACCATCATTGTCGAAGCAGACCCTGAGGTTGGAACCCCGGTTCATTGCGGAGAATGCCTGAGTCATCTCGCGGTTCAGAACCTCGATTTGGAAATCCCCGATCACGTCAAAGCCCTCGATGTCAAAGGCATCCGTGTTATCTTTCCAGATGGGACGAAAAAGCTGCTCACTGAAGAGGGGTACGTGCTTGAAAAACACCTGTTTGAACGATGGTTATGCGATGAGGCCAGCAAACAAGGCGCAACCCTTCTGCTTCACCACAAGGTGACTTCGATGAAGCGAATTTTCAATAGCCAAAATCAATTTTCATATTGGGAAATTGAAGGAAAAGGTGAAGGGTTCCCAATTGAATGCAAAGCGGTCATCGACGCTTCAGGTGTGGCAGGAGCGGCCTCGAAGTTGCTCGACATGGGCACAGAAGTGGAAGTGATCGCAGGATTCCAGTATGAAATGCTGGATGTGCCAAACGACGGCTACCTTGATTTCTACCTCTGGCCCAAATATTCCCCACATGGTTATGTTTGGATGATTCCAAAAGAGGGCGGCCGAGCAAATGTTGGCTTGGTCACGACCGACAAAAAAGGCGCCATAAAATACCTCAATTCCTTCATCGAAGACACCTACCTCGATGGCAAGCCAACCGTCAACCCACCATGGCGAGCGAATGGGATCAAGGTCCGACCCTTTGGGGGAACCATCCCGATTTCGGGGCCTCGATCTCGTACCGTTGACGACGGCGTCATCCTCGTCGGGGATGCGGCAGGCTTCACTTCCCCGTTGTTCGAAGGCGGTTCACACCTCGCCCTGTGGTCTGGCCGTCAAGCAGCCCTTACCGTCGCATCGGCCCTCAAGAAAGGAGATCTTTCCGAATCGAGCCTCATGGCTTATGAACGGGCTTGGAAGAAAAAATTCCCTCCGTATCACAAGATCCTGAAAGGGAAAACCGCTCTTTATGAGTTGACGGATGAAGAAATGTCAATCATGGCCCACTGCCTTCCCGAAGAACTTGGAAACATGTCGCCGCTTCAGAAGTTTGGTATTGGGTTAAAGATCATGGTGACAAAACCAATTCTAATGACAAAACGTGTTATTCCGATCCTTCTCTCATTCGGCTACTCTCGAGCCAAGTATTTCGGTTGGTAAAAACCGTTTTTGCTTAGCAATGTCCATGAAGGATGCCCATCGGTGAGACATCATGTGGGGTGCGACGCTTTGGTTGGCAATCCTCGCCGCAGCCGTGTTGGTTTTTCAACCGAAGGTCCACGAGCAATCCAAATTTGGCTCGCTGGTGCTCCATGGCTTGCTGCTTCTCCCGTTCATTGCTTTAGCAAGCCGATTCTTGGTAAATGACACCAGCATTCACCATGTGGTTGCCTACGGGGGTGCAGCCCTTCCTCTCAAGTACCGGTTCGCTGCCACTTGGGCCGCCCGAGAAGGTCCCCTTCTCCTATGGGTGGCTTGGATGACCATTTTGGCTTGGGTTTGGCGCAGACCCATGGGCAAAGAAACACATGCTACACACGCCCTTCGGCTCCGACTTGTTCACGGATTCAGCCTCTTAGTCCTGCTCAACGCCCAGACCCTCAACCCGTTCAAAGCTGCCTCGCCGTACTTTGTAGGGCGAGGATTGAATGAATTGCTCCAGACCGATCTTATGGTCATCCACCCACCGCTTATTTTTCTCGCCTACTCGTTTTGTCTGCATGCTGCTGCCATTGCGTTGTCTTCAATGTTTGAGGATTCCACTGGCATCAAAGACCGAATGCTTTCAAGCGTTCGTCCAGGGCTGTTCGTCGCCACACTTGGCATCGGTCTTGGTGGCTTGTGGGCCTACTTAATCCTTGATTGGGGTGGTTATTGGGCATGGGACCCTGTGGAAACCGGTTCGTTCCTGCCTTGGCTCGCCCTTGTGTTTTTGTCGCACATGCGGACGCGACCGGGCCACGCCAGTGACAGCGTATGGATCGGTGGTGGAATGGCCGCAGGTGGTTTGGCATTGTTTGCCACATTGGTGACAAGGGCAGGTGGCGTTTGGGCCTCTTCGGTTCACACTTTTGTGGCATCAGATGATGGTACAGCACCCACCGATGCCTTCTCTCGAATGGTTCTGTTGAAGCAAGACACCTTCGCGGGCGTCGAAGTCATGTCATACATGATCCTCCTTCTGCTGATGATTGGGATGTGGGTTCAGCACCAACGCGCTCGAACTTCAATGTCGCCTTCGATGAAAGGGGTCAGCCTCTTTCTCCTCCCGCTCATTGGTGCCTTTATTGCCGTCGTTGGCTCTCTATCCGACGGGCTTGGTCTGATCCCCGGTGCGGACGTGTACGGTTCTGTACCGAGCCTCTTTTTCCCATTGCTGCTTTTGCTTCCGTTGACCGTCGATGTATTCACAACCAAACGCGCTCCTGTTGCAAGCGATGAAGGGTGGAATTACCATTCCCTTCTCCCTAAAAAACAGAGCGCAGAGGGTTCGTCGGGTTCAAATTCGATGCTTGTTTTAGCGATTGTATTTCTCTTCTTCACCGGCGTGACGTTGCTTTCTGAGAACGTATTTTTTGGAGCCTTAGCCCTCCTGTTTTTCACCCCGTTGTTCTATGCTCCTGATGCGACCAAGGCATGGCCTTGGGCTACAGCAGGCGTTATGCTAGCTTTGTCCGGTGCTTGGGCTGAATTGGTCACCGTATTGACGGCAGGCGTCACAATGTTGTTGTTCGTAGCGCCTTGGCTGTTCGCTCCAGAGGCTGAAACAAAATCAGAATCGTTCTCAATCTTTAATCGCAAAAATCAGATGCAAATCGCGCTTTGGGCTTCTGTCGTTTTGGTTGGGCTCTACCTTGTGTTGACCCTTGTCTTGCTTTTGGCCAGCATCGATGCGGTCAATTTTGATGCTCACGAAGTGTATGGGGCTCCTTTCGTGCTGGCTTTTGCCGCTGCAATGGTGGTCTACACGGGGCGCAAAGGTGACTCAAACAGAAACGCTTGGCTTGTCATCGGCACCCTTGGGGTTTCCCTGCTGTGCGCTGTGTGGCAACCTGCAGCCTTTGGCATGGACGCCGACACAGTCGTTTCCTCCTTCTTGGTGCGAGGTACCTTGGCGTGGCTCATGCTTCCAATGCTGTTCATGGTGATCTTGCCAGTTGCGCATGAAGCCCTGGTTGTGCAACGAAACCGGGGAACAAAGCAAGCCCTCTGGCGCAGGATTCCATTCGGAGCTCATGTGGTCCATCTGGGGCTTGTGCTTCTGTTGATTGGTCACGTTTACACCACCGTACTTGTGGACCGAGGCGATGCCAGTCACCGAATTACAATGATGAGGGATGAAGTCGTGATCGACGGTAACTTTGGCTACGAGTTCAACGGCCTTGTGTTTCAATCCGAGGATTTAGAGGTCGGTGACGGGTATGTTGGTGTTGAGATTACGGTGTACGAACTCGAGAATGGTGCTGTTGGCGAAGCCATCGGTACGGTCGAACCCGGCATGATTCGATTTGATTCAACCGCAACCGCTCGGTCTGAAGTGGACACGCTGACAAGATGGAGCGGCGACATCGTGTTCATCTTCGATGGCAGTCAAGCGGCAGGTCTGATGAGTCAATCTGTGGAAGGGGGCGAATCATCGGTTCAAACCGTACGTGTGACTGTGTATGATTTACCAGCCTCTCATTCTGTGTGGCTCGGCTGGACAACGATGCTCATAGGAATGGCGATTGTTGTTGCAGGTGATGTTGAGAAAAACAAGGGCCTGCGGCTTGATTCTAAGGAATCCGATGCTGAAGAGTGAACCAAGGCTTCGCCAATGGAATTATGAAGGGGGCGACGGTCGCCGGACTACCCGAAAGGGAGGTATTACCATGGAAGATGGAACAATTGTACACGTCGATTACGAACTTTACAACAATGAAACAGGTGACCTCATCGAGACCACCCGTGAAGCCGTCGCAAAAGAGCATGATTCTCATCAAGAGAGCCGTACCTACGAACCAATGGTCTGCGTCGTCGGTGGCGGGCAACTCATTGCAGGGTTTGAAGCAGCGCTCGGTGAAGCAAAGAAAGGCAAGGAAACCGAAGTCGTCATCGCACCAATCGATGCATACGGCGAAAAAGACGCTTCCCAAATCGAAACCATCAGCATTGACAAATTAATCCGTGCTGTCCAAGATCCTAATTCCCTTTACATCGGCGCACCGGTGACCATTGGAAACCGCCAAGGCTACCTTTCGTACCTCGCTGCTGGCCGTGCCCGAATTGACTACAACCACCCAATGGCTGGTAAATCCCTCAAGTATTCCTTCAACATCGTAGATGTCGTCGAAGGCAAGGAAGACCAAGTCGTGGCTCTTTTGCAAGCAAACACTGGACACAGTGGCTTTGAAGTCAGTTTCTCTGGCGACGACTTGAACATCGTTTTGCCACAAACCATGCTCTTTGACACCAACGCTGCCATGCTTAAGTTCCGCTTGGTCACCACCATCCGTGACGCAGTTGAGTGCGCCAAGGTCTCCTTCATCGAAACTCACGAACCTCGTGGATTCGGCGTTGAAGACGAAGATGATGCATCCGAAAGCGAAGACCTCTCTTCCCTCTCCGTCGCTGAACTCAAAGATCGCCTCAAGGCCGCTGGCCTACCTGTCGGTGGAAAGAAAGCAGACCTTGTCGCTCGTCTCTCCCAAGACGAAGAAGAGTGAAATCAGAGTCACTACGACGCGCTCGAGCAAAACGTCCAAAGGACATCGAGCGTGTGGCTAAATCAACACTGAGGTAGCAACATGTCAAGCACAGCGCTCGATGAACACCTAAGCGAAGCGGAGCCCGTGTTGCCAAACGATGTGTACTCGAAGGCCGAAAAAGCAGCGATCTGGCTTAGCCTGGCATTCATCGCCCTCATCGTCTGTGGACTTGTCTTAGCCAACGAAGCGGTTTGGGAGAATGGCCTCAAGCCGATCGTTTGGGATCCGGTGATGAAGGACGCAGGTGCGGCTGGAGATGCTGGCTACACCCCACAGAACACCGCAATCTACACGGCGACCATGCTTGTCTGTGTCGTCATTCTACAAGCGCTGTTTCGCAAAGCGGATCTCCCATGCGACGACCGTATGACGGTCGCCCTCGTAGCATGGGTGTGTTTAGCACCGGTGTTGCGGGTGTTGGAAGACGCTGACTTTTTCTCTCAAGACATGGATGTCTTGTTTATTTCACCGTTGATTCATCTGCACCTCGCTGCATGGTTGATTTTTATTGCCGGTCTCTCCCAGTGGCTCGCCGGGAAATGGGACGGTGCCACAACCGATCGGGAAGAAGCGAAGGTGATCAAGGCCCTTCTTCCAATCCTGTTAATTGCGCTGTTGTTCCATTGGGGCATGTTGTATCAACCCGCTTATCTTGATCACGAGAACATGGGCCGTACCTGGTTAGCTCTTGGCACCATCGCTTCTTTTGCAGTGTTAATTGGCACCATGCTGAAGACCCGTCATTGGCCTGCAATGACCCGCAGCATGCTCTCGTTTGGCTTAGCAGCTGTCGTGCTTGGGTTGGGTCATTGGGCCCAGTTCCTCTCCACACCATGGGCTCAAGAGAGTTCTCGCGTCTTGGAGACCGCACCCATTTGGCCTTTGTTCGTGGTTCTAGGAATTCCAGCCGTTGTTTGCGTTGTTCTGTACAGAGCAGGCATCGAAGACTTACGTCAACTTCGATTGTGTGGGTTTGAAGCAGGTGTCCTCCCTGAGGGTGTCCGATTGGACACTTGGGATGATGCTGGAAAACTTGTTGACGCCCACCCCATCTCCCTTTTGTCGAAGCGAGGTTTGCTCGCGACCCCGATGGTCCTTGCTATGGTGTACGGTCAATTGTGCGACGGTTTCGCAACGATGGTTGGTATTGATTCGTTTGGCTACGGGGAAAAGCACCCTGTGAGCAACGAAGTGATTCAACTTGGCGGCAGGCTAAACGAATCAATTGGCATCGAATACGGTGAGGGCGCTTGGCTCTTCACGCTCGTTAAAGCGGTGCTGATCGGGGCCATCGTCTGGCTTTTTGCCGAGATGAGGGTTGAACAACGGCAGCGTCATCTGCGCCTTCTGATTGTTCTGGCTGTGTTGATTGTTGGACTCGCACCGGGCTTGCGGGACATCGGGCGATTGACCCTCGGTGTTTGATTCGCACGATGAATGAATTGTAATAGGGTTAAATGTCGCCCCCACCTGCCTTCAAATGAGGGGTGGAAATGGACCGATTGCCAACACGAGTGAATCGAGCTGACCCAGACTTCTCGGCGCGCAAGACCTTCAATGCTCATTTGATTGAGACGCTCAAAGAACGGCTTGAAGTCGCATCCATGGGAGGTGGAGGAAAATACGTCGAACGCCATCGCAGCCGTGGGAAACTTCTGGCCCGAGAACGCATCGAACAGATCATCGATCCAGGGACGGCTTTTTTGGAATTGTCACCGCTCGCTGCCTACGAGTTGTACGACGGTCGAGCGCATTCTGCTGGTATTGTCACAGGGGTCGGCATGGTTCACGGCAGAGAATGCTTATTTGTAGCCAACGATGCAACGGTAAAAGGTGGCTCCTATTACCCAATGACGGTGAAAAAGCACATTCGAGCCCAAACCATCGCTCACGAAAACAACCTCCCCTGCATTTACCTCGTTGATTCGGGAGGTGCATTCCTGCCTATGCAAGACGAAGTGTTCCCAGACATCGGTCACTTTGGCCGCATTTTCAGAAATCAAGCTCGGATGTCGGGCGACAAAATCCCTCAAATCGCAGCCGTGCTTGGCTCTTGCACGGCTGGAGGGGCGTATGTCCCAGCCATGTCTGATGAATCGATCATCGTCAAAGGCAACGGCACTATTTTCTTGGCAGGCCCACCCTTGGTCAAGGCCGCCACAGGTGAAGAAGTCACGGCTGAGGAACTCGGCGGTGCCGAAGTTCACACCGTTCAATCTGGCGTTGCCGACCACTTTGCAGAAGATGAACCAGAGGCGCTTCGGATGGTCCGTAATGTCGTTGAAAACATTGGGCCACGAACACTGGCTCCCGCAGCAAGCGCTCCGTTGGAAGCGCCTGCTCACGACATTGAAGACCTTCTTGGCCTCATTCCAAGCGACAACCGTACGCCTGTGGACATTAAGGAAATCATCGCTCGAATTGTTGATGGCTCCCGCTTCCACGAATTCAAGGCTCGCTATGGCACCACGTTGGTGTGTGGCTTTGCACACATCCACGGGCATAAGGTAGGGATTGTTGCCAACAACGGAATTTTGTTTTCAGAATCCTCCCTCAAAGGGGCGCACTTTGTAGAATTGTGTGGTCAGCGTGGCATCCCACTTGTCTTCCTCCAGAACATCACCGGTTTTATGGTCGGCAAGGCCTACGAGGCTGGTGGCATCGCCAAAGACGGTGCCAAACTTGTCACTGCGGTGTCTTGTGTTAACGTTCCCAAGTTCACCGTGATCATCGGCGGCTCTCACGGCGCTGGCAATTACGGAATGTGTGGCAGGGCTTACGACCCTCGCTTCCTCTTCATGTGGCCCAACAGCCGTATTTCAGTAATGGGTGGCCCACAAGCAGCAGATGTTCTCACTACGGTGAAGCAAGACCAGCGCGCTCGTGAAGGATTGCAGCCCATGGAAGGCGAAGAACTCCATGCTTTCCGAGCACCAATTCTTGAGCAATATGAAACTGAAGGCAGCCCATATTATTCGACCGCTCGACTTTGGGACGATGGCATCATCGATCCTCGAGACACAAGGGATGTGCTTGGCTTGTGCATTGCAACCGCCAGGAACGCCCCTCTTCCAAACGACCGATTCGGCGTTTTCCGAATGTGATGAAGTCCAATTGGAAAATAAAAAATGCAATTGGAGATTTTACGATGATAACCATGGAAAACCCCCCGCTCACCACGCTGGTCACAATGACCATTGATGGCTCACGAGCAAACTTGCGGCTCAACCGCGAGGACAAGTTCAACGCGCTTAACGTTCAAATGATCACAGAACTGTGTGATTTGCTCGATTGGACAGCAGAACGCAGCGCAGGGCGACTGGAATCCTTAGTGGATGAAAACGGCGCCCCTTACCTTCGCAGCATCGTTCTTTCGGGTGCAGGGCGCCACTTTTGCGCAGGCGCCGACATCAACATGATGCGCGATGCAGGCGCCAATACGCCAGAAGAGAACCGAGCCGATTCCAAACGCCTTGACCGCCTGTTCAACAGCCTATGGGCACACCCATGCTTCACCGTGGGTGCCATTCAGGGTGTTGCTCTTGGTGGCGGCGCTGGCTTGGTGGCTTGCCTCGACCACGTTGTCGCAACGGCCAACATCAAACTCGCCCTTTCCGAAGGGAAACTTGGGATTTTACCCGCCGTGATTGGACCTTATGTCTACCGTCGGTTGGGCTCAGCCTGCTTCCGGCGTCTTGCCATGCAAGCCAGCCGTGTGGGGGCAGAAGAAGCACTTCGCACCGGCTTTATCGAACAAGTCGTCGAGAATACGGAAGCGCTGGAAGGCACTGTACAATCCTTGTTGGACGAGGTGCTCACCACGGGACCATGCGCGGTTACCTTGGCCAAGGAACTCACTTTGAATTTCGATCGATGGACAGATTCAGACGCTGATCTGCGCGATTGGACGCTGGATTTTACCAGCAAAATGAGAGGTTCTAACGAAGGTCAAGAAGGCCTTTCGTCGTTCCTCGAGAAGCGCTCAGCCAACTGGAAACCAGAGTGAAGGAGAGGTTTCAATGGTCAGCAAGGTTTTGGTTGCCAACCGAGGGGAAATCGCATGTCGAATTCTCAGGGCGTGCAATGAAGCTGGTCTTGCAAGCGTTGCCATTTACGCCGAGAACGATGCGTCTTCCATGTTCATTGAACTGGCCAGTGAAGCGATTCAACTGAACGGGGACACCATCGCTACAACCTACCTCGACCAACAGCAAATTCTCTCGATCGCCGCCTCAACAGGAGCCGATGCTATTCATCCTGGCTTTGGCTTCCTTTCTGAGCGGGCAGACTTTGCCCGAGCTGTTGGCCAAGCAGGCTTGCAATGGATCGGTCCAAGCCCAGAAGCGATTGAACAAATGGGTGACAAAATGACGGCTCGAATCACAATGAGAGCTGCAGGTGTCCCCGTGATTCCGGGTGAGGAGATTGAGCATGAAGATGAAGCAGATGCCCTTGCAGCCATCGAATCCGCATCCCACCGTGTTGGCTACCCGATGCTGCTGAAGGCTTCCTCCGGTGGTGGCGGCAAAGGCATGCGAGCCGTTCACTCACCCAGTGAACTGATCGAAGCGGCCAAGGGCGCTCGACGGGAAGCCATTGCGGCTTTTGGTGACGGGCGGGTCTATGTCGAGCGGCTGTTGACCGGGTCGAAGCACGTTGAAATTCAAGTTCTTGCGGACCGCCACGGTCGTACAATTCACCTCGGAGAACGTGAATGCAGCGTCCAGCGCCGCCATCAGAAGGTGTTCGAAGAAGCCCCTTGCGCTACGATGACACCTGAACTTCGAGAGGCGATGGGCCAAGCAGCGGTTTCAGCAGCAGAAGCAGTTGATTACGAAGGGGCAGGTACAGTCGAATTTTTGCTGGCTCCAACAGGTGAATTCTTCTTCCTCGAAATGAACACTCGCATCCAAGTCGAGCATCCAGTTACAGAGCTCGTTACCGGCGTGGATTTAGTGCGCGAACAACTTCGAATTGCAGCAGGTGAACCGATGTCCTGTGGGCCTTTATTGATCCGAGGTCATGCTATTGAGGTTCGTTTGTATGCTGAAGACGCCAGCAATAATTTCCTACCTGCAATTGGCCCTTTGGCCGTTTTCCGCCCACCGGAGGGACCCGGGGTCCGCCTCGATACCGGCGTGCGAGAAGGCGACCACGTCACTCCAAATTACGACCCTATGTTGGCCAAACTGATCGTCTGGGCACCCTCACGGTCTGAATCGCTTGAACGAATGCGCAGGGCATTGGATGAATTTATCGTGCTGGGAACAACGACGAACCTTCGGTTTTTGCGAGAATTATGCGATGAAAATGAAGTGATTTCGGGGAACACCGATACGACCACCATCGACCGGTTGTGGCCAAACGGATGGCAACCAAGCGTTCCTCGTGAAATTGAAGACGCAGCCCTGATGGTGGCTGCGGTGAGTGAAAGCGCAGGCCTTCATCGCGAAGCAGTTTCTACTTCTGACGAAGAAGGACCAATCAGTCCCTTTGCAACCCTCAATCGGAGGTTCCCTTGATGCATCACCAATTCAAGAGTCCAGACGGCCCAATCGAGGTCACGGTGGCAAAACAAGGCCAAGTCTGGTACCTTGGTGACCTTGAGGCCACGATCATGGTTGACGGGCGCTTGCGTCTTGTCCACGCCAACGGCAAGGTGATGTTTGCTCATGCTGCAAAAGTAGGCGATGTGTGGTGGGTTCACTGCCAAGGCCACACCTTTAATCTGGAACGAATTGAGCCAGGGGCTACAGATTCCGATGACGGCGGCGGGCTCACCGCTCCAATGCCAGGTAAAGTGCTCGAAGTGCTTGTTGCTGTTGGCCAGAACGTCACGGCGGGCACAACGCTCATGATCCTTGAAGCGATGAAAATGGAGCACCGTATCGTTGCAGCAACCGATGGTCTTGTTCGTGCGGTGAATTTCAGCGCTGGTGATCAAGTGGAGCAGGGCGTCGCTTTGCTTGCACTCGATGAATCATGAAGGCACTTGGCGCCAATCGCCAGAATCAATGAGTCGATTCCTTTCAATTTCAGATCCGTACATGTATGTCCATGCCCATTCGGTTTTCGAACCAACTTGAACTTCAATTAGGGTGCGCTTAAACAATGAGTTCTCGGCATTAAACCCGTAGAACCCTTCCACCCTGTCCAGCGATTGTAAGCCAAGAAACACATCGCTCAACCGATGCAATTCTCCACTGACTCGCCCGTTGGCACTTGGCAGCATCCCTGGGTAGTCGCCCAAGAGATAGATTTCCCCTTGGGCAGTCGCATCGCGAGCTTCGCCATCTGTGTGCTGTACAAGGGTCGGATGCCGCACTTCACCTTGCATCAGCGTACCGTAGACAAACAGGTGATTCACGGGATATGAAAAATCTGAATTTTCAATTGCCATTTTTAAATCTCCAATTGGAAGATTTCGCTTGATTAAACCACCTTCAATCAACCCCGCATAGTATGCAGTTGGAGGCACATAGCTTCCTCTTTTGTTCGATTCCAATCTGTAGGTGATCGCTTTTACACACCGCCCATCAGGCATCAGAACTTCCACTTCGGTTCGTTTGTAGGTGTTGGGGTGTCCTTCCTTTCGATCCATGTTTGCCCACGCTTGCTCGTTCAATTGGTAGAGAACACCCGGAACGGCATGGCCGCATCCAGCGGGCACTACGTCAGCAGCACCACCTTCTCTGCGGAAGGACCGGTAGTGAAATTTTAGTCGATGGTCGGGCAACCAACAAGGGCCTATCTCCTCAATTCCGGTTGGATCGACCTTCTTTTCTTCACACCAAATGTTCCAATCGTCGGCGTCGAGGTTCGAACCGTATCCAAAGTAGAGGGTTGTAGCATCTTGTGTCATGTGGTGAACAACGGTTCCACCCTATATCAAACCGCTCGTTTAGCCCCAAGGGCATGGTTCGAGCACGGTTTGGCCGCCCATATGCGGTTGCAAGACTTCAGGGATCCGAACTCGCCCATCTTCCAGTTGATTCTGTTCCATGATTGCCACCAGGGCGCGAGATGTTGCGACTGCGGTTGAATTGAGGGTATGGGCGATTGGTTGGCCCGCGTGGCCAGGTTGGCCGTATCGAATTTGCAATCGGTTGGCTTGATAGTCGGTGCAATTTGAACACGACACGATTTCCTTGTATTGGTTCGCTCCTGGAATCCAAGCCTCGAGGTCGTACTTTCGTGCAGCAACCGTCCCCATGTCTCCAGTGCAGATGTTGACCACTTCGTAATGCATGCCCAACGCATCCCACAAATCGATGCAATTTTGAAGCAATTCTTCTTGAAGTTCCCACGACTGTTCGGGGGTTGCAATAATGATTTGCTCAATCTTTGTAAATTGATGAACCCGCCAAATCCCAAGGTCGGATTGGCCGTGTGAACCAACTTCTCTTCGGAAGCATGGAGAGGCACCAACAATCCTCAATGGAAGGTCTGCCTCAGGGATTGTTTCACCCATGAACATGGCCGTAAGGGGGTGTTCTGCGGTTGCAATCATGTAGTAATTGTCTGGTTCAACACCGTACATCACGGTTTCAAAATCAGACAGATCAGTTACGCCTTCGTACGCCTCTCTGTTCATCATAACGGGCGGTTGGACGAAGGTGTACCCGCGCGAGCGAATGAAATCAACAGCGTACTGCTGGAGGGCGAATTCCAAGCGAGCTAAATCGCCTTTCAAGAAAAAGAAGCGACTGCCCGCAATTTTGGCCGCTCGTTTGAGATCGACCCATTTATTGGTCTCAATCAGTTCGTTGTGGGTCTTTGGCTCAAAGGTGAATTCTGGTTTGATGCCATGCACGCTGTGAACTGTGTTTCCGGACTCGTCAGCGCCTTCAGGGACCGTTTCATGCAGGATGTTTGGGATGCGCATGCGAAGGGTATCCCGCTCTGCAACCGCTTGCTCCGTTTTTTCTTCGAGCACTGCAATTTGGGCACCAAGGTCAGCAACTTCAGCCAAAATGCGTTGAGCAGCGGCTTCATCTCCTGACTTCTTAGCTGCGCCGATGCCGCGTGCGGCAGCGTTCTTTGTAGCGCGCAGTTGATTGGTTTCGTGTTGGAGGTTGATCCATGATTGGTCCAAATCAATGACCCTGTCAATGTTGTCATGCGGAATTCCACGCTTGTCGTGATCCTTTCGGATGATTTCTGGAGTTGCTCTAAACATGTTGATATCAAGCATAAGAATCACCTCAAAATGATATTCCAAAGTCAAAGATAGCGGAACCAACGAAGATGTAGCCACCAATGATGTACCCGAGGATTGAGCCCCCGTTGAGAAGCGGAAGCCCTGCTTGAGCTCGGCCACGCGCTACGTAAGTCATCAAGGCAAAGTAGCCCACTAAACCACCCACGAGGGTTGACATGGCCACTGCAAAAGCGCCGCTGTGGTCCAACCACTGGGCGGCTGACAGCACAAGCATACCGGGGAATATTACATCGCCAAGACCCATGAACATTGCATCTTTGGATTTTTTCTTTGGGGCTCCATCGGATTTAGCTCGGGGTGGAGGTGCGCTGCCCTGCTTCATTGAACTCGTTTCATCGACAAAGGAATATCCTTTTTCTTGTGGTGCAACAAGCAAGATTGGGAGGCGCAGCCCAATCATGGTATCAGCCAAGTCAAGCATGTGCTTCGATTTGTAAACGGCCCACGCGTCGTACACGGCGGCTGCAATCATGAACACGATGATGAGGGTTGGAACGAATGCGACACCGAGCATCACCACGACGCCGGAGCCGACAAGAACGCCAACGGTGTTGACGACATACCACTCACTGTGGACATAGAGCAAGATCATCAACGCTAGAGCCACGAGCACACCGAGGATCAACGGGACATCATACAACTGGAGACCGCTTACCACGTCCATATCCGAGGTGATGACGCCAGTCTCAACGGTTGTCGTTTCGTTGTGATAGAGTGCGTTAAAGTGCGTTGCACCGTCTTCGTCCATTGAAAACCATCCCGTTTGGAAGTCTTGGTTTGCATCCAGGCTGATTTTGTCTAACAATGAAGTTGTCCACAACCAGTGGGTGCTGCTTTCGGTTGTCAGCAGCATGTCGCTGTAGCCTGAAGCATCCCGATCAGAAATTCGTACAGATTGGATGGTTTCTCCAAATCCTGTGAGTTTCATTGCCTCTTGTTCACTGAATTCTTCCTCCAGTGTGGCGTTCCACTCATACCCTCGTACGTCGCCGTTCTCTTCGCCGAGCAAGATCAAACCTTCCGCTAAGGAGGCTTTATCCATCGTTGTGGTCGACCAAGGCGAAGGGCCGAAATCTGCAGAAGTTAGCGCACTGACAGCATCATGCTGGAAAAGCACGGTGGCAAAGTTGTCCACTTCAGGAAGGTCCGGATTAAAAGCTGGTGCGGTTTTTTCGAGCAAGATCACAGCCGCCATGTTCGGGGTGGCAATCAATACCTTATCTTCGGCGATCACTTCAGCATGAAGCGTGCCCAAATGAGCGTCCAAACCAACTGGGAGTCGCCAAGTGGCTTGCTTCACCATTTGGCCGGGGCTGTCGTCAAAGGTATTGAAACGATGAAGGAAATTCCCCTGGTCAACGATGTACATGGCCTCATTGGTGTGGAAAGCAAGGCTACAGGCTGTACCGATGCTTGGCAAGAATTCTGTATAGGTTTCATTGTTGTCGTTCACTGAAACTTGATGGCAAGTGAATGCATCAACGGTTTCTCCGGTTGCTGCATCAACATACCACACCCAAGCCCCGTTTGTGAAGGTGAACACACCTTGGCCAACTGTCGCTTGGATGCCATCTGCTTGTCCGGATGGGAATCGCTCGTGGCTGCTGGTCCACAGAGGTTCACCGGTGGACATGTTGTGGTTTTGGTAGAAACTAATGTTATCGCCCCATGTCCCTTCCCCACCGGTGACTTCGCTCATCAAATGACCGTCAAGGCCGGCATGGCTAAGGTACGTGGCTTCGAACTCTTGGGTGCCTTCAATGGCGTATGGCTCGGCGTCCAAATCAATCATCACCATGTGGGCTAAAGGCACGGTTGAATACATCAACGCGAGGGCTAGAACCCCCATGATTCCGTACTTGATGATCCATTCTTTCTTGTATTTGGCAAGGGCTAAAATGCAGGCTGTGAAGATAAAAATCATCACCAGTTCCAGAGCGATGTACCGCACCTGAGTTGCTCCTGATTCACCAAAAGCATGCAAACCTGCGACATCGTACCAAGGCCGGATAAACAGGCCAATGGCGATGGTGAGGATGAACATCCCCATCATGCCCAACATCGAAGTCATTTGTTCCTTCATCATTGAGAGCAGGCTGTCTTCAGCACGAAGTTCTGCCTGAACAGCCTCGAATTCTTTGGATGGGGTTTTCCCCATCTTTTTTTCAGAAACCGAGGTGGTCGGCTGATTGCTCATGGTTCATCGGACGCTGCGTTCCCATATCAGCATGGTGTCTCTTCACGCCCCCTATGGGGGCGAATGAACCTCCGTTCATCTCGAAGGCAAGAGGCTTTCACCGGAGGGGTGGTGCTCGGACCAGAGGGGACGCCAATGGCAGGCATTAGAGCGTGGCTTGAAGGGACCAAAACCGGCGGCATGAGCCTCGGTTTAAAGCACACAAAGCAAGTGCTTGAGCGCCTCAACCTTTTGCACAATCCCAAACACATCTTGCACGTTGCTGGCAGCAACGGCAAAGGAACCGTCTGCGCGCTAATGGCCTGTGGGCTCACCCTCGCAAATCGATCGAATGTGTTCTTTTCATCGCCTCATCTGATCCGAGTGGAGGAACGCATCCGAGTGGATGGTAAACCCGTCTCAGGGCACCGCTTTGAAGAGGCAATGAACGCTGTTCGAAGCGCCTGTGAAACACCACCCTCTGTACCGCTGACTTTTTTTGAAGCCACATACCTTGCAGCAATGTGGGTGGCGGACAATGCAGGTGTGGAAGTTGTCATCTTGGAAACTGGACTTGGTGGTCGATTGGACGCCACCCGTTCAGGCCCTGCCACAGCGTCGCTTGTCACGGCCATTAGCGCAGAACATCAGGATATACTTGGTGAATCAATTGCTCTCATCGCTCGGGAAAAAGCGGCAATTGCCCGCCCGGGATGCCCAATCCTAATGCGGAAACCCAAACAGAAGTCCGTCGAACAAGCCATGCTCGAAGAAGCCCAGTTGGCGGGTCAATCAGAACTGGGTGAGCCTCGAGCGCCAGCAGCGTCGCACATCGTAAACATTCCAAACGGCACTTCAGTTCGAACAGAAGCGCTAATTTTAGCAACTGCTTTGTTCAACGAAGTCGGACTGCCTTCGGAACACCTCGAGGCTGCGCTCGAACGCCTGCAATGGCCCGCAAGGCTCCAGCAGGTGCCAGAACAGTCAACCAACACCCACCCGTTTCTCTTGGATGCAGCCCACAATCCTTCGGGTTTACAGCGAGTTTTGCCTGAATTGGAACAGCACGTGAGTCATGCCGTTGATGCAGGAACCGGATGGACGCTTGTTTTCGGCACTTCGCCGCAAAGAAATCTTGCTTCTTTTTGCAAGCCACTTATGGCATTGTGCACCCGCTATCCACCGCATCAGATTGTCTTCACAGAGCCTCAGGGTGGCAGGTATCCGGGTGTAGCCTGTCAAAAAATAGCGGATTTGGTATGGCCTTGTGAGGCTACATACCTCGAGCCTTCACCGCAAAAAGCCTTGACTCACCTCTCGAGCAAAGAATCCTCAGAGGTTGGTTTAGTGATCAGCCTCGGGTCGCTCTACTTGCAAGGCAACATCCTTGAAGCGCTCGGTTTGTCCAGCGATGATGACCTGTCGTTGCTGTCGAAGCACTCATAGCACGCATGGCTGTGTGCGGTTTGGTGAGCCAATGAGCGATAAGTGGGATCAACGATTTCTCGACCTTGCATTCCACATTTCTGGATGGAGCAAAGACCCTTCCACAAAAGTAGGTTGTGTGGTTGTTGGTGAAGACCGTGAAATCCGCTCTACAGGGTTCAATGGCTTTCCAAGGGGCATCAGCGATGACAACGATCGCTTGACGGATCGCGCCAAAAAGTACCCTCTTATTTGCCATGCAGAAGAAAATGCAATCATGCACGCTGCCCGCATCGGCGTGTCACTGAAAGGGAACACAGCCTTTGTCACATGGCCTCCATGTTCTCGCTGTGCCCGCTCTCTGATCCAAGCTGGCATCCAAGAAGTGGTGTACCCGACCCCTGAAGATATACCTGAGCGGTGGATGGAAGATTTCGAAACATCCAACGGCATGCTCCAAGAAGCAGGTGTTCTTGTCCGGACTGTTGATTCGACCTCCTAATCATTGCGAACCGAACGATTGATGCACCAACACGCGGAGCGTCAGCCATGCGGGGCTACAGAGGGGTTGCCTGCTTCATCGGGCTGCTTCTGATGGCCGGTTGCGTCACGCCAACCGTCCCGCTCAACGAGCAACAAGAACCGATTGCACCCGTTGAAGAAGGTGCTTGCAACGGATTGATTGTTCTGTGCGATCGAAGTTATGCCGATGTCACCTTCCCGGAAACCCACAACGCTTTCTCAACGTATGAAGATGGAATCTACTACCCTGCAGCAAACCACCAAACTGGCTTGGTGGCTCAATGGAACGCAGGCATGCGCGCCTTCATGATCGATACGCATTACGAAACCCTTGGTGATGAACGCGTGGAAACAGTCCGTTTGTGCCACGGCGACGATGATCGAGGGTTCAGCCCTTGCACGTATGGAACCGTCAATGCAGAGGCATGGTTGTCTCAATTAAAGTCGCTGATGGATGCGGCACCGCGAGATGTTGTGACGCTGCTGGTTGAAAATTATGTTCAACCAGATCATCTCAAGTCGGTGTTTGAAAATGCGGCCATGTACGACCAGATTTTTGTTCATTCGATGAACACAGAATGGCCAACCTTGGGGGAACTTATCGCCCAAGATAAGCCCTTAGTTGTCTTCTGGGAACAAGGCGAAGACCTCAGCCACCCCTGGATTCATGATTTCCTTACCCACAGTTGGACCACAAACTTCGCCGAACAAAACACTGAGGACATGAACTGCGATCCGTTGCGAGGCGATCCTGAGCAAGCAGTCTATCACATGAACAACTGGCTCAGTGGTCCGCTTGGCCTATCAGATCCGAGCCGTGGCGATGAAGCCAACGATCTTGATTTTCTCATTGAGCGTGCATCAGAATGTTGGATCCAACATGGCAAACGCCCGACCTTCATCGCCGTTGATTGGTGGGAAGACGGTGACGTTGTGGCTGCAGCCCTTGCCATCAATGAGTTAGAAGCACCGATTTAAGCCCAGAACCTTCGTGTTCGGGCGTAATCAATTTCTGCGTTGTGGATGGCTTCAAGCAGGCCCTCCATGTTGTTGCGCTGTGTTCTTCGCAGCAACCTCTGGGCCGTTGCTTCACCAACACCCCTGCCCATCAAGCACACCACGGCTTCATAGCCGCGGTTTTGAACCAAATCTGCGTTCTTTACCATCCGGCCCTGATCTTTCTCATCGTCCGATGCAACCCACCCTTCAAGCATGGCTTGCATGCCTTCACGAGCGCACGCCAGCATTGTTCCGGAGCATTTAGTGCACCGATTGATGTCTTTGATTTCATTGAACCGTTCGACCCTAAACCTTCGCACGTTCTTGCACTTTAGACAGCACAACACGGCTCGCTCATTGACGAGGCGGGTTCTCAATTTTTCACGTACTGCAGCGTTGTCCCAATTCGGTAACAATAAATCACGGCTTGAGCGGTTGGATACGCCCATTGGTCCGGTGGCTGAGATTTCGAGTTCAATCAAGCCAGTTTGAATGGCATGCAACACATCACGCGCCCCAAGAACATCCATGCGCTCATGGAAGAGCTTGTCGAGCACCTCCTCCATCACAACCGTGCCTCTGTACTTGCGCAACAGGGCTTGGAGGTTGATCTTTCGAGGGTCCACGCCGTGCCTCAAAATTCCAAAGGTTTTGGCCACTTGAGCAAACCGCCAACGCACCTGCCTTGAGTTCGGAAGCGTGACACTCAACAAACCTTGGAGTGCATCAGGAGGCGTCTCAGTGAGCCACCCAACAATATGTTCAGCGTGGATGTCTCCAGTTTGGAGGCTCATTCGGGTCGGTTCATTGACCAAACGGCCCCACCTTCCGGTCTTGGTCGAGGCCATGGCCATCAAAAAGTGCCCAAGCGCCTCATTGATCCTTGAACCATGGCAGGAATTGATGACAATAGCATCCTCTCGTTCCTCAATCGTGATTTTCCGGTCCGTTGCAAGCACACCGGTGGCTTCCAAATGATTGGCCACAGTTTCTGCCAAAAGGCCAAGCGCTTCTTCATCGATTGGATGCTCTTTCAAGGTTGAATGACGGTCTGCAAAAATGGCGTTGACATCAAGTGCGTCGCTTGGAGGCGGAGGTGCAGCTTCGTAAGCACCAATGTCCTCTGCGACCAAGTGCCGCAAGCGCCCTATGTCACGGGCTATGGCTTTGGGCACCGGAGGCAATTCTCCAACCCACTGTGGAGCGTTCGCTTGATCTGAAACGGGCGTGACGAGCAATTCTGATTGTTCGGGGTCGGCATCAATGATCATCCATGTCCGTCCAGCCATGACGAATTGTCGGCGATGGCCATCGTCCTCTTCTCCGCTGTCATTGAGCGATAACACGAACGCCTCATCGACGTTTCCAAGGCTTCGGCGAGTGACAGCATCTCGAACGCGATAGGATTGCTTGTCTGGGATCATCGATAGGTGATTCGTCACCCACTGGCGCGTGCGCCCTGCGGTTGAGAACCATCCCTTGGCAAACAATTCTGGAACCGGAACTTCAAGTTCCTTGAGGGCGGCAGAAATCTCTTCATCTGGAACATTGTACTTCGGTCGTTCCTCGGGCAGTTCCAATTTCTTCACTGCTGCTTCGGCTTGTGCTAATGCATACACCTTTGCTGGCCATCGGTACCAAGGGACTTCCTTTGGATCTGGCGTGTGTCGAATGATCCAACTGTCAGCAAGCACCTTGAGGATTGCTTCGGTGTCCTGGCGGTTCCATCCCTGGAATTGGCTCGCATTGCCAATGATTTCGGTCGCTGTATCGATCGGAACTGCGTTATGGGAATGCGCCATCAAGACCAACTGGTTGGCCACCACTGCTTTGGGTCGGTCGCGCCATTGTACCGGTTCAATTTCACCAAACATAGCGCGTCGTGCCACGACTGCACCTTCGGCAATTTCGTCTGCATCCCAGGCCAGCAGGTGGCCGCGACCAACGCCACCAAGGCGATGGTCAGCCCGACCGACACGCTGCAGCATTCGGTCGACAGAACGAGGGCTTTTGACTTGGATGATGCGTTGAATTTTCCCTACGTCGATGCCGAGTTCAAGGCTGGAAGTGCACACTAAGCCGGAAAGGTCTCCAGCTCTCAGTCGATCTTCCATGTCTTGGCGGGTATCGGCTGCTAACGAACCGTGGTGGACACCAATTTGGACATCAGGGGCCATGGTTTGCAGTCGATTGGCAATTGTTTCAGCGTCGTTTCTGCTGTTGACGAACACCAAGCATGGAGGTTCGGTCCTCAGCACCTCAATCAGCCGCCTAAAACTCGCGTGAACCCGAGGTGTCACCCCTAATTCGATGCCACCTACCTCGTCTTCTGCCAGCGGTTGAGCGCATTCTACTGTTAAGTCGGTGCTTCGCTCGCCCATAGCCAGAATGGCTTTACCCCGTTCGGGCGAGAGCCATTTGGCAACATCATCTGGATTTCCTACGGTGGCTGAAAGACCAATTCTCTGGACCTTTCGTCCGGATAATGCTTCCAATCGAGCAAGCCCCAATGACAACTGCCATCCTCGTTCACTGGCGGCTAAATCGTGCACTTCATCGACGATGACTGCTCGTACAGTGCCGAGCAATTTTCTCAGATTCTTCCCAGTGAACATCAGTTGGAATGTTTCAGGCGTTGTGACAAGGAGATGCGGGGGCTTTCTCGTTTGTCGAGCCCGCTCGCTCTGTGTGGTATCACCGTGGCGCAACCCCACCTTGAGGCCAACAGCGCTGGTGATTTCTTCCAGCCTTCGATCCACATCTCTGTTTAGCGCACGAAGCGGTGTAATGTACAAAATAGCCAGCGGGTCCCATTGTTCGTTCAAGCAACGGTGCAGGACGGGAAGGACTGCAGCCATGGTCTTCCCCGACCCTGTTGGTGCGATGATGATTCTGTCCTCACCGGCACACAGTTCTGGCAGGGATGCAGTTTGGACCGGGGTGGGTTGCCAGCCTCGTTCATCGAGTGAGGCCTCAAGCCGTTCATCGAGGATTGAAAACACACCAGACATAGCCTCCCCACCCTCTACGAGCAATCCTTACGGCAACCTCTTTTGAGGATTTGCAATCAAGCAAGGGGTTCAAAAATGACGGAGAACGATGGACTGCGTATCAGTCTTCGTCGTAATCATCGTCATCGTCATCTTCTTCCTCTTCCTCTTCCCAGTCTTCTCCGCCGTCGAAGAGCCCTTCACTGTGGTCGATTCTGGTCCGTGAAGCAACTGTGGCAACACCAATCAAGACGATGATTGATGTGACGATGAAAATCCAAGCGAGTGGGTTTTCCCTCGGTGAATCAAACCATCCGAGGTACATAGGGTATGCGAGTTCGACGGAGTGCTCAGCCGTGTTGTCCTCGTCGTTCACTTCAACAATGAGGTTGTCACGATCAACGACGATACGGAGGCGGTCCACTTCTTCAGCTTTCCAATTGGTTTTGACTTCGATGATTTCTCCTGAATCGATACCAGCGAGTGTAACTTCATCGAATGGTTCGTCCTCATCGCCCGCATAGAAACTAACCTTGAACGGAGAGTTTGTGTCACCGCCGGTGTTGACCACATGTGCGGCGACCTCGACGTTTGAGCCGGGTGCGACGTGGTCGTCTGATAGGTCGATTGAATGGACGCGCAGTTCAGGGCCAACGGCACCCAAACGGATCCATTGGCGCTCGAAATCAGTGTCATCGACTGCCAATTCTGGAACCGGGCTCGCTTCGGAATTCGAAACGACTGGGAACTGGTTACCGGCTGTATCATAGCCGCTGATGTAGAATCCAACAAAGTCGCCCACCTTTGGCGCAATTCGTCCATTGTCGGTGAGGTCAACCGCTCCGGTCCAAATCACATTCTGGCCTTCTTGTTGCATCCCAAGTAGAGTCGAGCCAGCACCGATGGTTACGGTGCGGGTCGCATCTCGCATGACCCAGTGCACCATTTGCCTTGATCCGGTGAGGTCAGCGTCTTCGGTACCGTGGAATTCAACCGGTACGAAGGTAAGATCGTTGTTTGCTGAGATATCAATGACATTCAACGGACTTGTTCGCTTGACAACACGGGGGGCAGCATCGTCAACAATCACCTGTAGGGTTGTCGAAACTAAGGTGCCCGTCATGTCTTCTCCTCGGCCTGGGATGTTGGTGATTGAGATTAAACAGGTTCGAGTTGGTGAGGATTGAAGCGTGGTCGCAGAGGAGAGCGGCACTTCCACGGCGTAATGGCCTTGGGCGGTGAGGGAGCCATCGCTCCACATCTTTTCGCCGTCAAAGACCTCGACGAGGATGCCCACGTCTCGAGGTGCAGGGACGCTGCTTCCTTCATAGACAACGGTTCCAGTGAACGCCAATCGGTCATCCTTGCGCACACGGCTGCCGTCGGCAATTTGCCCTGTGCGTGGCTCGCTGATGTCTTCTACGAGGTAGTCGCTTGGCGCCAACATCAAATCGTTTTCAACTCGGAAGGTGTGTTCGAGAAGTAAAATTCTGTCTTCGAAGGCGGATCCACGCTCCTTGTAGATCAGTGCCACATCGCCCATTTCTTCATCAGGCCAGTCCCATCCAATTTCGAAGTGGAAGGCCAATTGAATCCATGGCAATCCGGACTCATTTGTCGTTTCAAGCATGGCGCTTGTGGACATGAGGGTTATGAAATCACTCTCGGACCAGAAGGTATCGTTCACTCCAGAGTAGGAGATGCGTTGTGCATCTCGCAATGGATTTGGTCCTTCAAAGTCAAAGACAAGGGAGATGTGCTCAAAGTCGATGGCTGTGTTGGCATCAATGAAGCCGAGCGTGATGGTTTGTTCCATGCCCGCAAAGATTGGAGCGTTGTCCTCATGACCGACCCATTCCAAGCCAGTGAACACGGCAGTGGAGTCCTTTCTGGTTCGGAAGGTTGCATCGTCATGCTCGAATCCAGAATCAGATTCAAAGGTTAAGATTTCATCATCGTCATTGGTGACAGCATAATACAGGGCGTTACCCGCCTGATCGCCGCCTTTCCAGAAGTAAGACACACGGCCCATGTTCGGGTTGCGGGAGTGGTCAATGGTGGTGATGAACCACTTGTTCTTGGTTTCAGAGGTGTTCTCCACATTCTTTGAGGCGTATTCCTGTGGGTCAGCTTCACCGTTTCTGTTGGTGTCGTGATCCGCTTCGACCCAATACATCAGTTCGAGGTTCATTGGATGGCCGACGTCGTCGTTGATCATGACCTTGATTTCCTGCTGAGTGCTTGCCGCTTCATAGCCGTCATCAATCGGGGCGAAGTCCATGCGCTCGGGAGCTGTAGCGTCGACCTTGTAGGTTCGTTGCCAATCGCCGTTTGGAGCCATGACGTGGGTTGGGTCGCGCTCGTTGTAGGTCTGTACCTCGTAGGTAAGGCCGTCTGGAACATCGATTTCTGGCAAGTCAATGCCGATGAAGAATGTTCCATTGTTGTTGGTTGTGTCGCGAGCGGTGCTTTCGACCCATCCATTGCGTGAGATTCGAACATCGAAGGCGCTGTCCTTTGGGGCGTCCTCTGTGTTTTGGAACCACATAGCGCCTTGGAAGTACAAGGTTTCACCAGCGGCCACCCATGAGTTGTCAGGAACATCGTCCATGGTCAAACGACCATCGTTGTCGCGAACCTTGAGCCAGCCGAGGCCGAAGCTACGGTTGACAGTCATCGTTTCGTCGCTGAGCAAATCCAATGGGGCATAGCCTGCAGAGCCACTGTTGTCCAAGCATCCGGTCTTGAATCGAACGTTGTTTTGGTCAGGGAACTCTGAGGTGACATGGAAGATCCAATGAATTTCGAGGATGCCGTTGTTTTCATTGGACCAAGAACTTGCATCCATCTCAATGTAGTCTTCAGGGTCGTTTGGATCAGGGAACACGTCGCCATTTTGCCAGGTCATGGTTGGATTTTTAGCAATGGAATTGGTTTGTAGCGTCAACGTCGCTTCTGTCATGCTCGATGCATCTTCTCCGATGATGTGGCGCGTCACAACTTCGTAGGGTTGAAGTCGCTCGTGAAGGATTTCTCCAACGGGGATTTGAATGTCGAGGTTGATGGTGTTCACCGTGTAGGTGATGGAAAAAGATTCCAACACAAGCACACCAGAGGAGGAAGACACCAACCCAATCGAGAGGTTTGCAATACCAGCACCAGTGTCTGGAATTCGATCATTAAGGCACTTGAGAAGGTTGTTGACGCTTCCAGACACCGTCACATGGGTGACGGTGAGGGGGCCCATCAGGGCGCCATCGCTTGCGGGCATCTTCCAACAGGAAGGTGTTGTCCATTCCGCCGGTTTGCTTGGATTCAACAGGCCACCAATTTCAATGCCTGATTCTTCCGGTGCATCAGCGTGTTGTGCGACGATGATGTTTGAGATTGAAGGCGTGTTTTGGGTGTTGGATGAACTCAATTCAACCCTCAAGCACATGTAATAACCCGTTGGGCTGAGGGCTTTGGTTTGGCCCGATTGAGCGGTGGTCCATGTTTGAACGCCTGTTGTTCCAGAGGTGCATGTCGAGGAGGAGGCGTACCCGTAATTCACTCGAATCGAGGTGCCAGATGGTGTTGTTGCGTTCCAGGTAATGGTTGCAGCAACCGTGGATTTTACGCCACTGCCGACGTATTGATTGGTGTACATGTAGCCTGAGGTGACATAGGAGGTGGTGTACTCAATACCAATCATGTCCAAAATTGGCGTGTCAGTGGCTGTTCCATTGAGGGTTGCGCGCCAATCAAGGCTTGTGCTCGCCGATGGGAAAGTGACCGCTTGACCAGTATTCACGTGGCGCCATGTGGCGCCACCATCGTTGGACAGATCGACGTCGATGCTTGTTCCACTTGGAAGATAGCCAATGATGCCCGATACAAAGAATTCAGAAATTGGTTTGGAGATCGAAACTGTTGCACCTCGAATCAAATTGGAAGTTGAGGTTGGGGTCCTTGCATCGAACAAAGCCCCGTCGCCGTGGCTGTAGATCTTGTGACGGGAAGAACTTGCACAGTACGCTGTGCTGTAGTAAGAGCACGCGAAACTGAGTTTCCCATCGCCTGACTCGACAAGGCCGTAATGACCACCTTCTTGCACGTCTTTAACGCCCATGTGTTCGATGAAATTTCCGTTGAACCTCAGGTAGTGGTGATAACTGTCGTAATTGTAACCCACACCGCTCTTGTACCCAGTGTCGTACTCATTGTAGACAATCGTCGGGTAATTCACAACCAGGCCTGCGCCGTATTGTGTAGGGATGGTAGAAGTTGTGCCGAGGGTCCATGTTCCGTTGAGCGAAGTCGGTGTGATTTTGTTGACTTCGTTGAGGTAGTGTGCTTGTGCAGAATAGCTGTAGGTTGAAACCCACATTTTCCCAGTCGATTCATCAATGTCAACACCCGTCACATAGTTTGGGCTGAACGACCAAGATCGTTCACACTTCCATTGTCGTCCGTCCTCGGTACCGTCGTTGTTCGTGTCGATGTTTCGAACGGTCCATTTTGTGAGGTAGTAGTAGGAACTGTGTGCAGTGTAGACCGTATTCCCGTCAACAGTTGCATCGCTCATTCGGTAGTATTGACTTGACGAGCACCCGTTGGTGGTCACATCAACGCTTGCAGTGCCAAGGTAAGCGCCGGAAGTAGCGTTGATTCGGAGCACAACTGGGATGCTGTAAAGACCCGATGAGGTGTATCGCATGACGTGGAATTCATCACCCACTTGGACAACAACTCCAATGTAATTCCAGCTAGCCGTGGTGCTGACGCTCAATTGAGGGAAAATCTTGGTTAATCCGGTGTAACCTTGGTCGCCATTGGCGATGAACTGGCCCGATGTGTTCTGTACGGCAGACCCTTTCGATTGCACCTGTTGAGTTCTTCCAAAGTCCAAATTAGCGGTGGATGGGTTGCCTCGAAGTTCCAAACTTTGGGTATCAACGTTGACGCTTTGACGGCTTCCAGAAGTGAAAGGTGATGGGGCGCTGCCGCTCCATGCGCCATCGCCGGCTCCGCCAAAATGACTGTTGGTGGTGAAGTTGGTGTAGGTGGTTCGACTCGCTTCGCCCCGCAGTTTGAATTCAGCGGCTGTCACTTCGGCTCCGAATGGGATTGACAGATCGCCTGCAGTTCCGTTCCCACTGCCTGAAAATGTGTGGGTGTATGAGGTCGTTCCGTTTTGAAATTGCGTTTCAGTGGTTGCTCCAGCAGCGATCGGGGCCATCAATGAAGTGAGGAAAATAAGGGTCAGAAATATTGCTTTTCGCATGGAAATCACCAAGTGTCCCTCAATGGGCCTTCGGCCCACCATCGACAAAGCATTTCAACTTCTCCCTTTCCCGTCGCAGGGAAGAATGCGAAGGCTTGACTGTCAGTTGCTTCCAACCGCTCCACCTGCCTATATTCTGTTTGTGGTGCAATGATTTGACATTCTTTACGGCCTCCATAGAAGGAAGCCTCAAGGAGTTGTTCGGATTCTCTTGGGATAAGGCGGACAACGGTGCTTGGTATGATTTCAAAATGGTGGGCAAGGCAACACGGACGACAACTTGGCTATGCCGCAGCGGCATCGGGTGCGATGTTCATCCTGTTTCTGTTGGCTGCTGTTCAGATTCTTTTCCTTCAAGGGGACTCTTCTCCATACAAGGATTTTACCGGCCTTGCCATAGGGTTAGGGGTATTTTCATCAATCATGCTTCTCATCATTTTGCCCGAGTTTATGAGTTTGCGCGGCCATGCTTTGCTGCTTGAGGAATTACGAAGCATCGATTCCACCTCGGAATTGCGCCGTCGAAAAGCAGAGGGTGATGAATCAGCAGACGCACTCGGGGCCGGTCACGATGCATCTTGGACAGCATTCCTTGAAAGCAAGGGACTTCGACGATAAGCCAGAGGGGACCATCGTTGCAAAGGAAAGACCCGCTCATATTGTTGCTCCGAGAAGTGACATTGGCTGCGGGGATGATCGGTATTCTGGTGCTTGGATTGTACGCCCACACAGGTTCGATGCCACCGCTTGTGGTCGTCGAATCATCCTCCATGATCCATGAAGAAAATGGAGAGGTTGGAAGCATAGATGCGGGTGATTTGGTCTTGGTCCACGATCAATCAATGGATACCGTTACCACCTTTGCAGAAGCATCAAACCCAGCTCACCCTCGTTATGGATACGAGCAGCATGGCATGCCGGGCGATGTCATTATTTACGACAAAAATGGCGACGGAGGCACCCCAATTATCCACCGTGCAATCCTCGAAGTTGTGGCCCATCTCACTCAGACACCCGACCGTACCGCTCCTAGAGACGCTCCCTCAAACACTCACTGCCCTGAAGGTGGAAGTTACGATGATGCACTGCTTGACACCGACGGAGCGCTCGGTACATGCGTCTTAACTTGGAACGTACCGGGCACCGCTGTGGTGAACGCTTCAACCATTACCATCGCTTTTGACGGCGTTGACGCTGGCCATTATGATTGCAAACGCATGGCTCACGCCAACGTCGAACCTTACTTGGTGGTCTGGAATTGGACGCCGTCTCAAGCGGGTATGCTCACGCTCGGTGACAACAACCACTGCTCCGTAGATCAGGGCTCCAGTGCCGTGAATGGTTCAGTTGGCGTCCACAGTGAATCAGGAGTTGTTCGACCAGTTCGAGATTCGTGGTTGATCGGGGTTGCAGGTGGCGAATTGCCATGGCTGGGCACCGTAAAATTAGCCCTGAACGTCGATTCTGCGTCACCAGGCACAATCTATGTTCCAAATTCTTCCTATCTGGCTTTATTCATCATTGTGGCAGGCGTGCTTCTCGCCCCTATGGCTTTGCAACCTGTTCTGGAGCGAATCATAAAAGCCTCACCAGAACTCAAATTGGCTCAAGAAGAACTTGCTGGAGACGAAGAAGAGTAGTCAGTTGCTCAACGCTTCGTCCATTCCCAATTCACCCCTCGCAACAGCGAGGGCTAATTTGGTCGAGATGGTTTTTCTTCCATTGCTCACTTTTCGGCTTTGACGTTGAATTTCTTTTAGTTCACCATCGGTAGGAATAATTGGGCGTTGTTCGAACACCCTCGCCCCCGGGATCAACGCAATCCGAACTGCAGACACGACGTGATTGTGGCGCAGTAAACCCCTCGAAGTCCTTGCCTCATCAACTTCTTCAATCTGGAGGCCCGCCGCAATGCACCGGTTGATGATGTGATCCCGCAGCAACGGGGCCCCATCGCCAATTCGAATGTGTGAATCTTTGTGCTTGACCGCTGTTTGGATGGCCCTTACATGCTCGACAACATCCTCGATGTTCTCCATTTGTTCCATACCCAAGAGCACTCCATCGGCGAGCCATGCTATGCCTGGCCTTGGGCCCGGGTCGACACCGAAGGTGAGGCGATGAATTTCAGGGACGCCTCGCAGGTGCTGAATCGCTCGCAATATCGCCCCGTCGATGTCGTCAAGCGAGGCGGCAACGGGCCGCCCTTCTGATTCACGACCAACAATTTCGACTTCGGTCGAAATCCAAACTGTTTCAGCGTGAGCAAGCGGTGCATCGTGCTCAATGAGGTCAAACCTAAGGTTTCGGAGCCGAAGCGATTGCATCAACCTGAACGCCAATCGGAAGTCCATGGTCCGGACCGCAAGCCTCGTCACGGTGTATCATTGGTCAAGGAGGTTCAAGGAAGTTTGTGTTCATCGGCGTCCCTTTGCGTCGATACTTTTTGAGGAGAACTGCGGGCTTTTGGCCGAAGTTATGAAGAACGATTGACATTGATGAACGATTATGTCCAGCCAGTATGAACGGGAATTGCGCCAAGTTCTAGCGGGCGTCCCAACCGGGGTCGAGGGCGTGATTCGTTCGTGCAAACCGACGGAAAAAGAACGCATGCGACTGGTTCTGGACCGGCCTTTTTTGGTGGTGCGTGCCGCAGGATCAGGTATGGAAGGAACGGGTGACTTGCTTGCTCTTCGGGGTGATTTATGCTTCCCAATCGAAGTGAAAAGCACGAAAGCCAACAAACTCTACCTCTCAGGTCGAACCAAAGTTCAGTATGAAGCGATGGTCAATGAAGGGGAACGCTGCCATTTGATGCCACTCTACGCTCATCGCTTGAAGGGCGTGCGAGGCGACTCGTGGAGGATCTTCCGCGTCGAAACGTCAAACCTCACTGGCCGATTGCGGCAATTGGAAAAGTGGATTCCGCCCTTTCCCAAGAACAGAAACGGTTCGAACTACCTCAATTGGGAAGACGGCATGCCATTGAATCAATTTGTGGCACTCCTCTGTTCCAAAGCAGGCTCAGAAGCAGCCTCGCTCGCAGGCCTCACCGCTCGAGCAGCCCCATCAATCGCCAGCAGCCTGCCTGACACATCCACCGATGCACCTCAACCAGCGCCGCTCACCACGGTTTTACGAGCAAGAACACAAACGAACGTGCTCGCAGAGTTGGCACGCAGACGTTCATCCTGAGGTTTACAAGTACGGTACGGCTATGATGAAAGCAAGCATCATCAGCAGGGCCAGTGAAGAAAGACTCGATGCTTTGCTTGAAATGTGATCGATCCACATGGGATGTATGTTCCACAGTTTCGTCTTTTTCCCAACCTTCTTCACCGCAGAGAGGGTGCCATGGAGCGTGTCCTTGAACAGATGGCCTCCATCGAAAGGGACCATTGGAATCAGATTGGTGAAGCCCAGAAGGATGTTGACCCACATGAGCCAGAAGAAGAAGTTGACCATGAACAAAATGCCACCGGTTCCAAGCACACCGCCAATGCCTTCGTCAGCTGCGGAGAGCATTGCTTCTTCCATTGGATACATCGAAACCCCTTGCAATTGAAGGGGGACGACCATGATTGTGAGGATGTGAATGGGCGCATAGACTATCTTCACCAGGAGGTTTGCTTCAAACCGTGGTGAAAATGGGCCAGCCAATCGGTCGATGCCTTGGGTTCCCTCAGCAAGGCCGTTGACGCCCAAGAAAGGATCTTCTGGTTCGATCTCTGATGCCTCTAAGTATGCTTCACTCCATCCTAAGTTTTGGTGGTAGAGGTACTTATCTCCAAGAACAACGGTCAGCGTTTCTTGTTCTCCGTTTTCATGTTGAACTTCAATCAGCACCGTATCGTTGGCTCGGAAGGCGTTCATTTCGTCCCTGAACCCCTCAAGTCCGAGCACTTCGCTGCCGTTGATGGTCAAAATGACATCCCATGGTTGCATGCCCGCTTCTTCAGCACCACCATCCACAATCAGGCCGCGGACGTGCGGATGGGGTGTGGATGACACCACTTGGCCTGCCAACCCTCCGAGCATCAGCAAGCAGACGAACGCTGCAAAGAGGTTGGTTGCGGGCCCAGCAGCAAACATACGCATCCGTTCCCGGCGAGGCGCCCGATGCAACTCCTCATACTGCGGTTCAGCAAACGCTCCAAGTGGAAGTGGGCCAAGTTGAAGCAATCCAAAGGCTCGGATGCGCATGCCATGGGCCCTTGCTAGCAAACCGTGGCCGAATTCATGAATCACCAAGGCAACGATGAACGCCATTGCGCCCCAGCCAAGTGGAATCATCGGGTTCAACCCTGGAATCGCGACCAGTTCACTCGCCGAAGGTGGATCTGTTGTCGGCGGGTACAACACCGCTGTGATGAATGCCAGTCCCATCAGAAGGCCAACCAACAGCATCGACCCAACGCATATCCAAAGTGAAATTTCTCCATAAATCCGCCAAAATCGCCGTGGTTTGGAGATTTTCTCCAGCATTTTCAAACCGTAGGTGCCCCGAACCATCAACACAAAACCAAACACTCGGCTTGCGTTCCATTTATCCAAGGTTCCATTTCGTTCCCAGGTTCGAAGAAGAATGTACCACAAAAGCACAAGCAGGAGCAACAGTTTCCAATCGGCTTGAACCGACCCCCATGCTCCATCCATGCCTTGGCCAACATGTCTTCTGCCTTCAACCTTAAGCGAACTCGCTTGGTGGTTGTTGAACAAAGTTGAATATGGTTCGATTCAACCGAGAAGCATGGTGTCCCACAAGTTCGCCCTAGAAACGTGGTGTGAAGAGACGTGGGGGCAAGTGCCGCTCGAGATTTCCGAGTGGGCTGCCCATGACGACGTTCTCCAGGTGTTCATCAAACTCAATCGAGGGGTTTTGATTGCTGATTTCGCTATGGATTCAGAAAATCAACTGCAGTGTGAGGAGCACCTCCACATCCCCCAAGATCGATGGAATCCAGGTTCAGTTCAAGCGCATCGGACGAGCGAAGGGCGAGTGCGTTTCCGCCACCGATCTTCAGAAATTGTTCTCTCTGCGCGTCTGCGCGCTCCTGAATGGGGTCAAGCCTTGCTTGAAGAATGGTTGATGGATCAACGCGGTGAAGCGCTAAAACCAAAAGATCGCAATCAGAGATTGAGCAGCATCAACCGGAGCAAGTTGAGCATTGAACGCAACTTGAATCAGGCTCGTCTGACCCATGCTAAATCTGAACTGGCCATTACCACAGACCGTTTGGAATCTGCTGAGCGTGGTTTGGATTCCAAACACCGCTTGCGTGAAGAAGAGTGATCATCCAAGTCGGACCTTGTAGCGGTCACGTCCGTTCGCATACAGGGTGATGGTGCCTGATGAAGAAACGCAAATGGCAAGCCCTTCGGACAACTGAGAGATCGCTCTGGCTGCCAAATGCCGCCCACCCTCTCCTGCTTTTGGAGAAACACCAGCAGGCACCTGGATGTAGCGTCCAGCATCGCTTGCAACGCCTTCACGGTTGAACAAAATCGCTCCGTCAAGCCATGCGAATTCGGCGAGGGTCTCATGGTTGGCCTCGTCAAGTATGGTGCGTTTTTCTGCAGGGTGGCCTTTGAAAGGATTGAGGACTAAGGCGGTGGAATGCTTTCGAAGGGACGGTAAAGCACCAATCGCAAACAGAGCGCCTACGGCGTGCCCCTCTCTTCCACGGCCGCCAAGATGGCGGGCGAGTTTCATCAATTGAGTCAACACCTCCAAATCAATGGCGAATTCCTGAGCCAAATTTGCAAACCGGTTGGTGTTGAGCATTGTGGTGTCAATCACCATCACCCCATCAATTGGTTCTGCAAGAACAACCAACAAGCGTTCACCTCTTGAGAGGCGTCCTTCACCGATCGCTTGCAAAACCAAATCGTGCATTTGATTCAACACACCGAGTCCTTGTGCAGTAAGGCTCTCTTCAAGCAGCGTGCATTCAATGCCGCTCTCTCGCAGGTGTTCAACCACTCTGTTTTGACTTGTTAAGACGGTGAGGGGTATGTCGTCGGGCAGCACATCAGCGACCAACCTCACTTTTCGAGCGTTGCTGGCCATCATGAGCACGGCGTTGAACGGTTTTCGGTCTGCAGCTAAGGTGCTGCTGACCATGGCCGCAAGGTCAACCATGGTTTCACTTCACGCTGTGGTTGTGTCCAACCCTGGCAATTGGTCTTCCGTTTCACGGTAGACCGTTCGCATGTTCGAGATGAAGTTTCGTTCCTTGACCACCATGGTGTATTCGCTGATGCCTGGGTCTTCCTCACCATCGAGCATGTTGAGGATGATTTCGAGGGTCAGTCGAGCCCCTTCTCGGTGAGGGTAGGCAAAGATGCCCATTGAGAGTGGAGGTGAGACAACTGAAGTCACTTCGAGTTCGGAGAGCGTTTCAAACAGGTTTGCATACGTTTCAGGGAGCAAGACGCGACGGGCTTCATCCTGATTTGGGCGTCTGCAATCAGGACCGACTGCGTGGACGATGTGCTTGAAATTCGAACTCAACTGGAAGGGTTCTGTCACCACGTTCTTGGTCACTGCACACGGTGGTGCGTTGATCTTTCGCATGTCCAGGCAAATGTTCCGGGTCACATCGGTCAATTCTTGTCCTGATTTAGCGTGGATTTGAGCGTCGAGTCCTTCGCGTCCAGAGAGTCGATTGTTGGCAGGTGTGATGAGGACATCACCGCTGTAATTCCAAACATCGCCACCGACAACTCGCAGCACGCCCCACTTGCAAGTTCGCGCCATATACAGTTCTGCCATCATGCCAAGCAAGAGAGGCCACCTTACTTATCAAGTTCGCAATCTTAAGATGAAAATGGTCTGTTGCAGGTTTTTTTTACCCTCGCTGCCCCTCATTTTTTTTGATGAGGGGGTTATTCAAGCGCAGGGCGGCGGTACTGCTAAACCCTACTCCCAACAGCCATCTTTGATGAAGAACGCGAGGCTCACCGCACTCTCGTTCGTCGTTCTCCTGCTCTCATCATCAGGACTTGCACTTCTTTCCTCGCCTTCAACGGGTGAACGTGGCCACAACACTGCACCCGAAATACGACTTGAAGAGGCTTTTATCGGCTTTTCCACAGAATCGCCAACCTCTGTGTGGAATCAAACCCCGTGGCCATCTGTTGCCGTGCCGGGAGGTTTTGACTTCCTCTCCGTGTATGATTACAGCGATGTGGGCGTGCTCATCAACAACAATTCCGAGGCGAGCCGCACCATTGGATGGGCCTTCATTGAGGCGCGAAACATCAGCACTGACAGGGTGTTTGTGTTTAACAACAGCAGCGCTCCAACAAAGGAAACCATCAATCGAGATGAATTTAATTCCTACTTTGCTGAACCGTTCCTTGAAATGCTTTACAATCGAACAAACGCTTCCGACATCAACTACCTCGTGACGACAAAAGGCATGCCGCTGCGCGTGAATGGTGGAAACAACAAAGCCAGTTTTGATCAAGAAATCGCCCTGTTAGGTGGGCAATACAACAGCAGCGTAGGTGCTGACTACTGGGTTGAACACGGATACGGGCCACTCGCAGGAAAAAACATCGAAGCGTTCAGCCGAGACACCTACGGGTTTTTCTTAGTGACGCGGTTGACGGGCTACACGGTTGAAACCGCCCTCGGCTTGATTGAGAAAGCAAACAACAGCCTCGGTGAACGCGGTGTGTTCGCATTGGATCTAGCCACCAATCGGAACGGGTCAGGATACAAATTTTGGAACGATGATCTCTACACTGCGAACACTTCTTTGAACGCTACGATGGGGTATGCGACTACGTTTGACGAGACTTCCACCTTCATGACCAACCTCAGCAACGTGATGGGTTATGCCTCATGGGGTTCCAACGATGGTGGTTGGGCGAGCAGTGCATTACCGAACGGCGGTTTTGAAAGCATCAACAGTTCCACCTCCAGTGGCGCTGATGCTTGGGAAGCGACTCTGCCAAGCCTTTCCGCCGGAGATTCGTTTAATTGGACCCTTCAGAGCGAGGTTCAACAAAGTGGCTCAAACGCCCTTGAAGCAGAAATTGCAGCAGAATGCATGCCTGAGAAAGCAGATGGGACCCCGGGAATTTTTGCAGAATTCTTTGATAACGCCGGTGTCAGTTTCAACGCGGCAACCATGCCCTCGCTGATCGACCGTGTGCCCGATCACACGCGCATTGAGTCGCAATTGGATTACACTTCAAGAAACAGCGCGTATCCAGGGCTTGACAATCGCTTCAAGAACGACTGGGGTGCTCGGTTTAGCGGCCTCATCGATGTCCCAACAGCCGGAAATTGGACCTTCTACCTCACCAGCGATGATGGTTCAGAACTGTGGTTAAACGATTCAAGCTTGGTGACGAATTACGGCAGTCACGGCATGCGAGAACTGTCAAGCAGCATCATTCTCGATGCGGGCCTCCATGATTTTAGAATCGAATTTTTCCAAGGCGGCGGTCCCCACGGCCTTACGTTGCATTGGGAAGGTCCAAACCAGAGCAAAGCCCTGATTCCTGCCACTTCCTTTTTGTTGGCTGGTGATTACATTCCCTCCGCCTCTTCCCTCCAACACCACTGGTCGTTCGAGGATGGAAGCGGCTCTGCGGCTGAAGATTCTGCACAAGGCAATGCAAATTTCACTCTTTACAACATGAACGCGTCGAATTGGAAAAACTGCACCGATGGCGGCTGTCTGTGGTACGATGGTGTTGACGATTATGTCGAAGTCGATGTGCAAGACTGGAGCGGTAATTTCTCCGTCAGTCAATGGGTGTGGGCCAACGCCACCAATCTCCCAGATTATGCTTCTGTGTTTGCCGTTGGCAGCCAAGCCGGATCGAACACCTCTTTCCAGCATGCTGTCTTCAGCGGGGAATGGAGGCTGCACAACAATCAAACGCATGCCTTTGGGGCTGTTGTGGCTCAAAATTGGACGCATCTCGTCACCGTGTTTGACAACGGTGCCGCCCATCAGTACCTCGATGGGGTGCTGGTGCGAACCACAGTCTTCCCTCAGGGCAGTCTGGACAGCATCAAGTCCTATCGTTTGGGCGCCAACCGTGCAGGAAGCACCTACTTCCACGGCATGATTGACGAGGTGATGGTGTGGAACAGCGCGCTCAGCGACGGAGAAGTCACCACCCTCAACAGGGATATTTACCTCGATTGCGCAGCGTATTCCGGCAATGGGCAATCCGTCGCAAGCGTTCAACAGACGTTCGCAATCGACGAAGATTTCGAGCAGCACAGTTGGCTTGCTTCGGCCCATGGCATACGATCAGGAGATGTGTTTGGTACCTTTGAAATCGTGATTGAAGGGTTGGATGGAAACGGTTCAGTCGTTTCCTCTCATACTTCCACCGAAAAAGAGTTTGGAACAAGTTGGTCCTCGCTCACCACTAAATT
>TARA_B110001450_G_scaffold171517_1_pt1 | contig 40529 bp, 45 predicted proteins | sample TARA_B110001450 | Tara Oceans TARA_B110001450 (sample SAMEA4396538) | marine metagenome | biome: Polar Biome; feature: [SRF] surface water layer (ENVO:00010504); material: water (ENVO:00002006), including particulate matter (ENVO:01000060) such as... | depth 5 m | reverse complement strand
TCCAGGTTCATCCATATTTCCAGGTTCAACCATACCTTCAGCTTCAGTCATATTTCCAGGATCAACCATATTTCCAGGTTCAACCATACCTTCATATTCACCCATACCTTCAGCTTCACCCATACCTTCAGATTCAGTTATTCTGTCATAATTACCCATTTCTTGATTATTGTCTAAATTATCTAATTTTTTAGTAGTATCATATACTGGATCATATATGTTAAAAGTTTCATATACAGATTTTATTATTATATAAATTTTAATAAAGCTAATAGATAGTATTTTACATAATATTCTTTTTTTATTCAAACTTCTTAAATCTGAATCTGATTTAAGCAAATTATTTTTTTCAAGCACCGTTTTTAAATCTTCTATATTAAAAAAGTATAATACTTTATTTTTGTATTGTTTAGGAGATTTGTCTTTACCTTCACTATATATTGAAATGTCATAAGGAATTTTAGATTTTTTTATATATTGTTCAAAAATATCATTCGTCAAAATATATAAATCTTCACATTCATCACAATAATGTTGATCACGTGATTTGTTAATTTTTGAATTATCAAAATCACTTACAAAATTTTTAAATAAATTAGAATTTTTTAAATAAGTAACGAACACTTTTTTTATAAATTTATCAAATTCTTGATGTGTTTTACTTTTACTTTTACCGAAAAAATTCTCAATTAAATCCATAGTTACACTTATAATAATTAAATATTAAAAATATATTGATTAAATTTAATTATATTATATTTAAATTGAAATATTTATTAAATTAGTTTAAATACAAATAAATTAATATTTAAGTGAAATAAATGGAAGTAAATACAAATTATATAAACCATTCAGAAAAAGTAGAGAACAAAACTAATACAAAAAAAAAAAGAGATAAAAAATCCGTGAGTATAAAAAACTTATGGAATTTATTTGATGAAGAATTCGACACTAAAGAAAAAATAGAATGTGTATATAGAAATTCTGATACATTAGATAATCATGACAAAAATTTGTGTAGTTTTTGTAAAACCATATTATTTATTGGCGACGATGGATTTTTAACTTGTTCAAATGATAAATGTGGAATTATTTATAAAGATAATTTAGACCAGAGTGCTGAATGGAGGTTTTATGGTGCAGACGATAATCAAAATAGTGACCCTACACGTTGTGGTATGCCTATTAATCCATTATTAAGAGAATCATCTTATAGTTGTAAAGTATTATGTGCACCTAAATCTACTTATGAAATGCATAAAATAAGAAGATATACAGACTGGCAATCAATGCCTTATAAAGAAAAATCTCAATATGATGAATTTCAATTAATTACAACAATTTCTCAAAATGCAGGAATTCCAAAAATGATAATAGACGATGCAACAAGATTCCATAAACAAATATCTGAAGCTAAAACTTTTAGAGGCTTAAATAGAGACGGTATTATAGCAGCGTCGATATATATTTCGAGTCGAGTAAATAATTATCCCCGAACAGCTAAAGAAATAGCTGATATATTTAATTTAGACAATACTAGTGCAACTAAAGGATGTAAAAATGCTTTATCAATTATAAACGAAATTGAACATAATAATAATGAAAATGAAGATATAATTTTGTTGAATAAAACCACCCCATTATCGTTTATTGAGCGCTATTGTAGTAAATTAAATATGAATACTGAATTAACTAATTTATGTAAATTTGTTGCAAATAAAATTGAAAAAAACAATTTAATACCAGAAAATACGCCACATTCCATTGCTGGAGGTATTATATATTTTATATCACAAATATGTAATTTAAATATTTCTAAACATTCAATTAATAATATTAGTAAAATAAGTGAGGTCACTATTAATAAATGTTATAAAAAATTAGAACTGCACAAATATAATTTGGTTCCAGAAATTATTTTAAAAAAATATAATAATTAAGGTTTTTATGATTATAAATAAAACTAAATAAAACTATATTAAATTTTATTATTTTAATATAATATAGTTATGTCTGTCGAAAATATACCAAAACTTATTTTTATCGTTCCATATAGAAATCGTACACAACAAAAAACACATTTTTCAGTTTATATGAATTATATTATGGAAGATTATGATCCCCTTGATTATGAAATATATTATTCACACCAAAATGATAAACGACCATTTAATAGAGGAGCTACAAAAAATATAGGATTTTTAATAGCAAAAAATAAATATCCCGACCATTACAAAAATATAACTTTTATATTTAACGATATAGATACAATACCTGCTATTAAAAATACATTAAATTATGAAACTATTAACGGTATAGTTAAACATTTTTATGGTTTCAAATTTGCTTTGGGCGGTATTTTTTCAATAAAAGGAGACGATTTTGAAAAATGTAATGGTTTTCCAAATAATTGGGGGTGGGGATTAGAGGATAATATGATGCAATCTCGTGTTTTAAAAAATAATTTAATAATAAATCGTGATCAATTTTTTGCATTAAATAATAGCGCCATTATTCATTTATATGATTCTCCTTTTAGATTAATAAATAATAGAGAACCAGAAAAATTTCAAAAAAATACTCTTGATTCTCTAATAAATATAACTGATTTAGAATATAACGTTGAAGAAAATAATGAGAACACCGCGAATAAATTAAAAAGTAATCAACATATTATTAATATTAATAATTTTAATACATTAATTAACCCGACTGATGAAATGTTTTATACTCAAAATATTTTTAATAATACAAAATTAACAGCAAACAAATGGGAAAAATCAACAAAAACAGATAGATGGTCTATGAATAAATTATATAGATAGTAATTCATGCAACTGTTACTACTTTTGCTAAATTTTTTGGTTTATCTGGATCAATATTTTTTTCAATTGATATATTGTATGCTAAATACTGTAATGCTATAGTAAATATTATTTCATTATAATAATCTAATTTAGGTAACAATAATGTATTATTAATATTGATATTTAAATCTGCTATTGTTTTATAACTATTTATAATAGTAAATATATTGGTATTTCTAGAAATTAGTTCATTATATGTTGATTTAACATTGTTATAATTTTTTCTATCATTATAATCAATAAGCAATAATGTTAAATTAGTTTTATCCAATAAAGCAAAAGGGCCATGTTTTAATGAACCTGATGAAAATCCTTCAGCGTGTATATAACATATTTCTTTCATTTTTAAACTGATTTCTCTTGTAATAGGAAATAACTTATTTTTTCCCAAAATAAAAATATTATTAATATTATTTGTAATAATAAATGTTGAAAGTATATCCATAGACTTCAAAAACTTAAAGTCATAAAGTAATTGGGTTATTGTATTTGGTAATACACGTAAATTATTTATTATACATATATTATTAAATCGTCCATTAAACCACATTGCTATTAAAGATAATACGATTAACGTTGAAGTAAATGATTTTGTTGATGCTACTGCTATTTCGGGACCAGCATTTAAATATACACCACAATCAACTGTTCTAGCTATTAAAGAGTCTACAACGTTTATTATCCCCAATGTAATACAGTTTTCTTTTTTACATATATTTAACGCATTTAATAAATCTATTGTTTCACCAGACTGACTGCAAAATATCGTTAAAATCTTATTTTTATTTTTTATATTGGGTAAATTTTTTTGTGTAAATTCACAAGCATCATATGCCTTTATAGCTAAAAACTTTGATGAATTAAAGTATTTTTCACCCAATAATGCAGCATGATAACTTGTACCACATCCAATAATAATAACATAATCAATTTCAATATTTTCTGTCTGTATTTTTAGTTGGTCTAAACCCCCCAATTTAATATCATCATTTAATATACGCGCCCCATAATTAATTGCTTTTTGAATAGTTTCAGGTTGTTCCATTATTTCTTTTATTGTCCAATAAGGATATGGTGATGGAGTGAAATCTGTTATAATATTTTCATTCTTAACAGAATTAATAATATATTTGTTAGTTGAATTCGTTATTGATTTATACTCACTTTTATTTATTTTAAAAATATCATTATTATCGATAATAATATAATTATATATTAATCCTAAAAATGCATTAACTTCTGATGAAATAATTATTAATTCATCACTAAATCCTAATAATAAAGGTGAACCATGTCGTGTTATATAAATATCATATGGTGATTTTGTATATAAAATTACCAGTGCCCATGTGCCGTCTAATTCATTTATTGAATTCTTTATAGCATCTTCTATATTATTATTTTCATGTAACAAATAATATTCAATTAAATTTGCTACTATCTCACTATCCGTTTCACCCTTAAAATTAAATCCTTTACTTAATAATTTAATTTTTATATCCATATAATTATTTATAATGCCATTATGAACTAATATAATATTTTCATTCATCGAAATGTGTGGATGAGCATTATTATTTGTTTTTGAACCATGTGTAGCCCATCGTGTATGCCCTAATCCTATTGACGAATTTATATTATCCGATATTACTTTATTTTTTAATATTCCATAAGAATCACTTATATTAGTTGTTGCGTTTTTAATTATATTATAGTTATTACTATTGTCATCAAAATAAGCTATTCCTACAGAATCATATCCTCTATTCTGTATTAGAAACAAACTTTTTAATAAATATTCTATAATATTTTCTTCATTTTTTGATAAGAAAAATGTTATACCACACATAATAAATTATATATGAAATTATATTTGTATTTTAACTTTATATAAAATTTAAATACAAATGTAATATAATTATTCTTCGTCCATATTTGATTTGTGACTAGATCTGCGACTACTACGACTACTACTACTACTCGAACCTTCTCCTGGTTTTATAGATAGTACTAGTTTGTCTACGTCACTAATACTACCTGGATTATATAAAACCGGACATGTCGGTTTATATAAATCGTCCAAATCTTTATATGTAATCAATGTTTCGTCTGTTTCAGTATAATCAATCGCAAATTCGTCTAAAATTGTTTTTAAGAAATCCTTCAGTTTATCATTCATTGTTGCAATCCAGCTTTTTTTTTCTAAATTGAGATATTCATTCACAATACGTAATTTTGCATCTCTAGACATACCTGTAGAACAATTACTACTATAATGTATTAAGGAAAATCTACAATGTGAAAAAAGTGAATATTCATAATATAATGGTATTTTTTTTGACTTCCAACATTTATATAATTTGCTTATATTATAATGATGAAATGTCTCTTTTATAATTTTATCATTAAATATAGTGTCTAATTTATTTTCTATAGCTCTTATATTTTCCCAATTTAAATTGTCTAAATATTCTTGTAATAATTTAATTAATTCTATATCTAAAGCTTTTCTATATGATTGAATCCATATTCCATAAGCTATTTTTGATCTATTTTTTGCAAACATTTGTTGTCTATGTATATGTGCTGGTATATTATCTTGTGGTTTAACTGGTTTTCTTATACCAATTGGGCCTTTTGTACTCACGGGTTTTTTCAGCGTTTGTTTTTTTGTGAAATCAACTGGAGAGTACCGTTCGGCCTGTTTTCCTTGTCTATCAGTACGTCTAGTTGGTTGTGTATCTTTATATTTACCTTTACCCTTTGTTTGAGTTTTTTTAAATTTTGTTTCATATTTTTTTGTTCTATATTTTTTTGTTTTATATTTTTTTGGTTTATTTATTTTTTTACGTAATTTATATTTTTTAGTTTTCATTATAATATAATTATATTATTTTTTTATAATTAAATTATCGGTGTCCTGAATATTTTCTAAATTATATTCTTCCAATTCAAATTTTTTTTCATTTACTAATAAATATACAGTAAAGGTTGAAACTATTTGTTCTACTATAATAGAAAATATTGCGATATCTATTTGAGTAACAGTAATCATTACTTCAAATACTCGTCTAGTATTCGATACAAAAAACATACTATTTGCATAAACTAATAATTGACATTTTGTAAATTCAGTTATTACTTTTTTATCTGGATTATAAACATTAAATACTAGAACCGGTTCACCTAATTCACCTATTAATACTTTAATACAATTATTACATGCAATTAAAAACAATAAACAACTATATCTAGTACTATTATTTATTACAACACTTATTAAAACAAAATCATCATTTGGACCAAATCTAAAATATTTGGAATCAGATGCAAAAATTGTTATTATCGTCGTTATAAATGTTAATAAAAATATATTAAAAATCAAACATATACGCACTTTGCTAATATTTTTCATATTGAATTTAAAGTAAATATATTTTTATATTAGTATCATTTAATTTTAAATCATTATATGGTTCTCCACAACACCACGTTTCTACTATATCCATTGCGCCTTCTATTATTCCTGCTGGAACAGGTATATAATTATACGAACATGTCAAACTTAAATGATCACATTTTGATAAACATTTTACAATTTCTTTATTGCATTCTTTTTTATCATCTATATTTCGTCCACAACATATATCATGTTTTTGGCAACATAAATCGGCACATGAATATCCTGTTAAAGAATGGTGTTCTGGTAAAATAGAAGCATTACATTTACTTTCATCTAACCACATATTATTACACCATCCTGGCCCACAATATGAACCACAAACTCTAAATTGTTCATCACAACTGTTCGATAATAATATTTTAATAAAAATTATATATAAAATATATAATCGTTTAATTAAAACCATTATATATTATATAATTAAAAATTTTTTACTAATTATTTTTAATACGTAAATTTTTTATTATTTTATAACAAAAATATAATTGTACCATATGAACTAAACTGTATAAAAAATAATGTATCATTGTAACCAATGTAAGTTGTACTTCATTTTTATGATTATAAAGAATTATATAATATAAACTTATTCCTCCAAATTTACATACCAAATATGAATATTTGTATATTTTATTTATTTTTATTAGATAATGTGGCCTATTTATTCTAATTGGATCACGCAATGAACTTATTATACTACTAAACAATCCCCAATGTGCAGTTGTACATAAACGCAGATGCCAATTATTTTGCATTAAAAACCCCGACGATAAACTGTATTGTTGTAATAATATAGTTAATACATGGTGTATTATGTGTGATTTGTCAGGTGTATAAAAAAGTAATTCATAAATAAATGCTGCATTTATTGTATTCACAATAAAATCACATATATATTCATAACAAATATAACTATTAAATAATTGTATATGTAATTCACTATAACAGGTTGCACTCCACCATATCATATAATTTATTGCACTAACTATTTTAAAAGATGGTTTTATTTTTATTATAGAACATAAGCAATACATCCAACAAAATGTTATTTGATAATGATAATACATTTTCCATTTTACATTTTTTAAAAATATATTTTTAAATTATAATTATCTAAATATTTTTAAATTTTTCTAGCACCCAATAGTATTACAAAGTATACATTTACCATTAATAGTTTTGCGATAACTTATACAAGCATTACATCTTTCCGGACAATCTTGCTCTAAATGATCACTTCATATAACATTACAAATCGTACATTTATAATTTTCGATTTTATGATCAGTTGAATATATAATATGTCTTCCGATATTACAACTCATATATTTATGATTTTTGGTTTTATTGTTATTATAGGTTTTATGATTTATTTCTATAAAATCTGGCATTAGTTAGTTATTATAATAATTAAAATCTATTTAATATATTTTTACACTATTGAATATTTTAAATATAACAATAAATAACTAATGCAATTGAAAATATTGCACCTGGAAACATTGCTAATGTATCTTCGTCTAATTGATAAGATAAGATTCTTTCTTTTATTGACATTAATAATAATATATATTTTAATATTATATTTAATATTATATTCAATTTTATAAGTTATTAAAATTCATCTCCAAATTCAAATGCTGTATCTACGTTATCAACTTTTGTAGATAAAGAATATTCACCAACGCGTTTTTCAAAAAAATTAGTTTTTCCTTCAATACTAATAATTTCCATCCAATCAAATGGATTTTTTGATTCATAAATCTTATCTCCACCAAGTTGAACACTGAGTCGATCAGCTACAAATTCTATATATTGTTGCATTAAAACTTGATTCATTCCAATTAAGCGACAACTGAGTGCTTCGTTTATAAATTCTGTTTCTATTTCTACTGCTTCTTTAATTATATCGTGAATTTTATGTTTTTTTAATGGTCTATCTAATTTACTATGTAATAATACCGCAAATTCTGTATGAAGTGCTTCATCGCGACTAATTAATTCATTTGAAAATGTTAATCCCGGCATTAATCCACGTTTTTTTAGCCAATAAATAGCACAAAATGCACCCGAAAAGAAAATTCCTTCTACACACGCAAACGCAACTAAACGAGTTGCAAAACTCGCTCTTCTATCATTTATCCATTTAATAGCCCAATCGCCCTTCTTTCTAATACATGGAAATTCATTTAAAGCATTAAACAACTTGGATTTATGTTCTTTGTCAGTAATATATGTTTCAATTAAGGTAGAATACATTATACTATGTATATTTTCCATAGCTATTTGTAGTCCATAAAATGCGCGCGCTTCCGATAATTGAACTTCGTCCATAAATCTTTTTCCTATATTTTCTAATACAATCCCATCACTTGCCGCAAAAAAAGCCAGGATCATAGAAATAAAATATTTCTCATCAGCATTTAAGGTTTCCCAATGCTTTATATCTTTAGATAAATCTACTTCTTGCGCTCTCCAAAAAAGATCTTCTTGTTTTTTATACATATTCCATATTTGTTCATCTTTAATTGGAAACATTACGTAACGATTATCATCTTCTTTTAGAAGAGGTTCTACTGTATTTTTATTCATCCTAAATAATATATGTACATATTTTTATATTTTTTTAATAATATAAAAATAATAAATTTTTTATATTATATTATATTATAAAAAAATGGGTTATAAGATGGGAAAAGTTTTTAATAAGAAAAATTTAGTCAATCTATTATATGTGTTAACAGTTGCGTTATCGGTTGGTTATTTTGTAAACAAACAATATAATGCGTTAGTATGTTTAGGTTTAGTAGCCGGTGGTATTTATTTGTTTAATAAAAATGTAATGTATGCTTTAGGAATATCTATTGTTGTAACTAATTTACTTCTCTCTATGAATTATTTAAATGTGAGAGAGGGATTAGATAAGGATGAAACACCGGATGATCCTGTATCAGATTTACTTAAAAAAGTACAAAATGCAGCCGGTGGGTCGGATGCTACGGCAGACCCAGTCGCAGTCGCAGGCGATGGAGGACAAGGTCTCGTGCAAAAAGCAAGAGCCGCGGCATTGCGGCAACAAAGAACAAATGACAGTGGAAGCACTGCTGGAAAACGTCGTGTAAGAAGATAAATACATAATTAATTAATTATGATATAATAATTATTAAATAAATTTATTAAATATTTTTTATTTATATTTAATAAATGAATTTCGGTTCAGACAGTCTCGGAGAATCTATAGCAAAGCGCGATTTAATAATAAAAAAAACTATTCAACATATCATTGAAAAAGAACAAAAAATTCTAGAACAATATAAAAGATTAAATAGTTTTAAACCACACTGTAGCAAATCTATGAAAAATAAATTAGATACATTATTAGAAGAACGGCGACTTTTTTTAGCATATAAAATGCAATCAAAAGAACAACAATGTAAAGCGTTATTTAAATTATTAGAATATTTAAACACTTTAGAAAGTAAAGATAAAAAACTTCAATCACAAATAATTTTAGCTAAAATTAAACATATTGAAGTTGAATTAAAACCATTGAGAGAATTATTTAATTAAGTTTGTGAATTAGTTTTTCCTATTATATTATATTATATTATATATAAATGAAGACTAATCTAAACGTAAAGTCTGTGTTTAATAACTTAGTAAAAAATAAATATGTTTTATATTTAGTTGCATTATTGGCATTTGTTTGTCTTTTAGGGTTTATAATGAATAAACAATTTAGCGCCGTTTTATTCTTCTATTTATCTGGATTAATTACATATTACTACACAAAAAATATGACAATTGTGCTTGGAACCGCGGTATTAGCAACATCTGTTGTTCATCTATGTAAAAATGTCTTTAATATTAGAGAAGGATTAGATAATAATGATGAAGATGATACAACAGAAGAGGCTGATGCTGATGCTGGTGCTGATGCTGATGCTGATGCTGCTATTGTTCCCCCCCCTGTTGACGACGTCGATAACGATGAAGATGATGAGGATGATAATACAGCTGCTCCTATTCCTCGTGTTCCTGTTACTAATAAGAAAGCAAAAAAAGCAGATGCATACCAAAATCTAAAATTACAACCAGGTCTATATAATATGCCAAATAAAAAACAACTTCAAAAACAATTAGGTAAAGCTTCAAAATTAGAATCTGCATATGATAATTTAGATAAAGTTATTGGTAATAATAATATAAAATCCATGTCTTCTGATACCGAAAATTTAATAAAACAACAAAATGAATTATTAAAACAGTTAAAAGAAATAACACCAGTTTTAAACCAAGCAATGACTTCTGTTAGTAAAATAGATATGGGAAAAATTACAGATATGTTTGGTGGGCTTACAGGAATGATGTCAAAAACACAACAAGAATAATAATAACAACAATAACAATAATAACAACAAGAATAATAATTTATATATTACACCAACCGAAAAGAAAAATGAGACAAAACCGAATAATCAATTATAAATTTTAAAAGCATGTTTTATATAATTTTCTAGATGCTTAGATTTTATCTTTATTGAAATTATATCAAGAGAGAAAAACGCAAGAGTGAAGGATTATACAATGCTAAAATATTAAGTCATATTTATCTTTGGTAAGGGGATACCACATTAAATCCCGCATTATAATAGTTTTATTTATCGCCTTTTACAAGATTATCGGTTGCCCATAATGAAAACATTTTATATTTAAAAATATATTATAATTTATTATAATATATGTTATTTTTAATAATATATTTATTATTAATAATATCTAGACCTTATAATTTATTAATACCCAAACAAAAAACAAATGTTTATATACATTTAGAAAAGTTCCACAAAAATTGTAATTTATTACATATAGGAATAACATTAAATAATAATAATAAAATTATTAGGTATGATTTTAGATCATCAATAAATGATGAGATATATATAACAAGTATTAATACTATAAAAAATACATATAATATTAATATAGTAGAAATGCTAAATTTTAAGCCTAATAAAAAAACTATATTTTGGGGTATATCAAATAAAACATTAGATGAATTTATATTGTATGAAAAAAATTTACAAAAAAAATATATATTAGGATTTTACGATTGTCGACATTATGTTAATAAATTTACAGATTGGAGTTTAAATAAACCAACCCCTATATGGGATTTATATGAATTATGGGAAGAATATTAATTATATAATAATATAAAAATAAATTATTAATTTATATTGTATATTAATAATGTTAAGAATATTAAAATTATTTTTAATAATAACAAATGTTTTATCGTTTAATATAATTCAAAATGTACAAAATATTAAATATATAAATAATAAAAAACCATATCATGTATATATGAAGTATGATCCATTAAAAGGATATGATCAAAGATTGACTATTATACCATCATTTCAAGCAACTATAGTTATTAATAATTGGATAAATTATTTATCTGAAAATCATTATGATTCTAATAATCATCCAACTTTTATTCTAAAATCTATTTATGATATGAAAATATTTATTTCAATTAATAAAATTGAAAAAAATTCAGTAATATTTGCTTGGTGTCCAGATATTGATTCATATAAAAGTAATATAGCATATATTATATCTGGTAAAAGAGTAAATAACTCTCTTGAAATACATAGAATTGCGCAAAGTCCATATTATACTAATATTTTATATATAAATAGTAAAGATGCTGTTAAAGATATAAAAAATATTGTGAAATTATCTCCAAATATTAGTAGTGTTAATTATGATGAATTACATAAATATGATAATCGATATTTATTGGCGTGGATAATGTATTGATCATTCTAAGGGTTCGCGAATAATAATACCATAACGATGAATTTTTAAAGAATGTAATCTATCTTTTGCGAATTTTAAGTTCGATTCTGTTAAATTTGCGTTATTAATAAAATTTTCCATTTTTGTAATTTTTTTATTTATGATACGTAAATTAGGATTAATAAGTATTGAGAATATAATTGTTACTAAGGATAACATAACACTTTACAATAATATTATTGTAAATTTTATTTTCAATTTTTCTTATATAAAAATAAAAATCATGGTACAAGAAAACGCATGCAAAACTATTATTCTAGACAGTCAGAAACAAAACGTCGTACAAAATCTATTAAACAGGAAAAAAGAAAAAGACTATATAATGCCAAAATGTTGAGCCACGAATATTTATGGTAAATTAAAATTTATCTACTCTTCCTTTTATATATTTTTTTTCTCTAGCTTTTTTTATTCTTTTTCTTGTTAATTCCCTATGTGTTTTTGGTGTTTTTTTAGTAATTCTTTGATTTGGTCTATATATATCACTTTTATATTTATATCCTATTTCTCCGCGTTGATTTGTCCATTTCTCTTTAAACCACCGCTTTAATCCTTTTTTTTTAGATTTTTTTCCAATATAAGGACTTTTTTTTTTACCATATTTTGTTGTAAATAATTTTTTATATTTTTTTACCAAAATTCCACTTCTGTAAGCACTATGTTTAGGATATTTTTTAAAAATATATCGTTTTGTTTTATTATATAATTTTTTATCTACTGGTATAGCCATATATAATAAAACTATATATTAATTTGCTCAAATCTTTCACATATTAATTCTTGATAAATTCTTTCTGCCATTGTAATATATGTATCATTAATTAAATTTTTATATAATTTAATAGCCGATATAATTATATTATAATTACCAGTTTCAATACTTTTATCTATTTCAAACAAAAATTTATCTTCATTTGTATCATTTGTATCATTTGTATCATTCATATATCTTTTTATAAAAATATATATTATAAAAATATCAATTTTATATATAATGAAATTATTAGTAGAAGCCAGTGTAGTTGGAATTGCCACTGTTATTGTTGGAACATTAGTTGGATTCATTATTGGAAAATATTTTTCAACCAATTTACCAGCAATATGTAAATCGTGGAACAAAAATCACATTATGGAAATTTGCCTCTTTCTTACTGGATTTATAATACATATTTTATGTGAATATTTAGGAGTTAATAAATGGTATTGCAATAATGGAAATGCGTGTCAAAAATAAAATAAGTTTGTCTCATTTTTCTTTTCGGTTGGTGTAATAAAATATTAATATATAATATATGCGTTATCAAACAAAATTCCATAAAATACCAAAAAAACATCCAAAAAAACATTCAAAAAAACATTCAAAAAAACATCCAAAAAAACATCCAAAAAAACATCCAAAAAAACATTCAAGAAAACATTCAAAAAAACATTTAAGAAAACATTCTAAAAAACATTCTAAAAAACATTCTAAAAAACATTTTAAAAAAAAAGGAAAAGGATTAGGTATTCCGCGTAGAGACGGTAGAACTTTTTCTCCATGTAGAATAAAAATACCAAGAAAAACTATTGCGGCACATATTAGAATTAGTAATCTACCCAAGCCTCCGAGTCCAAAACAATTATCTCCATCCGGCAAACCATATTTAACAAACGAACAATTAGAAGAATTATTAGGAACTTCGCCAGATGAATCAGAATTTAAATTACCGAAATGCAAAAAAAATCCTCATTGGCAAAAATTAAAAGGAGGCCCATTATCTAGTAACCCTAAAGAATTACAACGACTTATGGCCGAGTTAAATTTAAAAAAAGATTTAAAATTAATAAATGTTCATAATGCATATAGATAGGTTAATAAATAATTAATTATTATACTTTAGAACAATTTTACAAAAATAATTAATTATATAAATATTTTATAATATCAATATTTATAATGAAATTTTTCTTTAAAAATATTGCACATATTACATTATTATCTGGATTATTATCGTATTGTTATTTATTTTTAAATTTATTAAATAATAAATTTGATATAATATTTTTATATTTTATTACCTTATCTTGTTTATATTTTTTTATGAAAGAAAAATCATATGTTGTAAATTTTATATTGTTAATTATTCATTATTTACTAACATTTAATAAATCAATTATTGAAAGTGCTGGAAATATTAAAACATTTAATAATATAGAAGATGCAAAAGCTCAGGGAAAAAATGACATGGAAGACCAACTAAATACCATAGATACAAGAGATGATAAAAATCATTGTAACAAAGCTTTAACAAGTGGTGTTGTAAAAAATCAAACAGAAGGCATGGCAAGTAGTCAAGAAGAGTCAAAAAAATTATTAAATAAGGGATATGGTGCTCTTAATGAAGTTAATTCTGTCCAAGAACCAACAATTGGTACTATAGGATAATGTAATGACTAACAATTTATAAATCTGATATTATATTATATATTATTTATTATTTATATAATATAATATAATGGCAAAAAAATGTTTACCAGGAATTATATGTATAGAAAATTTCACATTTATATTTTTTATATTACTTATATTATCAATCTTAATTTTTATGTATATTAAATATAATCAAAGTTTAAATAATAATAATAATAATAAATTAAATTCAAGTTGTAATTGTGGACAAACAAATTGTAATAAATGCAATAGTTGTAATTGTGGACAAACAAATTGTAATAAATGCAATAGTTGTAATAAAAATTTAGATACTGATATAATGTCAAAACCAAGTCATTCTTTTTCAAATGTAAACAATGATATTTTATTGAATCCATATAGCGCGCCTCATAGAGATGACCGAGTATTTAATAATTCTAACTATAATGGTCCAAAAATGCCAATTAATGTTCCCACGCAATCTATTGATACTAATTATAGGCAAATAGGTATTTTGACACGCGTAAATGGAGAAGAAACTATTTTACCATTAATGGGTCGGCCATTATTTAGTAATCGTGATAAATGGAATTTTTATACTATGAATGATAAAAATAATATGATAAAACTACCTATTAGTTTTAAAAATAGGAGTTGTACAAGTGATCAAGGATGTGATAATGTATATAATGGAGATACTGTTTATGTTGAAGGATACAATGATATATTTAGAGCCACGGTTTATGATAATAATGTTATGCAATATATACCTTATCTATAATATTATTATATCATATAAATGAAGCAGTTTATGTATAAAATATTCAAAAAAAATGGTACAAAATATATTTTAGTTAATATATTACTAGCAATAATTTTTGCTTTATTATATTATTTCAGTTACAATTTTCTAATTAATAATAAAGAATTTTGCAAAAAATATAATCTAGGCAGTTTAGATGATAATTTAGAAGAAATTACTATATTTGACGCTTTTAATTTATCATTTGTTACCCAAACAACCATTGGTTATAGTTCAGTTATAAATAGAAAACAGAATAAAACAATTACTCAATTAAATTCCAATTTACTTAATTCAATAAACCATACACACATGCTTGTTATGCTTTTAATTCTTGCATATTTTATTTAATAAGTATAATTATAATTGTAATTGTAAATAATTGTATTTGCAAATAATTGTAATTGCAAATAATTGTATTTGCAAATAATTATAATATTTTATAATTATAATTATTATGCCTATTGATATATGTGGTGGTAGTGCCAAATTATACGTTAAAAATATTAATGCTAACAAACATTTTATATTAGATTCTTCTTTTGTTGATTTATCGTGTGAATTAGTTTCTATTAATAATAAATTAATTGTTGATGGTGATGTATCATTTAATTCCAATGTTTATATATTAGGCAATTTAGAATTAAGTGGTAATTTTGATATAAGTAATGTCATAGTTCAAAATTTAACTATAGATAATTCTACAATTATAATTAATAATTTAACTATTGATAATTCTTTTGTAAATGTTAATGATGTACATTTTCAAACTAATCAAATAAATATATTAAATGATTTATCAATTAATGGTAATATGGAAATATCAAATAATTTAACTATCAGTGGTTCATTTATATTGAATAGTAATAATGTTATAACTATATCCAATGATTTGTATGTATTAGGAAATACATCATTTAATTCAAATGTTGATATGTCATTTTTAAATGTATTAAATAATCTAACTGTTAATAATGATGTATCTTTAAATTCAAATGTTGATATATCAAATACATTAAATGTATTAAATAATTTGCATGTATTTGGAGATACATCATTTAATAATATAGATATAAGTAATGATTTACATTTACAAGGATCATTATATATAAATAATATTGAACTAAGCAATAATCAAAATATTATTACTATTAGTGGTGGCAATATTCTTATTAATAACAATTTATCGGTAAATAACAACGTGGATATATCAAATGATTTGAATATATTTGGCGATTTATATGTTGGTGGCACTCAAGTTACTTCAGATGATAGATTAAAACATAATGAGATATTAATTAATAACGGTTTAGAAATTGTTAGACAATTACAACCACAAGTATATCAAAAAACAAGAAATTTTAAGGATCAAGATTTTAGTGGTATTTTAAATGAAAAGTTTATTGTAGAAGCAGGTCTTATAGCACAAGATATTGTAAATATTAATGATTTAAGTTTTTGTGTTGTTACGGGTAATGAAATAAAACCATATTATTTAAATTATAATAATATATTTGTATACGGTTTAGCAGCTATTAAAGAATTAGACATATTAATTAATAAAAATAATAATATATTAAGCGATATGAGTAATAGCTTATTAAATATTAATAATGAAATTATAAGTCTTAAAGAAGAAAATGGACATTTAAAAAATGAAAATGTTATTATTAGAAATATTTTAGATCAATCTTTAAATCTACAATAATTTCAATATTAAATGTATATTGAATGAATATTAAAATAATAATAATATTTTATTATTTTAATTATTATGTCTGTTAATATATTTATTAATACTGCGAATACTGCGAATAATGAGAAAATTTTTACGATAGATACTTCATATATAGATTTGTCTTGTCAAGAAACAACTATCTATAATAAAATTTATGTTAGTAAAGACATTTCGTTTAATAACAATGTATATATAAAAGATATAAATAATTTAAATATATCCGGTAATTTTGATGATAATATTAATATATCTAGTTTAGATCCTAGTAATTTATTTATAATAGATTCAAGTAATATTTATACTTATGATAATATAAATTTTAATGGTAGTATATCTTGCAACAATATATCTATTTCTAATGATTTAGTAGTTGGAAAAAATATTCATATGAATAATTCAATTCTTACATTTACTGATCCCGAATATATTACTTTAATAAAAACATTAGACGATTTTGTATCTGGATCTAGATTTGGATCGAGTATAGCTACTAACAGTAATGGTAATATACTTATTGGTGCTTCATCGTTTGGAAGCGCTAAAGGTGCTGTATATTATTATAATAATATAGATGATTTAATTAATGATATATCAACACAATTATTAGATATTACAGTAAATTATTCAGTTTATGGTAAAAATGTTGTGTTTGGATCTACTAATAACTTTATTGTTGGAGCATATCATCACAATAATCTGTTAGATGCTGTAGGTGCTATTCATTATTATGATAATAGTTCAAACACACCAACTGTAATACTAAATCCTATTCAAAATATAACTGGTGCCCATTTTGGTTGGGATTCAGCATTTGGCCCTAATGACGATTTTATAGTAGGTGCACCCGGTGCTCATAATAAGGGTGCAATTTATTATTTTAATGATATAAGTCCCGTGTCGTATAGAGAAATTAGTCTCAATACTATACCTAATGATTCTCAATATGGATTTAGTGTAGCATTCAAGTCTACTGGTGAGTTTATTGTTGGTGCGCCAGGAAATAATAATGGTGCTGTTTATTATTACGATAATAGTAACAGTATACCCACAGAAATAACTGTTAGTAATTCTAGTCATTTTGGTTATTGTGTTCATTTTGGATCAAATAATAGTTTTATAGTTGGAGATCCATTTCAAAATACATATACTGGTGCTATATATTATTATGATAATAGTTACAGTGTTCCTATTAGAATTGTTCCCGATAATTTTACAACAAATTCTTGTTTTGGTTATTATTTTGCAATTGGACCCAATGATAATTTTATAGTGGGTTCTCCTGGTAATTGGACGAATGATTATTCTGGTAAAGCATATTTTTATTATAACATCAATACTAAACCAATTGAAATAAGTAATAATGCTTCTAATTTTGGTGCAAGTATTGCTTTCATTACTACTCCTACTTCAAGTAATAATTTTATTATTGGTGCAAGCGAAGAACCTAATTCTAGTGGTGCAAATTTTAGTGGTGCAGCATTCTATCATAATAATGAATATAATACTCAAAACCAAATAATTATTCAAAATGATTGTTCTTTAAATTTTGTTGATATATCACATAATTGTACTATTCGTAATAACATGAATGTATATGGTGACACGTCTTTTAATAATAATGTAAGTATATCAAATAATTTAAACATATTTGAAAATTTACATGCAAATAAAGGTACTGTTACAGGCAATGTTGATGTTTCTAACGATTTAACTGTTAATCAAACATTTACATTAAATGATAGTAATATTTTTTCAATAAAACCACCAGGATATAGTGCAGAAATTCCCGGTACTGGTAGTTCTAATATTTATTTTGCGCGTCAGATTGTTCATGGTATATGTGGTGAGTATGTTGTTTCTGCCTATAATTCTAGTTCTAATAAAATTTTGTATTATCAAAATTATCAAAAATTACTGGATAATGAAAGTATATCATTACAAGGATATGGTTATGATGCTATAACATGTGGTTATAATGGTGAAGTTGCTATTCAAAAATCTGGTGGGGGAGTGTATTATTATAAAAATTATTCAGATATCAATGGTGGAATTTTTACACTTGTTAGTAAACCCGCCGGTGCTACGGGTTCTTTTGGAAGTGCTATTGGTATTACTATTAATGGTTCATTAATAGTTGGTGATCTTTATTCACAGTTGACACTTCCAAGTAATACTTATGTTTCTGTTGGTTCTGTTTACTGTTATCAAAATATTCAATCCGGTAATACTACATTTACAAAAATAGATTTATCTGATCAGTTAGCTTTTGACGAAATAGAGTCAAATTATAGTTATACTATGTTCGGTTGTCATTTAGCGTGTGGTCCAATTGGTGATATTGCTATTTCGGCATCTACTATTGATTATTATGCTTGGCCATTAGATTTAAATTATTTTTACTATTATGAAAATGTTACAGATTTATTAGATAATAGTTATACTAAAATTTCTTTTTCCGAAGTTTATTATTCAGGTAATTTTCTTTTTGAATTTGGACCAAGTGGCCAATTAATAGTAAGATATTTGACAGATCTTAATCATAATAGTGTCGATTATTATGGATCTTATCTATTTTATTTTGCAAATCAACAAGATATATTAGATAATAGTTATCAACGATTAACGGGTATTTTCGCAGATAATGAGGAGCTTGCTCCCACTTCATATTATTATGACTTTAATTTTAATTTGTTAGCATTTAATGTAAATGGTGGATTAATTATTGGTAATACAGCCACATATAATCTCGGTGGGTTAAACTCAATTGGTAATATTTATTATTATAAAACCACTGCTGATATATTAAATGATAATTATATTACAATAACTAATGCAAACGCCACAAGATTTGGAATTTCTGTTGCATTTGGTCTAAATGGCCAAATTATTGTAGGAGACGATTGGAATAATAATAATGTAGGTACTATATACGTATATAGTCAAATAGATATTGAATCCTCATCTAGTAATTTTTATATATTTGGTAATAATATCTCATTAAATGATATATCGGTAAACAGTGAATTAGGAGCTGCTATATATAATGATTGTACTGTAGATAACAATGTAACTGCAACTGGATACAGTTCTTCATCTGATGACAGATTAAAACATAATGAAATCTTTATTAATAATGGGTTGGAAGTTATTAGACAGATACAACCACTAATATATCAAAAAACTAAAAATTTAAAGGATCAAGATTTTAGTGGTGTTCTATCTGAAAATTATATTATTGAGACTGGTCTTATTGCACAAGATATTTTAACAATAAATGATTTAAGTTTTTGTGTTATTTCAGGAAATGAAACAACCCCATATTATTTGAATTACAACAATATATTTGTATTCAATTTGGTCGCATTAAAAGAATTATACACAATATATGAAAATCAAATAAATATAATGAATGATTTTAGTAATAATTTAATAAATATAAATAATGAAATTATCAGTTTAAAAGAAGAAAATACTAATTTAAAAAACGAAAATATATCAATAAAAAATTCATTAAATAACTTATTGATACAAGCCGGACTCGATACTATCATTTGAATATTTAAAACGCTGCCATGCGGTAATTTTTTAAAAATTGATTTAAAATTAAATATTTATTTATACTTAAACAATATAAGATGTCTTCTTCACATAAAGGATTCTAGAGCAGTTCAAAAAAAATTATGGTTTACTCCATATTTTTTTTTAAATATATTTTTTTTATTTTTATTTTTGTGATACTTTTCCTAAAAGTATCTTTTATGCAATACTTGACAAGCTTTTTGTATATGGATTATTTTTAAAAGCATTTAATAAAGACACATCCATACGAGCATCGTTAAAAGTTTGATCATATGTTTGCATTCCCTGAACTTCTCCCATAAAATCAGAAGACGGTATCATATTTGGTCCACCAGTAGGCACACTATTGCGATTATTTTGCATCATTGATTCATCTCTATTTGTGGCCATATTATTATGGTTATTAAATAAACTCATATTCCCTTGATTTGGATGTAATTCATATGTTTTATTTACATTATTTTCTTGTGCGTATGCAGCATTATATGGTCTTAAACCAACATTTTGGGCCGATCCACCGCCAATATATTCTTGGTTTGTTGTATCGCGTTGATTTTGTGAAGGTTGACATTGTGTTACTTGATAAGCAGTTCCCTGATGATTTTGTCCTTGAACATTTACATAGTTCATATTTATTTTACCAGTTGTCATCTCTCTATTTGTTACTTTTGTTTTATCGCGAGGATTAAATAAATATCCATTATCTGGTCCACCATTGACATTGCCACTTTGTCTTAAATTTCCTATAGCATTCTCTTTACGGGAAGGTTTTAATATATCCAATAATGGTGCTATTGCTGCTTTTGCCATACCATATACACCGCCAAATTCCACACTATCTTTATCAGTGGTTCTATTATTTGGTAATAAATTATAACTTTTTACTCCATAATCACTTGGTTGTGCTAAATTTTGTCCAGTTGCTGAAGCATTACTTAATGGTAATTGTCCTAAATTCATTTTTTTTGAGTCTTCATAATTTCCTTCGGTATATGTTGCTTGACCAGTTGTATTCGTTCCTCCTCCGTAATATTCTCTTGTTGTATCTATTCTATTCTCCATAGGCATAACCAATGTACCCCTCACAGGTGGATTTTTTTCTGCACCAGTAGTAGTGAACCATCTTTCAGGTCCAGAATTATAATATTTTTCAGGTAAATGTTTTTCTATTTTACCAATTTTATCATTTGGTCCTTGCATTTTAATTGTTGAAATTGCAGGTCCCTGATGACCGTTTAAATTATATGTTTGTTTTGGATTATTTTCAACCCTTAAGTCGTCTACGGATTTAGGCATCCACGTTTCTCGAGACATCATGCCTGCATTAAACCCACCATTACCTTCTGTTCCTCCACTATTGGTGCCTTTTCCGTCTTGTGAACCATATCCTAAATTTAATCCGGGACCAACTCTTTGTGGTTCCCATAATGTTACATTTGACATTTTCATTGATTCGTTCATACGTGATTGAAAAAAATCACTGTTATTAGGTGTTCCATTAATAAAATTAACATTTTCATCTGGTTTAAATAAAGGTGCTTGTTCATTTTTACTAAATTGCTGGCTACCAGTTCCTTGTTTACTATCCATAATGGATTCTGTATTATTTAAATCAGAAGATGCGCCTCTAATTTTTGCACCAAAATATGGTTGCATATTATTATGTTTAAAAGAATCAGTATTTACATTTTGACCATTTAACAAATTAATTCTATTATTTTCTTGGACTCTTGGGTTATTCGAATTTTGAGAATTCATAAAAAATTTGTCTGTATGTTGATTAGAATTACCATAACTATTTACTGTTGTGGAAGTTTGTTTATTAAAATCCTGTAATTTTTGTGTATTATAATTAGCAAATCCCTCTTTGTTATTTGTTCCTGTTAAAAATTCTTCTTTTTGCACTTCTTCTTGTATTTCTTCTTGAAAATTTTCTTTTTTTTTTTCTTGCTCTGATAATATAAACAAACTCCCTAATACTACTATTGGAATAGCTAGTGCTGCCATTTATTATATAATACTAAATAATATATTTATTAATTATTTTTACAATAAATATATTATTATTATCAAAAAATATATTAATTAAATTAATTTAATTAATTTAATTAATATTATGAGAGAATATATCCTTTTCTACTATTCTAGTTGATACATTATTATGAAAAGGAATACATACATGTTCCTGGGGGTTCATATGTAAATATTTAAAATTATTTGGTGTATTTATAGAATCTGTTTCTCTAACTGTCCACGCAGGGTCAGTAGCTCTCGGTTGATGAGTTATTTCTGAATTATTTACTGGATAAACATTTTGCGAAAACAAATTGTTGTTGTTTAAATAATCTACATAATTATTTTCTTTAATAGTATCTCGATTTAATTTTCTTGTTAATCCTAACAAATCATTTTCTAAATCTGTTGCATTTTGCGATAAATTAGCTCCCCATTTTTGTATTTTTACATAAGGATCGTTGATGAAATATGGTTTATCACCATACCCCGGAACATTCAACTGATAATTTCCTACATTTGTCGATTCTTCTAAATATTTTTGAATTCTACAAGGATCATCGTGGAATCTAGTAAATGCCATTGTTAAATTATAATTATATAATATTTTATTTTATATTATATAATTCAAATTAAATATATTAATTCAGATATATCTATAGAGTATTTTTTCCTGCTGCTAATAACAATTCATTTAATGCTGTTTTAATATTTAAGTTTTCTTGCTTTAGCAAAATTATTTCTTGTTTTTGTGATTCTACTAGTAAATCTAATTCTTTTATCGCTTCTATTCCATGAGTAAATATTGAATTATAATCTATTGCTAAAGCTATTGGATTATTTGATGCGTCATATTCTTCTCCTATACAACAATATGAAATTTCTTCTATTGCACGAATTTCTTGTGCAATAAAACCCGCCATATGATTATATTCTCCACTAATAGTTCCTGTATAATTTTCATCATAAAATTCTTTAGTCATATCATATATTTGTGGTTGTAATTTTCTAATAATACTTAATGAATTTGATATATTTTGTTCGTTATGTTTTAGACGATCATCTGAAATCCAATGGGTTTGAAAACTTTCATAAATATGTAACCAATCATCCTTATATTGAGTAGAGCCATCATTTCCCTTTACAAATATACTATATCTATCTGATCCGTTTCTAGGTTTAAATTCTATATATGTATCGTTATCATTTGTACTAATAATTTTATTACAATAAATGATATTAGAAATTATATCGTTATTTATATTTAATTTGCCATTAACTTGTAAATTATTACTTATATCTAAATTATTGTTTACACTTATATCATTTAATAATGTTGATCCAAGAATTTCCATATTTTGTGCTTTTATTGTTCCTCCGCTTACATCTATTGCTTCTTTAGGATTTACTGTATTAATTCCTATTCTATTATTTGATGTATCAATACATATTAAATTGTTTTGGTCTGGTATAAATGTGTAATCACTTGTTACAGAATTAAATGTCGTTATTATTTTATTATAATCTGTTGTTGACATAATATATATATAATCTAGAATAATAATAATAATCTTACGGAAATTTAACAAATTTAACAAATTTAACAAATTTATTTATTTATTATTTATTTACTATTTATTTATTATTTATTTATTATTATTTTACAAATAAATATTTTCTAAATATATAGTATAACTAATGGTAAAAAAACACATGAGAGCAAGCGACGGTGTTTATCACATTCACGGAAAAAAATTTGACGTTTATAAAGGTTCTCGTGCACAGGTTTGGCATGGAACCGCGTATAAAACCAAGGGGGATTTAAAAAAAGATAATTTAGTAAAAAACAAACATGGAAATATTGTTTCAAAAAGAAAACATAATACAGCAAAAAAAGAGAAACGTTTAGAAAAACATGGATATTTTACAAAAAAAGGAAAATTCGGATATGTTAAAAAAGATACTAAATTATCTAGAAAAAAATCATCTACAAAAAAAAGACGTAGACGTCATAGAAAAAACTAAGTTATCAAATTTTTATAAATAAAACGATAAAATTTCTGTAAAATATAATTTATATTTTTTTATTATAAAATGGTAGCACTCATGAAAAAATCTGTGGTGAAAGAAGACTCGTTATTAAACTCAGTTAGTAATAATTTAACAGAAAATTCTAAAGCTGTTAAAACTGTTGTTCAAGGTAGTAAAAAACTAGTAGGCCCATTATCAAAATTACTAGATTATGCACTTGTTTCTGTATTAGCAGTAGTTTTATATAAAACTTTATCTAGTTATATGATGGAATGATTTTTATTATATAATATTTTGAAAATAGCATAAAAACATTAATATATAATTATAGATTAATTATCCCTTTTTATTAGTTTATCTCTCAATAGCTCAGTTGGTAGAGCGGAGGACTGTAATTGGATATCATTTATCCTCCTCACCAGCAGCCATCCTTAGGCCTCTGGTTCGAACCCAGATTGAGAGATATAGTTATATTATTAAACTTTAATTTTATATATATAAAATTAAATTTTAAATATATCACAAGAAAATTATTACAATACTATGGAAAATATATTTTTTTTTGAACAAAGGGATTATTTTAACTTAATATATCGTCCTTATGATTTAATTGATATTGAATTAGATCTTAGTGAAAATATGAAATTCAATTATATACCTAATACTTCTTGTGATGAATTAATTTCTCAATTAGACAATCTAACAACATCAATACATAATTACAATAAAGAAATAAAAACAGAAACAGATCAAACAATAAAAAGTATAAAAAACGAAGTCAATGCTTTTATACAAGAAAATAGAGATAATACTGATAATACTGATAATACTGATAATACTGATAATAAAATTGAAATATAATTTATATTTAAAATTATAATTGTAAGCTATAATATTATGAGAATTTTGAGTTGGAATGTTGCCGGATTACGCGCAATGTTAAAGAAAGAGCCATTTATGCAATTTATCTCAGAAAATAATTTAGAAATTATTTGTTTGCAAGAAACTAAAGCCGAAGAAAACCAGGTTATGTTACCCAAAGAACTATTGTCTATGTATCCATATCGTTTCTGGAATTCTACAGATGGAAAAACACAGAGAAAAGGATTGAGTGGAACAACCATTTGGTGCCGAAGTCAACCCATCAAAGTTTTTGAAAATGCAGATTTTGATAATGAAGGTCGTATTGTTACCATAGAATTCGAAAATTTTATTTTAGTTAATGTATATGTTCCTAACTCACAAAAATTTGAAAATGATCGTTATCGTTTTCGTGAAGAGTGGAATACTAAATTTTGCGCATATTTAAAGAAAATTAACGAGATTAAACCGATTATTGTATGTGGCGATATGAATGTTGCTCATCATGATATTGATATTAGTAATCCAAGTTCAAAAAAAAATAAAGTTCCGGGATTCTTTGACAATGAGAGACTAGATTTTTCATATTTATTGGAAATGAATAGCCTCGTTGATGTATATAGAACATTATATCCTCTAAAAAGAAAATCAACTTACTGGTCAAATTTTCTAAAATCACCAAGATCTAAGGAAAATGGTTGGAGAATAGATTACTTTTTAGTTTCTGAAAATCTATATAAAGAAAATCTTATTAAAAATTGTTTTATTAGCATGGAAACTATGGGATCAGATCACTGTCCTGTTTGTCTGGATTTAAATTAACCAATATTAAATGTCTCACCACATCCACATTTTGAAACTGCATTTGGATTTTCGAATATCAAACCAGAACCCATTAAATCATCTTTCCATTCTACATTTGAACCTATTAAATGTAATAAAGATCTTCCACATATTATTATATTTACATTATCTATATTTATTTTTTCATCTATTTTAGCCGGATCGTCGGATGTGGGTTCTATATAATATTTTAAACCATTACACCCGCCACCTTTTACTCCTATTAAAATACTTTTATGATTGGATTCTTTCAATATATTTTTAAAATGATTTAAAACCTTACTTGAAAATTTCATTAAACTCATATTATATATTATTATGAATTTAATAAATAATTTAAAAAGATTAGAGATATCGAAAATTTGTTTGAGAGAAAACTATCTAAAAAAATTTAATAATTATTACCATCAAAATATTGTTAAAGAATTTGAAAATCCAAAAAACGTTGGATCTTTTGATAAAAATGATCCTAATATTGGTACCGGATTAGTTGGAGCACCAGCATGTGGTGATGTTATGAAACTTCAAATAAAAGTTAATCCAGAAACAGGGGTAATAGAAGATTCATGTTTTAAAACATTTGGTTGTGGTTCTGCAATATCGTCTAGTTCATATGCTACGGAATTAATAAAAAACATGCAATTGAACGATGCTGTAAAAATATCAAATATGAATATAGCTAAACATTTGAAACTACCACCCGTTAAATTACACTGTTCTATGTTAGCCGAAGACGCTATTAAAGCTGCTGTTGACGATTATTTAAATAAAAATAAAATAATTTAACTATTAATATACAATTTTTTTATCAAATAATAAATCTTTTTATAACAATTTAAAGCTTAAAATTAAATATTTTATTATAAATGTTAAGTCTATCGGACACCTCTAATACTAATAATGTATTAACAATAAAAACTGTTCAAATTGCTCCCTTTCGAATTTTAATGACTGCCTTAAAAGATATATTATTAGACACAAATATTACTTTTACCAAAGATGGTATTCGTATTATTAACATGGATAAATCACATACAATTTTAGTTCATCTTTTTCTTAAATCAGAAAATTTTGAGTTCTATGAATGCAAATTAGACAAAATAATTGTGGGAGTTAATATGCTGCATTTATTCAAACTTATTACTTCAATAGATAATGACGATACCTTAACTATTTATATTGAAAATGATGATTATGTAGATGGTATTGTTACTGATTTAGGATTGAAATTTGAAAATGGAGATATTAAACAATCTAAAATACAGAAATTACGTCTAATTGAACCTGAACAAGAAGAATTAGAAATACCAGATGTTCAATTTTCATCAGTTATAAATATGCCATCATCTGATTTCCAAAAAATTGTACGAGATTTGGTGAATATTTCAGAAAAATTAGAAATTAAATCTGTTGGTGATGAATTAATATTTAAATGTTGTGGCCAATTTGCTAAGGTAGAAATTAGACGAACTGAAACGAGTGGAAGCATGCAATTCATTCAGAAACAAGGTTCAAATAAAATTATTCAAGGAGAATTTTCACTAAAAAATCTAGTATATTTTATAAAATGTACAAATTTATGTAATCAAATAGAAATATATTTGGAAAATAATAGACCTTTAATTGTAAAATATAACGTGGCTTCTCTTGGTGAAATTAAATTGTGTTTAGCACCATTACCAAGTTCTTAAATGGTTTATCCACACATATTTATAATTTTTATATATATTTATTGTATATTTATATATAAAATATAGTTTTATATTATATATTATATGTCAAAACATATAAACTCCGATTTTAACAATGATATAAAATTACCAAATAAACCTACTTCTACTGCCGAATTATTATCTCGAAATGATGGTAAATGGTTTAATTTCAATAATATAAAAACATCATATCCATTTTTTAGATTCTCAAGTATGTCTTTTGCTATAGTAACAACTGTCGGAATAGTTGCTTTAATAACTGGAACGATAACAACACCTATAATTGATCCAAAATTTAAAATAAAAAATATATCAGACCCGTATATAAGTAATGATAATAGTTCATATGACGATATCCTTTCACATATAGATATATAAAAGTTATTTTAAATATGTATTTGAACAAATTTTTTTTATTATTTTATCATCAACTGTTGATGGTTTCTTCGATACATTAGATAATGTATGAACAAAATAATCCTTTTTTGAATCGTCGTCTTTAAAATCTGGATTATCCACAGTCCATTGATGAAGCGTTTTAAATTGTTTAGTTGATGCGTTATTTATAGCCTTTTTTATTTTTGTTTTATCTGTATCTTTTTCCCAACTATCATTATCTTTTATATATAAGGTTTCTCGTTTTATATCTGTACAATGCATTGGTCTTTCATATACGCTTAATTTATTCATATTTTCTATGAAAACATTACTTAATCCTTCGGCTAAGCCCTTATTTTTCGTAACATCTAATTGCTGTAACGATATTTCTAAATTTTTAACAAATTCATCCATATTTAATGCATCTTTACATTTTTCATTCAAGAAAATATTTAAATTTAACTTTTGTTTAATATTATTATTGTTATTATTTCCTATTTTTGGTATTAATTCACCAATTTGCTTTTGTTGATTTTCTATTTGTTTTTGTTGTGTTATTAATAATGAACGAACCTCTTTATTTTCGTCCATTATTTTGAAAAACATTGATTTATAATTAATAATATCTTCTGTTGTATTACTTATTGTTGTACATGAGTTATCGTATATAATATCATCGTCTTCATCAATATTACTAACTTCATAATTACATTTTTTTTGATGTGTAAATAAACTCTGTCTGTGCTTATATTTTCTACCGCAATTACATATGAATTTATTTATTGCTACTTTTTCCACTTTTACGTCAGTATTTGTAAGTATTTTATGTTTATTAGTCAAAATATGTTTATTAAAATTATATTTCTTACTGCATTTATAATCACAAAATTCACAAATATATTTTTCACCTATTTTTGCCACTAAATTGTCAGTAAAAACGTCAGTCATTTTATATATATAATACTGACAAAAAATTTCTAAATCATTTTTGCTACTTTTGTAAGTATTTGTGTAAGTAATATTTCAAACGATGGTTATAATATATACATATATTAATAATTTATAATCATAAATGTATACAAAATTTAATATTATAATTATTTTGCCACTAAAAGTAGCAAATTATGTAAGTATTGGATACTTACCGAAAAGTAGCAGAAATGTCTGAAAAAATGTTACGTCACAAGTTTTTTTAGTGAATTATAAAGTTTTTATTACCTTTATGTTCTTAAAATATTATAAATTGGAATTTTCATTCGGAAATTCGGTAAAGTGTTTACTATATTAAAAACGGACATTTTTAAAATGTCCAATTCTGTAGAATTTTGCAAACGTTGTTTTTTGAAATATTTTTTTAATAAAACTTAAATTATTTTATAAGACCATAATGGTCTAAAACCGAATTTTACACACTTTTGCGAAATTATGATAAGGAAAATATATTTTATAAGTTGTTCATGAAATCATATATCATAAGAAAAATATGATATAAAATTCTGGGAAATTATTATAATTTTTTATACGATTTGTTTTTTTTGTATTTTTTTCTTTTCTTATTTGATTTTTTTTTGTATTTTTTTGATTTCTTTCTTTTATTAGATTTTTTTCTTCCACCTATAATATCTGTGTGTTTTGCACGTGATAGTCCTATAACGCGCGATTCATTTAATTCCTTCTGTATCGATTTTTGTAAAATATAACTTGTTATTACTGAACGAAATATTATAGAACTTCCAAATTGTATTTTATTTAAATCTTCTACATTTTTAATATCTATAAATTTTCTTAATAAGTTAACATAACCGTTTCCGGATGTCATAATATCATCAATATCTGTGGGAAAACAAGATGAATATTTTGAAGAATCATAATACACACCTTTATATCTTATAGTACCCCACGGGCCATGTTTATAATTATGACAAGAACCACAATGTCTCATAATAAAAATATGTTGATCTTTGATATTTGAGCCATCTTCTTTATTATAATTGTCAATATTACAATCATAAGAATGTGAATCACGAATATATCTGTATAAACCAACATGTTTTATCTGTCCACCCTTATCTATTATTAAATGAATAATATCAAGATTATTAAATTCATATTGATTACCAGTTTTTTCAAATAATTTTTTAGCAATTTTATGATAAGTTACTTGTTTAACAACGCCAGTAGGCATTACAGAATCATTAATTCCTAATTCGTCTATATTTTTTAAATTATCTAACATCGTCATAAAATTAGTCATAAATTTTGAATGTGATATGATAAACATATGTTTATCGGGATATTCTTCATTTAATTTTTCTATATTTAAATAATTGAAGATTTCAGCAAAAATTTTTCTATTATTTATGTTTATATCAAGATTTAAACACTTATTTATAGAGATAAAATCCGTAATTAACCATATTAATAATTGATATATTTGTTCTTTATATAATGTTTCCAAAACCGTATTAAACGTTCTAAAATATGAGTCAATATTTTCGTTATCAGTTTTTAATAGATTGGTGTCTATTTCAATTTTATGTAAAATATCAGTAAAGTTTAAGTCATTGATTTTTTCAGTTGTTAAATTGGTATTTAATATATAATTAGTTATTGTTATAATTGATGTTTTAATTAATTTATGTTCGTTACTTCTATACGTATCAGTAAAAGTTTTACCCATACATAAATTTTCTACAAAAATTTTAATTAAATTCATAATGTAGTATTTATTTGTAAGTATATGTTTTAAAAATTTTACTGGATTATGTATAGACCCAATTTTATCATCTTGACTTTTAATTAATCTTATATCGTTTTTATCGTCAATTAAACTTGAATTAAATTTACCAATATCTGTATGGCTATTAAAATTATGTATTAAATTTTTCATAAATAGTATCCCATCTATTTTATCTAAATCTCTAATATACATTAAATTATCATTAACTTGATCAGCGCTTTCAACATTATCTGTATGGACCATTTTATTTACTTCTCCACAATAAGGAATAATTTCATTTGTTATTTGATTCTTAAATAATAAATCAGGTGAAATATTGAGTTTCATTTTTGTTATTAATAAATCTAAAACACCATCTAACGCTTTTTTTTGTTGTGCTATATTTATTCTTGATCTAAATTTAGTATATGATTTATGTTTCATACATGACTTTTCAAAAAGTGTATGGTCATTCGGAGTTTTTAATGATTTTTGTTTTTTTACAAATTTATCTGTTGTTATTAATCTACCTAATGGATATCTAAATGATTTTTTTAGTACTTCTCTTTTTTCATATATGGGTTCATTTATTATAAATTTTTGAATGCCAATTGCATTTTTAATAAAATGAATATCGGCCTCGTTTAGATTTATTCTATCTGTTTCAAACCCGATTTTTTTAAATGGTCCTAATTTTTTAGCTGTATATATACCAGATTCTTCATATCGTCTAAATCTGCTAGGTATGAATTTACGAGTAACTCTTCTCAAAATCCCACCACCAATTTTTCTTTTTTTATATGTTTTCATATTTTAGCTAATTATATTATATAAATAAAATAATCTAATATTGTAGCAGAAAATATTAGATTATATATATGAATAATAGTGATATGGACTATAAATATTATAATAAAATGTTAAATGAGTTATATGAAAAACGCGATTCTTTTGATAAAAAAATAAATTTACTAGATAAAAAAATAAATTTACTAGATAATAAAATTGATAAACTAGCGTCTAGATTATCACGGAAATCTCTCAGTAATAAAGACTTGTTTGAAAAAAAATTTATATTATTGCAAAAAAAAATACGAGTCATTATTACATTACATAATTAATATTATAATTATAATGATAATAATAACAATTCTTAATACAATAAATCATGATTTTTATAAACGCAGTTAAGTTTTTCGATATTACATAATTCATGTAGATTAAATGGATCACTATATTCGCTAATTAAATATTCATTGGGTTTTATATTAGTTTCGGTTTTTTGATTTATAATAAAATCATAAATATTTTCATTATTTTTTATATTTTCAACATTTGCTAACCATAATTTAATGATACTGAAATTTTTTTTAGGACTAATAGAAATTCCAGTAATATTATTTAACAAATTTTCATCATCAGATAAAGTTTGACCAATTAAATGATAATTTAGAGTTTTCCATACTTTATAAATATCATTATTAAGTACTTTATATGAAAAACAACCGCCTTTATTATTTGCTGGATCTTCCCAAATAGGTTTTATATTATCACGCATCATAAATAACATACATTTTTCGACTATTTCTTTATCAATATTTTCAAGTAATGTTATACAATCTTCTAGAGTATCAAATGTGAATACCTTTTTATAACTACTAATAGTCCAATCTGTATCATTTGATAAATGTAACCATATGGTCCAAATATTATTTAATTTATGCATATAAAATATTAATAAATATATTTTAATATTGTTTAAAAATATATTTATTTTTTTTAAAAAACAATTTAATATTTCTTAATATGACATATTCCATCTGCGTCTTTTTCCTGACCAGGAGCACATATTTCATAACAATTTAAACCTGTTTTTTGTCTAAACGTTGCTGGTGTTTCATTTATAGGACATGGTTTATCAGAATGTTTTCCAGAAATATTTTTATTTTTAGGTAAAGTACTAAAATTATATGGATTGTAACTAATATCAGTTTTACCCTCATCAATTAATCCACCATAAGCTTGGTTATATAAATCTCCATACGATGAAGATGAAATATCAGGAGTAGTATCATAACGTTTTTCATAATAAGTAGAATAAGATGAACCTTTATTAGTATTTTTTGGTAGCAAATTTTTATATAAATTAGAATTTCTAATATCGCTTAAAATTTTAGAATTGTATATACTATTGATAAAATCATCGGCCAGAAAAACTTTAAGAATATTATTAGATTGACCTACTGTTTTCTTATTAATAGATAAATCATAATAATCTTCTATTTTATCATATAATTTTTCTCGTACATCATCGCGGTCAATTCTTTTAACAGCGTTAAATTTATCATGAAAATAACTATATTTTTGTTGATTAAGTAAATTGCCCCCGGATAAATAATTTCCAGAATTGTCTAAATCATTATCAGATGAATTTTTTATTTTTGATCTTAAATTTTTTTCATCTGGATTTAATCCGAATACTTTAAGTAATAAACTTGATATAATAGTCATCATTATAATAGGAATAAATACTAAGAACCAAGCAATTATAGTAAATCCTAAATTACATAAAATATTTATGATTGTAGAAAACACTATCATCACAACAAACCGAATGAAAGCCTCACTTAAAACACCTTTATAAACATCTATAATTATTTGAATTAATGAAAAACCAATATATACAATTGCCGGTGCGCATAAAGATGTTATAAACATAATTTATATTATTATAATACAATAAAATAAATTCTGGTTTAATTATAAATTTATTAAATATATAATATGAAGTCAAATTATTTTTTAAAATATCATGAATCAAATATTTATGCGAATGGCGATGTTCTACCATATTTTAGAGGTACATTACATCTTTCAATGACTTTTATAATTCCTATAACTACAATATTTTTTATTAATAATTGGTTGTTGGTTATTTTTTTATGTGGAAAATTTGTTTCATATGGAGCATCAGCTATTTTACATCTTGGTATACTGAAATGCGAAGAAACACATTTACTATGTTTATTAATAGATAAAATTGGTGTATACATTTCTGTATTTGTGACTGGTGTTCCATTTGCACAGTCTGATTTATTATTTTATTATGGATTTAATGGGTTTTTTTTATTAGGAGGAATTAGCTCTCTTGTTTACAATCGGGAGGTTGTGCGAAAAAATTTATTTATATTACAATTGATATTTGTAATGGTTTTTATAGGATATAAGTCAACTTGGAATATTTTATGGATAATTAGTTCTGTATTATATATTTGCAGTCTAATAGTATTTATACCATGTGTGTTAAAAAATAATAATACAAATGATATGGTAGAGGTTTGTTTACCTGTTATATGGCATAAAAAGGGTAGAAATGGTTGCCATGAAGATTTTCATAATATTCTTTTAATGGCCGATATTATTGCATTTGCAAATGCAATAAATTATTTAAGAACAAATACAATAACAAATATAAATAATGTTTAAATTTATTTGTACTAATGTTTCTTTAGTTTTCTAGATTTTTTTCCTCTTTTACCTTTTCTCCGACTTTTTTTTCCTCTTTTTCCTTTTTTAGATTTTTTAGTTTTTTTACGACCTCTTCCTAAATTACGACTTGGACCAGGCCCTGTGGCGTCTGGGTCTAACGCATGTTTTAATAATCTTCCAACCTTCTCATTTTCTAAATCGGCTACCAGTTTATGTAAATCATTTTGTGATAATTCACTTACTTGAATCCAAAGCATCATATTTTTTAAAGCCGTTGGTGCTAACTCATTAATATCATTTAATTCGTTTTCTGATTTCATATATTCTGTTAAACTTTCTCCTAATGCGCGTAAATTCATATCTTGAATATGTTTTCGAGCGGCAGAATTTTTTTTATTAAGGTTGGGTACAGTTTTTGGAAAGTTACTTATAGACAAAGGAGATAACTTGCGTTTTGACATTCTTATATATATTAGTTGTATAAAATTAAATTAATTAAAAATTGATTTACATAAGTTAATTTTTTATAATATAAGAACTAATGTTATTAAAATTATTTACATATTCAGGATTATTATTTTCAGGATTATCGAGAAGTGATTTTATAAATGTAAAAAATAAAAGAAATTTAAATGAACTAGTGGATATACATCATATCATACCTCGCGAGTTTAAATATCATCCAACAATATTATTTTCTGAATATGATATAGATAATGGATATAACTTGATGTTTTTACCAACACAAAAAGGCTCTGTTATATTAAATACACACAAAGATAGACCAATACATTTTGATGGTCATAAAAAATATAATAGATATGTAGCAATTGTACTGGATGAAATGTTTACTGAAAGTAAAACTGGACAACACAATTTGTGTAAATTAAATAAAAAACTTAAACAAAATATGAGACACCAAAATGTGCCATGGAACTAAATTTTTATATATTAAATATATTTTCAACGAAATTGTTATATAGTTTACAATCAAAAGAATTATTTTGTATAATTATGTTATCATTATTAGTATCATAATTATTTTTGTTTTCTTTGTATGTTGGTTTAGTATTAAATTCAAACCAATTTGCCAATAATTCTATTTTATTAATAGGAATAACTATAATATCCTTCAATAAATTTAAAAGAGTATTGTATTTCACATGTGAAAATTCTAAAAAGTATTCATTATAATTACCTGTTAATGCTACATATAAACTTTTACAAATTACATTATAGCTTCTCTGGTCATTAAAACAATTCTCAATATTCCTATTTTCTGATTTATATCTTTCAATTGGATTTCTTAGAATAACAAAAGGTATCGAATTATTTATATCAAATATAGATATATTATAGTATTTTTCAATATCAGTATTATAGTTTAATCCTGGATCTCTATATTTCCAAATTCGTACAATTTTATCTCTTGGAACTATATCTCTCCATAGACGCGGATTTATATGATGAACAATAAAGTTATTGTTATATTTTTCACAAAATTTATCTCTTATATATCTTCCACCACAACTATTAATATGAATGAATAATGGTATTTTGTTTGTATTTTTCATAATATAATTATTTATACTATAAATAATTATATTAATTTAATGCATAATACATTATAATTTATAAAATTATAAAACCTTTAAACTTATAAATTTCTTAAACTTATAATGCCATATCAGTTGATACAACACTATCTAATACAATTTTAACAGATGGATTTTCAGATAAATTAGCAAATATACAGTTAATATTATAATCTGATTTATCAGCTACACCATCAATACCTAATAATGTATACATATTAATTGGTACCGCCGGGCCATTTAATGCTATTGTAACATTGGCTTCGGCGAATGGAACATCTGCCGATCTAGATTGCATTTCTAATGGTGTGGCTGATGCCAACTTTTTATTAAAGCAGAATAATCTTAATGCAATTGAACCATTTGTATCAACATTTACCGCTGCACCACTAGCATCTACATTAACTGCTTTAATAGAGAATTGTGAAACCGAGCTTTCACTTACATATGCTCCACTAGCATCAACAGCTACTGCACCCGACGCATCATATGAATAATAAAATTTATTTAATCCAAAGCAACAGAAACTATTACACATATATTCTAGTCCATTAGCTGATGTATCTCTGATTGGTTTACCAGCTTGAAGTCCATTTGGTAAATAAGCTTCTTCATATCTTGCGAGAGGAACATCATTATTCCAGGTTTTTAATGTTCTACTAATTCTAAAGTTCTGGATATCATTTCTAACATATCTACCCCACATAGATCTTAATACTCCTTTAGCATGAGCCTTTAATACGTTTGGATCGGTATTGGCAAACCATCCAGGTGGTAAATTAGCTAGGCCAATATCAACATATTGTGAAATTTGTCTGTCAATTACATCATCTGCTAAATCTAAAATATCACTACCATATTCTAAATCATAAATAATGGTATGTTCTCCAACTTTATAATCATCTGGTATATCTGGGCGTTGACTTTTATTATACGACATAGCTAACATAGTCGCTATTCTTAAAACTTGATATTTTAATCCTACATTAGCTGTATTATCCCTACCAGCATATAGATATGCTTGATTCTGAAAATCATAACCAGTATAACCATATACTTCTTTAAATAATCCAAATAGGCTAGAACCTTTCCATGTTACAGCTAAATCATGGGAATCAGTTACTAATTGATTTGCAATATCAAAAAGAGTATCAGTATTTCCAGGGGCTGGTTTATTATTTTTTGATGCTAATGGATGTTTATCTTTTGTAAAATTAAAATTAAAATTAAGCAATTCTCTTTTTGGTGTTCCATCTATATTATTATTTCCAGGAGTATGTATCAAATCTTCAAGTATAGCTCCATGAGAAACGGCATCATAACTAGGCACGGCAGTTGCAACATCATAAAAGAATGTTCCATCTAATATTTTATTTAAACATACATATGGTCCTCTCATGCGGAAAAACGTTCCAACATTTGGCGAATAATCAATTATTTTTTCCATAAGTACTGCAGTCATTTCAATGCCCCAAATACCTCGTGTAATTTTTGCTAGATTGGGATCTCTTGTTTTAGTTAATCTTGTATCTGCAGTGTGTTCATGATCATAATGGGCAATACCTGTAGCACAAAGTCTACATCCACCATCTTCCTGAACACCCATCCATCCTCCTTGGACACTTTGTTGTAATGTATGGGTATATTCATGTAATGCAACCATACTATTAAACGCGTCAAATGATTTATTGCACGCGGGCTGATGTGTATTTGGATCTTTTCCAATAACATTTGCAGGTAGTAATGTTGTAAAGAAATTCTGATTAATTGTATTAACTTTACCAAAACGGACTTCAGAATCTACTTTTGCATTTTGAATACCAGAATTATTGGGTCCATTCCAAGCCCATGCATTAAAACTTGTGCCATTAACAGGATGAAGAATATTCTGAGAACCTTCATGTCCATAATTATAAGGAACAAATTGAGCTCCGCGCCAAGTTCCAACATCCGATGGTTTATAATACGCATTCATTATCATTGGTCCCCAACCACTTGTTGGGCCATTCGTAGATGGTGCATATACAGTTTCTCCTTGAACAACTTTTGGTGAAGGCAAGTAAGCATATGTTGCTAACTTGGGGTATGATGGATAAGTATAATCATCTTGTAACATACCACTAGCATCTAAGAAATAACTTAATCCATTTGTTAACCAACGACAGAGAGCTACTCTACCCGTTTGAACTCCATATGCAGACTCTTTAGGATTACATTTTTTAAGATTACCATTAACATTCTTTACACATGCCATTTCTACTAACATTAAACTGGTGTATTCACTTATATGTTCAGATGTAACGCTGTCTATAAATGCTTGTTTCCCTATTTTACCAGCAACAGGACTGTAGGATGCATTACTAGGATCAAACGAATCATTTGTAACATTGATAATTTGAGAATATTTTACAACTTGCCCATAAACAGTTACTTCCATAGTATCTTCATCATAATGGAATACAACTTTACCAGCATTTGATGCGGAAAAACAGTCATTTTTTGTAGCAACTCTAGTCATTTTATATATAGGGCATCCATCAGAACTTGAAAAGTGAAAGTATCCAACACCATTATCAAGATCTTTTAAATATAAATATCCCCGAATATTTTGATTGGTAATACTTGGTTGTTGCAACCAAAAGCTTAACCAGTTACCATTTACCGAAAGGGACGCTGGTTGTTCTTGTTTTACATTTTCAAATGCCATAGGAACTGGAGTCAAATCTTTAGGGGTGCCTACAACTGGAAAGTGTACCCATTGGTTATAATTAGAACCACCAGATAACACTGTTGCTGCAGATGAATCTATTAAATCCCAAGTAACTTCAGAATCCCAACTATCATCTGTAACTTCTACATTAAGTGAACCATCAAATAAAGTTGATGGTATCGTTACCGCAGCATAACCACCACTAGCTAATTTATTTGTGTATAATAGACTTCCTCTTATTGGTTGTCCCGAAGCATCTAAAGCTGTACCCGACATATCATATATATTAAATTCAGCACCTTGCCAACCATCACCATAAGAATCTTTCATAATTAATGTATAAACGCCAGGAGTTGGTGGTATAGGACTAGGTTGATACACATAGTTCATCGCGGAAGTATCAAATCCAACATATGCAACCCCATTGTATTTGAAATTATCTGAAGATTCTTTAGATAAATTTGTTGTCATTGGAGATAATGGTAATTCATTCTTAGCTAAGAAATTAGCTGCTTTAGTGTAATGAGTTCTCATTGAATCTACAATTTCAGAACTTCCAATTTTATTATTTGTAACAATAGTAACCTGAAATTTTGCTGGATTATAAAGATGTGCATTTTCTGTTACAGGAATATTTAGTTTTTCAATATTTTCAGCCATAGGAGTGTATGATGTTGTTGCAAATTTATTACTTGAATATGCAACACCACTAGCATCGGTGGATAGTTCAAATGTTCCATAATTATATTGAGCAGTTAATCCAAGTTCTTCTAATGTTGGTAATGTTGGATCTGTTAAAACTGCGGTGTTCTGTAATGCGAGAATATCAACCGCATTTGCCGTAATTAATTGTGCAGATGTACTGATACCAGCAGCATTGGCCGCTGCTGCCGCCGCATTTGCTGAAACATCATTTAAATTATTTAATGCAGAAGCTGCATTTGTTGTTATATATGCTTCATTCGCTGCAATAGATGATGCATTTGTTGCAATAGCTGATGCATTTGTTGCAATAGCTGATGCATTTGTTGCAACATTAGCAGCATTTGCTGCAATTAATTGTGCAGATGCACTGATACCAGCAGCATTGGCCGCTGCCACCACCGCATTCGCTGAAACATCATTTAAATTATTTAATGCAGAAGCTGCATTTGTTGTTATATATGCTTCATTCGCTGCAATAGATGATGCATTTGTTGCAATAGCTGATGCATTTGCCGCAATACCAGATGCATTTGCTGAAATATTTGCTTGCATTTGATCCTCACGCACTTTATTTAGTCTTCCGGAGCTAATGCCACCGCTATCACTATCTAAAACAACGTTTGATTCGTTAGAATCACCACTAATTGTAATACTACTCATTATACTATACTAAATAGATTTTATATATTCCATAAATTTTAATTCTAATTAAAAATTTATATTTATTTAAAATTTTTAATTAGAAT
>TARA_B110001450_G_scaffold12776_1_pt1 | contig 41069 bp, 38 predicted proteins | sample TARA_B110001450 | Tara Oceans TARA_B110001450 (sample SAMEA4396538) | marine metagenome | biome: Polar Biome; feature: [SRF] surface water layer (ENVO:00010504); material: water (ENVO:00002006), including particulate matter (ENVO:01000060) such as... | depth 5 m | reverse complement strand
GGGGAACCTGCAGATGGATCACCTCCTAAGAAAACCGGAGGCTGGAGCTCTTTGTCGAGCTCCAGTCTCCACTCCTTTTTTTGGCCCGTGGCACTTTACTTTTTACACCACTTTTGTATCACCTTCTAAATACTCATTCTCATTCCCTCAAAGGGTGACGGTGTTGATTCCTAATTCTGAACAACCCCCAACGATTCAAGACAGCGTAGTTGGTGGAAATGTACATACAGGCACCGTCGTTCATAATCACTATCATCAATCACCAAGTCCCCCACAAATGGCTCAGCAAGTTGTGGCTCCACAACCCCTGATCCTACAAACCATAGCCCCACAGTACATTCCTATTGTGACGCACAAGAAAATTCACACAACAGATTGGATCGTTTTTGGAGTAATCGCTCTGATCATGAATGTCCTAACCGCAGGGGCTTGTTTAGGATTTAGCACCTGCGTTTCACTGGTTGGTATCGTGAGCCTCTTACCTCAACTCAGTTTGAAAGATCGGCAGCCTCACCACCCCGAAGCAACCAAAGTAGGGACCGCCATCGTTGCGAATATTTTGGCTTTCTTGGTCGGTTTTATCGTTTGGCTTTCTTGGAGGGCCATTTGAATTAAATTCCATCCTTTAGCCCTAATTTTTCTGCCATTGTATGGCGGAAGGTCAACAAACGCAACCTTGGCGCTTCAGCGTTGACCGTAATGGTTGCGCCACGGTTGAAATGAACCTCATCCCAACCATCAGGCACCACGTAGCCTCGGTGCATATCAGAAGTGATTGTTGTAGCGTCCTTGGTCCAATCCATCCAGGCCCACGGGGTTGCCATGCGCTTTGCGTGAGGTAAGTCACGCGCCACGACGAAATAATGGTTGGAAGTTTCACCTGGGGCCACTTTTGCATGAAGCGACGCAAGTTCTTCCGAAGAAACAGCATGATTCAACCATGCACCTTGGCCAAGCCATGTAGAAAATAACAAACCACTGCTTTGCTGCTCCACCTTCATTTCTCCTCGTCGCAAGTGGTACTTGCTTGGGGCGTATTGATGCGTGTTCGCAATCAGGAGGTCGTTCATAGCAGGGTCGGTGGTGAAACGATTGCCAGAAGTTGAGTCAATGATTGCCTGAAGCCTTGGTAGGTCGTTGACAATGGCCTTGCCTTCGAGGGCTTGCCGCAGGTCTTGAGCGAAGGTTTCCACATTCGAATCCATGTAAAACCCAAAACTGCCATCCGGATCATCGGCTCGAGGATGCGAGTTGACGCCCATGACGGGCGTCGTAGCGTCGATGTTGTGAGATATGCTGGTGAGGGTGCCATCGCCGCCGAGGACAATCACAAGGTCCCTTCCGATGAAGTCGGCTCTTCGCACCCGCTCACGTGCCCTGATATCGATTCGAAGGCCACCGCGCTCTTTGCTGCACTGTTCCAGTTCAGCTGCGATGACATCGAGGCTCGCATCGTGAACCGCTTCGAAGTTTTTTTTGTACACAACCAAAACATCCGACATCCATGGGCCTCCTTGGCTGCCCCACGGGGCGCTCCCTCTTCAACACCGCCCTGCTCGAATCATACGATATTTCATTTACTTGCTGTGCTAACATCAATGCATGGAACCTTCACCATGGGATGATTTTTCAGAGAAAAAGGAAGACACTGCTGCGCCAGCATCAATCCCCCTCACACCAGCATACGAAGCGCCACCAGCTCAACAACCGATGATTATGGGCGCGACATCTCAGACTTACGGCTACGGGCAGCAACCGATTGTTCTTCATCAACCGCCCTCCTCGGCTCCAAAAGTGATTGGTATTTTGGTGATCATCTATTCTGCTTTCAGCATTCTCGGTGAAGCTGGGGGGCTGATTATGCCTGGTGGAAACGGCGTAACAATCGCACTCGCTTCCGCTAATATTTTGGCTTATGCCGGTATGGTTTTTGGGGGTATTCAAATGCTACAATACAACCGACAAGGTGTGTTCATCGTCTTGGGCACCATTTTGTGGGTCGCAGTATCTGGAGTTCTTAGTCTGCAAGTTGTGCTGGACTACGACCAAATGTTGGAAAATGGAGAAATCTCCCAAGAGGAGTATGACATCATTGCAGATGAAGGATTAGGAGGTTTGGTCTCAATGGTTGGTTCCATCGCTGTTGTGATTTGTAACGGGATTTGCATGGCAATTGTTGCCATACCATTGATGATTTCAAACAACGGATTTGAACAGAAAAAACGTATGGTCTAACACCTTAGCACCTTAACCATCAACAACCGGCTTCGCCTCTCACCGTTCATGGGCACCCTTGTCACCGGCACCGCAGCCACCTACGTCGAAGAGTTATGGATCAACACCACTGAACGCTATGAAATCCGTTGCATCACTCGAGATGTTCAGCGCGTCGTGGCTGAGAGCGGGATCAAAGATGGATTAGTGCTCGTCAACCCGATGCACATCACGGCCTCATGCTATGTGAACGACTTGGAACATGGCTTGCATCATGACATTGGTCAATGGTTGGAGCGCCTCGCCCCCTATCACGGGCCTGCGGGGAAAGAAGGCGAAGAATACCATCACCATCGAACGGGTGAAGACAACGGTGATGCGCACCTAAAACGGCAACTCCTGGGTCAACAGGTGACGATGGCCGTGCATGATGGGCAATTGCACTTAGGGACGTGGGAACAAATTCATTATGCAGAATTTGATGGAATGAGGGACAAACGAATCTTAGTGAAGGTCGTTGGTCTGCTTGAAGATTAGACCCACCACCCAAATGAAGGCATAGAATCCTTAACCTCGACCTGTTATGGGAAATCATGGGTGTTAAGGGGGTCGAACTAGGGGGCGGCTTCTTCAAATTCACTAAGCCTTACACTTGGCAGGGATGGCTCACCTGGGCTGCTGTAGTCGTGTTCATGATCCTCGGTCTTTTCCAACAACCTCAAGGTTACATCATTTCTGTCTTCTTATTGGTTTTTCTCGCTGTGCTTTCACCGACATCCCTCGAAGCAGAACTCCACCGAAGGCGAAAGGCTTCTCCCCTTCCCGAAGACCTTGAAGCTCAGGCTTTGATTTCTGGCGCCAGCGTATCAGATTGGTTCTATGGGCGGCGTTCATGCGTCCCCATCAACGACAAAAACAGCTGGGTTTTTCCGGCCCCAGGACCAAAATCTTGGTTTATGCACCGGCCGTATCATCCCGACCCTAGCAACGAAGTTCTGCCCGAGCACCCCTCCGAAATCGGAACCCCGATGCCGGCTACAATCTCCAGTTATGGGCTGTTTTTCCTCATGTTTTTGTGCGGTATGTTTGCCCTTGGGGGTTTAGGGATTACGGCATCCAAAAACAGCGCTACGACCTCAGACGACACGATGCTCCTTTTGCCTTACATCATCATTGCAGTGGGGGTTATTTGGCTTGGGTTGGGGTATCGAGCTCAACGCCACCAAACTGCAATGATCGACACGACCACGTCACTCGTTCGCTTCGTCTCACCAGGACCCACTGAAGTGGTCGGGCAAGTACGGCCAACTTTTTCTGGAGCCATCGATGTCCTCGTGGATGGTCACCCAGACCGCATGGTTCCTGGTTGTGTCTCCTACACTTGGACCTACGAAGTGTTGGTCCGTGAACGAAAAGTTACCTATCACAAAGGGCGAGAACAGGTGCGCACTGAGGAAGTTTGGCACACAATACGGGAACAAAACGGGAGTGTCCCGTTTATTCTTCATGATGGCAGCGGTGGTCTCTACACTCGCCCATCCACATTCAAGAGCCAAGATTGGGGGGAGTTTGCCAAAAAGTGGGAAACCAGCAATCGGAACGCTTTGGGGGACGCTTACTGGCGAATAGGGCACGGACGGTTGCATCAACGCGGCGATGTCGTTCGGCACAAGTGGACCATTCATGCGCTTCGCATCGGGGATCCAGTCTACGCCCTCGGTGTGGCTGAAAAACGCCCTGATGCTGAACTAAATTGGCCAGGGATTACCGATGTCTCAGAGGTCGGGTCTCCTGCTGCTTGGTCTTTGGACGAATCCAAAAAATCTTCACCTCAAAAACGGAGTGAAGTTAATTACAAGCATCCTGTCAATAATGCACGCTTTCATTTGATTGGCCAAGACACCCCTCGGATGCCAGCGATGATTAAACGAGGTACAGAACTCTCCAACATCGGGCGATTCCGTTCACGTACCGAATTGCTGTTCATTCCATTCGCAACCGCTCTTTCAGGTGTCTTTTTGATCTTGTTTTTGTGACAGTGAGGTTCATGACCCAAGCCCCTGTGGGCCAATCATGGCAGAAGATGTTGTAATCGTTGGTGGAGCAAGAACCCCATTTTGTGAATGGGTTGGAGGTAAGCGTGGTGACGGAAAAACCGGTGGACTTTTGAAATCTGTAAGCGCACAAGAACTTGGTGGCATTGCTATCAAGGGTGCTTTGGCAGCCACTGGAACCGACCCAAATTCAGTTGATCACGTCGTCATGGGTTACGCTCTCCAAACATGCGCTCAATCCATTTACGGGTCCCGTCATGCCGGCCTGCAAGGCGGCATACCCCAAGAAGTCCCTATGTTGACTCTTTCGCGCATCTGTGGTTCTGGTGTTCAATCGATTGTGACAGGCGCTCAAATGATTATGTTGAACGAAGCCTCAACCGTTGTTTCAGGAGGCATGGAGAACCTGAGTCAGGCACCTCACGTGATGAGGGGTGGTCGAGAAGGCTGGAAGTTGGGCCGTTCGCCCAAGGTTGAAGATTACATGATGACCAACTTACAAGACATGACCTGTGGTTTGTTTATGGCTCAGACAGCGGACGAATTGTGCCGGCGAAAAGGCGTCACGCGGGAAGAAATAGACGCTTTTGCAGCGCTTTCTCATGCTCGAACCACCGCCTCCATTGAATCTGGATTGTTTGAACCTGAAATTGTTCCTGTGACCATCAAAAACCGCCGTGGTGATAAGGTCATCACGCACCTCGACGAAGACCACGTCGTCAAGAACTGCACAGAGGAGAGCCTCGCATCGCTGCCAACAGCGTTCGGGCCAGAGTCCTTTGTTACCGCTGGTAACGCTTCTGGCATCGTAGACGGCGCAGCAGCCGTCGTCATCAAATCTGCATCTCAAGCAGCAGCCGACGGCGATGAACCTCTCGCACGGATTGTCTCGTGGGGCATTGTTGGTCTGGAGCCAGCAATCATGTCCTATGGGCCTGTGCCTTCTTCACTCAAGGCCCTCGAAAAAGCTGGTCTGAAGGCCGAAGACATCGACCGATGGGAGATTAACGAAGCCTTTGCAGGTCAAGCTCTCGCTTGCATCAAAGACTTGGGTATTGACGTTGCAAACGTAAATGTCAATGGCGGAGCAGTCGGCCTTGGTCATCCCTTGGCGGCCACAGGCACTCGACTCGTTCTGACCCTCGCTCACGAGTTGAAGCGATCCGGTGGGCGTTATGGCGTTGCTACTGCTTGCATTGGCGGTGGACAAGGCATTGCAATGATCATCGAATCCCTTTGAACTAAATCACTATTGGAGGGGTTCCACCCTTCTACGAATCGCCCATCTATGCATTGGTTTTGATGTTCGAATACACCAGTATAAAAACCGAACAAACTACCCCGGGCCATGATTAACCCATTTGAAGCGATGAGCCACGCGAGTGTCAACCGCCCAAAGTCCGTGTTTGCTTTGGTTATGCTCGCAGTTCTTGTCTTGTCTTCCGGTGGTATGCACCTTCAATTTGACAACAGCGAGGATGGCTTTTTCCCCGATGATGAGAACGTGCGCCTGCTCGAAGAAATTGAGGAAGAATACCAAGCTTCAATTGATTTCGTTCGAGTGATTGATGAAATTGAAACTGGTGATTTACAAACCAACCAAACTTGGGAGCGTCTGGCCCTCATCGAAGCAAGCATGATCGATGATGACAACTTTGCTCCCTATCACTACCCCCTGTTTGGCACACAAGCAAACAGCGGTATGGCAGGGTACGCTTACCAGTGGCAGATGTACCAAGATGTTGCTTCAGCAGATTGGCTTTCACCGCTTGAAAATGCAATGCAACAAGTGCTTGTCGCAGACAACAACAGCCTTGACAGCGCTCTTGCAAACTTGAGCGAAGCCGCCTTGCAAATTCCAACGCCTACGCCCCTCTCGGGCAGTGAATTAACGCAGTGGAATGCAGGCGAGCCTGAACTTTGGCTTGCTCGCTTGGACAGCCAAGCAAACCTCTCGCCCCAACTCGGTGCCATGCTTGGCCTGATGGAAACCATGACCGCCAACCGAACCCAAGATGAAATCGCTCAGGTGATGTCGGTGACCGGGCCATTGAACGGGCAACTCGGTGTCTTAACTGGCTTGCAAAACATCGATTATCGAACAGCGATTTTGGGCTCATTGCCTGTGGCTGATCGGAACAATGATCCTTGGAACTCATCAGGACCTGTGTTGACAACCCTCGTTGTAAGCACGGAGCCCAGTGATTACGGGATGGATATTCTTGGTGATGTTCAAGCGCAAATTAACAACTGGTCAGAACTTCTGCTCGAGGGCATAGCCGCCTCAACTGGGGATGAGGAACTGCGTACTTTCTCCTTCTCTCAATTCAGCGAAGGCGCCAATTCCAACCTTGGCAAGGAGATCGGCATGCTGACCAGTGCGGCTTTGTTGCTGCTTGCGGTCATTTTGTGGTTTAACTTCAGGTCGATCAGGGACACAGCCTTCGTGACCTCACTGACCGTTCTTGCTATCGTAGCGACTTACGGTCTTTCTGGGTGGTTGCAATTTATGGGCGTCAACATGGTGTTCAACGCAGCAATGAATTCCATTCCGGTGTTGCTGCTTGCAATTGGTGTCGACTATGGGCTGCACGTGGTCATCCGGATACGAGAAGAATTGAATGTTCTCGATTCCAAGGATTCTATAGAGCGTGAAACTCTGAAAGACTTTTCCTATGAAGCCCGACAACTTGCTGTCCGGAGAGGTACCGTTCTCACCTCGATTGCTCTTGTCATAGCAATCTTCACCGACATGGTTGGTTTCCTCTCCTTTAGGTTCTCTTCGTTGTCGTTTTTACAGGTGTTTGGCACTGTCATTGCGATCGGATTGTTCTTGGTTTATCTGTTGAGCATCACCGCCCTTCCTGCCTTGATGTTGATGTTCCCACCGAAGAAATTGAAACTCAACAAGGCCAGCAAAATCTCAATCGGCCCCATCGCCAACGGCCTTGCTCGGCTTTCCACTGCACCAGCAAAAGTTGGCTTAATTGCCGTGTTGCTGTTGACCCCGATGTATTTTGGATTCCAACAATTGGAAGTTGGCTTTGACCAGCGCGACCAATTTGATGATGAAGTGCCTGTCGTTGCGGATTTCCTTTTGCTTTCCGATGAGTTCCAAAACAGCCGCTCGCCGTTGTATGTTGTTCTTGATGTGGATGTGTTCACACAAGACGGTTATGAAGCGTGGCTTGCAGCAGAACAGGTGCTCCTTGACAGTCCTGATGTCAGCGGCGCTCCAAGCGGTTTATGGAACACGCTTGAAGAGGCCCAAGTAAGGAACACAAACCTGAGCGTCTTGATGTCGGGCCTTGAGTCTTCGAATCAAACTTCCTGGGACCAGTTGGCTACGTACTTGCTTGAAACCGCGGAAGGGCGAGACCTTACGGCTTCGCTCCTCGCCTCCGACGGTCAGCAAACCGTGATTTCCTTCCAAGCAGAAACCCTTGACTGGCAGGCCACCATCGATTTGAACGAACGGATGGTTGTGGCTCTCGAACAAGCCGAAAAAGAATTGGACAGCGATGCAGATCTCCGAGTTGGAGGACGAAGCCTCATTTTGGCTCAGACCACCTCTGATGTTGCTGATTCTGCCATTCTATCAACGGGTATTGTAGCGGCCGTGATCCTCTTGATGTTGGTTGGCATTCATACCGTTCGTCAGCGCGACCTTGCTCAAGGGGCAGCGCGTGGGTTTGTTTCTTGGATTCCGCTCATGATGGTTGTTGGATGGGTGTACGGTTTGATGGGCTTCACTGGCTATCAAATCAATTCACAAACAGTGACAATTGGAGCCTTATCGCTTGGCCTTGGGGTCGACTATGCGGTCCACTTCTCCATCCGCTTGGAAGAAGAGGTCGAACACAATCCTGCAGCAGGCCATCATTTCTGGGTTGCTAATGCCTCGGCCACAACAGGCCGTGCCATGTGGATGGCAGCGCTCACAACTGCTGGGGGCTTTGCCGTGCTCAACTTATCTTCGTTGTTGCCATTGAGGCTGTTTGGGCAAGCTTTCGTTGTCGCCATAGCCCTTGCCTTGCTTTCGAGTCTTGTGATTCTACCAGCGTTTTACGCCAGTTTCCTGAAAAAGGATGCAGAGAAGTACCTTGCTGCTAGCAAAGAGGAGGAGTGAAGATGGACCTTTCCGAAATGATGTTCTGGTTTTCTTCAGTGTGGATCATGCCGTTTTGGGTGCTGATGTGGTTTTTGCCAAACCACGAATGGACTCGGCGTTTTGTCGGCGATTTGCGGTTTTGTTTCATCCCGCTGCTCGTCCCATACACCGTTCTCGTGCTCCCTCAAGTCGGTAGCATCTTTCTCACCTTTGCCTCAGAGATGCCTACACCGGAAATTGTCATAGATCTGTTCGCAGACCCAGAAGTGATCATGCTCGGTTGGTTGCATTTCTTGGCTTTCGATATGTTCCTTGGTCGGTTTATCTGGCTCCGCATGGTTGCAACACAACGACCGTTGTACATTTCGGCCCCAATTCTCATTCTTTGCACCATGGTTGCGCCTCTTGGCTGTGGCCTCGGCATCGCAGCGACATGGAACAAGGATGGACCAATTGATTCTGCATCGTTCATAGATGCTACCGCAGTGCAATGAAAAGAGGGATGATTCAAATGCCCGACTTCCGTAGCCAAGGCATGGTGACGAGAAAAGATGGGCTCTCAGTCGACCACATACCGTTTCCAATGCCTGAAACGCGATGGATTCTGCGTCAAAATTGGAAAAAACTTACCTTTCTCCATTGGGAAGTCGATCCTATACTTCTTGCTTCACATCTTCCCGATGGCTTGGAAATTGATCTTCATGAAGGCAAGGCGTATGTTGGTTGCATTCCCTTTGTGATGGAGAACGTCCGGCCGGCCGGGTTGCCTGCAGTTCCTGGTGTGTCCACTTTCCCTGAATTTAACATTCGAACATATGTCATCAAAAATGGCATTCCAGGGGTATTTTTCATCACCTTGGATGCCACAAGCAGAGTCACCTGCTTCTATGCAAACCGCAGGTACGGCTTGACGTATAGGTATGCAAAAGCCAGTTTGAAAGGTACCTTGCCCACCGGGTATTCTTGGAATTCCGTTCGTTCCAGCAACGGGGTCGGCCTTGCAGGTTCAGCCAAAGTGACATCCGAAATCCGTCAGGCTGAGGAAGGGACTTTGGAATACTTCTTGTTCGAACGGTACAGCCTTTACACAGCGCACAAAAATCGCTTGCGACATGGCTACACTCATCATGTGAAATGGTGGTACGCCGATGCGGAAGCCACGATCACCTCAAACACCTTGGTGGAAAGTTACAACCTCGGTATTGCCGACGTGAAAACCCCTCACATGGTCCATATGGCAGAAGGTGTGGAAGTCGTGACTTGGCATCTTTCACTGCTGGAGGATGAAGCCAATGCGTGAAGCTGATGTGCTCTTGATGGACGGCGACTGTGGGCTTTGCACGCGCTCCGCTGTGTTTCTTCATCCAAGGCTCAAAGACAAGCAAAGCATGAGGTTCGTCGCCATTGAAAGCGATGAAGGCCAAGCAATTATCTCGACCTTTCCAGAGAAGATGCAACACGTTGACTCTGTTTACTTGGTTCGTGACGGGCGCCCTTACATGCGATCAGCCGCCGCCATACGTTGCCTTCTCTACCTAAAATTACATTATTTGATCCTGTTCCCATTCGCTTGGATTGTACCGCTTCCACTTCGCGATGTGGTCTACCGAATCATTGCCAAGAACCGATTGAAGTTCTTTGCCAAGCCAGAGGTCTGCATTTTTCCATCCTTATCCCCTTAATATCGGGCTAAGGCTCAAGAGAGTGCTCCATCACCATCCGGTTCATGAGCCACACTTGGGTCATTGACTCGAATTGCTTTATTCACCTTGGTTCAATGGCTCCTGACAGGTTTTTGTCAGATATGAAATCGCTTAAAGCCTCAGGAAATCATACCTTCCTTGTGACCCCCGGAGTCCATGGTGAAGTCCGTACTGTCCGTTTTCAACGGTGCAAAGGCAAGCCCGAATTGCTCAAATCGATGGAGTCTATTCTTACGACCATCAGCGTTGAGCCCGATCAAGTTCGAGGCCTGGCTAAATTAATCGGGGAGAATGCCTCACCGCAGGACGTGGATTTGTCACTGATGGTCTTGGCCTCCCAACTTGCACGAGAAGGGGGCGATGTGGTGCTTGTTACAGATGATTTCAAAATGACAACCACCGGTGAAAAAGCCAACCTTGGTTACACAACTTGCCCCCCTTCAACCTTCATGCAACGGCTGGCTGAACTCGGGCCAAACAAAGCCCGTTCCACGTTCAACAGCCTTTCTCGGCGAATTCGTGCTGCGGAAATGAGGTACGCGATCAGTCGCGTGAATGAATATGATATTCAAGCGAAATTGACTTGGATGGTTGATTCACTGATTGAAGGACCAAAGGCAAAGGTGGCCGAACCTGCCAAACCACAGCCAAACGAGTCCGATGACGTCCTTTCTACCGCACTGAAACGAGGCTTGATGGGTGAGCAAATTAAGATTAAACATCGGAAAAAACTCGGCAACCTGCTCGATATTTGCAGGCCTATGGTGGGCTTAGATGAACACCTTGCAAGCCTTTCGACGAAGGCTTACTCCAACGATGTTGAAGGCGCCTACACGATGACGATGCTTGCATTGAGCGAGGCTTTGGAATCCGTAGGCCTGGGTTTGGCTTCTTTGGGGGAACGGGATGCTGAACTTGCCAATACGGCGATTGCCGGTTTTGTTCAGCGTACCGAGACAGCCTTGGGGCTGATGGCCAAAATGAGTGGTAATCAAATCGCAGCACGCTTGCATCTTTCAAGAGCGCTCCAAGCGGCAACGCTGATCGATGACCAATTTGCAGAAATGCACAGCATGCACCAACTCGGCCTTTTGGCTACAGGGTCTGATGATTGGGAACGTGCGGCACGGTTGTTTGAAACTGCAGACCGACAGGCTCAATCCATCGGAAGCGACCGCTTGGCATACCTTGTTCTGGCAGGAATTACCCGTCACATGAATCAAGAAGCTCAAGCAGCAGAACGGCATATTCAGTCGGCTCAAGCATACGTCATGGCGGACAAAATGAAAGCTTGTATCTCCCTCTCGAAAATTGGTACCTCCCTGCTCTCGATCGACCAACCAGGGCTTGCTCTAGAGATTCTCGATGAAGCGATGGAATGTGCGCTTGAGTCGGAACAATCTGCTCAAACGGAGCAGTTGGCTGAGCGCTTACTGATGGCCAATGCAGCGATGACGAAACTCGATTCACTTCACCATGAAGGCCTAAGGTCGCTCCTGGACAGGCTTAACGCCATCGACGAAGGAGCCCAAGATGCCTTCAATAAGGAGATTGAAGCGATTGATCAGCGAGCCAGCTTGCACATGGCACCTTTGGCTGAAACTTGGAACACATGGCAGGCAGGGGAGCGGTTAATTTCCGAGGGGGAGCATCTCACCGTTGTTCGTTCTGAGGTCGACGAGCATGGGCACACGCTCATCATTGTCCACCATTGGACACTGGGCTCGTTGGGTCTTTGGTTGCCAGAAGGGAGGCTGCCTGTGAGCCCTGGTCATATTCTTTCACTGGGAGATAGTCGAGTAAAGGTTGCACAACCCACAGTGGATTTGCAAGACCAGCACGGTATTCGTGGAATTGTGGCGATAGAAGATTCCTCAGCGCTGGATTTCATTGTTCCAACCGAAGGCATGACTGGTGATGATTGATTTCAACGGCTTGTGAGGTCCAGCACATACCTGAGTGCAACGACGATTATAATCGCCAAAAACATCTGCATAATTCGTTGTTCAGAAAGACGTTTGATTCCAAACAGTGCACCGCTTCTTGCGCCCAAGAAGCACACGGCTCCTAACCCCAATATGAACCTCCATTCACCGACAAATTCGTTCATGGTTTGCTCGGGTAGAAATGCGAGATGAGTGAGGATCGAGATTGGAATCACGACCATCATGAAATGAAGGCTGCTGCCTACAGCATCCCTGGGTGAAAGGTGAGCGAAGGTTCTCAAAATCGGGATATAAATGACGCCTGCACCGATCGCTAAGACGCTTGAGAGGGTGCCTCCAATGGCAGCGCCTATCCGCAAAGGCAAGATCTGAATTTCTTTCTCGCATGAGGCTGGGTTCTGTTTTGATGAACTTGACCTCATCTGATGGATTGTTTTCCGTATGGCCCACATGATCATCAGCAAGCTCGCTGTTTTGAACACGAGATCCAAGTGACTGCCAATTGCGCTGACAATCACGACGCCGATAAGAGCACCCGGTACAGCCCCTAAGAGCCCTATTTTCACAACAGCATCATCGACAAACCCTTCTCGACGATGCGCGATGCCGCTGCCGTAACTTACAACCGCAGTGAGCATCAACGATACGGCGATTGTCCGTCCGTCAATCGCCCACCCTGCGCCGTAGTGGAGGAGTGGCACGAAGAGCATACCGCCGCCCATGCCGATGGGGGCAAAGGTGAACGCGATCAAGAACACCGCTGCGCCAATACCAATCATAATCTCGATTGACACAGTCACCCTCCTTGGCTGGACGATGGGGCGCCGATTGAAGATGTTGCCCCACCGGAGTGTGACCACATCATTCATAGGTCGGGCGGCCCTCGTTTCGACATGGTTCTGATTCTGTTTGGCGGTTTTTTCCTCGCTTTGGTTGGAGCCGTAGTCATGTTGTGGATGGTGAGCACTTGGAATCGCTTCGTGAACCTCGAACTCAACGTGGATAATGAGTGGGCAAGATTTGAGAGCGATGTGAAACTGAAGTATGACATGCTCCCCGATTTGCACGAAACGGTCAAAGGTTACGCGAAGCATGAAAAAGACATCTTCGACCAATTGTCAATCGCTCGACAGGGTGCCTCTGGTGCTCTGTTGGCAAAGGATCTAGAAAAATTCAATAGATTTGAAGGCCAACTTGCACGACTGACTCCACAATTCAGTGCCATTACCGAAAACTATCCGAACCTCAAAGCGGATGCTCTGTTTATTGATTTCACTCAAAGGTTGGTGACTTTGGAAGAACGCCTCGCCTACAGCCGTGAAAATTACAATGCCACAGCAACCATTTTCAATAAATCAATCAGCATGTTGCCAGACACAATTGTGGCCTCGATTAAAGGCGTTAGGATGCGTGAATTGATTGATGTTCCAGATTTTTATCATCAAGACTATGTCGTCAAATTTTAACTCAGCAATTCTGTTTCGACCTTCCACTCAATGAGGCCTAACGATGTTTTTGGTGTTCGGTTCAAATCCTCTGGCGCTCCGACTGAGCCGTTGGTGCGCTCAACGGCAACGCTGCGTTTTGATTGGTTTGGCCGCATCTCTGCCAGAAACCGAACCCATCGATCAGTGCGACATTGTAGCCTTACCTGGGCCAACTGCGCTGTCTGAATTGCCTTTGGATGCCCGAAATCCAACGGCCATCTTACTCATTGACCCGGACGCTATTTCTGGCGACGCCCCGATTGAAGCCATTCGCAAGCACTGGAAAGATGTCCCTATTCTGACCACGTTACCACTCGAAGGGGATGGAGTGGACCTCATCAGTGTGGATGATGTTTCATTCACGGCGATGCAAGACCGCATTCGGTCTTGGGAACGAAAGGACGGCGCCTCCGTTTTGCATCATTACCTCACCTCTGTTCCAGTGGGTTCCTCAGTGGCAATTTTCTGCCATGATAACCCAGACCCTGATGCTCTTGGGGCTGGTCTGGCCATGTATGAACTCGTTCAACACATGGGCCTTGAGCCAGAACTTCTCTACGGGGGCCTTGTTGAACATCAGCAAAACCGGGCTATGGTCAACGTCCTTGAGATCCCTTGCCGGAGGCTTATCCTTGATTGGGAAGTCAGCGACGTGCTGAAGGAAGCAGCCGTCGTAATCACCGTTGATTTCCATCGACCTGGTGCCAACAACATGCTCCCCGAAGACTGTGTGCCTCACATTGTCATCGATCACCACGCCTCAGAAGGCGTAGCAGCAGACCTCTCAATGGTCCATCCTGAGTTTTCAGCAACTTCTTCACTCGTTGCAAGCTTGTTGATGAGGCTTGATTTTGAGATGACGCCCCGCATTGCAACAGGGCTTGCGTTTGGAATTCGAACCGACACGCTTGGGTTCACACGCAACTTCAATCCAGTGGATATCCGGGCGCTTTCTTGGCTGAATGCTTGGGTCGACCAAGGTATGATGCGTTCTATAGAGGAACCACCTCGTTCTATGGAAACGCTGGAAGGCTTCGCTGAAGCGCTAAAGGAGCGTCACCACGTGGGCTCAACAATGCTTGCCCCCCTCACCCAACTTCCAAACAGGGATGCGCTTGCACAAATTGCAGATTTCCTTCTGCCGACAGAAGGCGTTGATTCAGTGGTTGTGTACGGTGTGCGTCGTGGAAAAGTGATTCTTTCTGCACGGACCACCGACGCCACGCTTCACCTTGGGAAGTTGCTCTCAGAACGGTGGGGTCAAGGCCAATCTGGCGGTCATAGAGCTTTGGCAGGTGGGCAAATTCTCTTTGAATCGCTTCTTGAATCGGTACCAGAAGACCCCATGGAAGCCTCCCGTATTGCCTTGCAAGCGATGACTCATGCCTTGAGTGACTTATTTTCTGACGAGGGTGATGTTGATGTCTGATGCACCAATCTTCGACCGCTCTGATCGAGTAAGGGTGCTCGGCACCGCTCACATCTCAAGTTCGAGTGTTGCTGCTGTTAAGGCTCAGATTGAAGCCTTCAAACCAGATATAGTCGCCGTGGAGTTGTGTGCTTCCCGGCATGCTGCACTTACTTCCAATCGTCGGCTCGACAAAGAGGGCCTCCTCAAGGTTGTCAAAGAGGGTAAAGCACCACTGGTGATGCTACAATCCCTGCTTGCCGCAGAGCAGCGGAAGATGGGCATGGATGAAGGTGAACAACCAGGTGCGGAGTTGTTGGCTGCAGTGCAGACCGCTGAAGAAGCAAACCTCGAAGTTGCTCTCATTGATCGGGACATCCAGACGACGCTGCGCCGTGCTTGGAAGCGCATGAAATTCTTTGAGAAAGGTAAGATTCTCTGGTCCTTGCTTGGTGAAGAAGACGACGAGAACACGCCAGAGGTTTCACAATTGCTCGAAGATCAAGATCTACTCACTTCGCTCATGGAAGAATTGAGGACGTTTTCACCTGGTGCAGGTTCGGTGTTAATCGATGAGAGAGACGCCTACTTGGCAGGGAAAATCGCAGCCCTTGAAGCCAAAGGCAATCAACGAATCTTAGCCGTTGTCGGGGCTGGCCACCTGAAAGGAATCGAAGCCCATCTCAGCGCTGCATCTTATCCGAATGATTCCGCCTTGGAAGCGCTTGAAGTGTTGCCACGAAGAACTCGGTTTTCCAAGTCCATCCCATGGCTTATTCCTCTGTTTATGATGGGGCTTGTGGCCTATTTTGTATCCAAGGGAGACGCTGTGGACCTCGTTGAATTGTTCACAGTGTGGACCGCAGCAAACGCTGCCTTTGCTGCCTTAGGCTGCTTGCTTGCACGCGGGCATCCTTTGGCGATTCTGACGGCAGCCTGCGCCTCACCGATTACCTCACTGAATCCAACCCTTGCAGCGGGATGGTTTGCTGGATATGTACAACTGAAGTTAAGAGAACCAACCGCTGAAGACCTTCAGAATTTCTTGAAACTTGACGATCTGGGAATGTTTTGGTCCAATCGAGCAGGGCGTGTGCTGATGGTGACGGCGCTCTCGAACCTTGGAAGCATGGCAGGTGCTTGGGTGGCAGCAGCAGGGCTTCTTGGCGGGCTTGGTTCCTAGGCCAAAACATCCAACATTTTGAGCAGATCAGCGTGCTCGGTGACATCATGCACCCTCAGAAGGTCAACCCCTTCATAATGCGCTACTGCAGCTACACCCAAGGTGCCAGCGAGACGGTCGCTTGGATTTTCTTTTCCGGTAATGGCCCCAATCATTGATTTTCTTGAAACACCCCAGAGAACAGCGAAGCCTTCGATGCCGCGCATCAATTCGGGGTGCTGCAACAGTTCGATGTTATGATCGAGGTTCTTGCCAAAACCAATGCCAGGATCAAGGGCAATCAATTCGATTGGATGACCTGCGGATTTCAACGCTCTTGCGGTTTCCAACAATTGTTGACTGACCTCCTGTGCACACTCGGTGTATGACGGGGCATTTTGCATGGTTGCAGGGGTGCCTTGCATGTGCATGATGCACACCCCACATCCTGCTTCCAGCACCACATCCACCATGGCTGGATCGCGTAAGCCAGATACATCGTTGATGAGATCGGCACCCGCTTTAATCGCTGCTCGAGCAACGCTTGCGCGGCGAGTGTCGACTGAAATGAAGCCATTGGAATTGACCTTTCTCAGTCCTTCAATGACGGGTATCACCCGCTGTTGTTCCTCCGTCGCCGTGACCAGTGCAGCACCGGGCCTCGTAGATTCCCCCCCCACGTCCAGCCAAACCGCGCCGTTTTGCCACATTGCGAGTCCGGCTTGAATCGCCTCATCTGTTGTGGTCATGCGACTCTGTTCATGGAAGGAATCTGGTGTGATGTTCAGCACGCCCATGATGTGGCAACTGCCACCCTCTGGGCGTCTTAGAGCGCCAGCGATTTGCTCTTGGCGGTCGGAATTAGGTCCGAAGGTCCCCTCCATAGACAAAGTGACGGTGGCATAATTGATAAGATGTGACCTTGAAGGAGAATCTATGTCGCAGGAAGGCCTCGTTGAAACTCTTGGCTCAAGTGGCGATTCTCATTCTGGTTTGAGGACGCCAGAAGATGAACGGAGAGCGGATTTAGCGACCCGGATTTCCCGACGTTTTGAAATTAAAAACGTTCAGGAAGATGTCTTTGATTTGATCAACAAGAAGGCCTACATAGGCGGTATTTTGTTAGCAGGCCTCGTGTTGTTTTGGTGGGTTTTGATCACGGAAGGCAACGATAACATCGCCCTTGCGCCTTCTTTCTTGTTCGCCCTTAACTTTTCCAACGTAGCGATCACAGTCGGAATTTTTGGTTTGCTCTCTTCGGCTTTCAAATCGTTGAGCAGGGAAAAGGGGCAACTCTTACCTTCACTCGCCTCAGGTGCCATGATCATCGTCTGCGTGTTCTTTATTTTCGAGCCACTTGTGTACGGCTTTTTCACCGATACACTCACTTCTTCGACAGGAATTTGGCGAACAAGCCGGTTGGTCATCCTGTTTGCTGGCGTCACCTTCTGTTCCACTTTTTTGGTCGAAGCCTATCTTTTGTTTTGGCTCAAAACCTTCTGCGAAGCGGAAGGCATCAACATCATCGACAACGGCGAACCCGTTTCCATCAATGACGTTGTTGCGGTTGAATGAGGACGGTCGCTTTCTTCAAGCATGAATGGGTGGATTGAGCATGGCAGGTGAACGATTGGATGTGCTGCGACTCGGTTACCGGCTTGGTCGAGACCCACGCATCACCACTCACCTCGCCCTTGTCAGCAGGGCGTTAGGAGCAGATCGTTTCCTTCTTGCCGGTGATCAAGACCCCAAGATGTTTGAGAACCTTGGTTCGGTTGCAGATCGGTTCGGCACCGGTATGTCCTGTGAGCACATCAAAGGCCCCATGGGATGGTTGCGCCGCTTCGTCGAGGAAGACGCAGGTGACGGTGAACCAGGTGTCGCAGTTCACCTTACCATGTACGGGGAGCCTTTCCGTCAAGCGATTCCAAGGATCCGCAGGGACCGTCCTTTGGTGGTGATTGTTGGCGGCGCTAAGGTGCCTGGGGATGTGTACAAGTACAGCCAATACAACCTGGCAGTCGGCAATCAACCTCATTCGGAAGTTGCAGCATTGGCTCTCTTTTTGGACGCTTGGCACGGTGAATCTGGCAGTGAGCGCTCCTTCGAAGATGCGCGTCTAATTATCCAGCCGACGGCCAGCGGCAAGCGCGTTCGGGATTTGGACCGTGAAGAAGAGTAAGCACACCCTAACTTTACTCCAGTGGTCCGGTTTCATGGACCATTTTATGAGATGTTGAGCCTCTGTTCCCCTTCCTATACCAACCCAAGCATTATGGGTGTTCGTTTTCGACCAAAACTGATGTCGGAAGTCAATTCTAGTTCCGGCTCCTTCTGCCCGGGCTCAAACCGGCGTGGCGTTTCCAATCCGCCATCGTTTTTCGACGCTGCTGACGCACTTGCCAATGGCGAGGAAATCCCCCTCGGAGCACAAGGCTCAGGCGTGCTTCTCACGGCAGATGGTGGCAGGTACACTGGCACCCTTTTCGGAGCAAAAACACACGGTGAGGGCGAGCTTGTCTTCACCACCGGGATGATGGGGTATCAGGAATCACTCACAGATCCATCATTTGCAGGCCAAGTCCTCACCTTCACGTACCCACTGATTGGGAATTATGGGATTCACGAAGGTGCGTCTGAATCCGCTGCTGTGTGGCCCCGCGGTGTCGTTGTTCGCCACGCGATGAGTCAACCTGATCACCGGCACTCAATCGGAACGGTTGATGAATTGCTCCGCTCCCATGGTGTTCCGGGAATTGAAAACATTGACACCCGTTCAATCACCAAGCGAGTCCGAGAGCTTGGAACGGTGCTTTGTGTGTTTGGTCCGGTGGAAGACGAAGCCATGCTCAACACACGTCTCAAGGTTCTGATTTCGCCTGATTTGGAAGACCTTGTAAACGAGGTTTCGATCAGTGACCCAGTCGTGCTGAATCCAGGCGCTCTTGATGATTTAAACCGCCCTCTGCCTCGCCTTGGGGCGTTGGACTGTGGCATCAAGTACAACATTTTGCGAAACTTATGCGAACACTTCGAAGTGGTCTGGTGCCCACCGGAAACACAGTTTTCCACGCTCTCGGAACAGTACGAGATCGACGCATTGTTCTGCTCAAACGGCCCAGGTGACCCTGCGCACCCAGGAAAGGCCACGGCGGCAAGGGATACATTGGCAGCAGCAGTCCGCGCAGGTATGCCTGTGATGGGCATTTGCCTCGGCCATCAACTGATGGGCTTAGCCTCTGGTCTTCAGACTTACAAGATGCGCTACGGCCATCGGGGTGCGAATCAGCCCGTTGTCGATTTGGTGACAGGATCTGTGGCGATCACCAGCCAAAACCATGGTTTTGCGGTGGCAGACCCTGATGCTGGCATGCTTGCTGCTCACCCCAGTGGTGCATCATCGCCGCTGGGCGAAAACCTCCACGGGGCTGAAGTTCGTGTCCGCTACATCAATGCCAATGACAGAACCGTCGAAGGCTTGGACATTGTTGACCATCCTTCATTCACCGTGCAATTCCACCCTGAAGCATGCCCCGGACCCCACGATGCTGCACCGTTGTTTGGTCGGTTCAGAAGCATTGTTGATGAACACCTTGGGGGTGGATTTTGATGCCTCGCCGTGACGACCTCAAAACCATCATGGTGCTTGGCAGCGGCCCGATTAAAATCGGTCAAGCGGCAGAGTTTGACTTTTCGGGAAGCCAAGCAGTGCAAGCCCTTCGCGAAGATGGCTACGAAGTCATTCTTGTCAACTCCAACCCCGCAACCATCCAAAACGATCCGGAGATGGCGGATATAATCTACATCGAACCACTGATTCCAGACACCATCCGAAGGATCATGGAAATCGAAAAACCATGCGCTCTGTTGGCTGGAATGGGCGGGCAAACCGCCCTCAACATCGCCAGTGAATTGGCGCATGACGGATCTCTGGAACGCTTGGGGGTCGAACTCATTGGTTCAGATTTGGACGCCATCGATAAAGCGGAAGACCGTGAGTTATTCAACCAGGTTTGTGAATCGATTGGGCTTCCTATCTCTGAAGCAATCGCATGCAATTCGATGGACCAAGTGCTGGCTGCTGCCGATGAAATAGGCAGTTGGCCTATTCTCATTCGCCCAGCGTTTACCCTTGGTGGGCTTGGCGGAGGTACCGCTTGGGACCTCGGGCAACTGGTGGAAATAGCGACCCTTGGTCTTCGAAACTCTCGAATCAGTCAAGTCTTGATTGAGGAATCAATCCTTGGATGGCAAGAACTCGAGTATGAAGTCATGCGAGACGGTGCCGATAACGCAACGATTGTTTGCACGATGGAAAACATTGACCCTATGGGTGTGCATACCGGTGAATCAACTGTTGTTGCGCCTCTTCAGTCGTTTTCCGATGCGGATCACCAAATTCTACGGGACCAAGCCTTGCGCTTGATACGGGCCCTCAACATCAAGGGCGGCTGCAACGTACAATTTGCCTTCAACCAGTTTACTGGTGAAACCAGGGTCATTGAAGTCAACCCCCGCGTCTCACGGTCTTCTGCCCTCGCAAGCAAAGCCACTGGTTACCCAATTGCCCGCCTTGCTGCTAAAATCGCAGTGGGCTACACCCTCGATGAACTGCCAAACCCGATCACGGGCGATGGCACAACCGCAGCGTTTGAACCAACGCTCGATTACTGCGTGGTGAAGATTCCCCGTTGGCCATTCGATAAGTTCCGTACCGCCGACCGAACCCTTGGCACCTCCATGAAGTCAACCGGGGAAGTCATGGCAATTGGTCGCAACTTCGAGGAAGCCTTCCTCAAGGCATGGGCGTCGTTGGAACAAGGTTGCGCCCACCCTCGTCCGCTTACACGAGCCGATGAATCCGAAGGTGATGGGATGGCAGAACGAGCACTTTCAGAACTTCCAGACAGCACGCTTGTCGAATGGTGCCGGGTCGCTACGGATCGCAGAATGGGGGCGCTGATTGAAGCATTCCGTCGAAGCTGGTCGGTTGAAAAGGTGCATGAAATCACCCGGATCACTCGATGGTTCCTCTATAGATTCGAGAACATCGCCCAAACTGAACGGGCCATCACCAACACCCATGCAACCCCCGCAGAGCTCACAAGAGAGCAACTCAAGGCTTGGAAAAGCCTCGGTTTCAGCGACGCACACATTGCTGATGCGTTGGCTGGGTTCCCTGCGGCGGGACCTAAATCCTTGCAGCCAGGGTTCAATGAAGAAGCGGTCATGAAGCGCAGGCACAGCCTTGGGCTGCATCCAAGGTACCGCATGGTCGACTCATGTGCCGCTGAGTTCGCCGCCAAAACGCCCTATTATTACTCAACATACGAGATTGATGATGACGTTGGTGTTGATCTTCTGCCAAACTTGGAAGAACGAACCAAAGAGCGATTGGTTACCGTCGGGAGCGGCCCGATTCGTATCGGTCAAGGCATTGAATTCGACTATGGTTGCGTCCATGCAGTGAAGGCGATTCGCGCTGCTGGGAAGGATGCTGTGCTGATTAACAACAATCCTGAAACGGTGTCAACTGACTTTGATACCTCAGATCGTCTTTACTTTGAACCACTCACGCTCGAGTACGTCTCCGAGGTGTTGCTGAGGGAGCAGGCTCACGGAATCTTGCTGCAATTCGGCGGTCAAACAGCCATCAACTTGGCCTTGCCTTTGAATGAACGTTTGCCGTTGCTTAAACCAAAAGGGCTCGACTTGTCAATCATGGGAACTTCTTGTGATGCGGTTGATGAAGCCAGTGACAGGGAACGTTTCGAAGCCTTTGCTCAACGGATTGGCTTGCAAATGCCACGCGGCGCTACAGGGACGAGTTCAGACGATGTGCGTGCAGCCGTAGAACACATCGGCTTCCCCGTCTTAATTCGTCCATCGTATGTGCTTGGCGGCCGAGGCATGGAAATATTGGCCAACCAACAACAGGTTGACGCCTACCTTTCAGAGGCTTATCTCGCCCCTGACAAACCCCTGCTGGTGGACGAGTACCTTGGCCATGCCACGGAAATCGATGTTGATGCTGCCGCAGACGGTAAAGAAGTGCTTGTTGGAGCCATCATGGAACATTTGGAAGAGGCGGGCATCCATTCTGGCGATTCTACATGCTTCATTCCTGCTCAAAACATACCGGAATCGATGCTCAAACGGATCGAAGAGCAAACCAAAGCGATCGGCATTGGTCTCAAAATTAAGGGCTGCTATAACATTCAATTTGCTATTCAAGGTGACAAACTCTACACCCTCGAAGTGAACCCTCGGTCCTCCAGAACCGTACCGTTTGTGGCCAAGGCCACAGGCTTACCAATGGCTCGCATCGCCGCTAACATCACCATTGGCATTCCATTGTCGCAACAGATCATTCCTCAACGTACATCTGGACAGGTGTGCGTCAAAGCCCCAGTGTTCCCCTTCATCAAGTTGCGAGGCCTTGACCCTGCACCTGGTCCCGAAATGAAATCAACAGGTGAGGTGTATGGCTCAGATGTATCAGCTGATGTTGCCTATCTGAAAGCCCGTATTGCCACTGAAGTTCCTGTGGCCAGCGAGGGTGGAGCCTACCTCACTGTGCGCAACGATGACAAGGATAATTTGGTTCCTATCGCTCAAAACCTCGTGGATCTTGGATTCACCGTGTACGCTACGCCAGGAACCTGCGATGTGCTTCGCAGCCACAATGTACCTGCAACCGTGGCTTACCGCATCGCTGACAAAAATCACCCCGACGCTCTTGACTTAATGCGAGAGGGCAAGGTTTCGTTCATCGTCAACGTGCCAACTGTTTCAGGAGGAGCAGTTCGAGATGGCAACATGATGCGAAGGCTCGCTGTCGAACTGAACATTCCCTTTGTGACCACACTGCGGGGTGCTTCAATGGAAGTGGCTGCAATGAAAGTTGCTCTGAAGGGTCCATTGGAGCCTCGTCGACTCACCGTACATTACTGAGCGTCAACACGCGTCGTAAGCATCGATGATGTACTTTGTAAGTGGACTGGTCCAAGCCAGTTCGCTGATTCCGGCTTCCCCTTCGAGGTCGTAAATGCGAACCACGTCGCGCACTCGGACGTTTCCATCGCTTGATCGGGCCAAGATGGTTGCCGGCTTGACCGATTTGCCGGTGCCGTGAGGGTCGTATACGGTGTCGAGTGCTTCTTTGAGGAACCAGTCTGCCTTGCCGCCCGCCTCGCCTTCGTAGGTTTTCTTCACCTTCTTCGGGCCAAACATGCCACTTGACTTCTTCTTCTTGGTCCCACCTGCTGCTGCTTTGCTTGCTGCCGCTTTAGTGTTGGATTTGGCCTTCGATGTTTCCTTCTTAGGCTGCTTGGCCCCGGAGTCCGAACTTGCAACGACACGGCCCTTGAATTCCTCTTCCATTTCGGAGCGAATTTCCTTTTCCAAATCCTTGCGAATGCTCTTTTCCAGTTGTTCTCGCAACTTGGCTTCGATGACGGTTGGATCGCCTTTTGTGGCTTTTGCGATTGCATCGTCGCGTTCATCCTTCATGGCTTGCATGACGTTGAGGTAATGCGCTGCGACCTGAATCAATGATGTTTCCATTGATGCTTCCAATTGCATTGACACAACGGCTCCTGATGAATCGCGCCACTTGCGCCATTGGAGCATGGTGTTTGCGTGAATGTCAGAACCACATTTAGGGCAAAAACTTCGCTTTGGGGGTTTCAAGACAGGGATTGCACGCATAGCCTCAGGATCAATACCTTCGTGTTCACCGCTTGCAACATCGTGAATGTGTGTGGATGCTTCCATCCCGTTGTCCATTGCTTCTCGGAATAAGCCTTCACTGAGGTCGAGTTTTCCGGCTTGAATCAAATCCCAGCCGTTGGTTCCTCGTACGACCGCACGAACTGCAGCATTTGCCGCTGGTGATTGGCCCCACTCGTGGTTGCCGAAGGCAATTGTCGAAGTTTCCTCGAGTTCAGTTCCAAAAGCACCAGCGAGGTCGACGTCCTCGCCTTCAGCTGGTGCTGCGATGCCCAAGAGAATTGGGTTGGAACCATCCTCAACCTTGGCGATCATGTCGAACTTCTCAGCCATTGAAAGGTCGTCTCGATGCCGAATAACTTCCTTTAGTTGATTCAAATCGTGACCGGTTGCGGTGATTGGTCCTTGACCGGTAAGGTCGTGGCCACAGGAGAGGCAAAACTTTGCCGCTGCTTCGACACCTGCTTCACAGGTTGGACAGTACACGCCGGCCATATTCCGATATGGACGCTTACCTCTTTTGAAGTGTGATGGTCAAAAGGCTCCAATATGGCCTGAAAAAAGACCCAACGCAGAAAACGGAATCGTGCTCGGAGCGGTTAGGATTGCTGCAATGTGTTGACGCAATCATTCAGCAATGCGCAAATGGTGGCTTGTTCCATTTCGGCTAGAATCGGTGCCAATCGCGGACCCTTTTCTTTGCCCATAAGTGCAGCATACGCTGCTCTATATCCTGACTTTGGCGAACAGTCGAGGTCTTTTGCTGCTTGAGGGATTGCAGCGCCGATGTGTTCTGCATCCCAGGTGCAGGTGGCAAGTTTGCTGGCAAGTGCCTCGAGAACACGTTGTTCTTCATCATCGAGTGTGGCCAATGCTTGGGGGTGAGGTGCTTCGAGCACGCTAATCTTCATTTCCAGAGGGAAATGCTTGGAGCCGATCCAAGAGCGCATGCGAACCAATCGGTCGATCAGCGCTTGAGTTGGCTCAGCGATGGCCCCAGCCTTGCGAAGGCTGTCCCAAACCCCTTGATCTGTGGATTTAGTTTGGGCGAGCAAGGCGAGGTGGCGGAATGTGACCGCAGTTGCTTCAGCGGTTTGCCCTTCCTTGACAACAGCCATCCGCATGGCGCCTGCAGCATCTTCAATCTGGACGCGCTGGCGGCGGCTCAATTCTTCATCAGCCAGTTCGGTTGAAAAATCACGAGCGGCCAGCCTTTCATATTCATCTGCTAAATTGACTAAACTCATGCCGGTGTCAAATTCAATGGCCTTGTTGGGTTTGGATTTAGCGACCAAGAGTCGAAGGATTTCAGGGGGGACCAGTTCGAGCGCTTCAATTGGGCCGATTGTGTTTCCAGCGGAAGAAGACATAGCGCCTTGTCCTTTGAGGCTGATCCACTCATAGGTGAGTGGATGTGGTGGTTCATGGCCAAGGATTTGAACAATTTCACGACCGGTTGCGTATGAACCGCCGGCAGCACCATGGTCCTTGCCAAAGGGCTCGCAGGTGACGCCAATCCAGCCCCACTTTGCAGGCCAATCGATTCGCCATGGCAATTTCCCTTCACCCTTTGTGAGGTCGGATGAACCTTCGATTCCATGGGAATCTTTCCAATGCACGAGTGGATATTCGTAGCCTGTCACGGTCACACCATCGAGGGAGCCTCTCGAGTCGAGCGGGCTCCAAGGAAACCAATCATCTGCAAGTTCGCGCCCTGAGATTCGCTCAATGGCTTCTCGAATGTCCTCTCTTTTGTCACAAGCAATTTTTGATAGAGCGTCGAAACGCCCGTTTTGGTAAGACTCAAGGTTGTCAATGATGCGAGGACGAACACCAATTTGCTCAAGCGCTTGTAAGAATGGCTTCAAGAAATGGTCGCCATAGGTCCATCCTTCTTTTTCAAACCGGGCCCAATCGGGGTTTCCATCTTGATCAGGTCCTGGAATGGAACCCAACTGATGGCCGACAAATTGTTCATACTCGGGCCCCAGAAAATCATACACCTTGCGCAGTGGATCTGCAGTGTCGACAATGAAGACAAACTCGACATCGAGGCCAGCGTTTCGCGCCGCCCGTGCGATCATGTCGCCCGTTAAGATTTCACGCAGGTGGCCGATGTGAAATTCACCGCTCGGTGTGATGCCGGTGGAAACAATATGCTTTGCACCCTTGTGGCTCAAAGCGTTCGCCGCAACATCAGCCCAGTGCATGTTTACACCTCAAACTGGGACGGCTCGGATGATGCCACGCAGTGGTACACCCTCGATTTCATTGCGGGTTGTTTTGTTGACGAGTACAACCGCCAATCCGACATCACCGCCAACGGCGCGAATGGCTTCAATGGTCTTGCCCATGGTGACTCCAGATGAGAGCACGTCATCAACAATGACGACTTTTTTGCCTGAGACTTTACCGTATTTGTTCGAGAGAACTCCTTGCCCTTCAGCGCCTTCGACGTTCCGGAAAATGGTAAATTCAGCGCCGAGGTTTCGTGCCACTTCATGGGCGAAAGCGATGCCGTTGATTGAGATGCCTACGATGGTGTCGATGTCTTCGAGGCCGAGTTCTTCGTCTGCCACATCTGCCATGATGGTTCCAACGGCGGCAATTCGCTCGGGCCGTACACCAATGCTCCGCCAACCAATTCTGACGTCCGTTGGGCGATCTTCGGTGCTGCCTTCCGCAAGCAACCAAGAAATGGTATCTTGTGAAAGCGACAGTTCATCAGCAATCTGCTGTGAATTCAGTCCTTCTTTTCGCATGCCAAAGGCTTGTGCTCTGAGTTCTTCGATGCTCAAAACCATAGTTCTCATGCAGCGGTGGAGCCCCAACCTCATCAATCCTTTGCCCGTAAGGTTCCGATGGCTTCAAGAAAGAGAGGCACAGGCCTTTACTCATGAGCGACTTCGATTACGAGTCCTTGCTCGACCGAGCACGAGAGAACATCCCCGAAGAAATCTCTTCTCGTTCACGATGGCGCTTGCCCGTGCCTCAGATTCTTATCGAGGGTCAAAACACCATTTTCCGCAACTTCAATGAAGTGGTATCAATGATGGACAGGGACGACAATCACGTTTACCAGTACATCCTCAATGAACTCGGAACTTCCGGCTCCCGCGACGGTCCAAGAGCTCGTTTTAAGGGTCGAATACCTCCAAAGAGGATTAAGAAGACAATTTCGAATTATGTCAATGCCTACATCAAGTGCAGCCAATGCGCCGCACCGGACACACATTTCGTCAAGCAAGATCGAACCACCTTGCTCAAATGCCAGGCATGCGGTGCAACTCGGCCAGTCAAACTTTGAACGCCTTGTCAATTGTTCTATAGCGGTTTAAAATCGAGGTGTCCCGCTTTGTGGGGTTCTTCACCGTGGGCATTTTCCAGTCGGGTAGAGGCATAACATAAATGGAGACGGCTGACAGGCCAATTCATGCGAGTCAAGGCGTTTCTGCTCTGTTTCCTTGTGACGACCCTTTCGATGTCCGGCTGTTTCGGGGCTGAAGAAGAACCAATGGAAGAAGAAGTCATGCCCGAAGGGGACAAGAGAATCTTCGTCACCGACGGCACAGGACAGTCGATTGATGTTGAACCATTGGCTATGGATTTCGTGTTCAGCGATGTTGGTGAAACCGGCAAAGAGCCGAGCATTGGCATCACATCCAGCGGTTGTATGTTCTTCATCGCCATGGAAAAACCAATGCGCTCGTGCGATCATGGAGAATCTTGGGTTGACTCGAAGGACATCACTCAAGCCCCATTCACAAGCGACCCCTATGGTTGGGTCGATTTGGAAACCGACCGAATTTTCAACATCCACATGATGGGCCTCGAATCAACTTGGATTGGCTGGTCGGATAACGATGGCCAATCTTGGATGGGCAACCCTCACGATTCAGGGACAACCCCACTTAACGATCACATCAAACTCGCAACTGGCCCATGGGTGGACAGCGCCTATGGTGTGATTGGGCAACTCAATCCAACATACTCAACGGCCGTTTATTTCTGCTTCAACAAACTCGTCGGCATCTCTTGCTTCACCAGTTTTGATGGCGGTGCTACCTTTGAAGTCGGAGGGGACATCGTCGGGCTTGCTTCAACCAACGGCGGCCTGCACGGAGCCATTACTACCGCTCCAGACGGCACGGTCTACGTGACCCCTCGCGTGCCAACACCGACGCTCATTCTTTCCAAAGACAACGGACTCAACTGGGAAGAGCGCACCATGGGAGCCGATGCAGGAACACCCAATCCGCGAAAGAATTCGGAAGTCGCTACCGACAGTGAATCCAATGCTTACCACGTGTGGACCGGCGCTGATTTCGGCATTTACATGTCACGAAGCACAGACTCAGGTGACACCTGGGAGCAAACCAGCACCCGCATCAGTCCTGTTGAAGTGATCTCCACTGCTTTCCCGCAAGTCGATGCGGGCGACCCGGGGCGCATTGCCTTCACCTATCTGGGAAGCGAGAATGCAGAAGAGTTGAACAAAACCAACATCGATGGTGGAAGTTGGGACGGTAACCCGCATTACGCTCAAGGGAACATCAGCTACGACATCTATGTGACCTACAGCCTCAATGCATTGGATGAAAATCCAACCTTTACCACCTACCGACTCTCCGACGACCCGGTACAAATCGGCAGCATGTGCCTAAACAGCGGCGATTGCAGAACCGATGACGGCGGTTCAAACCGAAACCTCTTGGATTTCAACGACCTTACCATCGATTTGGAAGGGCGAGTTTACATCGCTTTTGCTGATGGCTGCATCGATGCCTGCGCTACAGGAAACAATTCGCAACCTGAAGACTCCCGTGCTGGACGTGGCTCAGTTTACTTCATGGCCAATGGGCCAAGCCTCTACGTTGAACAAGGCATGCTTGCAGGTTTTGACGGTGAGGACGGCATGGAGCAGCAGGGCCCAATCGATTGCCTAGCAGACCCGTGCATGGCAGCAGATCGCAAAGAAGAACCGCTTGAATGATCGAAGTTGCGATCAGTTTTCCTCAGCCGTGATGTTCATCTCGTGCTGTTCAGCGCCCGCTCCGGTCGCAAGATGTTGAACCATTGCAGCAATTGCATCTTCGCCTTCAAGCGTGTACCAGATGCCTTCAGGATAAATGACTGCGGTGGTGCCAAATTCACAAAAGTCAAGGCATCCCGATTTTTGAACTCTGATGTTGCTCAACCCTGCTTCTTTTGCCGCACGTTTGATCGCCTGCATGAGGGCTAAACTGCCTCTACGGCCGCAGGAAGGTCGGGTTGCCTCGGGTGGCCGTTCATGGCCGCAGACAAACATGTGTCGCTCATAGCCGGGCTTACTGCGCCCCTTTGGGTCGATTGCCACGGGGTCACGCCTCCTGAATCAGGCTGTTGACATGGTTGGCAAATGAGGTGTCTTTTTCGGTGATTTTGTCTTCGTCGTGGGTGAAAAGTTCCACAATGACATAGCCCCAGCCAAAATGAATCTCGGGGTGGTGATTGACGGATTCCGCATGGAGTGACAAAGCGTCAACCCACTGTTTGGCTTCGTTGAAATCTTTGAATTCAAATTCACGCATCAAGCGTTCTTCGACAACATCCCATCCCGCTGGGATGTGCATGAGCTCAGCCCCAGAGGTGTGAATCATCGCTGCCTTTGCTTTCCTTCTCGACTTTTTCGTGAAGGTTAGATCTTCGCTTCATGTCAGCGCGTTCGAAGGCCAAGAGGTCCTTGTCATCGATGTAGGCTGGGCGAGTGTGAGCGGCGAGGACAATGCGAGCAATGATGTCCCTTGCCACAAAATGAATTCGGCCATCTTCGCCCAACAATTCAAGGCTGGTTTTGCCAGAGGACAACAACCTTCCACGAATCCAAGGGTCGTGACCTTCAATCAATGAACGGGCGTCCATGAGGATCTCAACAAGGTCGTCGCGACGAAGGCCATGCCTGCGTTTGAGTAAATCTCCGTGGACAACATCCGCAACAGCCTCGAGTTTTGGCGAGCCCATCTCTTTCCACATTGGTTCGGCCCAATCAGGGAGTTCAATCTTCTGCTTCTTCTTCGCCATGGATAAAGGTACAGGGCGAGGCTACTTGAACCTCGCTCTTGGTTCGGGATGCTCCAACACCCGTAAATGCGGGTTTTGGGGGTATGCCTTCTTGAAGGGTGGGCCACCGGCAGAGAACGAGGGAAGAAGATGAAAGTCTCATGGCGCACGCTTCCAACCGTCTTACTTGAGGACGAGGTGCTGGATAAAGCATTCTCAAGAGCAAGGAAAGCAGCCGACCGGGTTGATGATTCAGACCGAATTTTCCGTGTTCGCAAGCAAATGAGCCGAATGGTCCAAACAGCAGCCGATGTGATTGCCACAACCCTCACCGAGACGGTCAATGTCTGGCCTTCGTTGGATCAATCCCCCAAATTCGACGTTGCGATGATTGATGCGTGCGTTGGGTGTGATGATTACCGCCATCATTTGTCGATGCTTCAATGGGCTTCCAAGCAGGTACTCAACATCGCTGGGCAAAACACCAAGAAAATTATTCGCACCGGTCGAACAGAATTGATGCACGATGCAAGAAAGGAAGCCTACGGGCGAATCTCTTCCATCATGCGCCGGGTGAAACCGTCACTGGCGTGGTTGAGTCAAGCCCGTGAAACGCTCAAACGCCTTCCAACGATTGACCAAGTTCTTCCATGCATTGTTGTCTGTGGCGCCCCTAACGTTGGGAAGTCTGCTTTCATCTCGGCTTTGAGTTCAGGAAACATGGAAGTCAACCACTACCCGTTCACCACCAAACAAATCCACGTTGGTCACTTCACTCATCGGCGCTTGCAGTACCAAATGGTCGACACACCAGGTTTGCTTGACCGGCCAAGAACGGCGCGAAATACGATCGAACTTCAAGCGATTGCAGCGCTCGAGCACACCGGATCTTTGGTGCTGTTCTTGATGGATGAAAGCGAAGCTTGCGGCACCTCAATCGACGAACAGGTCCACCTGCTGGAAGACGTGCAAACCATGCTTCCTGGTACAGATTTGCTGGTTGTGACTTCCAAAGCAGACCTGTTAACCCCGTTGCCTGAAATGTGGGATGAAGTTTCCGCTGCGGAAACGGAATGGCGCGAAGATGGTTCTGAAGGCACGCCGGATTTGCCGCTCTTGCTCGACCTGAAAGGCCGAGTTACGATGTCCGCTACAGAGTTCGTTGGAATGGAATCCATGCGGATGGAAATCATCCGACGCGTGAAAGACGCTCGAGAAATCGATCCAATGGCGTTGCCAGAGGGTTGGTACCGTCGAGACCAAGAGTGAACTCACATGTGTTCGATGGGCGCAATGCCCAATCCTTCCATGCCAGTTCGCATCATGTTGCGAGCCACTTCAGAAATTTGAAGGTTGAAGGTGTTGACTTCGCCCTCAACCACAATCATGCAATCTCGATAAAATGCATTGAAGCAATTCGCAAGGTGAAGCATCTGATTGGCAAAGAGATGGGGGCGCCGATCGTTGACTGCTTTGGCGAGCACATCATTGTGGACGGCTAACGCCCGCAGCAATCCAATCATGCCGGTTGGCATCTCTGAAGGGAATTCCAGTTCCGTTTTCGACAATTCAGCATCCACATCCACGCCTTCTTTTTGACATCGGCGCAGGATCGAGCAAGCCCGGACGTGTGAATACATGATGAACGGTGCAGAACCGCCTTCGAACGCTAATGCTTCTTCCCATCGGAATGTGAAACCTTTTTCCGGACTGACCTTGATGATGTTGAACCGGACTGCGGAAGTGCCTGCGGCGTCCGCAATTTCCTTGACTTGTTGTTGTTCGTAATCGGGTCGCAATGCTCCAACAACAGCTGCTGCTTGAGCCTGCGCCTCTTCTAAGAGGTCATCCATGAACACAACATTGCCTTTCCGGGTCGACATCTTGCCTTCGGGGAGTTTGATAAATGAATAAAAAAGGACTTCTGGAACCTTTTGACCCAATTCAGTGAGGGTCATTCCAACCTGCTTGGCTTGCAACTTGTGGTCTTCGCCAAGGACGTTAATCAAATCGTCACACTGCTGCCACTTCCACATGTGGTAGGCTATGTCTCGAGTTGCGTACAATGAGGATCCATCTCCACGGCGGAAAAAGAACTCTGTCTTCCCTTTGAGTCCTCGTGCGCCAAGGTCCAAGAATTCAGCCCCATTGTCTGCAGTGCCATGGATTTCAAAACTCCTGAACTTTTCCATCAAGCGCCCAACATCACCATTGGTGACAAACATCGATTCTTTGGTGAAGGTGTTGAAATCTATCCCAAGCCGTGCGAGGGTGGTCAACATGCCATCAAGCACAGGTTGGTAAGCTGCTGCGAAGTCATCGAGGACCTTTTGATCGCCGTGTTCGCTGGCGTGAACCATTCGGCCAATTTCCTCTTCAATCGTATCTTTGTCAGCGCGTTCCTGTCGAATCACTTGAGCGGCTTGATACCAGCGAACTCGTTCATGATCGGCCTTGCCTTTCCATTTTGGATTGAGTGGTTCTCTTCCTTCTAAAGTGGCTTCCACCTCTTCAGAACTGAGGTGTTCGAGCGCCCAAGCGAGGACCCCAACTTGCTTCCCCATGTCATCAACGTAGTACTCAGCGCGTACTTCGTTGCCGTATAGGCGGTGAAGTCGAACCAAGGAATCACCGAGGATGGCGTTTCGGGCGCGACCAACGTGGAATGGACCGTTTGGATTTGCAGAGGTGTGTTCAATCAAAATTTTCCGGCCAGTTGGCTGGCATTGGCCAAAGGGGTGGCCGTGCGTTTGAGGCGAGGCAAGGATGGTTTGAGCCAGCCATGCAGGGGCGGCCTTGATGTTGAGGTAACCAGCAACGGCGTTCACTTCGCCGATTGCTTCGTGGGTTGGCATGGCTTCAGCCAACGCCTCTGCGATCGCAGGGGGCGCTTGCCCGAGTTGTTTTGCAAATGGGAAACATGGCAGTGAAAGGTCACCCTGTTCTGATTCTCGAGAAGGTGAGAGCATGCTTCGCCAGTGATCGTTGGCGATTCCAACTTCCTTCAAAGCCGCTTCAATTAACGGTTCAATCACTGCTTTTAGCATCTGCATGGTATCGCCTCACATCATTGGGTAACGGCAAAGCGCTGCAAGGCCTCCAAAACCATGAAGCAGTTGAGAGCCTTCCTCTGTATCAATTGAAATATAGATGATCTCGGTGTTGCTTCGCTCAGCCATTTTCCCGAGTTCATCGATGAGTGAAATGTTACTCAGTTCCTTGGCGTTGTCGCCAGATGCTTGGCATGCAGGGCAGTTCGGCAACGCTTCCATGCGCCCTACTGTGGCGCTCCACTCATTCTGACAGGAACCACATCTGAGTTCCAAGGTGTTCTTTCGCAATCCCTCAGAAACAAGCAGGCGGTCAACCGCTCCCCGTTCAAGGGCGCTTCGAACCATCATCTCACCGTAGGTTGCTCTTGGTGCGGCCTTGATCAATTCAGAAAGGAATGAAGTCATCACTCTTCGCTCAGCATCAAGTTCGATCTCACCCATGAGGGAGCCAGCGTTTTCAACCAGTTCACGCACACCGCTCTCATTGGAATATCCAACATCAAAGTGTGTCTTCGCAATTCGCTTTGCCACTTCGTGATGGAAGTAGTCGTTTTTGACCACGAAATCCTTTGTTGCACCCGGTCCTCCAATAATGATGGCCTGAATGTTCTCGAGGTTTGGAAGCCAATAGGAACTGGCGTGTTCAGTTGCTCGCTTGAAGAAGTTATGAGCGGCTTCCTCGATCAGTCGCTCGAAACGTTGAGCAGACTGACCACCTTGTCTGTGCTTACCCATGATGTTCGATACGATGTGTTCCTGAACGTGGATGCGCTTACCCGATGCAATACCATAAGCAGCTTCTGAACGATCGATGACAAATAAGCCGTAGGATTTCTTATCGACGAGCATGTCTTCAAGTTGGGACAACTCAAAGACGGAGTCGCAGCGGTATCTAAACGACATCAAGGCTTCAGGTGGCTCTTCAACAACGACGTTGACCATGCGGTTTTTGTTGTTGCCAATGATGATTGAACCAACGAAAATAGCCAAGCCATGCTCCCCTGGTCTTTTGTAGCGTGAGAGGGTTGAAATGGCGGATTCAATAGCGCCTTGAACATTTTTCCGAGTGCCCTTGGATTTGATGTTCGCCGCTTGTCCATGCTCGTTTTGGAGCAACGAACGTGCGTCGGAAATGTGTCGGTCAGGAGGGATGATCAGCGTCACCAGTTCGGTACCGAACCCCTTCATTTCCCTTAAGTCCTCAAGGGCGAGTTTCAACCGAAGACGGCGCGTGGCGAGGGTTGCATCATCAGACATCGCTTGGCCTCCGTTTCAAGGGCATGGTTGAGGGGTCTTCAACTCTCTCATCTCGATGGGAAGTGGAGGAACAAAGGTCGGGCCTTCGAATGCCGTTCATGGGGATATGCTCAAAGCATGAGCGCGCAAGGAACGAACGATGACCACTCGTCATGTTGTTGCTTTGGGAGGGAGCCTCCTCCGTCCTGAAGAAGCAGAGCAGAGAACTGAATGGTTCGGGCGTTTGCGACAGTTGGCGGTCCACATGGAAGGGAATGGGCGCCGTTTGGCGCTGGTTGTTGGCGGCGGGCTACCAGCGCGGGAAGGCATCACGCTGGCGAAATCCCTCGTCAGTGATACGGCGCGACTCGATGAAGTTGGTATTGCTGCAACTCGATTGAACGCCACGGTGATTCAACAAGTTTTGTTGGACGTTGGATGCGATGTAGCCCCCGTGATTCCAACAACCACAAGCGAGGCTGCGGCCTTGATGGACGTCCATCATTTGGTTGTGATGGGCGGCACAACACCAGGCCATACCACAGATGCCGTTGCAGTTGCTCTTGCCCGTGACACAGGGGCGAGTCATTGCGTTATTGCCACCAATGTGAGCCATGTTTTTGACAAGGACCCTCGCCATCACGAAGATGCTTCATCGTTTTCAACAATGTCACTCGATGAACTGGCCGAAATTACTGGCATCGGGGAGCCTCTTGCGCCTGGCGCATCAGCCGTGATCGATCCGATTGCGGTCGGGTGGGCCAAGGCATGCGAATTGCGACTTGCAGTGCTCGATGGACGGGACCTGTCATTGTTAGAACAGGCCCTTGACGGTCAGCCCTTCGAAGGGACACTGATTTTACCTTAGGTGATGAACGATGGTTGATGCAAAAAAAGTCAAAGAAAACATTCAACGGATGACGAGTAAAGTTGCCTCGAGCGCAACGGGGAAAGTCCAGCCCCACAAGCACTGCAGGGTGTGCTATCGGCCAATAAAACTCTCAGCTGAACCCCGAGTCTGCAACGACCAAGCTTGCATTGAACGCAACACAAGGGATGAGCGAAATCAAAAGCAAATGAAAATTTGGATGTTCGTATTCCTCGGATTGTTCGCTTTCAGTTTCATCGGGCCGCTGGTCCTCAGGAGTATTTAGCGTCAAACTCATCCAAGAGGGTCTCAGAGGCCTCAACACCACTGTGCTCTGTGATTCCAGCAGCCTTGACCTGATCGCCGAGTTTGAATAATTCAGTGAACGCCTCATCGATTGATTTGGTTTGCTTGAGGAACCTCATAGGGGGCCAACCACAATCGATCACACCAGGTTCATGTGTGCTCTCTTCAACCCAAGCAGCACAAGCGTCACCGTGGCATAGAGCAGAAAAGTTCTCCAAATCGACCCAAAAGGTCTGCCTCGTGCAAACAGGACAGTCCTTGCATTCAAGGGATGCCAACACGGTCAAGCCATGCTCACCGATGACGTCAACGTCCCAAACCACAACAGAAGCGGCAGTCAAAAGCATCCTGTCGCTCTTTCTAAGAAAACTGCGCAGCACATTCCATGCGGTCTCCTCGCTGCTAAAGCAGCCAAGGGACAGGCCTTTGCCGCCTTCTTCGACGGCGGATGGGACATAGACCCGTTCGATGCGCTCCGCCATGTGCTTGGCTTGCGGGGAAGGTGCTTGAAGACTCGCTCAACTTCGCGACCACAGGACTTCGATTACAGGCAGACCGCCAGGATGCGGCAATGGTGCATTCGGTTTTTCGATTCGAACGTGAATTTCGCCCACAAGTTCGTTGCTTTTGATTCGGTGAATCACCCTCGCTGCCATTTCTTCAATCAGCGCAATCGGTTGCTCCGATTCAAGCATAACTTGATCGATTGCGATTTGAATATCGGCATAATTTAGGGTGCGATTAAGGTTATTCTCGACCTTGTCATCAACCAGAGTCGCCCAGACGGTGAACACAAAAGGCTGATCTTGCTCATGCTCGAATTCATAGTAGCCGTGCTTTGCCAGCACAGTGTATTGTTCCAATCCAATGCGAACGGTCATCAAATCCCTCAGGCTTCATCTCGCTCATGGACCCAAATCAGGTGATAGCCGAATTGAGTTTTTACTGGCTCTGAAACTGTGGCGAGGGGGTTGCTCCACACCACTTCTTCGAAGGGTCGAACCATTTGTCCTTTGCGAAACCAACCAAGGTCACCGCCTTTCTGGCTCGAGGGGCATGTGCTCTTTTTGCGAGCCATCTTTTGGAAATCCTTCAATTTTCCAATTTTACCTTTCATCTGAACAGCCTCTGATTTTGAGGCTACGAGGATGTGCGATGCCCAAGCGCTCGGTGCGACCATGCCACAAGGGCTGAACGCCACGCTTTGAAGCCGTCGCTTGGTTTATTGAATCACACGCCGGGGTTGTAGGCCAGCATTCGGACATAAGTGCCGTAAATGGTCACGGAGATGCCCAACGAATCAGCATTGAACCGGTCCATGGTGTCGAGGTACGTGTGGTATTCCCAACTGCCGCTTCCATAACAAACCACAGCGCGACCACGCTTTCCGTCGAGGTCATAGACGAATGGTCCGTGATCGGAGTTGTACGGCATCCCATCGGGTTCACCTTGCGCCCCCTTTAGGAGGGAAAGTTGAATGTCATAGCGCTCGGCCATATCGGGGTTGGCGTCCTTGTAGAGGTCGGTGATTCGCTCCATGTGGCCATAGTCGTCTTCATTATTGGTGAACAGGGATACGGAATTGCCTCGGTTTGCATCCGCATCTACGTGATTCATATCGAGGTTCACATAGAGGCGCAGGTTTTCTTTCAAGAAGTTTTGATTTGCTGCAACATAGGCTCTGCTGCCGTAAAGCCCCTCTTCCTCTCCACCCCAAGTGCAAAACTGAATGGTTCGCTCGGGTGTGCCCGTTTCGTTGACAATCATGCTCATTTGACGGGCCATTTCCATGACGCTGGAAGTTCCTGATGTATCATCGACTGCTCCTTGGCCGTGATAGACGGTGTCATGGTGGCCTCCGATAATGACCACTTCAGAGGATTTCCCTTCAATTGTTCCACATGGGACATAGATGGTTTGCTCTTGGTCGTTTGTCACGTCGATGATCATTTCTAACACGCCTTGAGAGCCGGTTGCGTTGAAAATAGCGGTTTCTAAGATTTCTCCTGCATCCTTCGACATGGCGATGAACGGCAAGTCACTTGGGATGGTGCCGCCGTTGGCTGCCGTGACATCATCAATACCGCTGCCTTTGAAAATTGGTACGCAGTCATTGCCCTCGATCATGCCACAATTGTAATCCTTGTTGACTCGAATGAGGCCGGCAAGGTTGTTTTCAGCGGCTTTTGAAAACATTTGGGTGTTGCCGATTTTGGAACCACCGCTTCGAAGGTAGCCGATGGTACCACCTGCTGTGCTCCAAAGTGCATCATCGCTGCCGTTGCCTAAATCTGTGAGTTGAACATCTTGTTGGAAGGTGTATTCAGATTGGCCCGAGAAGCCTTGAATGACGTAATCGACCCGGTGTTGGAATTCAGTAATCACAGATCCAATGGCTGTTATTCCTTCACAGGGGCTGTTGCCTCCTAGGCCCTGAACGCAAATTCTTAGGCTTGGTTCGGCGTTGACCTTGTGCATTGGGACATCAAAACTGTTGAGTTGAGTTTGCATGCCCATTGCAGCAAATTCAGAGATGATGTATTGAGCAGTGTTTGCTTCTTCTTGAGTGCCGCTCATTCGCCCTTCCCAATCAGGATGGCCAAGGGCGACGAGGTTTTCGGCGTACATTTGAGCTTGGTTTGCGTCAAAATCAATCAACTCATAGTCGTAATCCGGTTCAAAGCCGAGCCAAGCAGGTTGTACAATCAAGACTGCGGAGACCATCAATGCAGCCAGACCAATAGCTATCGCCATACCCATGTTGATGGAGCCGTACAACGGTGTTTTCATACGAGCCATGAGGGTTATTGGTTCATCGAACACGACAACATCCTCCTCAACCACCATCATCGGCGGGGCTAATGTTGTTTCTTGCATTGGAGGTGCGGTGCTGATTGAGAGCCGTTCGATGAGGTCAGACTTCTTACCGCTCACTGGAAGGCCTTGTTCATTCAGGATTGCCTTCAGTTCGGCTACGGTGAGCTTCGTGAGTTCGGCTTCGTCCATGTGCGAGGGTTAGCATCGCTCATTGAAGAACTCGGCGGTTGCTTGCTTAGGGTATTTCTTCCCCAGTCCATCGGCTGCCAACGCTGTGATCAAGGCCGATGTGGTCGAGGATTCGGGCAACAACAAAGTCAACCATGTCATCGATTGATGTAGGATGGTTGTAGAATCCTGGTGATGCCGGGATGACGACTGCTCCCCATTGTGACAGTTTGGTCATGTTCTCCAAGTGGACGGTAGCGTAGGGTGCTTCTCTGGGCACAATGATTAGTTTTCTTCGCTCCTTCAAGGCGACAATGGCTGAGCGAGTGATGAGGTTGTCCCCGATTCCGGCCGCTAATTTACCCAGTGTTGTTCCCGAGCAAGGGCACAGAACTACAGCGTCGATGTTTGCCGATCCGGATGCGGATTTGGCGCCGATGTTTGCGTCGTCTTCCAACAGGGCACCGGTCGCTTGAGCAATTTCTTCTTTGGTGGTGTCGCATTCATGCTTGAGGGTGATTTCCCCTGCGTTCGTCACAACCAATCGCACTGGAATGTCCTTAGAACTGAGGATTTCTACCAGTCGCTTGCCATACACGGCTCCAGACGCTCCAGAAATGCCTACGACGACTTCGCCCATGGATTTGGGTGCGGGTTCTGCCTTTTAGCCACTTGTTTGGCAACCACGCTCTTAGAAGTTGATTTTTTGGCTATAGAGTCAATTGCTAAGTGTTCTTTGAATCGATTTCAGCATTGTTTCTTCCAATGCCTTTTCAATTGAATCAATTGAGGTCAAGTGTCCCAAGCGCTGGAGGCATGTGGTTGTGTGAGCGTTGAGCCCACACCCTGCCAATCCCTCAACGCGTCCTTGGGGGGTGTCGACGTTGATGGTAAACCCGTGACGAGAAGTCCAACGCAGGAAGGAAAGCCCGATGCTGGAGATCTTTTTCCCATCCACCCAGACACCTTGCATGCGCTCATCTCTTGCACCATTGATGCCACAAGCGGCGAGTGCGTTGAGGATCCAAGCCTCGATTTTCTCTATGATTGCAGCCACTGATGTTTCATTTTCTTGATCCCATTTGAAGATCGGATAGGCCACGATTTGACCAGGTCCATGCCAGGTAAGTCCGCCACCTCTGTCGACAGCGTGGGTTGCATAACCTTCCGGAGGGGCGATGCCATCGTTTCGAGCGCGTGGGCCAACAGTGACGATTTCAGGATGGCTTAACAGCAACAAAGTGTCTGGAATTTCCTCATTGATTCGTTGATGCTGAAGGGCCTTCATTTGAACGATTGCTTCCTCATAAGGTACGATGCCAAGGCGACGGATGTGAACACGCCTCGTTTCGTCCATGCCTCACGGTGGGGGTTCAAGCCAATGAAGTTTTGATTGGTTCAGGGTGCGTGCCTCTTTTTTTGAGCCATGCACCTCAGTCATCATCACACGTGGTCTATTCACTGATCTGCATCGTATTCATTCAACTCGTCGAACTTATCCTTCATGGTTGGGTTTTGACGGGTGAGCTTTTTGACGCTCACATTCTGAATTTTATCGTTGGCAAGTCGGTAGTTATTGCCTGAGCGGAGAAGTTTATCCTTGACCTTGTTCAAATCACTGATTGAGTTATCAATGCTCTTTATGGCTTCTTCGAATTGCTTCTTAGCCGTATCGTAGTTCTTTGCAAAACCACTTTGTACACTCGCTAAGTCTTCCTCAAAATTTGTAATATCGATGTTTTGTTCCTTGACGAGGGCAAGTTCATTTCGAACTTGAAGGGATTTCATTGCAGCGTTTCTCAAGAGGGTGATGATCGGAATGAAAAACTGTGGTCGGACAACATACATGTTTGGGAATCGGTGTGATTTGTCTACAATTCCGTTGTTGTAGAGGTCATTATCCGCTTCAAGCACGGAGACCAAAATACCAAATTCGCATTTCTTATTTCGTCGATCTTTGTCCAACTTTTCCAAAAAGTCTTCGTTTTTCTTCTTGGTTGCTGTTGTATCGCCCTCGTTCTTCATCTCAAACATGATGCTGATGAATTCCGTACCGTTGCTATCAGCTTCGCGAAATACATAATCTCCTTTGCTGCCAGCAGATGCGTCATTGTCCTTTTCAAAATAAGCATTTGGGAACGCTATAGAACGGAGCGTATTGAATTGATTCTCGCAGTGCAGTTCTAGGCTTTCGCCAAGCATTTTGGTGGAGAGTTTGGCCTTGAAATCCCTCAATCGATCAATCTCACTTTCTCGGTCTTGTATTTGGGTTTTGTATTTGTCTTCAAGTGATTTTTCAAGCAGCGTGCGTTCGCTTTCCGCTGATTCAATTTTGTGACCCAAGGTTGTGATTTCCATCCTGAGGGGATTTACCGCGTCATTTATGGCCAGTTGCGATTTGGTTTCTGCTGACGTCAATTCAGATTTCAAGCGCTCGATTTGCTTCTCCTTGTTCAGAAATTCAAGGTTTTTCTGTTCGGCCATTTGACTCTCAGCGAGTTGAACAGCCATCTTGTGTTTTTCTTCCGCATCCTTCAGCCTTGCATGAAGTTCGGTTTCAAATTCAGCACCTCTGACTTGCTTCTGAATCTCGGCATAGCCGGCGGCGTCCATCTCAAACACTTGGTCACAATGAGGGCATGTTATCTCGTTCATGGAGTGGTATCAAATCGAATGTACTTAAAGAATAATACTCCTGCAAGAGCAGCATCAATGGGCCCCAATCAAAATTTCCCTGTCGATCCAAAGCCGCCTTCACCGCGGCTC
>TARA_B110001450_G_scaffold35572_6_pt1 | contig 41166 bp, 69 predicted proteins | sample TARA_B110001450 | Tara Oceans TARA_B110001450 (sample SAMEA4396538) | marine metagenome | biome: Polar Biome; feature: [SRF] surface water layer (ENVO:00010504); material: water (ENVO:00002006), including particulate matter (ENVO:01000060) such as... | depth 5 m | reverse complement strand
TTAATGACGATATTGTTAATAATGCTCAATTAATTACAGTAACATAGTTAAAGTAGAAATAACTTTTGAAGCAGGTATTTTAGTATGACATTCAAATTGTCTGTCTGTACCTTTATGTTCCGGACACCAATCCCAATCACCTCTATCAAAGGTGAACTTGGGGTTGTTCCAACAACCATGACAGATAGATGTATCTGATACTCTATAGCAACTAAACTCATGGTCAGCTTCTGTAAAGTTTGATATCATTACAACAGGTGTACCTATAGCCCAAGCTAACCAACTAAGCCCACTAGAAAGTCCTATAAAGAATTCACTCTGTCTTATACAATCAATTGTATACTCTATATCTGTATCTACTATCTTTTCACAGTTATCAAAAGGATTATCTTCTTTAGAAGTATTAACTATCATATAACCTTTTGAATGTAAGAAATTTATAACTTCTTGCCATCCCTCTCTTGTCCAGAACTTACAACCAGCTGTAGCGTTAGTAGCTATAGTTACATACTTACCTGGAACATTGTAGTTATCTTTCATACCACATTCATTCCCAAAGTTATTTGTTATCCTAGGTTTAATTTCTTTATACTCTAAGCCTAATATATCAGATGCTGTCTGCTGTAATGGTATAGTGTTAGGAGCCACAGGATGATAGTTATCTTCAGAGAACCAACCAATAATATACTTAGCATAGATATCACCAGCATAATCTCCAGGTTTTATAAAGTCAAGTTCAGGATAAACGTCCTCAAATAAAAAGTTTTTAAAAGTGCTAATCACTACATTACATTTGTGTTTCTGCTGAAACTCTAAAGCATAAGGAATCCATGCAATAGAATCTCCTAGAGCTGCACTATCTATTGCAATATATACTCTTTTGTTTTCTAAATTAATAAACTCATCTAATATAAGAAGGTTGTCTTTATAGATTACAGTTCTCCAATCAGTGTAATACTTTTTATCTATCTTGGCGTAACTTCCACTACTCATAGTAGTATCATAAACTAACTTTTGTTTATCATACAGCTCTATTCTAAATAAGCTTTTACTGGCCCCTGTAATATGTATGTAAGGACCTAAAGCAAAGTCACGATATATATTATAGTCTATAGGCTTTATATGCTTAACCTTTTTAGTATTTAATACTTTAGTATATAGATCAATATGATTAGTGGAAAAGTTTGAAAGAACATTGTCTGTAGGTATAATATAATTACAACCATCTCTGAGCAATGTCTTTAACTGATTCTTCATCTTCATAGGATCTAAGTCAGTAATATATGAAGTAAACATATCTTCATACTGAGGTAAATTTCTAGCAAGTATAGGTAGACCATTTCCAATAGCTTCTCTAATTACAAGAGGGTTACACTCCCATGTAGAGTTAAACATAAACACATCAGCTGCTTGTAGGAATGTAGATGTATCGTTTCGTTCTCCCCATATAGTTACATTGCTTGGAACAGTATCCATTAATGGTCCCCAATAATCTTTAAAGTTTCCTGCTTGATTACCTACAAAGTGAAACTCCACACCAGGAAGTTTTCTAGCTAAAGATAAACCCTCTCCTTGATTCTTACCTTTAGTCCACAATCCTATATTAAGAACATGTTTTTTATTTGAGTCTAAACCTAAGGTAGACTGAGCTTCTAGTTTATCAGACCAATCATCATATATAATAGGTTCTATAGGAAACTCTATTACTTCTTTTAATGAAGTTTTCATACCCTTAAACGTAGTTAGGTGATGAGGTGTACAGAAGGCATATGCATCAGGATGATAGTTCTTTTCTACATCTGGATTAAATGATATGTTATGACAAGTCTCTACTATCTTATAACTTCTACAGTTACAATACAAAGTATCCATTAGTTCTTTATCTCCTAAACTTTCAGACATCTCATCTATGTGCACTATATCTATACGCTCAGAAGATATAATACTCTGAAGCTCAGTCTTATCTTCACCTAATGTATAAAAGTTATCTACTAATTCTTTAATCTTATTTTTCTGTACTACAAAATCATTACTAAAGTTTCTATGTTCTACTACAGTAATGTTATAGTGATCTTTTAAAGCCTGTATTCTTTTTAAAAGAAAGGCAGGCATTCCACCGGTTGATAGATGAGGAGCTAAAAATAATATTCTTTTCTTGAACTGATCCATAGTATACTTCATAAAAGGTACACGCTTCTCTCCATGTAAAGCCATAAGCTCTTCTTCTTTTCTAGGTAACCTAGTCCATTCAGCTAAGTATTGATCTTCTCCATTAAAAGGTAGTTCACTTACATCTATAGACTTAGTATAGTTTATGTACATGTAAGGTAATCCATCTTGTATATTATACTTCCACAACAGTACATTAGCTATTGTTTCTTCATGATATGGTGCATATAACTGTGGATTAGTTATAACTTTTGGGTGGTTACACATCCACTCCCACTCATCTAAGAAGTCCATACATGAGTTCACTGCTACAAAATACCCCGTTTGATGGTATTTCCATCGATTAGATTGATCTACACCGAATAATTCACAAGCTGGGTGCTCTAAACTTTTATGTAACTCCTCTCTAGTTTCTACACCTCCTCTACCGTTTATAAATAAGTAATCATATATACCTTGTGTAAAGTAAGGATGTGATGAGTCTGCAGGTATGTAATCAAAGATCTTATCTATGTGTGGTGTAACTACAGTATCTGAGTCAATATATGCAACCTTATTACCATAATTATTCAAGGCATGTTTAATGATAGATGGTCTTTGAATCAAAAGATTATATACTCTACTGTTATTACGATCTATATACTCTGTCTGCTTAACATCAAATCCTTTATATCCCCATTTAACTGTTTCAGCTCCTGGTACTTTTCTGTTATCATTTAATAGATAAACTACTACAGGAGTATCGGTAACATTATTAATAGATTTAACTGCTTGACATACCGTATCATAGTAAGAGCTGTTTGCATATAACACATATAAGTTTTCAGCTTTGTTAAGTAAGTAATAATAATATCCATAATCATTAATTTCTTTTAGAGATTTAAGTTCTGGATATCTTTCTCTTATAACCTGAGGAGTAAGATCTATTTGATGATGAGTTTCATATATATTACCTTCATGTTCTCCTTGTTCCATTTCAAATGGTACAGCTACTAACATTTCTTTTCCTTGTTCTATAAAACTACTATATAATTTTATGGCATCATCTTTGGGTATATGTTCTAATACATCACCTAGTATAATAAAATCATAGTCTGTTATATCAAATGTACAGATGTCTCCTATAAATACATTATCGTACTTATCTATAAGACCATACTTTTGAATGTAGGGAGGAAAGATTTCTACTGCATCAATTCTATAGTTTTCATTAACTAATAAGTCTGCATAAGTACCTACTCCAGGTCCTACATCTAGAATACGTAAGTGCTTAGGAATATTGCTTTTGAACCATTGTAATAACTCTTCTTTGTAGTAACTAAAACTGTAAGGCATATATGTTGATTTTATAATACAAAGTTACAGGTTTATGCTATATTAAGCAAAAATATTAATACAAATGTTTGGTCCTTCAGATTACAACAGGTATATTTGTATATGCACTTAGGTTCTACAGGTGCTAAAACCAATCTTAAACTTAAATCATATGAAACAATGCATCCTTGCGTTGGTGTGTGTATTAGCATTTAGTTGCTCAGCTACATATCAAATAAGTACCTTAAATCATGATCCAGAAATAAGAATAATAGATAATGAATTTCAATTAGATAGACTTCTTAGGCAAGATTTTAAATTTAGATGGAATTTTGCTCAATATGCAATGAATCAACCTTACAGTTGGTACATGTCTAATTATGGTTTTAATCGCTTCAATAGATTTAGTTCATACAATAGGTTTGATATTTATTGGAACAGTACTCAATATTGGACAGACTGGGCATTTAATTATCCATTTCAATCTAGTTATTATGGATGGAATAGACCTTTTAACTGGGGATACTCACAACATAGTTGGTATAATGATCCCTGGCATAACCAAGGTTATAATTCAATATGGAATCGAAGTAGAGGAAATAATGTAGCTTATCATACTGGTAGAAGAGGTTCTAGTAACATACAAAGTAAGATTGTAGCTAATTCTACTAACAGAACAAGAATAGTAACTAATGTTGATATTGAAGAATTAGCTGTAAAACTTAGGAATAAGCTACCTAATAAAAACATTAGAATTTATAAAAACCCTAATAACCCTAACATAAACAATAACAGTAAACCAAGAGTTTACGTTAGACCTAATAATAACAATACTATGCGTACGAATACAAGACTTGTTACAAGTAAACCTGTGATTAATCCAATAATAAGAAACAAAAAGAATAATTAAATGTCCCATTCACCGAAACTTGGAGAATCAACTCCTGTATTACTTGATATTAAAACAATAGGAATCATAATAGGATTTGTAGTATCACTATCAACTGTATACTTCACTCTTAAATCTGACATAGCTTTAGCTATGGAAATGCCTGAACCCCCAATATCTAAAACAGAATATGAACTAAACGATAAATTTGTTAGACAAACAATTATGGATACACAAGATGATGTAAAAACGTTGTTATTAAAGTTTGACAAAATGGAAGAGCGTATTTACGAATTAACTAAAAGATAAATAATAAAACATTTTATGAAAAAAGTATTTAACAAAGTAAAAGATTGGATCGTTGCAAACGGCATTGAAGGAGTTGCTGGCCTTGGAGCTGGATTAGGTCTTTGGATTTTTGGATATAAAATTCTTGCTGGCGTAGCTTTCGGAATTTTTATACATAAGAATTGGGATATAGCTAAGAACGCAGTAAAAGGAAAATTATGAAAGAAAGTTGTTGTACTCCTAAAACACAATGTGCCTGTGGACAAACTCAAGACCCACAAGGATTATGTGATGGCTCTCATCTACAGATAAACACGTAGAAATGAGCTGGAAGAATATATTTAAAGATGATAACACGTGGAATGAAAAGTCTATAGTAGGCTTTATTGCGTTCCTTATCATGGTGATTGTAATGATCGCTGATCTAGTAAGTGGTATTCTAGGCAAAGACCTGGTTATAAACGAGTTTGTTTATGATGCTTTTGTTCTACTCTCACTGGGATGCTTTGGTATATCCGGACTTGAAAAATTTGCAGGCAAAAAATAAAAACATTATATTTGTGACTTATGAGTTGTTATTCCAGAGAACAAATAGAAGAAACAATGGCCTTCAAAGGTTATAAATACTTTGATGGTGATGGTAATTATGATGTAAATATTATAGGTGTTCGAAACTCTGAAACAAAAAACAGAGTGACAAACGCCTTTGATGATTGTATTACACTCTCATATAAAGAAGATGGAGAATGGAAGATGCACTGTTACAAGTGTACAACGGATCCAGGTACACATTGGATGGCCAACCTACTTAACGAAAAGGGTGTAGCTATACTCAAGCCCGGACAATACAGAGGTGCTTACAAAATTAGAAAGCATCAAGGTAAATATGATGCTCTTTGTCAAAGAGGTCCTGTTAAAGTGTATAGAGATAAAAACGAGGATCATGTATATGATCTTACAGAAGAACATGTGCACGAAGGTGTATTTGGTATAAACATACATAGGGCCACAGCTAAGAAGGGTGGTAAATCATGGCGTGTAGATAAATGGTCAGCTGGTTGTCAGGTGATTGCTGCTAATAAGGATTGGAAAGAATTCCTAAGTATATGCAAAAAGTCTGCAGCTATATGGGGAAATAAGTTTTCTTACACTCTAATAGAGTCAAATGATATAGTATGATAACATTACTAAACTTTATAAAAAACCAATGGTTTGGTGTTCTTATAATTGCTATTCTATTGTTTCTACAATATAAAGCTGATCAAGAGATTCAGATTTATAAGTTAGAACTACAGGAAATTAATAAGCAGATAGAACTTTATAAGATAAAGGACGAGCAACTACAAATTAAAATAGATAGCTTAAGTTCTTTAGATGTAAAGGTGGTGGAGAAGATACGAACCATAAAAGAAAAAGAATATGTTCAACTTAAAGTGGTTGATTCTATGCCTATTAGTAAGCTTCAAGAGTTTTTCACAGATAGATACTCCAGTAGTAATTCTAACTGAGGACCAGGCTAAACTAGTAGTAAAAGATCTAATACAGTTTGACAACCTAAAACTCATAACTAAACAACTAGAAGATAGGATTTATCTCTTTGAGCAAAAAGAAATAGACTTTATATCAAGACTAAAATCTAAAGATGGTATAATTTCCTCTCAAGGAGAATATATAGCAACTCAAGATGATGTTATAAAGGCCAAGAAGAAATTAAACTTCGGAGGTTATGTAGGAATTCAGACATATCAAGTAACCTTAAAGGACCCTATGTTATTTGGGGAAGTTACACTAGGTTTAAATAAAATAGATATAGGAGCTAGAATCTTTGTACAGCCTAATTACCCTAGTGGTTTTGGTATTGTAGTGAGATATAAGATCTTCTAACTAAACTGATTATTTTAATTTCACAATATGTTGAAATTATTCGTATAATATTAATAAATTTGTTTATATAAACAATTAAAACAATTACCATGGCAATACCTCCAAAACAACAAGGATGGGGACCAGTTGAAAGACTTCTCTGGAACATATCAAAGCAGTTAGAAAGACTGATACAAGTTACAGGATCACCAGTACGTACAACAACTACTACTACTACATTACCGTAATATTAAACATAAACCAACAACTACATAATGAAAGAACTAAAATACGTCTGTGCTCAACCAGATGATACTTATTACACATGGCAAGTCCATATGTGGCTAGAGAGTCTGAAGAAGCAAGGGAAAGTACAAGATGCAATTGTATTAGTATACACACCTCAAAAAAGAATGTTCAACGACAAGTGGAAGAAGATACAGGATCTGTATCCAGAAGCTGAGTTTAACTTCTATAAAGATGAAGAAGGTGATTTAGGTAAGCTTATCCCTATATACATACCAATATTAAGACCTTGGTTGTTATGGAAGTATTGGTCAGAGCATCCAGAGATGAAGGATCATTCTATATTCTACTGTGATTCTGACATACTATGGACAGATAAGTTTAACATTGATGACTTTGTACAAGACGATGTATGTTATCTTTCAGATACGAATAGCTACATAAATGCAAAATACTTTGATAGTAAGGTTAACCAGGTGTTACCAGAGAAACTAGAAGAGTATAAGACTAGAGATATACTTGCTGAAATAGGAAGTGTAGTTGGCATAAGTAGAGAGGTTGCTGAGAAGCACAATGATCACTCAGGAGGTGCACAGTATCTAATTAAGAATATAGATGCTGCTTTCTGGAGTAAGGTGATGAATGATTGTATATTAATCAGGACTTACCTTCAAGGAATTAATAGAGAATTCTTTAAAGACGAGAATGCTGGATACCAATCATGGTGTGCAGATATGTGGTCAGTGTTATGGAACCTTTGGGTAAGAGATAAAGAGGTCAAAGTAATTCCAGAGATGGGATTTTGCTGGGGACCAGACCCAATAACTAAATTAGAAACCCACCCCATATACCATAATGCAGGTATTGTAGGTACAGAGCAAGGAGGTTATCCTTGTTTCTATAAGGGTAAATATCATGCAGGATCAGACCCTATGGTGGATCCTCACTTAGACGTTGTACTAAACAACGAACAAAGTATGAAGCACTGCACAGGATACTATGCAGGCAAATTACATGAACTGAAAATTAAATATAACCTAACTTACTAACCCTTTAAAACAAAAACAAATGGGAAGCATTAATAAAAGACCGTTAAACGCGTACGTCAGATATGATGGATCTGGACGTGTAGTAGCTGGTTCTCTTGTATTACGCAGGAAGATACCAAAAGTTGGAAACTGGAAGGAATTACCAGCAAACATAGCATATGAGTGTTGTTATCCTACCACTACCACAACCACAACAGTAGCTCCGACTACCACAACCACAACAACTTTAGCATTACCAGCAGGAACTTATTCTGCAGCAGGTGATGCAGCAGATGCATGTGCTGAAACATCAGACACAGCAATGTTTATTCAACAAGCTTCAGTAGCAGTAGTCTCAGTAGGAGATAAACTGTTCAACGATGCAGCAGGAAGTAATCCAGTAGATGGTGATACACTTTTCCATAAAGTGACAATCGCTAATGCAACTAATTGGAATGCACAACTTGCACTTGATGGATCTGTACTTGCAGTGAATGTATGTCCAGCGTAATCTAATTACAAACTATATAGCTCAGGGGCCTAGTGTCCCTGGGTATATATATTAATCAATGGAGATACAAAGAAAATTCTTTCCTGAAATAATGCGTGAGAACGACAAAGCTTACTTTGCTCACCTAGAAGGACTTATTGACTCTGTTGACGAATACTCTAGTATGCAAATTACTAAGAGTGGTGAAGCTTATATCTTTAGAATTGCTCCTAGCATGCCTAAGTATGGCCAGTCACTATTACAGGAGATATTAAGACTCCATAACATGTTTAAAATCAGGCTAGATTTATCTAAAAGTATAAAGTCTTCAGGGACTATAGTTTTCAGAATAAATTTGGAAGATGGTTAGAAATAGGTTACATTTGTCTTTATATTAACTTTTAAAATCAAATAAAATGGCAGATTACAATCCTAATGACAGGTACACATGGAAACCTGAAGACAAGTTTGAGATCACTGGACAACAGTTCGGTTTAATCTTGAATATGGTTAGACAATATTTATCATCAGAAGATGCTGGTAAATTTATGCTAATGCAACAAACTAATGATGTAATTGAAAGCATCATGAAAAACGGTGTAGAAAGTGGTGTTATTGTTAACGCACCAGAACCAGAAACATCAGTACCTGCTCCTATAATGGAAGCAGTAAAATAAAAACTTATGGCTGAAAAAGCTAAAAAAGGAATGATTAAACGTAAGGATGGATCCTATAGCAAAAGAGGGCTATGGGATAACATCCGTGCGAATAAAGGTAGTGGTAGAAAGCCCACTAAAGCTATGTTAAAGCAAGAAAAAAAGATCAAAGCAAAAACAAAAAAGAAGAGGGGCACTAAAAAGAAGAAATAACTTAATTCTAATAGATATGCCACGTGTAAAGAAGAAAGCTGTTAAGAAATCTCAATATGGTTCTAACATGGCAGCTGGAGCTAAGAAGCTTAAAAAAGGTGGAAAGAGCAAAAAGAACTGGATCCAAGGTGTGAACAAGTCCATCAAGAAAAGAGGGACCAAAGGAAAATGCACACCAATTACTAAGAAAGGTTGTACCGGTAGAGCTAAAGCTCTTGCGAAGACATTTAAAAAGATGGCTAAGAAACGCAAGAAGTAATTATGGCTCGAAAGAAAACAAGAGCAATTCGTAAGACCACTGGTAAAGGTGGCAACTATAGAAAGACTAAATCTGGTGCTGGGATGACTAAAAAAGGAGTCAAAGCATACAGGAAGGCTAACCCTGGCAGTAAACTTAAGACTGCAGTAACAGGGAAAGTTAAAAAGGGGAGCAAATCAGCTAAAAGACGTAAGTCTTATTGTGCAAGAAGTTTGGGGCAGTTAAAAGGCAGTAGTGCCAAAACTAAAAATGATCCTAATTCTAGAATACGACAAGCTAGAAGAAGATGGAAATGTTAAACTCAAAATAATCTAAATACAATGGGAACAAAAAAAGGAATGGTACGTAAAACAGCTCGTAAAGCTTATGTAAAAAAAGCTGGATATGGTAAAACAATGAAAGCTAAATCAGGGTTAAAGAAACCTGGAAAAACACAGAAAGGACTTAAAGCATTACCTACAGCTGTACGTAATAAAATGGGCTTTGCGAAAAATGGTACCAAGAAAGGTATGGCTAGAAAGACTGCACGTAAAGCATACATGAAGAAAGGTGGATCTACACGTAAGTGTAAATCAGGCTGTAAATAGTGATCTTAGGAGGATTCGAACCTCCAACCTCTTCATTCGTAGTGAAGTGCTCTATCCAATTAAGCTATAAGACCAATTAGAATATAAACTTGTAAAGGCTGCTCCATATTAGATACGTAATAAGTAATAGTAACATCCATACGGATACTTTTAACATTTGATCTTTTGGGTTTTCTGGACTCATACTTTCATAACATTTTTATAAGCTTCTTCATAAACACTTTGTAGAGGTTTATGAGGGTACTCGTTTCTAATTTTAGTTACTTCTCTAAACAAAGAACTTCTTTGTCCGTGCTCTTCAGCACCATATACAATATCTTCTATACTCATATACCATCCTTTAATAATCTACTTCCCCAGGTTGATACACTTGAAGCGTGATCTAGATAATACTTCCATTCATGATCTATATTTTCCTTAGTAAGATACCAAGGTTTATGCTTTATAGTATAAGGTCTGTCTAATCGTACAGCCTCATATCTAAATGATATATTTCTTCTATAGAGTGCAAACGTAGTATCTATGTGTGACTCCCATCCATGTGAATGTTTTTTGTTCCAGAACTGACTTTCATGAGCATAAGCTTCTTTACCTATGTTACTGTCCGGTAAATCATTGATCTCTAATGAAAAACCTATCTTGTCTACTTTAGCCTCTAACATCTTATCTAACCAATTATCTGGTACAGCATCGTATATACAATCAGGATCTGTTACTATAAAGTAATCTCCCATTCGTAAATCTTTATGTTTAGGATCCCAAGCATACTGAGGTCCATTGTTAGTAGAAGAGTAATGTACTGTCTCTGGTATAGATTTATAATAATCTAACAAAGGACCATAGGTAGATTGCTGATCTAAAACATGAATCTCATTTACTCTTTTTTCTTTTCTTAAAAACTCTATTGTATTTTTTAATGTAGTTAAAAGATTTCTATTTATTATTATTGCTTTTATTAACATACTCTTTTAGCATTTGTATATAATCATGTTTCCAGGTAGGAACTAAATGTATATCTCCTGTAGGAATGTTACCAGCCTTACGCTTTTCTTCTACATGAGCACTGTGACGTTTAATGATATCAGGCCTTGATCCATCATCTGTACCCATACCGGATTGATGATAACCTCTACCTCCCCACATATAAAACCAAGAAGCTTCACTATCTGGCATTTTAACGTCTCTTTTACCTCCTAATGCATGTATTCTATTAGTTAGTGTCATATCACCTCCTGCGTTCTCTAGAGGACTTTTACCTATTCTTTCCCAAGCATCTTTACTGTATACTATACCTGAGTTACCAACTCCCATTATACTTGTAATATTAGGTTCGTTGTAATATATACCAGTTTCCCAGTGAATAATATTAGTATCCTTCTTCCAGTGTCTAGCTATGTTGTTTAGATGATTAGGTAAGGCCACATCATCATCATCCCAAACAGCAATAAGAGGACCTTTGCATCTTTCGATAGCATAGTTTTCCTTTTCACCTATAAGAGGGAAAGTTTCATCAAGATTATATATTGTGACTTGTGGGTGGGGGTAATGTAACTTCTGAAGAGGGTAGTCATTGACTATTATTAGCTCGCACTTATCTTTTGGATAGTCCTGAAGCAGGAAACTATGTAAAGATTCTACTAATAAATCTGTTCTTCCATAAGTAATACACTTACAAGAAATAAAAGGCAACTCTTTGTTTTCTATAACATGAGCTGCCTCTGTTCCTGATATTATTTCATAACTCATTACCAAACATGGATAATGTCAAATGGAGAAAGAAGTAAAACTTCTTTATCATCTGTAAGGGGAATTAAGAGTGCGTCTTTTAATTGCCCTGGGTCTACTAAGACCTCATCTCCAGCTTTGAAGGTTGATACTGAATCTCCAACATCATAGACTTTTAGTCTAGACATCTTCTTTAGCATTTCTCTCTGCAGTGCTTCTTTAGTGTTAGCATCTACTTCAAGTTTACTTTTCTTTCTTTCTGGTACTTCTACGTATACACGATTACCTAATAACTTTTTGTATGGTTTTTTCATGAGTCTATATTTGTTAGTTTTTCAAATCTTACTTTATCATCACCTGTTAGATAAGCTTCTGTTTGAAACACTTCAACTTTCTTCTTTGTACCAATCACTTTGTTGGTTTTGGTGTTGATGTTAGGTACTTCTGTAATACGCTCATGCATATCATCTAAGAGTACAACAATTATATCAGATGATGTTTGTACACTTCTGATTACTTTGTTTAAATTAATACTGTCTAAGAACTCTGCATATTCAACAGGGTCTGTATCTTCTATAGCTTCCTTTCGTGTATAGAAGAATTGGTTTTTAGTGTAACTCATATTTCTTTAATAGTTTATTTCTACGTTGGTTAATAATATCGAATTTATATATATCTGACTCTACGTCAGCATGTTCATCGGTTGTCAAAAGTATAATATTTTCTTCATCCATCCTAACATCAGGATATTTATTTTTAGGTAGTATATGATGAAAAAACACACTTAGTGGTTCTTTTCCTAGCCACTTACCACTAATTTCAGAAGCATGTGGTCTATTCTTCCATATATTTATAAAGAATAAATGGTCTTTATTAGGAGAAGACGGTCCCTTAGGCTTATGTGACCTAAGGGTTGTCCCCCTCTTAGCTGCGAGATGAGATACAGCTAATGGTTTTCTAGGCTTATGCCTAAAACAATATTCACTTTCGCTTGATGTACCACAAACCTTACAGTTCATCTGGTAAATCAAATAGTCCAGCTGTAAGCTCTGTAGGACTTACAACTCCTCCTTCTTTAATAGTATCAGTAATTTCCATTATGGGAGACTCTTCTTCTTCTACTTCTTCCACACCTTTAATAGCTGAAATGATTTTATGTTTTAAATCATTGTAAAAGATTTCGTCATTACGTACCATATCTTTAAACTCTTCAAGATCATGCTTAACACCATCTACCGTCATAGTCTTACCATACTTTCTACCTAACTCATAATCATTAAGTAATTGCATCATCTCTCCAACTTTATCAATACCTACACCATATAGAACTTCAAAGTCTGATAACACATAAGGAGGATTCATCTTATTCTTGATAGCTCTCACCTTAGTAATATTACCATACACTTCTCCAGCTTCTTTAGCTAATGACTTACTAACTTCTATTCTTACATCAGAATAAAACTTTAGTGCATGACCACCTTGTGTGGTTGTAGGGTTACCAAACATAACTCCTATCTTTTCTCTGTATTGAGAGACTATTATAACACATGTCTTAGTATTATGTGCCATAGATTTAATCTTAGGATATGCACTACTGTTAAGTCGTGCTTTCTTACCTATTGCATGTTCACCAACAGCACCATCTAGTACTGCTTTAGGTATAAGTGATGAATCAGAATCTATAATGATTAGATCTACATCACCTGTTTGCATTAACTCTACTGCAATGTTGAAACCTTCTTCACCACAGGACGGTTGTGCAATCATCATAGTGTCAGTATCTACACCTAAAGAATTAAAGTAATTTGTATCAACAGCATGTTCACCGTCAATATATACAACTTTACCTCCATTAGATTGACAACTAGCTACAGCATGTCCACATATAGTAGACTTACCTGTACCTTCCCAACCCATGAGTTCATACATTTTACCTTTCACAAATCCTCCTACGCCTAATGTTTTCCAGTCAAAACCTATTGATCCTGTACTGATTGCATCGTACGTCCCCTCAGACTTACTCCCTAATGATAATACAGTTCCCTTACCGTATTGTTTGTTTAATCTTTCTAGTGCATCTTCAAAAGTGTTTGCACCATCTGCCGTTTTTGTGACTTTTTTTGCCATATTTAATTGTTTTAAGTTATGTGTAAATATACGAATATTCTTGCTAATTATAAACAAAAAAAGCCCTGGATTTACACCCAAGGCTCTTCTTCTACAATTAAAAAACAGAACAGAAATACTTAATTCAAAAATCATCAGAAAACCACAAAGGGTCCTCTTTCTAGGGTTAGTTGTTTTTAAAGTGGACCCTTCCACCTCTTTCTGATTCAAATATACAACTAGTATATGAACCAACCAAAACAATTCTAACCTTCTCGATGAACTTTTTTAACTAAGTTGGTTAGCCTTCACAGCTTGCACACTCTAAAATATTACGTGCAAACGCTTGAGCTGAACTCTGACTGAACTGATAATATAATGTTTTAACCCCTTGTTCGTGAGCAAATAGATACAATTGATTTATATCTTTTGCTGGTACACTAGGGTCAATCATTAAGTTTAAACTCTGTGACTGATCAATGTACTTCTGACGACTAGCAGCTTGGATTATTATTTCCTTTGGACTAATTTCTATAAAGGACTTGAACACAGTTTTAGTAGGAAAGTTAAGATGTTGTACTGATCCGTCCTTCTTTAATATACTGTCCCAGGTTTCTTTATCATTAATTCCATACTTATCTAATTCCTTAATAAGGAATGGATTCTTGTACACAGTCTTAGACTTAGCAAGATCCTTTATAAAGTAGTTGGACTTAATTGGTTCAATACCCATAGATACTGCACCGTGTATAAATGAACTAGATTTGGTTGGTGCTATAGCCATTAATGTAGTGTTAGCATAACCCTCTCTAATTGATGTATATCCTTTTGCTTCATGTAACCATCTAGATGCTTCTTCTGTTCGCTCTTTAATAGTGCTGAAGATCTTAGTATTAAGCATCTTAGCTTCCATAGATTCAAACTCTATAAGCTTAGACTGTAAATAGGAATGGTATCCTAGAGCTCCTACACCAATTGCTCTGTGTTGTGAAGCAAATCTCCATGCTCTTTTCATACCTGGCATATACTCTGCTTTCTGTATGAACTCATTCATCACTGCATTAAGAAACTTAGTATAAATTTCTATTGCATCAGTCTGTACTAACTCATCCCAATGGAGAAGATTAATAGATCCTAAACAACAAACAAAGCTATTAAAGCTATCTGTTGGTAATTGAATCTCTGAGCATAAATTAGATGCTGTTATCTTATATCCATAGTCTTTATAGGGTGTGTTGTTGTTAGAGTTGTCATAGAACATAATATAAGGAAATCCAAACTCATTACGTTGTTGAATAATCTTAGCCCATATCTTACGCTTCTCTTGATGTCCACCTTTCATAGACTTTAACCAGGCATCAGTAACTGTAACACCATACTGTAAATTCTGTATAGGGTTACCTTCAGTACCTATGTCTAGAAACTCTTCTATATCTTTGTGCTCAACCGGTAGATAAACTGCACAGGCACCTCTTCTGGCTTCTGATTGTTTACATACGTCAACTACAGTATTGTAGATTCTTGCATAATGAACTGGTCCATCAGCCTTTCCTCCTGTACTAATAGCTCCTCCCCTTGGTCTTATGTTACCAAGAAAAGCACTTGTACCTCCTCCGTACTTAGACATCATACCTATCTCACGTCCTGCATTTAATATACTATCTAAGTTATCATCTACATTAGATCCATAACAGCTGATAGGTAGGCCCTTTCTTTTTCCAAAGTTTATCCAGACTGGAGTTGATAAACTGTAGAACCCTCTAGCCATGTAGTCTTCAAACTTAGCAGCAAATCCTGTCTCGTCTAAATACTTCTCAGCTATGTTAGCAATATCTCTTATACGTTGCTCTGGTGTTTCAGTTATATATCCTCTGGATAAAAACTTTCTACTGTCTTGGTTAAGCCAGTAGTATCTTGTGTATTCCATATTGGTTTATTTATATTGTTCTGTTTCTTCTTGAATTATCCCACATTACTTTTCTAGACTTACCTAAAATTCTATATTTAGAAACTCTGCTATTATAGTTGGCTCGTTCTGAATTCAATTGGGAATTTCCGTTGTTTGATTTTTCTGTACTCATTTTAAAATAGATCATCTGATGTTATACTCTTACTTTTCTTATTGTAGTCTACAGACTTTTTATAGAAGAAATCTCCTTCTTTTGTTGCAGTAATTTCTACATCAAACCATTGTGTTGATTCTAGTAATGATTGATCTACATCAAAGATTGAATCCATACCAATTTTATTCAAAGAGTTATTGAATCTGTTCATTACAAAATGTTGTATAGTTTCTTTAGGTAAGAAATCTAGCTCACCCTTCTCAAAAATCCAGTCTAATATACCACACTCAGCTACATAAGCTTTCTTACATGCTGAGTATATTAAGTCTTTGAATTCTTCATCAAACCATTCAGGATTTTCTTTTCTTATAATATTGATTAGCTCTGCTCCAAAGTTACCATGTATCTCTTCTTCTTTACTAGTAGCTTCTACAACGTTAGATATACCCTTGAATACATTTCTATCTTTGTTAAAGCTCATCATTATAAGGAACTGACTAAACAAACTTACATGCTCTATAAATAAAGAGAACAGTAATACAGACTTAGTATACATTTTATTGTCTTTGGACCTTGTTCCATCTAAATATTTCTTTAAGTACTTAATTCTACCTGCAATTGCTGGCACCTCTACTACATTTTGAAACTCTTTTTCTAAGCCAAGAATTCTCATTAGTCTAGCATATGCATCTTTATGTCTTACTTCTGACTCTGCAAATGTAAATCCTACATCACCTATCTCTGTAATAGGCATGCGTTTATATAAGTCACCCCAGAATGTCTTTACATTAACTTCTATTTGTGCAATAGCTAACATAGTTTTCTTTATAACATCACGTTCTTGATCTGTAATAGTTATTTTAAAGTCTTGTATGTCTTCAGTAAAGTTGAACTCTGTATCAATCCAATACGAGTGTCTGATTGCGTCTTTATAAGCTAATAGTTGGGGATATTCATAAGGTAAGATATTTGTTCTTGATTGAAATATGTTTTTATTCATCATTTGTTAAGGGTTTACCGTGTTTGTCTAAATTAAGTGTTTGTAATCTTTGCTCAACTTCAAACTCTACTTTCATAATCATACTAATCTTTTCTTCAATCTCTGCATGTATAGTGTGCCCTACCCATGGCATAAGGTCCACTAGGTTACTCTGCATTCTAGGTATTCCACGTACTGTAGAAATCTCTGTTAGTCTGAAACCTTCTATTTTGCAAAGGTCATCAAATACAACAGCTAAAAATCCTACAACTTGTGGGACCTCTATACCTAAACCTGCTCCATCAATGATGAGAGTGTATACTTCATTAAAATCTTTATTTGTTCTCATAGTGAATGTTTTTTAAATTATATGTACTAGTTGTGCACCATCCACTAAAAGGAACTCGATTACCTTGATCAAGAAGAATACCAGCTTCTTCCTTAGTTATCAATTTTGAGGATAGCAAATCTAATACAATTATTGATAGTGACCTAGTCTTTTTTTCCTTTTTCTTTTTTAATTTTATCATCTGTTTTAGGTTTTAGTTTGTCTTCTAATAATTCAAAAGCTTTAAATATAGCTTTAGTTTCAGCCTTCTTTCTACTAGTAAAAGGTACACTAGGATTTGCGTAAGGGTGAGCCATATCCCAAACAAAACCTCTCTCATCTTGATAAACTATATTTATGTATATTTTATGCTTGTCAAAGATATCAAATAACCCACGTGGTCCTTCTGATACCATAACTGCTAACTTAGCATCATCGATAGTTTGAGCTTTTACAAACTCTTTAAATTCTTTTGGCATACTTTCATCTACAGTTTTTAGTAGATTATTGAGAAACCAAGCTTGTACCTCTTTACTTGTTAAAGGGTGATCTTGTAATAATTTAATTACTGATTTCATATTTTTGTTTTTTAATTTCCATTATGTTTAATATCTCTTTTGATTCGTCCCATCCGTCCCACACTTCCATGTTGTCTGTCCAGGTTATTCCTAGTTTCTTCTCCCAAAACTCTATAAGATCTGGTGTTTTGTTAAACACTCTAAATTGAAGACTAACCTCATCTCTATGTAGGCCATTCTTTTTAATCTTAATTACTTTAGGAAACATCTTCTGAAATTCTTCAGATGTTTTAGAATACTTACCTTGTTTAACAATATTAAAATCTGTAATGAACTTTGGATTAAGTTTATATATTACTACAATATATCCACCTGAGTAATCATAGTCTTCTATAACATCATTTGTTCTTTCATACTCAGCATCTAAGAACTCTCTAAAGTAGTCTATGTCTTCAGGTTTAAATAAAAGATATACAACTTTACCCTCACCATAATCAGATTCTCTGTCCATATCTATTTGGAACGCATTAATAAACCCAAGAAGACGAAGTGCCCCCTTAGGTATATTTAATGTTGGAACCATAAAGATAGTACTTATAGTTTTTGTCATGTTATATTTATAATTCCATTAGCATTATAGTTTTGTTTTGTCATGTCCCATATATTATTCGTGTGTGCCCAAGATAATGAAGAGACTAAGTCTTTAACACCAGGGTAAGTTCTACCCTTATGATTAAAACCAAGGTAAGCTTCTTTTAGGTCTCTATTAGACAAAGTAAATATTAGAGGCTTATAGTAGTTAGCACTGTCACACACTAAGAATCTTGGATTCAATACTTCAAAGTCAAGATACTCTGCTGCAAAGTATTCTTTTGCAGCCTGTAAATATAAATAGGCTTGAATGTATGCTCTCCTGTAAAGATAGTATTCTTCATAAAAGTTCTCTACATTCCATGTGCACTTAAGATCATATACCTGGATTGTTTTATCAAAGTGATCTACAATCACACGGTCCATCATAGACTTAAACTGATGACCATCTAACTCATAGTCTTCTACCTGAAGTTGATCAAGTACTGTATATCTCTCACTAGTAACCATGTTAACTATGTCTTTAGTGTAAGAAGTTGTCTTCAGTTTGTCTATAATCTTCTCAGCTGTAGCTACTTGTTGTGTATCTACTACTGTTAGGTTTCTAGATCTCACTGTACGTATCTCATTGTAATATAGTTCTGCATTTGTACCTATAAACTTCTTAAGTACTGCTTCAAACTTAATCTTAAAAGATGATAATGTGTACGCCTCTTCTGCTAGCTCTTTAAAGCCTCTAGATATATTACCTGACTCATCTGTAGAGTCTAGTGTCACCTGATATAAACACTCTACGAACTCTAACATAAGTCCGGTTGGTATAGACTCACATGTAGACATAAAGAACTTTTCATCAAATAGCTCTGGCTCCCATAGCATAGTTTCTACTAGTCTACCTAAGTTTGCAGCTATAGAGTCTTTCTCTTTAACGTCTTCATTGAGTATGTGTTTTCTGTGATATTTCTTTCTGTCCATTGAAAAATCTTTCAACGAGCTAGAACTATCTAGCATCACAGCTCTATATAGTTCTTCTGTTTTTACTGTCCCTTGTATCATGTCTATTTCATTTTATATTTCTTTAATTCCTTTTCTAGATTGGTTTTCTGATCATGACATGTCTTACATAGTACTTGAAGATTCCCTTGTTCACAGAACAATGTTTCTACAAATCCTGGTAAGTCGTCATACTTACGTAAACTTCCTGCTTGCTCTATATGATCTACATTAACTTCGTCACTCTTATAATAATTACTACATTTATTACATTTGTACTCCCATTTCTGTCTTTTGTTTTTTCCTTTATGAGCTCTTCTTGCAAGTTTTTTACATTCAGCGATCGGTTTCCACCATCTACTTTTTTGCCTTAGGGCACTTCTGATCATAGACCAGAATGCGGATTCTGTCATCGTTCCAGCATTTCTTGTGCGAGCGACTCTTGGCTTTTGTACTGTTTTTGCCATTGTTTAGTTTTTTAATTAATGATGTCCCAAATATAATAAATAAATGAGACATCACATAAATTAAAACTACTCAATTCTACTAACTCTCTGATTTATAGCTGCTTTCATTTTACTAAGACTAGCAACAATATCTCCGATTTCTGTATAAGTCATATGAGGTATATTAAACTCATGCTTCTTAACCTCAGCAGTGAAGCCTTCTTTAGCCTTGTTTTCTAGTTCTTCAAGCTCTCTTATAGCATAATCCTCATCTAGTTCTAGAGTATTAAATCTCAAGTCATGCAAGATAGTTGTAGCCTCTTCTCTAGGAACAGTCATAATTGGAAGATATTCATAACATCTACCTTTATGTTGACCTATACCTACAACTTTCATAGGATTAATAAGTACTAGAACAGATTGATCACCACAACCTACATAATGTATTTGATCCGCAGTAAAGTGTAAACCTGCTGCCATACAATCTTGTGTAGACCAATTACACTTCTCTTTAGGCATACTAACTGGTTTACCAACACGTATATCAAATGTCTTAGTCCAGTCATCAGTAAATCTATTTTCACTTCTGTTTGGTAAGTCAAGATATATGTCTTTAAGATTACCTATACGCTCACCATATTCAATAGGAAGTTCAAAGCTGTTTTCATATGGTTCGCATTCTACGTAACACTCTTCATAATCATCCCACTCTTCTTCAATCAACTCTGTTCTAGTTTCGTACAGACCTTTCTCATGAACAATCTTGTACTCACCTTTGTCTAGAAATACAGTATACTTCTTAGGCTTCTTACCCCATACAGCTTTTACTTTGTTGTATGTGTTAGATATAAAGTGCACAAGCTCTGGGCTACCGTGTAGCGTTACTACATTACGTAGAGCTACGAAGAATCCTTGCTTAGTAATTCTAAAGCTGTTCTCCTGTAAGAACCTGTATAGCTCATCAGCTACCTCAGCTCTTGGGTTTAAACAACACCACATAAAGAAGTTCTTTAGAGATTGATACTCGTCATCTTTATCACAAAGCTCCTGTAGCGAATACTTAAATTGATCATACGGATTACTCATATTAAGCCTATAAACTACTTCAATGAACTTCTCTACTAGTAAACTAGGCATTGTTCTGTTTGTGCCTACTAGATAACAATTGTTCCCATCTGTTTTAAAGTCATCAAGCTCAACAAGTACATCAATACCTATTTGTAAAGCCTTGGCTTTCTCAATCTCTCTACGCTCCTGAAGTCGTTGATCTGCAACTTCTTGGTTCATCATAAGACTTTCTAGTTGTTGCTCAGTCTTAGCATTGTTTACTGCATGAAATGTATCTTCATCAGCATCTGTCTTGGTAAAAATTCTACCGGTGTCTGTCACTACAGTTAATTGATCATTAACCAATCTAATCTGCTTAATAATAACAGAAGAAGAATTATCTTCCTCTGTCATACTGTCTAGCTTGTTAGCTATAACTCTGTCGATAGAATTCTCTACCCTCCCCTTGAACCAGTCAAGAGATAAAAATTTACTCATAGTTTCTGTTTTTAATTATTAATTATTGATTTATTATTAAACCTTCTTTATTTTCTGTTATATACCACTTATTATTTACTTTACACTTGTAATACTTAAGCATGTCTACAACTATTCCCAATTGAATACCATCCTCTTTACTAGCAGTATACTGCTGTAGTCTTTGCATCAAGACCAACATCCATGGAACTTTTTCTGTTATAAACTTCTTTGTTTGTAGAAACTCTGGATATATCTTCATATCATAAAGATCATACTTATCAGCAACTTTAAACATAGCTTCATACATAGCTTCTTCACGACCATATCCATTATGGTTTCTATAGTATTTATCTCTATAGGCAACTAAATCATTCAATTGATTTGAGAAGTCAGTACACGATTTGTTAAGTATACCTTTTCGATGATTAAATATTGCTTCATGTTTCTTTATAAAAGTGTGAATCTTAGCTGATGTTACCATGCGTTTAAATGGTTTTGTCTTTCCTTTCATGAATTCTTCTCTTGATATTAAGTTATGTATCTGCAGCCCTTCAACTATCTTTAACTCTCTAGGAGATAATGATATTACTTTAATCACGGCATGATCTACGTGTCTATAAATAGGATCTAATAGTAGTTGATTCTCATGAGTATCATATATATAAAACAAACCACTCTTTACAAGTTTCTGTAGATCATATATCTTAGACTCAAACTTACAGTTTCTACCATCGTTATACCTAAGAAGATCAACAGCTTCTTTACCAACTATTTCACCTTTAACCTTTCTACGTCCTGGTAGTCCAATTTTACCAGCCTTGTTAACTTTCTTCTGAAGTTTCTTTTGATTTCTATCGTCTAGAAAAGACTGAGGCACTGTCATAGCATCTAAGTCTATAAAATTCTTCATTAGCAAATCTTCTACTGTTTCCAAATCATCTATTCTATCGAGATGTTCTGTAGTAGGATGTGCATTAAGATTAAGCAATGCTTTGTAAGATGTTATAGTTGAAAGTGCAACAGTTGGATCAAAACCATCAGGTCTCTCACTTATTTTTACTAGGAAACAATCATCATTATGAATTGATCTTAAGTATTCTTTCATTATACCACCCACTTGATTCTCATAGTAATAAACTGCAGGTATCTTACCACTATAGCTTGCACCTACTAAATCTGCTACTGACCAATGACTATTATAAGTATTACTAGCATTATACAACTTACCGTTCTTCATACTAAACTTACATGTTACTCTTTCTAACCATTGAGCTTTGATGTTCCATAGCTCAGAGAATCCTGTAACCTTAAGTTCAGATAATGTCGGCTCTTCTATTTTAAGTGTAGCATGTTTTATAAGCCTTCTAATATCTAAGTTTTTTCCTAAGTGTTTAACACTTCTCTCATTATTATTAAAGTACTTATAAAGAGCTAGCAAGTTATCTCCTGCTTCTATCTCGCCATTGTACTTTTCTACGAAATGATTTGCTACTTCAATTATTCTTTTCTTAATAATATCTTTAGCTTCAGTTGTGTATCTTAGAGCTTCTCTGTTCGGTGTTGGAAATAATCCATCTTGTAGACTAAACCTAAGACCTACAGGTATAGTAATTCTATCTATACCGATCTTAGCAAAGTCAAGAGGATAATAAACATCATCTAAACAAACATGCATCTCATCTTTGTCACACATCTCTGAGAATTGATAATGTTCTCCTCTATGTATAGTAAAATCATTACTAATTCCTTCTACATCAAAATACACATCTTGAAAATAACATAGCTGCTCTTTAATCTTACGACTAAAGTCATGCTGATCCCAAGACTTGATAGGGATAATGATTTTAACACCATCTCTTTCACTAGTGGGTTCACTATATATCAAATCAATAGTATTTACATCTTCTCCTTCGTACATCATGTACTTACGTTCCATTCCATACTTTCTGGCTATAAAGTAAAAGCTAGAACAGTAAGCTAATGGGGCCTTAAATCCTAACCCCATCATACCTAATTCATTCTTACTCTCACGTTTAGTAGACTTACCGTATTTACTGATGATGTTTTCTACATCTCTGTGATTAAGACCTACACCAAAGTCTTCAACGGTAAATTCCCAGGAACTACTATCACCTATACGTAAAGAAACTACTATAGGATCTGTAACACCTGCTCTTCTGTGGCTGTCTAGTGCATTACTTGCACACTCACGAATAGCAGAACCTATCTCATCAGAGTATAGGTTCTTACTCAACATCTGCATTAAGATTTGAGCTGAGTCCATGTCTAATGACATCTTAGTACTGCTTTGAGTTACTCCGGCCTGGAGAACTCTAGCTTCTGTTTGTTTTTGAACTATCATATTTATTTATTTATTAATTATTAATCGCAGTTGAACATATCAACTTCTTGTATTCTGTAAACTTTCTTGTAATTAAAATCCATTTTCTCTATTGGATCATCTTCTTTAGGCATTCTAAACGCATACTGTTTCCAAGTATAGCTACTGTTTGCTGAGCTTTTAGTGACTACTGGTACCTTACATTTTACTGAAATATACCTCTGTCTAAGTGTACCATCTTCATGTGTAGCATTCCAACCATTAGCTGTATACTGGTGTTTACTAACACTTAGTCTAGGCTTTTCCATAAGCTTAAACACTACTAAGTCTGATCCTTTGTTTGTTAGTACAACATCACCTTGGTTTAGTTTACTAAAGTCTGTAATTAAATTTTGTTCCATATTCATAATTGTAGTTTTAAAATGGTGGTTCAGTATCTTTAAGCCATTCGATACTAAATCCGTTGTTTTGCATTAATAATTGATCTATTTTACTAAAGACTCCTTCTGAGTCCCAATCTATTCCCTTGTACGAAGCACTGGCTGGGTGACTTACTACAAAAGAATGTGAAAATATACCCATATACCTCTCATACTTACCTGCATCTTTACCTAGAAAGACAACAGGGATACCAAGTGGTACTAGAACATTCTCAAACAAATATTTAATAAAGGGTTCCCATATCTCTAAGTGAGAACCAGCTTTATTCTTCTCTACAGTCAAAGAAGCATTTAATAAAAGCACACCTTGCTTAGCTAAATAGCTGAGGTCTGGTGTAGGGTCATAGCTCAAATTAAGTCCTTTATGAAATTCAGTTTCAAAGGCTTTATATAACTGCGTTAATGATGGCTGAAGAAAACTAGTAATTGAACAGCTCATCATGAGACCGTCAGCTACTGGTAATCCATACTTAAATGTATGATAAGGACACATGCCCATTAACACAAATTTAAGTTCATCCATAGGTGTAAGCATAAATGCTTTCCATACGTTACTAGAAAGAGGTGCTACTTGCTTTCCTCTCTTACTTTCTTTCTTCAGGTATGCATAGATGGCTTCACATTCATCACTCTCGACAAATGGTTTCATCTTTTCATGCCACGAAGGGTGAAAGTTTTGTTTAAATTTATCCCAATTCATATTAATATTCTTTATAAGATTTCTCTTCGGTTAAATTAGAATTAGTCAATTGATTAATTCTTTTCTTAATAAATGCTCGCTTATCGTTAGTGACATAAACTGATCTAGCTAAGTTTATAAACTTTTGACTGAAGTCTCTATCTCTTTCACAATCTCGAATATCATCTTCTATATTCCATAAATCTATGTTTACTTTAAGAAGTTCATCATATTCCTTTTTTAAAAGGTGACCGTGTAAATCTAACAACATTAAAAAATAAGGATACAGTGCTTCATGTTCCTTTTTAACATTAGCAAATTTATCCTCATCATCTATTTTTATAGTTTTGATTTCTAGAATTGATATCTTATCTAGTAGTTCACCATGTGATATTTCTATTTTCATAATTTTGATTTTATCCACTCTTTGAGTGAGGTTTTAGGTTTCCAGTTAATCCAGAAGTATGCATTATAAACATCTGCCAATGATCTTTTTATTTCCTTTCGTTCAGGAATAAACTTAATATCATCTTTAAACATCTTAGCTATATCTATTATACTTATCTCTTGACCTGATCCTATGTTAAGGACACCGTTAAAACTTATAGATTTCTCTATAGCTTCTACAAGATCTCCTACATAAACAAAGTCTCTAGTCTGTTTACCATCACCTGTTACAGTTAGTGGTTCGTTATTATTATATTGTTTTAGAAAGATAGGAATAGCTGATAGATATCCTCCTTCATCTCTTTGGCCTTCACCATATACATTAAAGAACCTAAGTATTGCTACACTTTGATCTTTAAACGACTCAGCCATATATTCCATCAATAACTTAGACGTAGCATAAGGTGATTCTGGATATGGTTTATCACCATCATCTAAAGGTAGATTAGAGTTTCTTCCATATACTGCAGCTGTAGATGCTAGAACAAAGTTCTTGCACCCACATTCTACAGCCCATTTCATTAACTCGTTAGTCCCATAAGCTATCTGATTGAAATACTTTTCAGGATTTATAAAGCTCTCACCTACTGATACCGGTGCACCTAAGTGTATCAAGGTATCAAACTTAAGACCTACTGGTAGCGGATCATCATTACCTATAGTATGTATTATGACTGGCTCTACCTTTTCAGGTAGATTATCTATTGAGCCAGTACTAAAGTTATCCATAACTATTACATCGTAGTGATGTTTGATAAAGTGATTTACTACGTGGGAGCCTATGAAGCCTGCCCCACCTGTAACTAACACTCTCATCAGTTTATACAGAGTACATCACCGTCTTCTGTAGCTTTAGATTCAATAACAATGTAGTTGTTATCAAGTCCTTGACTTAACATTATAGAGGGTGTAAAGTTTACTTTTTGAAAAGTATTACCTTCATCATCTACAGAGTAAACAACTTCCATATCTTCTATTTCCGGGTTCTTTTTTAACATCTCTATTAGAGTGTTAACATATTGCTTAACTTTCATAATTAAAACATTTCTAATTGGTTCATCATATCTTGTTGTACTTTAGCTACGTCTTTGTTGTGTTGCGAACTTGCTTCACTCATAAAGAACTCATGTAATGCTATGTGATCCTTCATCCATATTCTAGGATGTATTTCTTTCATAGCAAAAGTTGAATGATTGTAAAGCTCCCATAAAGAATCAGGACAACCATAATCATGTGTAGGATCTATAAGCTCTTTACGTATAACATTCATCTGACTAGACTGTATAAGATTGTCATTAAAGAACATTCGTCCTAAGATCTCTGCTCTTCTTTCTTTAGAAACCTCGTGAGCCTTAAGACCTTCACGGTCATTTTGCATAGTTTTAAATGAATCACCTGATTGTTTAATGTATTCAGTTATAGCTGCTGGTGCAAATGTTTGTACATCACCTACATGCTTAGTCTTAAAGTGACCATTGTCACCAGACACCATACCATTCTCACACACTATAACTTGAGCACCTATTGCAAACTTCAGAGTTGTAGTCTTATCATAACTGTTTTGCCACGCTATCTGCAGTCTCATCTCACTGTCTTGTACACTTGATATACCATACTTACCTGTAGCTACCTGGCCTTCTCTTCCTGATATATATGACTGGCTTGCTATTTCAAAACCTGATTGGTGTATGCTCTCAAGAGTTAGATCAATTAGCTCTTGATGGCTAACTGGTTTATACGTTCTTGTTTCTTGTGGTACTTCTGCTGTCAGTATTTGATCTTTAGCTGACTTCCATGTTCTTATTGTTTCTGTAATCATTTTATTATATTTTTATTTATTAATACATTTTCTACTGTTTGTAATCCATAATGTTTAGCAAGATCGGCCCAGTCGTTTATTCCTTCTTCTAGGTATTGTCTTGGTACATTACAGTAATCAAATCCATACTTCTTTGTAATTGCTTTTGAATTCTCTACACCTGTTTTATCAGAATCGAAAGACAGTATTTGTCTTTGTGAGTTAGCTTTGATATATTCTATATTATCATCATCAAAGCATCCTGTACCCTCATTCTGAACTGCACAACATGTAGGAAAAACTTTCTTCAATACCATATAATCTTTCTTACTTTTAGTTATGAAGGCTGTATGACAATCTTTAATGTCTTCCAGGCCATCCATAGCTGTAATAGGAACATTATTAGGTACCCACTTATACTTCTTATCTGCAAACGGTTTATAAATCTTCCAGTGGCCATTATATAAATAACCAAAGGTTAGTACTTTAGGATCTGTAACCCATCTTTTCTTGTTAAGAAACAATTCTTGAATTGAATAGATGTTGTTTGCTTTTAGATCTTCTTCATCTTGATAATACGTATTCCAATATGCTAGCTCTTCATGTGTAAAAGGTTTAGTTTTGACTTGTATAAAAGAGTAGGACTTAACAACCTTTTCAGGCTGCTTATATTTAGCCACTATCTTTTTATAGTCTTTTGTTGTTCTAGTTGATATACCTAGACCAAAGTCAGAATCTATCTTCTTTAAAACCTCATCATAATTACTACACATATATAGCATCTTAATGAACGCAAAACAGTCACCCTTCTTACTAGTGTCACCAAAGTCATAGAATGTTAATCCATGGTGACCTTGACTAATAATAAACGATGGTGTTTTCTCTTCTCTGAATGGTGAATAAGTTTTTATATTCATATTCCAATTACTGTCAGGCATGTAATACTTGAATATATCGTACTCTGATATTTTATCAAGTATAGAGTTCTTGTTTAATTTTGTCTTTTTTATTCCTCCTATTGCCATATTTATTGGTTAAAAAAAGCCCCACATTTCTGTAGAGCTTTCATTATTAATTTATATAATTACTAATAGTCAGCACCATCATCAGATATATAATCATCTGAAGCTACTAAGTTATCATCCGGATTGTAATCCTCTATTTCTTTGAGTTGGTAGTAGTCTTTACATCCATACTCGCCAGACACCTTAACAACAAATCTTTCATGTGGTCTTAGGTCTCTAGGTTTACGTTCCTTAAGAGAATTAACTATCTTGTTATCAGTATAATCTACTAATCTAAACTGACGCATAGTGTATCCAGAAAGAAATGCTTTATTATAGATTCCCTGGTACTCTTTTGTCTCACCGTCACGTTCTTTAGTAACTACTGTAGCTAGTGCTACAATGCTATTACACCATTCACCATCTACCTGGTCCTTAAGGTCTTTTACATTACCACGCATAAGCTTTGTCCAGTCTAGTGTTAGTGTAGTCTCTGCACTTCTATAATCTAATTGGCCTAACCATGTACGCATAAAATCATACAAATCTTCTTCACCAATAAATGCTACTCTAACCTCACGATTATCCTTGAACCAGTCAAACAAATTGTTTTCATCATCAGCCCAAGAAGTCATACCTACACTATTTAAGTATTGTTTTTTAGTTTGATCTCTATTCTCACGCTCTCTATCTTCTAGAAAGAATGATACTTTAAAGTTCTCTTTCTTTTTAACTTCTTGTAACCACACATCAACACGTAGATAAGTGTTACCATCTCTAGTTTCACCTAAATAGTTAGTTGCCTTGCTCTCCTCACTAAGCTCTATACCAAGTACATCTTTGTACTCTTCATTAGTAGGATTGATAGCTATAACATTAGCTTCAAACAATCCAACTTTCTTACTGAATTTAGTTTCTTGTCCACCTAAGGACTCTCTTTTTACTCCACCAATTGTACTCATATTTATTTATTTAATTTAGTTATAATATTCAATTACTTTTTCTTTTACTAGCTTTAAGTCATTAGGTATTTTTGTTGTTTCAAACATTCCATCAGGACTTTTAGCTGGTCTCTTTCTGTATCGATTAGTTAAGAAGCTATACTCTACACCATCTTTTGTTTCTTCTACATTAGTATACAAACACACAGTTAATAATCCTTCTAACAATACTTGATTGTCAATAAGTTTACCAGCTGTTTTAATTTTGTATCCTATTATTTCACCTGCGTCTTCAATAGTCTCAGGGTGAGAGAAGTAAAAGATAACTAAGTCATCACGTAGTGTTCTAGCTTTTCTAAACATGTCAACCATGTCTTTAGCCATTACACTAAACTTTGTGAATCCTGTTTCGGTAGCTTTCTCTACCATTCTAAATCCCATTAGATAATTACTATCTTCAATAACAATAGTTTTTATGTGTGGGGCCTTTTCAGAAATAACCTTTAAGAGTCTAGTGACCTCAACCGGATCATCTATCTCTTTGTAGTTTTTTTTCTCTGCATTGTAAAGTTTCTGAGAACCTTTGAAGGGTAACTCTTTCTTTGCAACGTTAATAATGTAAGTCTCTTCAGGGTCAAGGTGCTTCACTGCTGTTGACTTACCTGTCCCTGTTTCGCCAACAATTCCAATTAATTTTGAACTCATTTTTTATTTATTTATTTATTAATATTAGGTCTACAAATATACAAAATTTATACGTATTTGACCTTACTTTTGTCAAAGAACTCTAGTGCTTTTTCTAGCCATTTTAACTCTACGGATTCATTAGATGATATGATATATATTTCGGATTTCTTATCCGGAGTATCATACTCCATGGCCATACATCTGTTAATCTTTTGAGCTAAGTTCTCTGCGTTACTATCAAAGTAATTTATGATTACCTTGTTTAATGGCTTATAGGTCACACCGGTGTTACCGATCTTAACTACAGCCATGTGATTACCTTCCCCTTCAGCAAACTTTACGAATGCTTCTTTATCTTTAGACTTACTGTGATGGGAAGGTATACCCAGTGCGTCTGCTATTTTAGTTATACCACAAAATACTAGGATGCGTTCATCTTTGTACTTGTTTAGTATAGACTTTGTCATTTTTTGTTTTGATAAACTATTCTGTATAATCCTCATACGTGCAAGTCTTGCAAACATACTATTACCTCCTGAATACATCATCTTTCTAATAGTTCCAGAGATATACTTATACTGCTGAAGTTCTGTCTTCTTGATGTTTTTCTTAGTGTATTCCTGTATAACAGTATTGTCTAGTGGTACCTGCACAACAGTTATCTGGTAGTCTGCTATAACTCCTTCTTCAATAGCTTTATGAATAGGATACTCTGCTATTACAGAAAGATCTAATGCATAGAGTAATTCTTTTTTACTCCATTTAGATAATGTTCCTGTAAGACCTAGTACATAATCATTTTGTTCGATCAACTCTTTACAAGTGTTAGTTTGTGCTTCTGATAGTAAATGTATCTCATCAATTATAATTATATCATACTCACCTAAGTTCTTCTCTATAGATCTATGAGTTGTATATGTTATGTTCTCATTTATATAACCCATTAATTCAAACTCATCTATCCAGGACTGCTTAATCTTGTTATCAGGATATGCAATCAACATAGTACAATTGTCGTTCATCTGGTCAAGGATGTTGATGGTCGTTCTAATCTTACCAAACCTAGGACACAAGTTTAGGATCCCAAACTTACCATGGCTTAGCCATATATCAGCAAACTCTTTCTGTCTTTTATCTCTTATTGTCATTTTGTTTATTGGTTTGTGCTGTTATTAAATCTTTTATCTTAGTAGTGGACCAGTCATGAGATCTGGTTGTATATATTACTTTGATATCTAAGTCATCACCAGTAAACTCTTTAGGCTTACCGTCTTTTCCCTCCCACACATAATCTTCTCCTAGTATTCTTACATCAGGGTTGATCCATTGTATAAGATGATAGAGCTCGTCTTCTGTCTGGTATGTATACACTTCATCAATGTAACGTATGGCCTTCAAGGCTTTGTAACGTTCATGTAATGACAGCACAGGTTTATACTTTGACTTCCTGTGCAACGATGGATCACGCTGTAATAACACTACAAATCTACTGCAGTGTTTCTTAGCTTCCTCAAATGTGTATATGTATCCTGGGTGTAGCAAGTCAAAGTTACCTGCTGTAAATCCTGTTCCTGTTATCATTGTAAAAAGTATGATTTGTTAGTAATAGCTGCATAGTCTGCATCAGTAATAGAAATACGTTTAGGTAATTCTTTGAACATACCAATCTGACCTAGGAAACCTAGACCAATTCTGATATCATCCTCACCATAACTGTTTTTGATAACACGAAGACTTCTAAAGTATTTACCTCCATGGTCATCTTTTAACTTGTTAAGGTCATAACCTGATGGGTCTGCAACCTTGTATCTCATAGGGTCAAACAATGCCATACATACATCAGAGTCATTCTGAGTAGTAGAACTGTCTGCAAAATCTTCTAGTTGTGGTTCAACATCACCATTCTTTATCCTAGTAGGATTAGATATAGATCGATTGAACTGACTAACAACTACTGGTGAGTAACCATAGAAATCACGTGCATAACGTAACTCATCAGACATCTTATCAATTGCTTGCTTCTTAGTAGGCTGTGCACTTGTTGTCTTTAGCAAACCTATATGATCTAACACAACTAGTGTTATCTCTGTAGGATCATTAGGTATGTATCTCTTGTTATACTTATCTATCTGCTCTATCTTTCCACGTTCTAATGCATAAGCCTTTAGTTCTTTAGCTATACCTACAGGATTCTCTGGCCCATCGATAATAGTTACTATCTCAGTTAGCTCATTCATATAATCCTCATACTTAAGAAACAGGTCATGCTCCTCCTTAGTCATCTTGCTTGTCCAGCCTAATAACTTGTTAACAGGAATGATAACACCTTCTTCTTGAAAGATCTTCCTGCAGGTCCACTTAGCTAGCTTATAAGTCTGACTACGCTCCATAGATCTGTACCACACCTTCACCTTTATACCAGACTTCTGTCCTTCTTTAGATAAGGCCCAGTCTACTGGATTAAGAACAAACGCATCATCAATGAAGCTAGTCTTACCTGAACCGGTTAGTCCACCTACTAAATAATACATAGACCGTCTAATACCTACATACCTATTTAGTCTGTCAAAACCCATTGGTATACCACCATTATTGCCAGCTAGACCCTTGTCTACCTCCTCTTTTAATAGTTTAAAGCTCATTCTCTTTGGTGTTAAAGGTTTTATCATAAAGACCTAACTCTTGGTCTCGTTTCATTATTTCATCAAGTAACCTTCCTCTTCTGCTTGGTATTAGCCAATTAAGAAATTTATTCCAATATTTTTTCATCTCTCTTTGTTTTTTTTATCTTCTGTTAACTCTTTTATTTTCTGATCTCTTGCTCTCTTAAATGCACCTTTATCCCATATGTGATCTGGTATATATTGACCTTCTTTATTTGTCCTCTGCCAGTGATATGTAGCTTGGAATTCAGTTGCAGGTATAAATTTAACCTTTTCTCCGTTTACTAGTATTGTCTTGTTTTTCTTTTTCATATTAAATATCTGTTGAGCCAGTTGGTTCTGCAGGTTGCTCTCCTTCTTGTTCTATCAGTTCTACATATGCTTCATATGTTCTTTGATTGAGATAAGTGAGACTGTTCTGCTGATATGTTATCCTGTTGCTTCCAGTAGTATAAGACATAGTTACTTTTTGCATTATCTCAAAGTCCAATGCTTTTATCAATTGATCAGATGTGTAATCACCTTCCATTAATATTGTATTGAATTTAATTTTACATGCTTGCTTATCTTTACGAAGAGCTCTAGTACCTTTAAAGGACTTACCTTTATAAGTGAAAGTATCAGTACCAGGATACAGCTTCCACCATTCTTCGAACGCTGTGGCTTTTGGTTTTCTCTTTACAAATTTATTATTAGTTTTATCTTCTCCTACAAACTCTAGGAGGTCCTTACCTACTGTTGTAAGTTGGTGTTCATCTTTTGCTACTAGACCTTTTCTTATTAATGACTGATAGATAGCAGAGAGACGCATACTATTCTCATAGAGAGGTGTAACGTCATACTCTGAGTCTATCAATTTTAGTAAATATATTATATCTAAGCTATAGCTTTTTTTGATGAGCTCTTCGAATTGTTGAGGAGTTATGTGTAGCTTCATCTCTTTTTGGTTTTATAACTTTAATAATTATAGGCTTCTTTTTCTTAGCCTGTTCTTCTTCCCACTGCTGGTACTCTAGTTCTGCTATGTACTGGCGTTCTGCAGCATACATGTTATCGTTGCATGCTGCATGTTCCCAGTCTTCGTTAATTAACTTAGACACCTGTTTTAAGCTTTGGCTTATTCTTAGATCCTTTTGGTCTACCTCTACCTCTTTTCTTCTTCTTTACTGGTACTACTACATCATTCTCATCCGGTGGATAAGTTGCATCTGGTCCAAAGAAAGCATATACTATACCTCCTGCTAATGCTAAAATCATTACTACGCTGATTACTGTTTTAATTTCCATTTTTATTTAATTTAATTGTTAATATTAATTTTTGATTCTTACTCCAAACTGTTCATGAAACCATGATAAACAATCTTTTGCTTTATTACTGTTAAACTTAAACACCTTTTTCAAGGTTTTAATTGCATATTTATTAAACTCTATACGCTGATCACTGGTCATGGTCCAGTTAAAATACCACTTGTCATCATCTAATGTATCTACTAATCGTTTACCGATCATGTCTAACTGTTTTTCCATTAAATGTCTCATGATATTACCTCTGTTAATCTCTGCCTTCTTTTTCATACAAATAAATTTAATTGATTAGGTGATACAACTGTCTTAACTCTTTTACCACCTGCCATTATTTTCTTTATTAACTTCTCTGCCTTAAATATGTAATACTCATAATTTACATTGTCCAGTACCTCTGGTTTATTAAGATAGTTACATACTGTGCAAATCCACTCACCTGCTTCAGCTTGTGAACGTTTAGCAGCTCTACTAGTTGATGCATCATTCCTCACCTTAAATATCTTCTCACCTGACTTAGATACATAGTATCGTATCAGTTTATTATATTTAGTAGTTTTGTTTGTTGTTCTATGGACTCCTTCAAAGTGAAAGTCTTTAGAAGACTTCTTTCTTATACAGAAATCAAATAGATTAGTATGCTGCTTTATAGTATCCCTAACTGGAATATTATTTACATAGTATTGCTCAAGAGCAATGGGTACAATCCTAGCAGACTTGTTCTTATGTAGTTCAAAGTCTGTAAGAAAATCTCCTTTCTTCTTGACATAACCATCAGGCATGATAGCTAAATAATCATTAACTGTTGAAAAGATTATCTTTGTGTAGTCTGTTCTTTCCAAAATATACTGTGTTAGCTCAGACCACTCTGCATTTAATTCATGCATCTTAGGTATTAGTTCTTTCTTAATTCTTATAGTAACACCGTCTGTGTTAGCAGAGATCACGTGAATGCCATTCATCTCATATAGTTCAATAAGCATCATTAAGCTAAGCTCACCAGTTATAGTAGTGAACATAGTTAACTGCCTATCATAGATCCATGAAAGCATGTCTGATGATTTACCATAGACAGAGTTTACTGCAAGTTTAAGAGCCCCAACAATACCTTTGGTTTTTCCATCCTTCTTTCCACTAGCTTTCAGTTCAAGTCTTTTCTCAAACATCTGCTTGTAACCAAATAGAAACTCTTTTCCTAAATGTGCAGGATACTTTGCATTGTTAATTATAATTGCAGGATAGTAACTAGCCACATCCCAGTCAATGATCTCATAGTCATCATCAGCTTCAAACACACTTGGTTTATTTTCGGTATGTAGTCCACCTCTCATAAAGGAATATACATTACCGTGATAATTAATGTGCTCTTTGAAGTCATCTTGAAGACCTAAGTTCATCTTTCTTATATTAATAAGGAACTTTTGCAGCTGTTCAGTTTTAAACTTAACATATGGTGCAATACAGTTCTTCATAGCAATAGTCTTTCTGAAGTAACCTTTTCTTGGAAGCTCTTTAATGTCCATATTCTTCTCATGACAGTAGTACTTCTTGATTATCTCATCACCTATCTTACTATCAGAGTAGTTAAGACATTGGATACCAAACTCTTCTTGTATATCTAGTCTCAATTGTATCTGATCGTTACCCTTATACAGTGGGTGATCTGTTTCCCCTATAGTTACTTTATAAAACTCATAGGTTGCATCAACATCATTAAAACAATACTGTAATGACATGTATACCTCTTCATTAGTCATGTTTGTCTTAGTGTGATGTATAGGCATCTCTTCAATGTTCTCAAGATCCATCTCAAACTCTAACCTCTTCAGACTTACACGCCTGTTCTTGTTATCATAGTGATGTATCTTAAATAAATCAAGCTGCTTTAACGATAGCTCCCACTCTCTATACTCTGGAAACACATCATAGTTAGCATCATGTATAACATCTTGAGCCTTTTGTGCTATCATTGCACATATCTCTAGACCGGTACCTTCATGCCACTGCTCATAGTTTCTTAGTACCCATTCTACTACTTGTGCATCAAATCGTAGGTTGTTATAACCTACCCAGTGTGCATCTTTGTGTATGTCTGTGTACTTTACAAACGCATCTAGTTGATTCTGCCACTTACTAACTGTAAAGCTCTTAGGTGTCTTCCCTGGTTCCATACATACAACTATGAAGCACTCCTGCATAGTTTCTATGTCATATATAATTATGTTCTCAATCATTTTATTAGTATTTGTATTAAATCGATTGTTGTGTATATGATAGAAAATAGTATATAGATTAGAAATATTCCCACTTTGTATCTAAATTTAATTTTCATTTGTTGTTCTTTTTATATACTCATCTTTATCTTCTGATGCATACCACTCATCCATATGTTCTTCAAAATGCATTCTGTAGTCAAATCCTCCACTGAATGTTTTATCACATCTACTACACTTAATGCTTGGTCTACTCATTTGGTTGGTTTTTATAGTCTTTATAGTCTAAATAGAATCCAATGCCTACAATTATATGCAAACCTATACTACTTGCTATTTCGTATAGGTCATGAAAGTTATGGATAGATAAATGGATGTGTCCAACTATCCAGAATGGTATAGCCAGCTGTTGACTTATCCATCTAATTAGAAAGGTTATAAACTTCATAAAGTTTGTGTGATTATATTACAAAAATAACAAATTTAATTAGATTACCAAACAGAAAAGCCACCACAATGCCTCAAGAAGACAATAAATTGATCTATCAACCACTTAGGTGAGCTATGTGATGGATAATATACACCATCATCACGTACTATACCTGTCATGGTTACTTTTCCATAAGGTAATACTTCATTAAGTTCCTCTATTATATCTTCTGATACTATTCCACCATTCATAGTGCTCCATGAACCCATGTTACAATAGATTACATCTTCTTCCTCTTCAAAAGATCCATCTTTATCAATAAGATCTTGTAAAGCATCAGCTAGAGCAGTGCATTCTTCCCATGTGTCTGGGCCCATTCCATCATTACCCATCCATGACTCTGTCTTTATATCTAATTTATGGTTATGTGCTGCTACATCACATAGCATTACAATTGGTCTCCATCCCCACCAGTTACTTCTAAAGTAATAGCCAGGGTTTTTATCTTCCCAGTCTTCTAACACTTCCCAGTAAGCTTTCTTATCTGCTTCCGTGAGTGCATCATTGTCCCAATCCATTTCAGGTTTCTTACTTGTTAGCTTAGGCTCTTTACCGTATATATCTACTCCCATAATTATTTGATTTTTTTATATGCTGCTAGCATTTGTTTATCGTCTTTAACGTATTTATTATTTATCTTAAGCATCCATCTTTGAAAGCCTTGTCTTCTTAGTATTTTATTTTTGCCTTTTATTATCATATCAAATAGTATTTTCCCAATAAGGGTCTGGTTCTTCTTGTTCTTCGTTAAACTCTGCATGTTCTTTACAATCAGAGCATATATCTGTTTCACACCATCTTGATGCTCCACAACAGTTGCTTAGTTCTTCTTCCATAAGTGATTTCATATAACTTCTACCTCAGTCCATGCTGCTAAATGTACTACCTCACCATTATCTCTGGTGCAGTAACTATACATTCCATCTACAGACCTGAAGTTAAGTTCTTCTCCTTCTGTAATTTTAGGAGCACCTGGTGGTACTTTATCTTCAACTGTTACTTTAATTCTACTATTTCTAGGTACATCGTATAGTTTCATATGTTTTTTTTGATAACACTTAGTGTTAATTAAAATTTATTTATTTATTGCTCTTTCCCAATCATAGTTAGGATCTTTCATTGCATCAAGTGCTTCGTTTAGCTCTTGTTCTGCCGTTTTTTTCTTAATCCTAACTATATCTGGTCTCTTCACCTCTATTTCTAATGCATTTGCATTACAATAAAAGCATTTCTGTTCCATATCATTACTTATGTAACTTGCGTCACAACTTCTGCAATGATAATCATAAAATGTTTCTTCACTCATTGTTTAAGTTTTATGGAACTTCATCATCTTCTTCCTCTTCAGGGCTGAGCCCACGTAAGATAACTAGTTCCTGTTCATATATTGGTTCGATGTTACCTTTCTCGTACTCATCTTCATCAACAAATATTTCTAGTAACCCATCAAAATCTCTCATAACAATATTCATCTCTTTAGTAGTAAATTCTTGTAGTTGAGGTTCATTTGGGTGATCAAACCAGCCTATTTCATCTGGTGGTATTATCACTACACCTTCTTCATTTAATAAGAAAGGTCTAACAGGATAACCATATTCGTCTATGTTGACTAATCTTTTATTTGCTAAATCAGCTGTGTTTTTGTCTAGTGCAAACACTTCAACTAATTCTTTGTCTGTACCAACGTACAGCAGGTTCATATACAATGTTCCTGGTTCTATTTCATCCGGTCCGTACGAATGAAACACTAATTCTAAAGCTATCCACATATTATTTGTATCTTAATGTTACACCATTTAAGGTAAAGTTAGTATTACATACATTACACTGACCTTCATGTCGTGCATACATCATCACAACTGATCCTTTAAAACACTCAGGACACATAATGTGTGGTTGCTTGTTGCTTGCCATTTCTAAATCATTCATCTTTATTACTTTATTATGTAACCTTTAGGGTCACTAGTTATATTTATTTCTACCCATCCTTTCTCAGAATAATCTGCTTCTGCACGATGGCCTTCGTTCTCTAATATCTTCTCTAGCTTTAAAGCTGCTTCCCATAATCCTGGTTCAGGTGTTTCATCATGCTCATCGTCATAACAAACATCTCCTCTACACTCATAAAAGTGTCCAGCAGTATCGTATCTAAAGTAATATCCGTCTATTCTTTGTGTTTTTTCCATTTTACTTGATTTAATTTGTTATTATCTACCTTCGATAGAATCTATCGCTAAATGTTCCATTTCTTCTATAAGATCATAATCTAGTAGTTCCATGATATCTACACGGTCTACATTTATCTTCCATATATCAAACTCTGCTGGTGATCCAGGATAATCATGTGTCATGTCTTCACCTGGTTCATAACGTCCTTCTAATTCTAGATAAAGGTTTCTAAACTTTATAGTTATTGCTGTTCCTTTTATTTTTGCATTCATAATGTTATAGGTTCTATACTTATTGTTATGTTATTCCACTTTCCTCCCTTTAGTTCTTTGTTAACAAGAAAGTCTATTCTTTTGGTCCATCTCTTATTCATTCTATCTTGAACTGTCCAAAGGCCATCCATATCTCCTGCACCCTCAATACAAACTAATGTACCAAATGTATAACCTAAAGGTTCAAGATCTCTCGACACTGCTATCCATCTATGTCCTGCAGGATTGAGACTATCAATAACCTTGTTGGATGCTGTAATGAATGGTGTGCTGTCTGTCTGTCCTGGAACAGCATGATAAATCGTAGCTGTAACTGACACTTTCAATGTAAATAGTATTAGTATAAATGTTTTCATTTTTTTAGATTTATATAGATAGACTGGTCTGCTCTCCTGCAGCGTTGAGGTTTACTAGTATACCATGATTGTTTCGCCAGCCTTCTATGTTTTAATATCCTATGTCTTCTAGTTTATCATCATCTGCTTCCACAGTGTATTCAGAGTTCTGTATTGAGCATAAGAACATAAGTCCTGCTGCTAGTGCAACCTTTCTGAATCTATAGAATGCAGTAGGTAATAGTTTAATTTTACGTCTCATAATGTGGTAGTACTATGCTCTTCAGCTTGTAATTCATAACTCATTGTTGGATAGCAGTGTTGTTCCCACCATTCTGATCCATCATATTCTCCTCTAGTAAACCAAACTCCATCAGTGCAGTATACAGTACCAAAGAGTTCTTGTCCACCAAAACCACTATCATACTCAAAGTGTATGTCATTAAGGAATGTATTCCACTCTGATGCAGTGTGTCCTTCTTTTAGAAGAAACTTGTTAGTGATATAACCATCAGATTCCCAAAGATCACTATTATTCCATTGTTGGAAAGATAGTTTTGCCGCTACTATAGTAAAGTGTTCATTACCTTTATCTAAAGTTCTTTTATATATGTTACTACTTGTCAAGCCTAGTATGCCTAGTAGTTCTTCTTTTGCGTTGGTCATAATGTATGTATCTTTTCTATAATGTTATTAATATCTTCTCTACTTTGCCATCCAACAACATCGTCATCTATTTGCAAAACCTCATTAGTTCCAAAGTCTCCCTCTGGGTTAAAGATTGCAACCTCAAAAGATGTGAAAGCTTCTGGATCTGTAAACTGTTCTCTTGGCTCACAGTAAGGTCCAATTCCTGCTGAAACTGAGATTTCCCATTCGTTATCGAATACATGATGTGAGTTAATCATGTGAATGTGGTTTTTGAAAATAAGGTCTTTAAATTGTATCATGACGTATTTATTATTCTATTAATGTTTGCTTTGTAACTTCGTTACATATTCTTTCTCCAAGTCTACCAACATAGGTATTGTCATAAGACTCGTAAACAGGTAAGTTCAAAAGATCTTTATGAACAACATAAAGGTTTAAGTACTCCATGTTGATAGTATCAATTAACTCTGTTCCTACATAGAAACTAATAGTCCATGTATTACCATTGTCTTGCTCTAGTACTTTCAAGCTAGGATCTTCAAAAGTTGTTAGCGTAGGTTTATGAAAACCTGTAGTTGTAAAAGTATGTGGTATTGAAGCTCTATACTGAGCGTATGCTATATCATTGATGCCTTTTAGATGCACCATTCCTACTTGCTTAGTCTTGTGGTTCATAATCTTATCGTATTTATTATTATTAGTATAAAGGAAACTATCAAACCTATATAGGAGATAGTTGTAATAATCATAGTAGATTCATACTGTGCTTCTGATCTACCTTGTCGGTATTTATAATCTTCTTTTGTCATGTTAATGCTATATATTTATTATAGGTGTGTTATATATTAGAGTGGGAAATAGTGGTGAAAAGTGGGTACTGTGTACACTACTTCTTTCGTATTCACATAAAATACATCAGAAGTACACAAATAGTAGTAGTATCCGTACTATATAGGTGTTATGTCTTATAATAAAGCCCAACCCTGATACTTTCCCACCCTATATATAAAGAAACTAAGAGTGCAATTGCTCGCACTCCCAGTACTTTCTAGTTGCTATTAGAATGCAACCAGTTCACTTGCGTCAAACACAGGTGCAACGTAAGCTTCCACTTTGCCAGCATCAAACTCAATCACTGCACTATCATCAGCAGGCATTTCGATTGCAGGGTAAGCCTCAAACAATTCAGCACCTGTTTCAGGGTCATGCATTTGGTCGCCATTACTATCACGCTTAAATGCTTTACCTTCGTAAACGCTAAAGCCTAGTAGGTTAGGAATGCTGATGCTCTTATCACGAATGCCTGAACTTACTTTCTTGGAGCAAGTGATAGCAAGCTCTGTTCCGTCAGCCTTGACAAGGATGCACATTACTCTTCGTGTTCCACTAAGGTTGGACTTAATCAACTTAAGTTTTCCATCTGTTCCAATTAATTCTGCAACTACTGCAAGTTCTG
>TARA_B110001450_G_scaffold54655_1_pt1 | contig 41975 bp, 36 predicted proteins | sample TARA_B110001450 | Tara Oceans TARA_B110001450 (sample SAMEA4396538) | marine metagenome | biome: Polar Biome; feature: [SRF] surface water layer (ENVO:00010504); material: water (ENVO:00002006), including particulate matter (ENVO:01000060) such as... | depth 5 m | reverse complement strand
CTGATAAATACGATCATGCAATGAAAAATCTTTCTCATTATCTTGGGTTGCATAAGAACAATCTAGTTATTGAAGGTTATGACGTTAGTCACCACGCTGGTAAATACGCCGTAGCCTCCTTAGTAAAATTTTCTAATCAAGGCCCTGAGAAAAAATTATATAAACTTTATAACATTCCCGCACGTTATTCAGGCAATGATGTCGGATCCCTTGAGAATGTTTTAGAAAGAAGGGTCAATAGGGCGGCAGAAAATTCTTTGCCAGACATCATCTTGATAGATGGTGGAAAAGCTCAATTGAATGCAGCATTGAGGATTGTAAAACATAAGCAGCAACCTATTATTTTAAGTATTGTTAAAGGCGCTAACAGAGTTAGGGCAACAGAAACTATATTATCCGAGCAAGGTATGTTAGAAATTCCTATTAACAGCCCAGGATTTAATCTGTTACAACAAATTAGAGATGAGTCTCATAGATTTGCAATAACCAGTAATAGAAGGAAAAAAAATAAAGCGATTACATATTCAGTCTTGGATGATGTTTTTGGACTGGGAATAATCAAAAAGCAGAGCCTTTTGAATTATTTTAAATCCTTAAAGCGTATTAAGAATGCATCCATTCAAGAGATGTGTATGGTCGAAGGAATTAGTATTAAACTAGCAGAAGAGATCAAGAAAACATTAATATAATAATGAACAATTTTATTCAATTTTTAACATACTTTAGAATCATTGCTGGGCCTATAATTTTTATATTGATAGTAATCTCAAAATTTTATGGAGTAGCGTTCATCTTATTTATGCTTGCAAGCATTTCTGATTATTGGGATGGATATTTAGCACGAAAATATCAATTAGTCTCCATGATGGGCGAGATATTGGATCCAATAGCAGATAAAATTTTGATAACCTTTGTTATGATTGCATTAGCTATATTATTTGAAAGCGCTTTTATAGCATTTATCGGCAGCATAATTCTTGCAAGAGAGTTTTGGGTAGCAGCCCTAAGAGATTTCAATGCTAGAACTGGGAACATAAGTGCAACGAAAGTTAGTTTTATGGCAAAGCTCAAAACAGCTTCTCAATTAGGCACGCTGGGTCTTTATTTATTTGGGCTATACCTTAATAGTGCTTTGATAATTGTTATAGCTGACTTTAGTCTTTTAGCAGCAATGCTCATTACAATTCAAACTGGTCTAAGCTACTCTATTGCATCTTTTCAAAGATAAAAATAGGATAAATATACTAAAAACTTTTATTGGGACTGCTAATATAGTCATACTTTAACTAAGATCATTTAAAATAATAGAAATTATAAATATTCCTAATTCATGATATTTCTTGCCATTTCTTCAATGTTCTTTTTAATATGCAATTACTAGTTTTAGCTGGAGGTTTTGGCTCCCGACTTAGGTCTGTTGTTTCTGACGTGCCTAAACCCTTAGCTCCAATTAACGGCATACCGTTTTTAAGTTTCCAGCTTGATAATTGGGCCTCCCAAGGCATCAAAGAATTTATTTTTTTGTTGCATTTTGAAGCAAATGTAATAATAGAGTTTTTAAAGAAATGGAATAATCTTGAGGCAAACCAAGACATAGAGATGAGATTTGTAATTGAACATATCCCATTGGGCACAGGAGGATCTGTTGCAAATGCAGTGCAAAAACTAAATCTTACATCCAATTTTCTAGTTACAAACGCAGATACATGGCTTGGCTCGGGTATTCAAGAGCTTTCTCATGCTTCAGCCCCTGTTATTTCAGTTGTTGAGGTTGCTAATGCCAAAAGGTATGGAACTATTGTCTTTGATAAAAACTTATGTGTGACAAGGTTTACAGAAAAAATTGAAAGTGGAAATTCTGGTTGGATAAACGCTGGACTGAGCCTCTTGCATCCTGAAACTTTTACGTCTTGGGATGGCAAGGAGAATTCCTTAGAGGCAGATTATTTTCCAAGTCTTGTGAAGAAAAATTGCTTAATTGCCTTGCCTCTAAAAGATAATTTTATTGATATTGGCATCCCTGAAGACTATCATCGTTTTTGTAAGTGGATAGAACAATCTCAAGAAGGCCAATTATGAAAATAGATGATTTCTTAATAGACGGAGAATTTTCAATCAGAGATGCATTATCTAAGATTGATAAAAACTCTTACGGCATTATTTTTGCTCAAAAACCATCTGGTGAAGTTTACGGCCTTGCAACAGATGGAGACATTAGAAGAAGTTTACTCTCAGGCTTAGAGTTAGATAGTCAATTAAGTGAGTGCCTAAACAAAGATTTTCATTGGGAGCATGCAGGCGCATCAAGAGAAACGTTAATTAAAAAATTAGATCATCAAATTCGCGTGATCCCACTTTTAGACATCGATATGAAGTTGGTTGGCGTTATTACAAAAGAAAACCTTCCAGAAATAGAAGAAAGGCCAGTTTATGCCCGCTCTCAATCGCCTGTAAGAATTAGTTTTGGCGGAGGAGGGTCTGATCTTACGCATTATTTTTCTGATGGTATAGGCGCTGTTATCAATGCAACAATCTCTTTTTATAGTCACGCAACACTGCATGTTAGAGGCGACTCACAAATAATTATTAATTCATTGGATTTAAATGATACTCTTAAGGCAGACAACCTTCAGGAATTATTGAAAGCGCCCGGAAATTTTGGGTTGATCCAAGCAGTCATTAAAACCGTTAACCCAGAGTATGGTTTTGAGTTAGATTTACACTCAGATTTTCCAATGAGCTCTGGTCTAGGCGGTTCAGCAGTTGTGGCTGCAACAATTTTAGGTTGCTTCAATCAATTTAGAAAAGATCAATGGAGCCTTCATGAGCTCTCAGAGCTAGCATATCAGGCTGAGAGATTGCATCAGGGAGTTGAGGGAGGATGGCAGGATCAATATGCTACTATTTTTGGAGGGTTTAATTTCATTGAGTTTCAAATGGACCAAAATGTTGTTTATCCCCTCAGAATTCCCTCAGACAATCTATCTGAATTAGAAGAAAGCCTTGTTTTGTGTAACACAGGTATTAAGCATGATTCTGGGAATATCCATAAAGATCAGCGTAATCAAATGAAGCAAAAAGACATGCAAGCATTGGTTCAACAAAATGTTGAATTATGTTACAAAATTAGAAATCAATTACTTAGAGGTTCATTGTTAGAGTTTGGCGCATCTTTGAATGATGCTTGGCAGTTAAAAAGAAGACTTAGCGCTGAAATTTCTAACGAGCATTTAGATAATATATATACGAATGCAATTACCAATGGCGCAATTGGAGGAAAGTTACTTGGAGCAGGTGGCGGAGGGTTCTTTTTATTTTTTGTTCCACCTTCGAAAAAGCATCGCCTGCTCTCTCACTTAACAAGTGCAGGCCTTGATGTAAAGCCATTTAAATTTGAATCAGAAGGTTTAAAGTCATGGAAAGTAAGGGTTTAAATCAAAATTTTTTGTAAACAGGAAGTAATACATTATGAAGATTAATAATTTTATTGCCGCTCCAGGCAATGCTTATATTATCGCTGAGATAGGAAATAACCATAATGGCTCTTATTCTCTTGCCATTCAGATGATTGATCAGGCTATTTTGGCGGGAGCAAACTGCGTAAAATTTCAAATGAGGACTCTTGATAAGGTCTATAGGAAAAGGTCTATTGAAAGCTCTGGAGAAGATCTTGGAACTGAATATGTGGTTGATCTCTTAAAAAGATTTGAGCTATCAAAAGCTGAGCATCGTCAGCTATTTGAATATTGCAATAGCAAAGATATTACTTATTTATGCACTCCATGGGATAGTAGTAGTCTCGAGTTCTTAGAAGCGATGGGTGTTTTAGCCTATAAGGTTGCATCTGCCGATCTAACAAACATACCCCTAATTGAGTTGTTGATTCAAACTCAAAAACCCTTGATTCTATCAACAGGCATGAGCACGACTGAGGAAATTAAGTTCACCTCTTCAGTCCTAGACAAAGCCAATGCCGAATATGCATTCTTACACTGTAATAGCACTTATCCAGCACCATTAGAGGATATTAACCTAAGTTGGATTAGCGAACTCAAGAAAATACATGCAACGGTTGGTTACTCAGGTCATGAGAGAGGAATATCAGTCACAATAGCAGCTGTGGTCATGGGCATTTCAATTATCGAGCGTCACTTTACCCTTGATAGAAACATGGAGGGGCCTGATCATGCCGCAAGCCTCGAGTTTGATGAGTTCTCTAGGCTTGTAGAAGGGGTGCGACAGGTTGAGGCAGCATTAGGCTCTGCAAATGAAGAAAGACCATTGTCTCAGGGAGAGATGATAAACAGAGAGAATTTATCTAAAAGTCTAGTTTCCTCTGGGCCACTCAAAAGTGGGTCAATTTTAAGTGCCGAAAATATTACTGTCAAAAGCCCAGGTCAGGGTATTTCCCCGCAGCATTTTTACCAACTGGTTGGAAAGACCTTATTAAGAGATATGGATGCTGAAGATTTTTTCTATCCTTCGGATATTAGCTCTACAAAAATTCTACCTAGAGAGTACACCTTTAAAAGAGATTGGGGTATTCCAGTAAGATTTCATGATTTTAAAAAATATTATGAAAGCTCCAAACCAGAGTTAGTTGAATTTCATTTATCTTACCAAGATATGCTGCTAGATCCAGCTGAATTTATTGAGAAGCCACATGAATGTAATTTTGTTGTGCATGCGCCAGAGTTATTTGAGAATAGTGAATTACTTGACTTGGCTTCCCCTGATTTAGAGTATCGCGAAAGATCAATTAAGAATATGCAAAGGGTGATTGATTTAACTGTAGAGCTAAAAAAATACTTTCCTTCTACAGCCACTCCTATGATTGTTACGAATATAGGTGGCTTTTCTATGGATAAAAATTTTTCTCCTGAAGAGGTTCAGGCTGGCTATGAGATTTTTTCTCAGAGCCTTGAGTTACTTAATGCAGATGGTATTGAGATCATCCCTCAGACTATGGCTCCTTATCCATGGCATTTTGGCGGCCAAAGATTTCAAAACCTATTTGTGCATCCAGAAGAAATAATTAAATGGTGCGATAAATTACAGCTAAGAATGTGCTTCGATATCTCTCATTCAATGTTAACAGCTAATAATTTTAACTACTGTTTTTACGAATTATGCGAACAGATTGCTCCTTTGACTGCTCATCTTCATATTGGAGATGCTGAAGGATTGAATGGAGAGGGCCTACAAATTGGAGAGGGTTCGATTGACTTTGTTAGAACGGGAAAAATTCTAAACACATTCGCTCCATTGGCTACTTTTATTCCAGAGATTTGGCAAGGCCATAAAAATGATGGTGAAGGTTTCTGGAAGGCTCTTGAGCTTTTAGAGCCAGTTTTATAATAATTTCTATTAATGGACAAAGCCTTATTTATTGATAGAGATGGAGTTCTTAATCAAGATAATGGATATACATTTAAAGTATCTGATCTAAAAATACTGGACGGTGTTATTGAAGGCTTAAAGGCAGTTCAAGACTTAAATTATAAAATTTTTATTATTACCAACCAATCTGGTATAGCCAGAGGCTTCTTTACTTCGCGAGATCTTCAGCATTTTATGGAGACATTACTTATGATTTTAGAAGACAGTGACATTTTTATTACTGACTATTTTTATTGCCCTCATCATATTGAAGGAGTTTTAGCAGAGTTTACAAAATCTTGTGAATGCAGAAAACCTAAACCTGGGATGATTATGCAAGCTAAGAAAAAATATAATTTAGATTTATCTAGATCAGTGCTTATAGGGGATAAAGAGAGTGATATTTTGGCAGGAAAAGAGGCTAAATTATTAACAAATATATTGGTTACAAATAAACCATTGAGAAATGATTCCATGGCCTCAGCTGGAGCAAGAGATTTAATAAAGGCTGCTGAAATTATTAAGCAACTAAATTAATTTTTATTTATTTTTTATTTTTGTATTTGTGCAATACAATACACTTTAATTTAATTTAATTTCAGGCACACATGACAGCAGACACTGAAGATAAAAATACTGAGTCGATAGAGCCTAAAAAAGACTATCTTGATGTCTTTTATACTGATTCTATGCGTCCTCCTAGTAATTATCCAGAAAAATTAGCGGCTTACTTGAAGAAAACCTATTTGGGTAGCTCTGGTAAATTAGTTGATTTGGGATGCGGCAGGGGTGACATGCTTCGAGCGTTCCATAGCGTTGGCTATGAAGTTTGCGGTACAGATTTAGCACCTTCCTCTAAGAAAAAGTGTGCTCCACACCCTGTTGAAATTATTGATTTACAAAACAATAAAACAGGTCTTGTTCCGTCATCCTATGACATAGTATTCTCAAAGTCAGTAATCGAGCATCTTCAAGATCCCATTCCTTTTCTTGAAAATGCTAAAGAGTTATTAAAGGAAGATGGAAAAGCAATATTTATGACTCCGAGCTGGGTTCATCATGGATGGGGGCCTTTTTACATAGACCATACCCATGTCACACCATTCACCAAGCCATCTTTAAGAGATGCTATGATTTTAGCTGGATATAGAAATATTGAAGTCTACTACTTTTATCAATTACCCTCTGTGTGGAGATTCCCATTCTTAAAGTTACTTGCCAAGCTTGTTTCTATCCTCCCTATACCTTATAGCCCGATGTATGATACTCATTGGGGTGATACCATTAATAAGTATCTTAGATTTAGCAATGAAGTAATGCTCGTTGCCGTTGCCTCTCGTTAAAACTTTTGGAGAAAAATATGAAAATAATTACAGAAGATCAATTATGGGATTCATATAACAATCTGCTGCTTAGCTCTGATATAGATCGCGTAAGAAAATTATTATGTCGCTATGAGCTATTTAATATGTCACTCCCGGTGGTATTGTGGTTTTAGATGAGTATGGCAAAAGGGGCTGGGGAGAAAGCGACGCTGTTGATGAATTTTTAAAAGGTAAACAAATTCAATTGCAAGCTATTCGAAAATCATTTCAGCCTACAGCTTACTTTATCAAACCACTGTAATTTTAATTTGATATCTGTCTCTCAGCCATTCCAGATCGGGATAATGCTTGGAAGATTGAGTGCTAAGTATAATGAGCCTTTGCAGTCATTTCCCTCGGAAACCTGGTCTGAAGAATTTGATAGGGCAATGAGTCTTAAGCTTGACTGTCTTGAATGGGTTGAAGATGGATTATCTGATAGCATTAATCCCCTTTTTTCCTCTAAAGGCAGAGATCATTTATTGAAACTACAACAAGATAAAAAAATATCTATTGATTCCATATGTTGCCATTCATTTATATCAGGCGGATTAACCTCGTCTAATAAAATAGTAAGGCTGCAATGGTTAGAAAGACTACAATTGATCTTGAAATGGGCAAAAGAAATCAGTGCTAAAGCAATTGTTATTCCTTTAATGGAGGGCTCAACCATCAACAATCCCATTAAAGAAAATATTTTTTTAGATTCAATGCATCAAATCAAATCTGATAACAATGATGTCAAAATACTATTAGAAACTGATTTAAGTGCGGAGCATTCATTGGAGATATTGCAAAAATTAAATAATGATTCTTTTGGGCTTGCATATGATTTAGGAAATGCTACTCAGCTTCAACATGATATATATCTAGATATTCAGTTGCTTCATAATGTAATTGGAGAAGTTCATTTTAAAGACAAAGATTTAAATAATACATACAGACTAGGCTCTGGAGAGACAAATTTTAAACTTGCTGCTAAAGCATTAAATGACTTTAAATGGGAGGGTCGCTGTATCCTTGAGACACCAATCTTTAATGAGTGGCAAATAGAGGCAAATCATAATGTCGCCTTTACTAAAAAATTTCTTTCTACTCTCAAATTAGTATGAAAGCATTATTCATAGGCCTTGGCTCCATCGGTCAAAGGCATCTCAGAAATCTAATTGCCTTAAATCCTAATACTAAAATTTCAGCAGTTCGAGGCAAGAATTCCAAGAATTTCGTCTTTAGCAAAAATAATAAAATTTTAAAGAATTCTAATTTAGTTAATACATATAATATTACTGAGTTTTCCAATCTAAGTAAGGCTTTAAAATGTCACTTCGATATTATATTTATAACTAATCCCTCCAGCCTTCATTTTAAAATAGCAAAGCAAGCAATTGCTTCAGGCGCATATATATTTCTAGAAAAACCTGCTGTGGATAATGAAAAAGATTTCTTTGAGCTTGAGGCGCTAGAGAAGTCATATCGAGGAAAGATTTTTGTAGGGTATCAATATAGATTTCACCCAGTCATAAAGAAATCTTTATACATCCTTCAGAATAACTTGCTTGGAAATGTAGTAAGTGCAAGGTTTAAAAATGGAGAGTATCTTCCCGACTGGCATCCTTATGAAGATTATCGAGAGAGTTATGCTGCAAGTAAAAATCTTGGAGGTGGCACCCTGCTGACGCAAATTCATGATTTAGATTACTCCACTTTACTGCTTGGCACACCTACAGAATTATTTGCAGTAGGGGGGAAAAATTCTTCTCTTGAAGTTAATGTTGAGGATAGCGTTCAAATTTTAATGAATACCATCATTAAAAATAAGAAAATACCTATTTCGATTTCTTTAAATTACGTAGAAAAGCCGCCTGAGAGAACTTTTGAGGTTATTGGGGATAAAGGTAAAATTTTGTGTGACTTAAATAAAAATACTATTTATCATCATTCTCATTCTAAGAAAAATATAAAATCTAAGTTTTCTTTTTCTCACTTTAAACGAAACGATATGTTTCTAGATGAGATGAAAGCATTTTTAAGTTTTGCCTCCGGAAACCAAAAGGCTGGCATAAGTCTCAAAGATTCAGCAATAAGCTTAAAAATAGTATTCTCATCTAAGAAATCAATTAAAAGCGGAAAAAGTCAAAAAATAAATTAAACTCTATCGCATGTCAATTAAAACTAAAATTTTAGCCCTAATTCCAGCAAGGGGAGGCTCTAAGAGTATTCCTAGAAAAAATTTACTCCCCCTGCTTGATAAGCCTTTGATTGCTTGGTCCATCCAGCATGCTCTTCATTCTAAGTATATTAATAGAGTTATAGTTTCTACTGATGACGAAGAGATCAGAGACGTTGCTATAAAATATGGTGCTGAAGCTCCATTTATAAGACCTGAGGAAATATCACAAGATTTATCAACTGACCTTGAATGTTTTACCCATGCTTTAAATTGGCTAGATGACGCAGAGAAGTATCAGCCCAGTCTTGTAGTTCACTTAAGGCCCACAGGACCAGCAAGAATAATCTCCAACATCGACAATGCTATCTCATTATTCTTAGAAAATATGGATTGTGATAGCTTAAGATCTGTTTCTCTAGCAGATCAAACGCCATATAAGATGTGGCTACACAGAGACAATAGATTAACTCCAGCAATGAATAGCGACCTTGATCTCTCGTCAACACCAAGGCAGCAATTAGAAAAAGTATATTGGCAAAACGGATATATTGATATTGTAAAACCAAAGACAATATTAGATCTGCAGTCTATGACAGGCAAAAATGTCTTACCATTTATAATTAATAATATAAAAGATATAGATTACTTTCATGATATTCCAATAGTAGAAGAGCAACTCAAAAAAATTGTTTCCGGAGAGCCTAATGATGAGCAAGAAGAAGATTTTTATTCAGTATAAATATGAAAGATAGTTTTAATCTAAATCAAAAAGTTATTATCGTCACTGGAGCTGCTGGCCTTATGGGAGTGCAGCATTGCGAAGCAATTCTTAGCCACGATGGAATCCCAGTTCTATTAGATATTAATTTAAGTAGGCTTAAAAAGTTAAAACTTAGATTGGATAAAAAGTTTTCCTCTGACGTCGCAATATATGTTGTGGATATCACATCAGAAATAGCAGTCCAAGAATGCGCTGAGCTAGTTAAGAAAAAATTTAAAACCATCGACGGGCTTATTAACAATGCAGCAAACAATCCCAAAGTTGAAAATCCAAAAGAAAATTTCTCTAATGAATTGCCTAATTTCTCACTAGAAACTTGGAATCAAGACTTGGCAGTAGGCCTGACTGGCTCCTTCTTATGCACAAAGTATTTTGGTAACTTAATTGCAAAAAATAGAAATGGCGGCTCTATAATTAATATTTCTTCTGATCTGGGTTTAATTGGTCCTAAGCAATCCCTCTATTCTAAAAAAAATTTTAAGCCTGTTTCATATTCTGTTGTAAAGTCAGGCATTATCGGCTTAACGAAATACACATCGACTTATTGGGCAGATAAAAATATTAGATGTAATGCGATTTGTCCCGGTGGAATAAAAAATAATCAGCCGGAAGCGTTTCTTAAAAAGATTAATAAAGAAATTCCTTTGGGTAGATTAGCTAAAAAAGATGAATATCAAGGAGTTATTGTTTGGATATTAAGTGATGCCTCTAGTTATTTAAATGGAGCTGTAATTCCAATTGATGGCGGGCGAACTGCTTGGTAGGAAAGCTTATTTTTTTGACATCAATTGCTCAACGGCTAAGCAGACTTCGTGACCCACTATGGTATGAAGCTCTTGAATAAATGCAGTTTTTGAAGAGGGTGCTAGGAATGATGAGCTGCTAATTTCGGCTAGCTTGTTATTTTTTGAATTTCCAGTGAAGCTTAGTACGGTCATTTTTTTTCTTTTTGCTTCTAATGCTGCCTCTAGAATATTTTTGCTTGAACCACTAGTCGAATAGCATATCAGCAGATCATTTTCTTCTCCCAAGGTCTCGATTTGTCTTGCAAAAATACCATCAAAACCAAAATCATTTGACCAGGCAGTTATAAAGGAAGTATCAACACTCAAAGCCATAGCCTTAAAGCCTTTACGTGGATTATGATGATTAAGAGTTGCGCAGTATTCTGCTGCCATATGCTGACTCTCTGCTGCACTGCCACCGTTTCCGCAGAACAGCAACTTATTTCCATTATCCAGAGTGGTAAAAATTTTCTTAGAAAATATTTGAATAATATCTTCAAATTCAATTAAATTTTCCAATATGTTGGTTGATCTTTCTTGCAGTCTTTGTTGTATTTCTGACATTTATAAAATTATTTATTTTTTAACGTTATTTCTAGAGAATTATACATATTTATAACTCATTCCTATGAAATGCTTATAAAATCATCAATTGGCACGATAAAAAAATATTTTTTAAGCGTTAATATATTATACTTGACTTCCTTATAATCCAAGGCTGGATGGCAGAGTGGTTATGCAGCGGCCTGCAAAGCCGTTTACGCCGGTTCGATTCCGGCTTCAGCCTCCATTTGCGTTAAATATATGAATATTAGTGTTATTGGAAGCGGCTACGTAGGCCTAGTTACAGCATCATTCAGTTAATTTTTCTCAAATAAAGCACGTTGCAATCTTCGATGGTCGGAATATTCTTGATCGAGCCGAGGTAGAATTACATGGCATAGAATATCATGGTGTTGGGACTTAATATTTTTCTCAGAAAGCTTGATTATTTCTAGCCCTATGAGAGACTAGTTTAATTTCAAATACAATTAATCATGGAAGAAACTCAACAACTGGACTTCACCCTTCTCCTAAAGGTTCTAAAAGAGCAGTTTAGGAAAATAGCTATCATCACTGCAATTGTTGGTGCATTCTCGGTTTACTACGCCTTGTCACTTCCCAATATATACGAAGCAAAGGCATTGGTAAAATTTTCAAAAAATAATAATCAAAACCTCGACACTGGTGGTGGTACAGATTTTGTGAGCTCAATTTTTTCAGGGCTTGGTGGGATCTCTGAAGATAAACATAACACCATGCAGAAACTTAAATCTCGAGATTTCTTTAAAATTCTTTATAAAGATGAGACTTTTGCAAGAGATTTGATGGCATTTCAATCCCTTGGCCAAACAGCTAATAAATATAATGAAAAAATATATGATGTTGAGAATAGTATATTTTTACCTGACGCCCGTCCGCCTGAAAGCGAAGCTTACCGAGAGTTCCTAGCGTCTCATATTGAGGTAGCTTCGGATAGAGAATCTGGCCTGGTAACTGTATCTATTTTACATAAATCACCAGAAGTGGCTCAGCAATGGGTTTCATGGATTTTCGACGAAATTAACTTATTTATTAAAGACAAAGAAAAAGAAAATGCTCTTTTGGCATATAAATATCTTGAAAAGAAAATTTTAACCTCTCCTGTAAGCGAGCTTAGAAAGGTGAATGCAGCATTAATGCAACAGCAGCTTGCAAAGCTAATGTTTGCTGAAGTTTCAAAAGATTTTGCGATAGAGTATGTTGATCGTGCAAGTATTCCAGATCGAAAGTCTAAGCCTTCTAGGGCTATTATTTGTATATTGTTTACATTCTTTGGTGGATTGGGAGCATTTTTATTTTTCTTTATCAGAGAGATTATGAGCATAACTAAAAGCCAACATCACTCAGTTTAAAAAATGTCAAACTACCTTAAAACGCGATACAGCGAAGCCTCTCGCCCATACACAAGCTATCCTGGAAAACTAACTCATTATCTTTTCACCATTTTTCAGATGAAGAAGGGGATGAAAATGCTGGAACCATGGGTTGGAAGAGGTGAGCATCTTGAGGAATTCCAGAAACTTGGATTAGAAGTCTTTGGTACTGACATTTCTGAGGAAACCAAAGAACTTTCACCCAATCTTGAAATTACTATGGTTGAAAGCGATACAACCAAACTCCCGTTTGATGATGGCTCTTTTGATATCGTCTATAGCAAATCCTTTGTAGAGCACTTACTAAATCCTTTAGATTTTATTCATGAAGCTAACAGGGTATTGAAGCCTGGGGGCAGAGCTGCTTGGTAAAAAAGATACGATTACCTCTTAAGCATCAAATTTTTTTTTAATTATTCCCACTTTAATTTGAAACAACAAAGACTACTGATCACAACAGCTCATGATTTAACATCCCCGAGCAATGAAAAAGTTTTATTTCTTGGAGAGTGGTGCATCCCTTTTTCTCGCAAAGAAGCATATGGAAATCTAGATCATGTAATTGCTTTTTATCACTGGGATGATAGGCAAAAATTACTTGATGATTTTAAATATTTGGAAGTCACCTATGAAAAGCTGTTAAGTTATTGTGCAAAACAGCTCAATGGAATTCATAAAATTAACTATTCCATAAAACAGTGGAGAATTATTTTAGGCCCCTGGCTTGGACAATTTTCTCAAAGTATCTTTGATAGATGGAGTTGCATCAAAGGTGCTGAGCATAGCTTTCAGATTAGCGAGACTGTTATCATTGAATTTCCAGAACACCTTTTTATACCAAATGATCAAGAGCATTTCGGCTTGATGAGTTGGACGTCAGAATGGAATCACTATTTGATGGCTGATATTATTCAGAATCATACCACCATAGCTTGCAGGACTATCAAGCCTGACAATCCAATACACAAAAATTTCTTTCAGAAAAATTTTACAATTCAGAAACCTAGCTTATTAAGAAGGTTATTTTCAGTCATCACAAAGATTAGTAACTTTTTTTCCTCAAATCGATACGCTTTTTTTTTAAATACTTATTTGCCGACCTGGAAAGAAATTTTTTTACAAATTAGAATGGGGCAGCTACCTCGGCTATTTACTACGCTGAATAGTCAACCCTCTCAGTGCAATCCGCTCCTTAGAATCTGGGACCTTGATATTAGCATCCTTGACGAGTTTGAAGCTGTTCTTTATCCAATGATCATGCAAAATATTCCTTTAAGTTACCTAGAAGATTTTGATATCTTGTCTAGGGAGAGTGCTAAGCAAGGATGGCCAGAAAACCCATCTATAATTTGGACTAGTAACAGCTATAGCTCAGATGATTGTTTTAAGATTTGGGCAGCCAGAAACCAAGGTGAGGGCGTGCCAATAGTGATTGGGCAGCATGGGGGCGGTATTGGAACGCATCTTTTTGCTTTTTATGAGCAGCATCAAATCTCAATCAGTGATTTATATTTTAGCTGGGGCTGGGATGAGCTAGAACTTCCGCATGTGCATCCACTCGGTCTCTTGAAAAGTAAGAAAAAAGTAAGATCTCATAGACCTAAAGCAAAAAATATTCTTATGGTTACCGCTGCACTTCAACAACAAAGCTATCATTTATACAGTTCATTTATCTCTTCGCAGTATTTGTCATATCTAGATGATCAATTCGAGTTTACTCAGCATCTATCAGAATCTTTGCAAGAGATACTTATAGTCAGGGCAAATGAGAAGGTTTTAAAGGGCGGGTGGGAAACAAATTTAAGATGGGCTCAAAAGTTTCCAAATATTACTATGAATTACGGCGAAAAGCACATTGACCAAGTCCTTCCCGAGGCCAAGATTTGCGTTGGAACATATAATGCCACATTTTTTTTAGAAACCTTGCATATGAATATTCCAACAATAGTATTTTGGAATCCAGATCATTGGGAGATTAGAGAGCACGCAAAACCATACTTCCAACATTTACTAGATGCCAAAATACTTTTTTATCAACCTAGAGAGGCGGCACTCCACCTCAATAAAATTGCTAATAATATTGATGAGTGGTGGGATTCGTCAGAGGTCATCAAAGCTAGAAAGATTTTTACTGACCATTTTTCCCGACATAATCCCTCTCTTTTAAGAGATATTCACCGCTCGTTTATTGAGCTAAAAGACTAGAAAAAATGCTTCGATCTTTAATCGAAAGATATCTTTTTGCAACAAGCACTAATTCGATAAGGGCTATACTCTCATTTATTACAGGTCTTCTTATTGCACGGGGATTGGGGGTGGAGGAATATGGCATCTTTTCCTTCTTGATAGCTAGTTTTGGCGCAATTTTATCTCTTGTTGACTTTGGAACCTCCAGCGCTTTTTTTACATTCATCTCACAACGATTAAGACCTCATTCTTTTTTCTTTTTATTTTTAGTTTGGATTTTTTTAATTTTATGCGGCTCATTACTTCTTCTGACCCTGTTGATCCCAGCTTCTATGCTGGATTTCATTTGGTCTGGCCAGTCACGCATGATGTTAGCCTTAGCATTTTTAAGCGTCTTTTTAAAAACCTATGTATGGAATATTGTTATTCAAATTGCAGAGTCTCAGCGATTTACAAAAATTTCACAGTCCCTATCGCTTGCGGTCACAGGATTGCATCTTTCTTTTGTATTGGCTTTAGTTTACTTCGATACTTTATCTATAAGCATTCTTTTGACAGTCATTATTTTTGAATTTCTCTTAGCACTGCTTATTGCATACGTTAGTTTACCAATTCTATATAGCGATGAGAGGATTGATTATCAGAAAACATTTCAAGATTATCTAATTTTTTGCATGCCATTAATGCCCTATATATTTTTTCAAATGCTTATGAAATTTTCAGATACTTGGTTGCTTCAAAAATTTGGCGGTTCAGCGCAGCAAGCATACTATGCTTTAGCAATGCAGTTTTCAGTGATATGTATTATTGCCACGAGCTCATTTATAAAAATTTTGTGGAAAGAGGTTGCTGAGGCCCATGAAAATGGAGATGAGCAGCATATTGAGAGAATGTACCTTAGGTCTTCTAGAATACTCTTTACCGGAGCTGCTATTTTTTGTTGTGGGCTAGCTCCATTAGCACCCGAGATTATTTTAATTTCTCTTGGTCAGGATTTTTTGCCCGGGACATTTATTATGTCGCTTATGTTTCTTTATCCTATCCATCAAACGCTTGGACAAATTAATGGGTCGATGTATTTTTCTCTCGGTATGACAAAAATGCATTCTATTATTGGGATCATTTTCATGATCTCTAGTACTCTCATGGTTTATTTTTTGCTTGCACCTCAATCTAATTTTCTCCCAGGTTTGGAGCTTGGCGCGCTCGGAGTAGCAATTAAGATGTTGGTGATGCAATTTATTTTTACTACCATCTCCTCAATATATTTATGTTACTTCAAACAATGGAATATGCGTTTAGGATATCAATTCTTTCTACCAATCTTATTCTTAGTTCTAAGTCTTGCATCTAATAGTTTTATTTCTAGCCTACCTGTTGATTCTATTAATCCTATTTGGGAAATAGCCCTATCATTATTTATTTATATTAGTTTGGTTAGTATGTTGGTATATATCTTCCCTAAAATCCTAGGGTTCGATTTTCAGGGATTAAAAAAGATTTTATTGAGATAGTTTTATCCTATAAAATACCAACATGAATATTAACCTTATAGACTGCACCCTTCGAGATGGAGGGTATTATAATAATTGGGACTTTAAAGAGAATCTAGTTAGATGCTATCTAGATTGCATGGATTCTTTGAATGTTAACTTCATAGAGATTGGCTTTAGGTCATTATCTAACAAAGAATTTAAAGGTGCTTTTGCATTCTCTTCTGACTCGTTTATTGAATCATTAGCTGTTCCGGAGTCCTTGAAAATAGGGGTAATGGTTAACGCTAGCGAATTATTTACTTCTGATATGTCTCCAGAAGAAGTCATTAATCTTTTATTTAAGCCTGCAGCAGAGTCTCCAGTTTCGTTAGTTAGATTTGCTTGTCATCTTCATGAATTCAAAGATACATTACCTATATGCAATATCCTTAAGGAAATGGGCTACATTGTGGGCATTAATTTAATGCAAATATCGGAAGCTTCTGAGGAAGAGGTTATCTTGCTGGGAACGGAAGCTGAAAATTTCAATATTGATGTTTTGTATTTTGCAGACAGCTTGGGCAGCTTATCCCCGAGCCAAGTAAAGAAAATTATTAATTTACTTCAAAAGAGCTGGACTGGTCCGATTGGAATTCATACCCATGATAATATGAATCAAGCTCTCGCGAATACTCACGAGGCTGTTCATAATGGAGCAACATGGATTGATAGCACTGTCACTGGGATGGGAAGAGGTCCTGGAAATGCAAAAACAGAATTCACAGCTATAGAATTTTTAGATAATAATAATAATAATGCTGGGCTTCAGGCTTTATCAAGCTTAATCTCTGAATATTTTGGCCCCATGAAAAGTCATTATGGATGGGGCACTAATCTTTATTACTACCTTGCTGGTAAATTTAAAATTCATCCTACCTATATTCAGGAAATGTTGAATGATGAAAGATACAAAGATGAGGATATATTGTCATTAATTGATCACCTGAAGAAGGTTGGCGGAAAGAAATTTAATTATCGTATGATGGAAACTGGTAGATTAATTTTTAATGCTGAGGCATCTGGTTCATGGAGCCCATCCGAGTTTGTAGCAAATCAAGATGTCTTGATTATTGGTTCTGGCCCTACTGTTTTAGAGCATAAAGGGGCAATTGAAGCATTCATTAAAAAATTCAATCCTTGCGTAATAGCTTTAAATACTAATAATATTTTAGAAGATTCATTAATTGATCTTCGCGCTGCATGTCATCCATTACGAGTTGTCGCTGACTTAAATAACTATAAAAATTTCTCTCAACCATTAGTACTGCCATTTTCTCAACTCCCAGCCGAGCTTCAAAAACTTCTTCATGGAACTGAGATCCTGGACTATGGCATCACAATTGAAGAAAATCTTTTTGCTTTTGAAGCCACTCAATGCTCTATCCCTATTCCATTGGTTCTTTCATATGCCCTAGCTATTGCATCAGCTGGTGGAGCTAAAAAGATTTATTTAGCTGGTATAGATGGCTATGGATCCAGTGACCTTAGATCTTCTGAGATGGATTTGGTGCTAAAAGCGTATTCTGCAAATAATAATACTATTGACCCGATATCTATTACGCCAACTTCATATGATTTAGCATCATCGTCTGTTTACGCGCTATAGGATGAGTCATATTGTAGTTATACCTGCAAGATATAAATCTTCAAGGCTGCCTGGAAAGCCACTCATAAAAATTCAAGGCAAAGAAATGCTGTTGCGCACCTATGAGCAATGCCTGAAGGTAGAAAAAAAAACAAATATCATCATTGCAACAGATGACGATCAGATAGAAAATTTTTGTATAAATAACAATTTACCAGTTATAAAGACATCCAGTGAATGTGAAACAGGGACTGACCGAGTTGCAGAAGTAGCTAAGATTATAAAGAGAGATCATTACATAAATGTTCAAGGTGACGAGCCTGTTTTTAATCCTAATGATCTTACGCTTTTAATTAAAAGCATTAATTCTTATCCTGCGCTCGTTTTGAATGGTTATACCGAAATTTCCACAGAGAAAGATTTTTTTTCTTCGCATACCCCAAAAGTTGTTTTTAATTCTGATAATAATCTTTTGTATATGAGTCGAGCAGCTATTCCAGGTAACAAGGATCAAAGATTCAATATAGGATTTCGTCAAATCTGTTTATATGCATTTCCAAGAGATATTTTAATACAGAATTTCTCTTCTAACTCTAATCCTAAAAGAGATCTAGAGAGAATTGAAGATATCGAGATTTTAAGATTTATTGAAAATGGAATTCCTGTCAAGATGCTTGCGATGTCCAATCAATCAATTCCAGTTGATACACCTGAAGACTTAGACAGGGTAAATAAATACCTTCAAGATCTTCGTGGCTAATCATCCCAAATCATATAAAGCCATCATCTTTGATTGTGATGGAGTTATATTAGATTCCAATCAATTAAAATCAAAGGCATTTTTTCTATCTGCTTTGAAGTTTGGAGAAGAAGAAGCTTTAGAATTAAAAAATTACCATATTTCTCATGGTGGAATTTCTCGACAGGAAAAATTTAAATTTTTTCTTACCAATATATACGCCTCTAAAAATTTTAATGAGGATTATTATTTTCTTTTAGCCGAATACGCTGCTCAGGTCAAAAGTGGGTTGTTAGAATGTGCGTTTAATGAAAATCTTTTTAATTTGAATGAACTTTTAGCTAACCATGACAAACTTGTAATATCAGGAGGGAGTGAGGAGGAGTTAAATGAGGTATTTATTAAAAGAGAGCTCCATCATTTTTTTAACAAGGGTATTTATGGGAATCCTAGATCAAAAAAAGATATATTTCATATCTTAATGCAGCAGGGTCTTATAGGGACCCCTGCTATTTATATTGGAGATAGTAAATATGACTGGGAGGTGGCTACTGCTTTCGGTATAGATTTTCTATTTTATTCTCCATGGACAGAACTTTTAAATTGGAAAGAATTTTGTATTCATAACAATATTGATTACTTCCATAACTTCGAGCAGCTTAAAAATTTTATTGTAATGCCTAATTAATATGAATCCTGTCTATAAAAAAATTCTAATATTTGATCACTTGCCTGCAAATAGCAAGTTTAATTCTGATGTACTGATAATATTACTTGACTCTTATGAGTTCGGCGCAAGTATAGTTTCCGCGCCTCAATTTATTGAATCCAATGGCACGAAGCTAAAAAATTTATACTTAGATTTTATACATTCTAAGAGCGAGATATTATTTAATAATAAATCATTGCGTGACTTATTTCAGGTAGATGACCGATTGAATCTATGGGATTGCTCTCCCATTCTTGAGGCTAGTGTTTACTCATCTCCACTTACCATATCAATTAAAATGTTAGCCATATTTGAATTGATTCGAGGGATTGAGGCAAGCTCACTTGAAATCGAAACTATTTATGACGGAGTGTCACGAAGTCTTCAGGACTACTGCAAAGAAGTGAACATACAATTTCAAACAAATTGCACAACATCAACTTTTTTCAATCAAACTCCTTTAAAGCATTCTACCATTTACTTGTTATTTGCATCATGGATTTTTATAGTAAAACATTTTATTCAATGGCTCCCGTATAGAAGAGATCAATCTCATCAATTAAAGCCTAAGGCTAAGCTTTTTTTTGCTCCACTTGCACATTTAACATCTTCTTCCATGAAAAGCTGGGATGGGCTTGATAAATTAATTTTTGACTCGAACCAAGAGGCTAACTTCATTTATTTATACTCACCAACATCAGAGATTAAGACTCCTAAATCGGCATTAAATAAAATCCATTCCTTTATTTCTTCGCAAACTATCAAAAGTTTTCTTTTAGAGTCCTGGGTAACAAATGGTACTTATGTAAAAGTCTGCAGAGCTCACTACTATCTTTTAAAAACCTATTTTCGCCTGAGAAATGAAAGGAAGATTTTATCTCTATCGAGGCCTGGTGAATCTTTAGAGCATATTCTTAATATTACATGGAAAAAATCATTTTTTGGTGCTGGCCTTAGTGATAATCTTATAAGATTTTATAGCCTAAAAAACTTATTTTTAAATATATCCGAGCCTTCTGATTGTTTTTTTCTTTTCGAAAATCAGAGTTGGGAAAAAGTCCTAAATGCAGAGTTTCACAGCCTTGCTTCGAACAAGTCAACTTTTGCTATCCTTCATTCCACTGTTAGATTTTGGGACTTAAGGTTTGCACAACCAAAGATATTAAAGAGAGTAGACAAAAAACAAGATATAGAGCCAAATTTTTATGGAATTAACGGAAGCTATGCGATGGAGCAATATCTCGAGGCTGGATTTAGCCCAGAAGAGTTATTGCCAGTAGAGTCCCTTCGTTATCAATATCTAAAAGAGAGCGCAGGCCAAAAAATTGAAAAAGACGAATTCAATACTGGTATTCACATCGTTATTTTTGGTGATTATTCTGCTGCATTAAATATAAAAATGCTCAATTTTCTCCAAGTATGTGATCAAACGTTAGATGTGCCGATTGAATTCTTATTTAAAGAGCATATTAATGCTCCAATCGATCTATCGAAATATTCTTTTCGTAATGCAAGAATTATTTTTGAACCAAATAATGAATTATTTCTTTCTGCAAAAAATTTCTTTTTTTCTAATATGACATCTGCCCAGGTAGATGCTTTGTATTTTCAAATTAAACCAATGGTATTTATGGATGGATCAGAATTAAACTTAAGTCCACTTCGCGGCACAGATAGAATTACTTGTATCTATTCCCCTCAAGATTTGTTGACATATATCAGCAATGGAACGTCAAATAATATCTCTGACGACAATGACTTTCTATATCTTGATAAAGAAATCAAGAAATGGCAACGTTTGTTTTCTACTGAGTTATAATTACCAGATATTGAGTTAACTTATTAAATGCTATGAAAACAGTCATTCTTGCAGGTGGTCTTGGCACTAGATTGTCAGAAGAAACATACCTCAAACCAAAACCAATGGTTGAAATAGGGCAGTCACCTATTTTGTGGCACATCATGAAAAGATATGAAAAATATAATTTCAATGATTTTGTTATTGCTCTTGGGTATAAAGGCGAATATATAAAACAGTATTTTTTAAATTATAAATCCTCTATCGATGATTTTAGTTTAAATACTAAATCTGGCAATTTGGAGTATCTAGCATCAGATACTAGTGAAGATTGGAATGTTAGTTTAATTTCTACTGGTCAAAATACTCTTACCGGAGGCAGACTTTTAAGATTAAAGTCCAATCTTCAATCAACCTTTATGCTGACTTATGGTGATGGGGTTGCAGATGTCAATATTGAAGAACTAGTTAAATTTCATCGTTCTCATGGAAAAATTGCAACAGTTACAGCGGTACGCCCTCAGTCTAGATTTGGAGGCATTGGGCTTAATGGAGATATTGTCTCTTCTTTTAAGGAAAAACCATTAGAGGGAGACAACTGGGTCAATGGTGGATTTTTTATTTTTGAGCCTGAGATTTTTGATTACTTAACTGATGATTCTTGTATACTAGAAAGAGAGCCACTGGAGAAACTTGCTGAAGAAGGAAACTTAATGTGCTATCAGCATAACGGTTTTTGGCAATGCATGGATACGATCAGAGACAAAGAATATCTCAACAGCTTGTTTTTAAACAATCAAGCTCATTGGTTAAAATAATCTACTATTTATATATATAAACCATATTAATTATTATGTTTTTTGCGGATACATTCAAAGATAAAGTAGTACTTGTTACAGGCCATACTGGCTTTAAAGGAACTTGGTTGGTTGCTTGGCTTAAAATGCTTGGTGCAAAAGTGGTCGGTATTTCTAAGGGGCTTCCATCTGATCCTTCGGCATTTAAGCTTACTAAGCAACAAAAGAATATTAATGATTATCGTTTTAATATCAGCAATGCAGCAAGGTTGAAAACAGTAATAAATAAACATCAGCCTGATTTTATTTTTCATCTAGCAGCTCAAGCAATAGTATCGACTTCTTACTCAGATCCAGTGGAAACAATTCAGACCAACACTATGGGCACTGTTAATATTTTAGATGCGGTAAAAGATTATTCTAAAAAATGTACAGTTATCATGATTACTAGTGATAAGTGTTATGAGAATGTTGAGTGGATTTGGGGCTATAAAGAAACTGACAAGCTCGGAGGCAAAGATATTTATAGCGCATCTAAGGCTGCTGCAGAAATAGTTATTAATGGATATTATCACTCCTTTCTTAAGCATAATAAGAATATTAAGCTTGGAATTGCAAGAGCTGGAAATGTTATAGGAGGAGGGGACTGGGCAAAAGATAGGCTTATAGTTGACTGTGTAAAAGCTTGGTCTAAGGGGGAGAAAGTTCATATTCGCTCACCTTACTCTACTCGACCCTGGCAGCACGTATTGGAGCCTTTAAGTGGTTATTTATTACTTGCCTTTAGATTAAATCATGATCAAAATCTTAGTGGTGAAGCATTCAACTTCGGACCAAATTCAAACCAAAACAATACCATCAAAGAGGTTACAGATACTCTATCTACATTATGGGGCTTTAAGAGACCAAGCCAAGGTATAACTACAGATAAGCGCCAGATGTTTCAAGAGGCTGGCTTGTTAAAATTAAACTGCGATAAATCATTAGCTCTTCTTGATTGGGCGCCAACTCTATCTTTTGACGAAACTCTAAAAATGGTTGCAGACTGGTATCTTAATTATTACGAAGGAAATGATGATATTAATTTATTTACTTTAAAGCAGATATCTATCTATGAAAATTTTGCTAAAGAGAGAGGAAGATCCTGGGCCTCTAAAAAAAAAATTAGATGATAAATGATTTAAACATTATAGCTCTCAAGGTAATTAAAGATGATCGTGGCGATATATTACATATGTTAAGAGAAGATGCTGATCATTATGCTGGATTTGGAGAAGTATATTTTTCAGAAATAAAACCAGATGAAATTAAAGCTTGGAAAAAAAATAATGTTGCTACTCAATCACTATCTGTCCCTTTTGGCCATGTAAGGTTTGTCATGTACGATGATCGGGAGCACTCACCAACATTTGGTGTAATTCAAGTTGTAGAGCTTGGCAGGGAAGAAAACTATTCATTGCTTCAAATACCACCAAAGGTTTGGTACGGATTTTCATGCGCGGGCCCTTCACCTAGCTTAATTTCTAATTGTTCAAATATGCTACATGATCCCAGTCATGCCAGCTTGCTCCCAATTGAGAATACCTTAATACCCTATACTTGGAGTCATTATGAGTGTAGTTAAGACAGACCATTCCTCGTCTAAATCCATTTTGGTTATTGGAGGAAGTGGATACTTGGGCCAGTCAATTATCGCCCATGCTGTTAAAAATAGTTTTAAGGTTTCTGCCATTTCCCGAAATAAACCTAACTTGTTAGATAATAAAATTACTTTCAATCAAGTGGATATTACGGACCTTCAAAGTGTTCAATCTTTCCTTGATGACAAAAACTTTGATTATGTGGTTAATTGTGGGGGTTGTGTTGACCATTCTCAATACTCAGAAAATGGTCAGGAAATTATAGAGACGCATCTTATGGGTGTAATTAATCTAGCATCCGCTTTGCGCTCAACAAAAATTAAAAATTTTATTAATATTGGTTCTTCTTGGGAATATGGAATGTCGCATGGTCCTCATAGAGAGTCTTTAAGGGAGCAAGCCTATACACCATATGCTTATGCTAAAACTAGTGCAGCCCACTTCTTAGAAATGCTTTTTCGTAATGAGGGTTTTCCAGGAACAACTCTAAGATGTTTTTTAACATTTGGTCCTGGCCAAAAAGTAGGGCTTGTCCCAACCCTCATTCAAGCATGCTTGCTTGATAAGGAATTTCCATGCTCAGATGGTCAGAGTGTTAGAGATCTCTTGTATATAGATGATTTTCTAGATGCAGTTTTTGCTTGTTTTGACAATAAAAAAATATTAGGTGAAACATTAAATATAGGTAGGGGTATTCCGATTAAAGTTGCTGAAGTTATTCAGTTAGCCACAACACTTACCCAGGGTGGTAAACCATTGTATGGAGAATATAGGCCTCATAAAATTGAGAATCCTATTCTTTTTGCTGATACTGATAAGGCTCAAAAGAAGCTAGATTGGTCACCAAAAGTATCATTGCGTGATGGAATGGAAAAAACAATTGCATGGCATAAACCTCAATATGAGGATATGAATGAAACTCAGCCACTGATAAGCATTATAATTAATTGCTTTAATGGAGAGCGGTATCTTCAAGAAACACTTAATAGCGTTCAAGCTCAGACTTATAAGAATTTCGAGGTTATTTTTTGGGATAATCACTCTAGTGACTCTACTGCTAAAATTTACAAGAAATTTAATGATCCTAGATTTAAATATTTCTTATCTTCGGAGCATACCAATCTCTATACAGCTAGGGCTGCAGCTTGCGAAGCGTCATCTGGAGATTTTCTAGCATTCTTGGATGCAGATGATTACTGGACAAAGGATAAGCTTGAAAAGCAAGTTAAGCTATTTTCTGATCCAGAAGTTGGTTTTTCTTGTTCAAACTTCAGAATATTGCATGAACTGAAGCAAGTTGATTATACTGCTCACACGAACAATTTACCTAGTGGATATGTTGAAGAGGATCTCGCGGCTTCTTATTTTATAGGCTTATTAACATTGATGGTCAGAGCAGAAGCGTATAAATCACTGCCATATGGGTTTGATAGAGATTTTCATGTGATGGGTGATCTAGATTTAACTTTTCGATTATCAAAAAAATGGAAGCTTGCCAGTTCACAGGAGGTTCTGGGTACCTGCAGAAAACATGGAAATAATGCTCTAGTACTAATGCGAAGCCAGCATATCTCAGAGTTCGAGGCTTGGTTAGACCGTAAGGTAAAAGAAAAAGATTTCTTCTCGCCTCTCTCTGAAGTAAATTTATTAAGTACATTAAATTATATGAAATTTCTGTACTTAATTTTAAATAAAAGAAGAAAGCAGGCCTTCAAGTTAGTGCTGAATGAGAGATTCCTTAATGCTATTTATATTCGTTGTATTATCATGCTTTTCTTGCCATTAAAAGTAATTCATAGGATCAAGAATGACTGATAGCTTGAAACCTTTTGTAAGCTTTGAAGGTTTTGGTTTTTTAAAAAAAATGTTTATTTGGTCTGTCCTTATGGAGCCAATGCTGTATTTCATTTTTTACTACGGAACAGTTTTCCTGATCTCAGGTAATCTATCAAAAATGCTCCAAACATTCTTTTTTTTGTTTCTTTTTTTTAGGTATTGGGTATATTTTCTTTCCAATCAGAGATATGAGATAAATTTAAATATATTAAATTCCCCAATATATTTTTTCTTGATTCTTTATCTGATTTATTCACTTGTCTCAACATTAGTTGGTATTTCGTTCAATATGTACTCACTTGAGCTTACATTTGATCAAGTTAATGACTTTCCAAGAGGTTCCTTTGGCTCAGGGGTTGTTAGTAAAATACTTGGTTCTTATTTTATTTTTCTATATTACATATTATTTTTTGTATTCTTTACTGCTACATTTCTTAATTCAAATGAAGTAATTAGTTATTTTTTTAGACTTTTTAAACTGTTATTTCTTTTTACCATAGTGACTGGTTATCTAGACTATTTCCTTTTTGCAACTACGGGAATTGATTTGATTGCAAGACATTTTTTTGATGGAGTAGGGGTGGGTCAACGATTTCATGGGTTTGCTGGAGAGCCGCGTCAGGCAGCTGTTTATCTAGTTTTTTCTTTGGCGGTTCTTCAGCTCGAGAGCATTTACTTTAAAACAAAATTTAATAATTGGTATTATTTTCTTATCATTCCAGCATTTTTTTTAACAGTCAGTGTTACTGCAGTGCTAATGTTAGCAATATTTATTAGTTTTGCGACCATATATTTCTTAAGAGACTTTTTCTCAGTAAGAACTTTAGTTTTTTTAATAATTGTCTGTCTTGCCATATTTGCAGGATATATATCTACCATTTATATTGGACGATTCAGTGACTACCTAGAAGCATTTGATGATTTATTTTTTTTACTGGATTCCGGAGCAGAGCTACCGTTGTTAATTCGAGTACAAATTGGAGAAATTGCGCCTATTTTTGAAATGTTTACAATGTTGCGTGATGGAAACGTAATGCCGGTTATCTTTGGGTCTGGGATGGGCTCCATTCCAGTAACCTTGTATGGTTTTATGGGTAATATGGATGGTTGGGGAAATCCTAATGCACAAATTGTTAGAATTCTTTTTGAAACAGGTTTATTAGGAGCGCTCCTTTATACCCTTGCATTTATTTATCCACTCAAAACATTAACTAAGAATTTTTCCATCTCTGACAAGAGAATCATTTTACTATCAACAATGCTTTTACTATCAGCAAATTTTGCTCTCAGATCCCCCACCCTAATGATTTACTTTGGATTGTTGATTGCGGTATGCACTCAAATAAACTCAAGAATCAATTCAGAGCAACTCAATAAAAATGAATAGAATAGTTATTCTTGGTGGTAGCAGTTTTATTGGATCACAAATACTTTCTGATATAGAGTTTATGGGAGTCTCTGCATTGGCAACAACTAGAAAAGATGTTTCCTCATACTCTACTTCTGGCAGCTTAGTGAATTGGGTTCAATGCGATCCTATTCTCCCAGGAGCGCTGAATTCCATATTAGAGCCTGCAGATATTGTTATTAATTTAATTTATACGGGCATCTCTGAATTAGATAACGCAATTACCTCAAACCTTATTCTAGCCTCAGAGACCACCATGCTTAGTAAAATAATTCATTGCTCAACTGCATGTTTGGGGGAGGTCAAGCACTCGAAAGTAATTTCTGAAGATTCTACCTATTATGCTTCTACAAAATATGAAATTGAAAAAACAAATCTTGAGAATATGCTAAGTAAATCCGTTGCCTCCAGCATATTAAGTATTGTTCGACCTGCAGTTGTTTTTGGGAAGGGTGGTAGAAATCTTAGCATCTTTATTTCTAGAGCCAAGTCTAAAAGACATCTCACTAATTTTCTATCAATTTTTTTCTTTGGTGCTAGGCAGATGCATTTGGTACCGGTAGATCAAGTATCTCGTGAGATTATTAATTTAGCTGGTAAAGATCCATTACATTGCCCAGATATTATCCTTATTTCTAATTTAAATAGTCTAACAATGCTAGAGGTATTAAATGAAATATATTTATCACTTTATAATAAAAAACTTTGTAGTTTTGCTCTACCGCAATGGATTGGACAAAGCATTTTAAAGCTTGCAAGAAAAGCAGATCCATATTATGACAAATTATTTATTAGCAAATATTTAAAATCGGAGAAGTCATCTAGTGATGAAAAAGATCACTTAGTAAGGTTGTTAAGAGATTTTATTGCATCGCATTAGTCCGACCTCATCTTATGATTTATTTAGGAATATTATCTGGATCATTGAAATCAATGTCCATTCCTCGAGGCCTGATCATAAGGTAAATAATCTTACCTGATACATAGTAGGTTAGAATTAAGCTTATAAGAGATGCTTTAAAAATATTAAAACTTTTAAAGATTAATTTAAGTTGAGAGAAGTAAAAGGGTAAATAGTTCATCAACCTATCTTCCATTTGAGTTTCAGAGACTCTTCGATTCAACCCATCAGAGTGCTTAGTTGATTTTTGTTCTTTTCTTTTTATTCTTAGGAGATCTCGAACATAGAATCCTATAGGATAGATTGAATGAGACTTTCTTGTTTTATCTATGTTCCAGGCCCATAGATTTTTATTCACAATCCTAATCTTTCCTTTGATAGCCATGCGCAAACCCAAAGAGACTTCAAAAAAATCAAATAATTTTAGATCTTCAGAAAAAAAATATCTTTTTCTAAAGAGTCCATATATTAATGCAGGTTGAAAATCTATAACTCGAGAAAGATATCTAGCTACTGGAGATTTTGAGCATGAAGAGCTTGGAGTAATAGAAATTTTTTCATCCCCAGAGGCATTTGCAATAGAGTAGTCGGAAAAAGCAATTACGCAATCCTCATCAAATTCCATTACTTCTAACATTGTTTGAATAAATTCAGGATGATAGGGGTCGTCATGCGATGCAAACATAAAATATTCACCTTGCGCTTGATCTAGCACAAATTGAAAATTCTTTACTGGCATTCCAAAATTTTTATCTTGCCTAAAGTATTTGATTCGGTCATCTAGTTGTTGATAACGCTCACAAATTTTTTGAGTATCATCTTTTGAGCAATCATCAGATATTATCAACTCAAAGTCAGTAAAGTTCTGCGATAAGATTGTCTTTATAGTTGCGTCAAGGGTAAGGGCGCCATTATAAACTGGCATCCCAATAGATACTTTGGATGTCATTATGTTTTAAATTTATCCTGAACTTGAAGCCTTGATTCAGCAAGTTCTTTAACTTCCGGAGGGTCTTGCGGGCGAGGAACAAATCGCGCTCTGGTGACGCCACTGCTTTCAGCCTCTTTTAAGAAACTTAAGGTAATCATTTTACGATCAGTGAGAGTAATGGGCACGCCATGATAAGAGGTGTCCGTATTGTGAAATATTATTAATCTGTTCCCCAGTGGTGGAAGGCTATAGATTTTTTTCGTAACTGATGCATCCCAGATCTCAAGACACCCTTCGTCTCGAGAGGGGTCATAATCCTCATTAAGGTAAAGTAAGAGAGTAAGTTCTTTTCTATATCCAGTTTCTAAATGCTGACGAGCATCGGTATGAATGAGCTGATGCCCCCCAGCCAAGGTTTCTCTGAGGCCACTCCAACGCCCAACCTCATCTGCAATTAGACCTTGAATGCCAGTAATCTCTTCAATCATTTTAATAGTATTGTTAGACTGCATAAAGTTAAGAAAATTTTGATATGTTTCTGGTATGATTTCTTTGCCACTCATTGCGAGCATTTTGTTCTCAAGAACACCATCCTGATCAAAAATCTTCCCAACACCTTTATTCCATCCAGATTCATCATGAGAAGGCCATTGTTTTCTGAGAATAGAATAGTTTTCTTTATCCAGAAAATTATCTAGGATCCAAATACCATAAGGTTGTGAGTATTTTTCAAGTTTGTATTGGGAATTTATCATTTCATCGATTTAGTGATTATTATTATATAGTGAGTAAATACACACACAAGTACTTTAAAAAAATCTTCCTATGCTCACTTATTTATTGTTTTTATGCTTCTATCTAACCTCTTATGCAGATTCATCTATTGTATTAAACTATTAATTTAAATTGCATGATATGAAAGATTTCCTATTTAATTTCTCAGCTTCCTATACGGGCGGTGGTTTAAAAAGGCTTGTTGAGTTTTCTCGCTGGTTTAATGAGCGTCAAGGTACAAATTTTATTATTAATGAAGAAAGCAGTTATTTAAAAGTGCTCTTCCCTCATAATAATTACTTCATTGTCTCCCCTTCAAGGTTCCAGAGACTCTTTAATGATTGTTTTTATTTAAAAGATATTGTGGCCAACATTCCTAATCTTAGATTTTATTATTCATATGGCATTCCAATCTATTCATATGTGGCTTCGAAGCAATGGTTTCATTTAAGTAATGTTGCTCCTTTAATGCCTTTTGAAATCTATTTACCTATATTTGATCGTGTAAAATGTTTTATTTTAGGCAAGAAGATTAAATCTAATTCTAAACATTATGATTTTGTTTCTGCTGAATCTCACTTTGCTTGCAAATTATTCCATTCATTCTCTTGCTTGGAGGCTAAATCTATAGTGTCTGTCAATGGAGCAGATGATGAAATTAAAAGTTTTATGTCTAACTCTCCAGAGTTGGGTATTAATGATTCGGTGGTTTGCGTGGGGACGCATGCATATAAGAGAGTAGATAAAATTTATAATATTTTTAATGATTTATCACTTTCAGAACAAAGTCTTAGACTCATAATTATTGGAGATGAGAAAAATATTCCAAGCAATATTTTATCTGATCCAAGGGTTACAGCTACCGGGATTTTAACAAGAAAAGAGGTAATCTCTTATTTAACTAACTCTAAATACTATATTACTTGCTCTGAGGTAGAAAATTCTTATAACGCTGCTTCAGAAGGAATTTTTTTAGCTCAATATTCGCTCATTAGCAATATAGAACCTCACTTAGAGCTGCTAAATAATCTAGAATTTAGCTTCAAAAAATTTAATTCCTTGGATGAAAGAATGATTTTTCTTAAAAAAATTAATCTAGATATTAATAATTTACAGACCTGGGATCAAGTAGTGACTAATATGCTGCTGAAAGCAGAGCTGATATAGTTAAAATTTAACAACGAAACAGTCTGAAAAGTTACTAAAATAGTAATTTAGCATTCTTGGGAGTGACAATGAAAATATTAGCTTTGGGTTCAACCGGCTTGCTAGGAAGTAATTTAGTTCACACCCTTGATCATAACGACTTAAATTTTATTGGTTCAATAAGAGCATCATCTGATATTAGTAATTTTTCAACCCGCATTCAAGCTAAGCTGCATACTATCAAAGATGTTTTTGATCACAAGGAACTAGAGCAGTTTATTGATCTTCACCAGCCAGAAATAATTATTAACTGTCTTTCGCTTAGGTCCGAGCATTTTGCCTCAGCTAATAAGCATAAATTTTTTCAGATATACTCATATCTGCCATCAATTCTAAGCTCTCTTTGTAGTCAAAATAACATTCGTTATGTACATATTAGCTCAGATGGTGTCTTCTCTGGCTTGCATGGCCCATACATAGAAACAGATATGCCTGATGCTCAAGATGATTATGGTCAAGCTAAAATCTCTGGTGAAAAGCTTGATGCATCTTCGCTTATTATTAGGACATCAATTATTGGTCATACCCTCAATGGAAGTGGTGGCTTGTTAGATTGGTTCTTAGAACAAGAAATTGAATGCAACGGATTTGCTGACTATATTTTTTCTGGGCTTACTGCCAGTGAGCTGTGTGAAATCATTATTAAAAATCTACTACCCAATCAAGATTTACAAGGTGTATTTAATATAGGAGGCCCACCTATTTCTAAATATAATCTTTTGAATCAGATAGCAAAGGTTTATAATAAAAAAATTATAATAAATGAAAAAAATTCAAGCCCAATTAACAGAGTATTGAACTCAAGCAAATTCATGTTAGCCACTAATTATCGACCTAAAAGCTGGGAATTAATGCTTCAAGAAATGCTCAATCTCCACTTGTTAAACATTAAGGAATAAATTATGTTCAAGAATCAAGTTCTTTTAATCACCGGTGGGACTGGCTCCTTTGGAAACGCAGTTTTAGATAGATTTATCGCTTCTGATGTTAAAGAGATAAGAATTTTTAGTAGAGATGAAAAAAAGCAAGAGGATATGAGATTACGTTATTCTAATGAAAGAATTAAGTTTTATGTTGGAGATGTGAGAAACTTTCAAAGCTTATCAGATGCTATGAGAGGTGTGGATTATGTTTTTCATGCAGCTGCGTTGAAGCAAGTGCCATCATGTGAATTTTATCCAATGGAAGCTATGTTAACCAATGTAATGGGTGCAGAAAATGTAATTAACGCAGCAAATTCATATAACGTAAAAAAAGTGATATTTTTAAGCACAGATAAAGCTGTGTATCCCATAAATGCCATGGGAATTACGAAAGCCCTTATGGAAAAACTTGTCATTGCTAAATCTAGATTACAGCAGAAAGGGCAACCAGTATTATGCTGCACAAGGTATGGCAACGTTATGGCTTCCAGGGGTTCTGTTATCCCTCTATTTATATCTCAAATTCAAAAGAATGAGCCGATCACAATAACAGATCCTGGAATGACGAGGTTCTTGATGTCATTAGAGGAGTCCGTTGATCTTGTATTATACGCATTTAGTAACGGCAAGCAGGGCGATATCTTTGTTCAGAAATCTCCAGCTTCTACTATTGAGACCCTTGCTAGCGCTATTCAAAGTCTATTTAACGACCAGAATAGTATTAATTTAATTGGAACGAGGCATGGCGAAAAACTCTATGAATCATTGGTGTCTACGGAAGAGATGTTAAGAGCAGTTGATGAAGATAAATTTTATAGAGTGCCGGCTGACAGTAGAGATTTAAATTATAATAATTATACAAATCAAGGCCAATTAAGTAATCAGTCTCTAAATGAATATAATTCTCACAACACTAAAAGATTAACTATTGAGGAAGTTCAGTTGTTGCTTAAAAGCCTTCCATATGTCCAAAAATTCTTAGTTAGTTAGTAGTAACTCGTATTTTGAAAAAGATCAATATCCTGTTGCTGATAGATAGGTTTATTCCTAATCCTTTATCTAGCGTTCAGATGTTTGAGGACCTTGCTAATCAATTTTTGGCTGACGGTCATCATGTAACTATTATTTTTGGAGATTCTGCGCTGGAAGAATCCCACTCTTATAAAGAAAAGGGTAGGTTAATACTTCTTGGGATCAAAACAGCAGATGTAAAAAATATCTCAAGAGCCCATAGATTTATGAGCGAGCTACTTCTACAAAGAAGAATGTGGTCTATTTCTCAAAAATATATCCCATCAACAATTCATTTGATAGTTACATATTCTCCATCAATTTTTTGGGCATATATCATCAAAAAAATAATGAAAAAATATGAGGCTCAGTCTTACCTAGTTCTTCGTGATATTTTCCCAAAATGGGCAGTAGATTTAAAAATTTTGAGTGTATTTAATCCTCTGTATTGGTTTTTGAAAAAAGTTGAGTCTGATTTATATGATGTTTCTTCGGTGATTGGGGTTCAGAGTAAAAAAAATTTGCAGTATTTTCAATCGACAGCTGAATTAAAAAAATTACCTGTTGAGCTACTTTATAACTGGACTAGGCAAGAAAAAAAACTTTCTAGCTGCCCAGCAGATAAATTTCCATCCTTAAGAAAATTATTAAATCTTGAAGATAAAATTATTTTCTTTTATGGTGGCAATCTTGGTATTGCGCAAGACCTCAATTATATTTTAAACCTTGTCAGTGAGCTGCAAGATTTAAATCATGTCCACTTTATATTCTTGGGTGAGGGATCTGAGGAGAAGAATATTATTAAAACAAAGGATGACTTAAAACTAACTAATGTTTCTATTTTGAAAGCACTGCCAAGAGATCAGTTTGATGCCGCAGTTTTAGAATGTGACGTTGGTATGATTTCTTTGTCACCTAAATTTCAAACACATAATATACCTGGGAAGCTACTTGCATACCTGAAATCCTCAAAGCCTGTTCTTGCATCATTAAATGAAAATAATGATTTGATTGATATGATTAATGATGGCCAATTTGGCTGTTACTCAGTTGGGCATGATAAGAAAACCTTCCTTTCTAATGTAAGGCTATTAGCTGACGATGCAAGGCTTCGCAATCAACAAGGTGATAATGGCAAAAAATTTCTTGAGAGATACTTTGATGTTACAAATGCTTCTCAACAAATCATAAAAACTATTAATGCTTCCAAATCAATATGAGATAATAGAATTAATGAATCAAATCAATATAAAGTGTGCATTTTGTAACAATCAATCACTAGATTTGGTGATGGATTTTGGTCTAAATGCTTTAGCAGGCGGTTTTCTTTCTAAGAAGCAATTTTCATCTGAGAAGTTTTACCCTATGCGGCTTTGTTTTTGCTCTGATTGTTTTGCTGTTCAGATTATTGATCAGGTTGAGCCTGATGAGTTGTTCGCAGATTATTTTTATTTTTCCTCATCGATTGGCACTTTGAGCAGCCATTTTCAAAAGCATGCAAAAAATATGGTTTCTAGATTTTTACATAATCCTAGCAAATCATCGGTTCTTGAGTTTGGATGCAATGATGGTGTTTTGCTAAAGCCACTAGCGAAAGAAAATATAGGCACGGTTATCGGGATCGATCCTGCGACCAATGTGATCAATTCGATTGAAGATGAGGGGGTGATTACTATTAATGACTTTTTAAATACAGAGTCTGCAAATAAAATTATCAATCAGTTTGGTAAAATGGATTTAATTTTTGCTAATAATGTTTATGCCCATATTGCTGATATGCAAAATATTACCCAAGCAATTAAAGTCCTCTTATCTTCCAACGGCGTTTTTATTTTTGAAGTTCATTATCTAGACAAAATTATTAATGATCTGCAATATGACATGATTTATCATGAGCATATCTACTACCATTCTTTTCTTTCCCTAGAAAACCATTTCAAAAACTTTAACATGAAAATCTTTGATGCCGAAGAGATCCCAATCCATGGAGGCTCTATGAGATATTTTGTCTCTCACGAGAGCAGTGAGACACACTCTACGCTCTCAAACAGTGCAAAGGCTATAAAACAATCTGAATTATCTAAAAAATTCCATTTACTTGAAACATATAAAAATTTTGCAACAAATGTAGAAAATACAAAAAATGAATTGATGCATATGCTAAATCATCTAAAAAAAGAAGGGCATACCATTGTTGGCTATGGAGCCTCCGGGAGAGCAAATACGTTAATTCAATATTGTGGAATTACCCATGCTCATTTAGATTATATAATTGATGATGCGCCAGCAAAAGAGGGTTTTTACACTCCTGGATCGCATTTTGAAATTAAATCAAACCAAGCTTTGATAGATCATAAACCAGATTATATTCTCGTTTTTGCTTGGAGTTTTTTTAAAGAAATAGCTCAAAAGAATTCTACTTTTTTTGCCCAAGGGGGTAAAATGATCATCCCTCTTCCAGAGCTTAAGATAATAGAAGATATATCAAATATTTAAGGTAATAGTATGAAAATTTTGTCTATATTCGGAACCCGCCCAGAGATGATTAAGATGTGGGCTACATTAAAAAAATTAGATGAGCTAAATTTTGATCACATCATGGTTCATACAGGGCAAAATTTTACACCGGAACTAAAAGACTTTTTTTACGAAGATCTTCAGCTTAGAAAACCAGACTACCAACTTGCTATTGATACTTCTAGCTATGCTGCAGAAGTTGCAGACGTAATAAAAAAAACAGATGAGGTGATGGAGGAAACTAAGCCTGACGCTTTGTTGATACTTGGTGATACTTATAGCGGATTATCTATCATGCCAGCAACTAATCGAGGTATTAAGACTTTTCATATGGAGGCTGGCCTAAGAGCTTATGATATTAGAATGCCAGAACAGAGAAATAGGATTCTTATTGATCATATGAGCAATATATTGCTTCCGTATAGGTCTTATCACAGAGAAAATTTAATAAGAGAAAACATCCATCCATCCAAAATATTTGTTACTGGAAATACTACATTTGAAGCTATGGAGCATTTTCAACCTCAAATTAATGAGAGCAAGATTCTTAATACTCTGGGCTTGCAAAATGATTCATATATTTTAGTCACCGCTCACAGAAGTGAAAATGTTGATAATTTGGATAATCTAGCGCAGATTTTTGAAGCTCTTGAATTGATTTCACAGGAATTCAAGAGAGAAATTATTTTTCCTATGCACCCACGCACTCAGAGTAAAATTGGCAATATTGATATGCCAAAATCTATCAGGATAATTCAACCATTAGGCTTTTATGATTTTAATAATTTATTAAAAAATTCATTTTGTATTTTATCTGATTCTGGAACAGCAGCTGAGGAGGGGTTATTTTACAAGGTACCAAATGTTAGTCTGAGAATGGCCACCGAAAGACAGGAAACAGTTGAAAGTGGGGGCAATATTGTATCTGGTATGAATGCAAGAAATATTGCAGAATCCATAAAAACTGCAACAATGATGGAATGGTCGGCTCGATATGAGCTTGAAAAAGATTTTTCTCCATCATCTGTGGTGGTAAATGTTTTAAGATCGCAAATAACTAACTTTTTTTAAGAGAATGTATAATATTAATCACTATAATAATGTCGAAAATGCTATGAAAAAAATCCTTCTACTAACTATATTCTCAATATCTATTTTTGGTTCTGCGCAATCAACTGAGGATGCTTTGGCTGCTCTTCTATCTGGAGGAGACTCATCAGGTTTGTCTGGTAATTTAACAATGGGTGAGAATGAAAAAGTTGAAATTAAATCTTATACCCAATCAGAGTATTCTAATATTGTGAATCAAATTGAGAAGATCGATGAAGCGGCTGAAATAGAAAAGATAAGAGATGTGCTCTATCAACAGAAAATAGATTTAGCTGTAAGGCTTTGTGCGCAAGATCAGAATGCATGTTTTTTGGTTGAAGAATATCAGAATTACAAGGATTCAAAGCCTCTTGGTGCTTCCAATAAATTAGAGGTTTTTGGTATTAATTTATTTTCGGGTTACCCCCTATCTTTTAATCAATCTGATCAAGTAGGAGTTCCTGAATCATACTCAGTGAGAGCTGGTGACAGCTTTGCAATTCAGTTAATTTCTACAGTTACAAATAGTGCTAATACTATTATTGTCAATAGAGAGGGCAAAGTATTAATTCCAAAAATTGGCTCTGTTCAAGTTGCTGGTTTGTCCTACAAAGATGCAAAGGATGCCATTATTTCTTTTGTAGCTAAGAAAAACTTAGGAGCAGAGGTTGATGTGTCTATCAATTCTATAAATGTGATGCAGGTCTATGCTCTTGGGTTGGTAAAAAATCCTGGAGCTTTTAAGATTGGATCAGCTTCTAAGACTGTTAACGCAGTTATAGCTTCCGGAGGCTTTAATTCTAATGCATCACTTCGTGATATTTCCATTAAACGCAATGGCCAATTAATTACTTCAATTGATCTATATGACTTCTTGATTAATGGCAATACTAGTGCTGATGAATATTTAAGAGATGGTGATACAGTGCTGATCTCTGGAAGAAAGAACTCAGTTTCAATTCGCGGAGAGGTTAATCGTCCAGCCATCTATGAATTTAAAGCGGGTGAAACCTTACAAGACCTTCTGAATTTTTCTTTAGGAGTAACCGAAATTGCTGATGGAAATAATATTTCACTAAAAAGAATGAATGAATATGGCCAATATGTAACATATGCTCATAAGATATCTGACAGCTTTATTCTGCAGCCGGGCGATAGGGTAGAGATTGGCTCATCAAGTGGAGAAAACTTGCAGAATATTAAATTACTGGGGAGCATTCGCAAAGCTGGTAATTTTCCATTTAAAGATGATCTTAAACTCGGCCAGTTAATTTCAATAGAGACAGATCTGCTAGATAGAACTTATACCCCTTTTGTTTTAGTTAAAAGATATAACCGCTCAACTAGATCTTACACATTCTTAGATACAGACCTAATATCTCAAGCTCGCTTGAATACATTCAAACTTAAAGAGGGGGATGAGGTTTATTTCTTTTCATATCGTGACATGCAATCCTTAAATTCTAAGCTTGCCATGGATCAATTACAGCCTCCTATTTCTCTGTTGACTGAGAGGGCAGGTATACCTGCTTCTTCAGAAGATAATTGTTTTAAATCCATATTATTTTTTTCAAACCAAGATTTTATTGAAAGCACAAAGCTAAAACTAAGTATTGGCTCCTTGCAGGATAACCTTGATTGTTCAGTTTTCTTGAATGAAAATCATAATATAATTCCTGTGCTTTATAATAGAGCTGTTCCTGTATTTGGTGCAGTTGTAAATCCTGGGCTTTACCCAGTTTCCTCACAGGTTGACTCGAGAACTTTACTGGATGTTGCTGGCGGTCTTCCAGTGACTTCTGGTAATGAATTAAAGTTTGAGGTTGGATCATACGATAGCAGCAATTTTACTATCTCCACCAATCTTTCGATTCAAAAGAATTTAAAGTTTCTTAATGTTCAATCTACCAGTCTTGCAACTCAAGAGTCATATGTAACACTTGTTGGAGAGTTTAAGTATCCTGGCATGTATCAGATAGATAAAAATACATCCGTTCTAGATCTTATCAATAGAGCAGGAGGCCTTACTGATAAAGCATTCCCATTAGGAGCCATACTATCTAGAGATTCTATAAAGAAAACTGAAGAGGTTGCTTTAAAAAAAGCAGAACAGGAGCTTGCGGATATTCTAGCTTCAGCTGTAACTTCAGGCATTATTGAGCAGTCATCTGAGGATATTGTTGGACTGATGGCATTAATGCAGCAAATTGGTACAGCAGGTCCTGTTGGACGACTTGTGACTGAGCTAGATCCACTTATGCTAAGTAGAGATAGGTCCTTAGATATCTTCTTGGAAGCCGGCGATACGCTATATATGCCTCCTCCAAGAAACACAATTACTATAACTGGGAATGTTTTAAACCCGGTAACAGTTCCATTTTTCCCTGCAAATGATCTAAAAGATTATATTAAGCTTGCCGGCGGCTATAAAGACAGCGCGGAAATCTCCAAAGCATATGTTCTTCAACCTAATGGATTATCATTTATCCCTGCAGAAACAGGTATCTTTGCATTTAACAAGGCTTCAATTCAACCTGGTGCAACGATAGTTGTTCCAAGAAAAGCTAGACCTCTTAGCGGCTTATCGCTTGTTGAAGCGGTCACTCCAGTTCTTGCAAACTTGTCTATTACTATGGCGTCAATTAATAGCATTAGAGCAAACTAAATAAGAAACTTTTGTTAAATAAAAGTTTTAAGCTATCTTTTTTATTGCTTCTACCAGCTTTGGTGCGTCCTGATATATTAGATTATAAATATCAGTTCCAAACTCCAACTTTTTCTAGTTACGGAACTGTAGGGCTTATTCAAATGCCATCTGCTCGTTTTCTAGATCAAGGATCATTAGCAGTTGCTTATTCAAACTTTGATCCTTATGCGAGAATCGCCATGGTTGCATATCCATTTTCATGGCTAGAGATGTACTATCAGTACACAGACATTTCTAACAAGCTGTATAGCGATGTTTTTGCATACAGTAAAAATCAGACATACAAAGATAAAGGTTTTGATATTAAAATTAAATTATTAGATGAATCACAAAATCTCCCTGCATTAGCCTTGGGATTAAGAGATTTAGCTGGAACTGGTTTATTTAGTTCAGAGTTTTTAGTTGCTTCTAAGCAGTTTGATAGTTTTGATTTTACCCTAGGGTTTGGATGGGGAAATTTAAGTGATAATGCACTTAAAAATCCTTTAACAAGACTATCAACTAGGTTTGAGTCTAGACGTGGCTTTCAAGAAGAGGGTGGTCTGGGTGGTGAGATTTCTACATCATCTTTTTTTCGTGGTGAAAAAATTGGAATTTTTGGAGGCATTCAATATCAAGTGCCATTCACTCAAGGCATGCAATTAAAGATTGAATACGATTCAACTGATTATGATAATGAAGGGTTTTATTCCTTAGATCCAGAAAGTAATATAAATTATGGGCTTTCATATGCATTGAATGAAAATTTTAAATTTAATCTTGGATATATAAGAGGAAATAAATTTCAATTTGGGTTTTCGGTTTCTGGAAATTTTGGTAAAAAATCTAGAACTTTAATCAGATCTGAGCAACATGTTCCAATCAAGAGATCTGATGTTGCAAGAAAAGTTAATGCAACCCGAACAAGGCTTTTATATTTAAGCACCCTAAAAAACCTAAATGATAGAGAGCTTCATCCAAAAAGAATGGATTTAAATGAATCAGCGACCAAATTTAGCGTCAGTTTTGCTCAAAATAAATTTCTTAGTTATCCTCAGGCCTATGGAAGAGTGTTAACAGTTTTAAATGAGCTCGCGCCTGACAGTGTTACAGAGTTCGAATTAATACCGATTAATGCTGGTATGGAGTTAATGCAAATTAATGTGCCGCGAAAAGAATTTGCTAGCAATTTGAAGCTCAAAAAACCATATCACCCTTCTGAAAAAATTCTTATCTCTAAAAAAAGTCCTAGCTATACTGAATCTTTTGAGTTCCAGCCTAAGGTATCTTATCCCACAACGTTCTTTACAGCAGGACCTGCTCTTCAAACTCATATTGGAGGCCCTAGTCGCTTCTTTGTTGGAGGCCTAAACTTTAGAGCGAAATTTGAAGCACTATTTACCTCTAATACTAATCTTCAGGTTGTCGCGAGAGCTGGCCTTATTAATTCATTTGATACTATAAAACAGCAGTCTGATAGCGTATTACCCCATGTACGAACTGATGTTGCACGCTACCTTAAAGAAGGGCAGGGACTTTCCTTTCCGAGATTTCAATTTAATGATTTTCGTAATCCAACTAACTCTATTTACACTAAATTATCTATAGGTATGTTTGAAGAAATGTTCGGTGGCTATGGGGCTGAGTTTCTCTATAGACCTTTTGATAAATTTTGGGCTGTTGGCATGGAGGCTTATAGAGTGAGACAAAGAGATTATAAGCAGCGTTTCCAATTTCATAAAAATGGCAGAGCTGTTGATGAATATGAAACAAGCACAGGACACTTGACGTTTTATGTTGAAGAACCTAAGACTCAAGTGCTATTAAAATTATCTGGTGGTAGATATCTTGCAGGTGATTCGGGTATTACTGTTGATATGTCTAGAAGATTCAAAAGTGGCTTAAGGATGGGTGGATATTTCACATTAACTGATATCAGCAAAGAAGAATACGGTGAAGGTAGTTTTGATAAAGGCTTTTATGTTCATTTTCCTCTCTCAGTTTTCTTGAGGAGTCATTCTAGAGTTATTGTGCCATTTGGTATGACCCCATTAACAAGAGATGGGGGAGCGAGATTATTGGTTGGCTTTGATCTCTATGGTGTTACTGATCAAAGTTCCACCCAACACTTTCTACGTGATAAATATGATCTCTATCAATAGAAACACTCTTATTTTAATGCTGGCTATAAGTGTAATGCCATCGTGCTCAACATTCTCTTTATCTCAATATACAAATATCTATTCAGTGGCTAAAGATACTGTTTTCGATGCTAATGTCTTGGAGGTATCAGCTCAAGAGTATGATGCGTTTAACTATTCATTTGCAAAAGTAAAAATTGGAAGAGGGCCGGCAATTACAATGAGTCTTTCATCCATTGATGGAGATAAATATAAATGGGTTTCGGCTGATAACAGCGTAATTATTACTCAAAAAGGCAAAATTATTAAAACCATTGGTCTTTCCAATGATATGAGGAGATCATACGACAATCATCACAGTGCTTCTGATCATTCTATTTCTTCGTTTGAGCCTATAACTCTTTTTGATCCTAGTCTTACAGGAGCATCTTTATTGGTACAAATTTCTACCAAGCCTGGTTTAGAGCTTCCGTACCTGGGTGATGTGATTGACGTATATATGTATGAGGAGAAATTTTCACTTCTCTCAATTAGATGGACTGGTTCCAATAAATATTATTTTAACTTGATTGGATCACCAATTCTCACTCAACAGCAAACACACCCGTTCATGAAACCTATTTCAATTAAGTTTTATTATAAGTAGCTTCAAGAGCTAGTTTATTCCTCAGCCTTAGCTATATTTGGGTTATCAGTTATATTTATAGAATTTACCCTATTTATCGAAAACAAAAAAAACGCACTCAAAGAGTGCGTTTTCCGGAATAGTCTAATAAGAGTTTAAAACTACTTAGTCCTTGTTGCAGTAGTAGTAGATGTGGTTGTTCCAGCTACGTCAACAACTATCTCTTTAACAACCTCTTCTACAACTTCTGTTTCAGTTGCATATTCATACTCATATGTAGTATCAATAGTCTGATTCTGAGCATTGGTTGTAGTTGTTGTTGCAGTTGCTGTTGCTGTACCAGCTTGTATTGCTGTCTGAGTTGCAGTTGTTGTAGCAGTTGCAGTAGATGATGTCGGAACAATAATCTCTTTAACATACTCTTCGACAACAGTCGGTGCAGGTGTTGGTGCAGGTGTTGGTGCAGGCGTTGGTGCAGGCGTTGGTGCAGGCGTTGGTGCAGG
>TARA_B110001450_G_scaffold255469_1_pt1 | contig 42087 bp, 54 predicted proteins | sample TARA_B110001450 | Tara Oceans TARA_B110001450 (sample SAMEA4396538) | marine metagenome | biome: Polar Biome; feature: [SRF] surface water layer (ENVO:00010504); material: water (ENVO:00002006), including particulate matter (ENVO:01000060) such as... | depth 5 m | reverse complement strand
GGCAAGATGTTGTGTGAGGTGACTCTTCTGTTTTGGTGTAGCACTGCATTTGGGACACTGGAAGAATCCATTCGCGTTGCGTTTGAGAGGCGGGTCGTCGCATGGGAGGCAGATGTCCTCCATCGTCTCACGTGTATCGAGTTGGTACACCTCAAAACTGATGAAGGGTGGTTGGTACAGAGAAAGGTCGGTACCGATGAACATCTTCTACCTCGTGCACGATGCGTATCTCTGTTCCGTCGCGCACGGCAATCGGCACGTTATCAAGATGATCCTTGAGACGTGCCAATTGCTCTGCGGTGTGTACCACACGACCTCCCCTGGCGTAGAGGTACCGTACAAGTTGACGCACAAGAACCATCCATGCGCCCTATGGGCGCGGACGTCTCTCCAACACTACGATTGGCTGATGCATCTCGGCTTCGAACTCTGTCGCGAGTACACACATCGATATGGAAAGGTACACGCATCGAATGCAGTTCTCCTGCATCTGCGGGGATTGCCGTCCCCGAACATCCCGTCTCTCGGATTTGCGCCTCCGCCACAAGCGATGCCCGAGGTGTACTACCGTCACCCAAACTCCTCTTCCATAGAGGCGTATCGACTATACTACAGGCAGGAGAAACGCCACCTGTTCGCATGGAAACGCCGAGACGTGCCCGAATTCATCAAGTTTCCATTCGCTGACGATATTCACAAACGCCGTGACGCAAACGAGACAGCGTATGCCGTCGAATCGGAGGCTGCAACGGCGAAACGCAAACGTCGATGAGCGAGAACCTTGGGTATTGAGTGATTTTGACGTATGAGTATGAAATTGTTGGAATCAGTGTGTACCATCGAAAGCACGGAACGACACGAGAGAGTGGTACGTGACGAATGACACTCCTTGCCGACGACCATCCACTCATTCGCGAATGCAACAATCGTTACGGCATCGACCTCCATCAGGGAGGCAAAGGTACCTTTGCCATCCGTTCGGCAAACATGACGTCAATGCCTGAGTTTTACGATACGAAATCCAAACGAGGGACACAGCGTCCACCCAATTACTTTATGGACAGGGACCTCACACGTCTGTGCATCGCCCTCTCCCCCCAGAACGTGTGCGAACTCTTCCAACTCACCACCAAACAGGACGCACTGAAGGTAATCCAACAGGCGTTCAACTCCTTTCCAGAGTCGGAGTTGATCCCCATCCGCGTTCAGTCCCATCACGTTATTTGGGGAGAACCAGTAGGCCTCACCCGTGACAAGATGGAGTTCCAGATCCGAGAGGCACCGGACGATTACGTTCCAGTGCCCGCTCTTGCCCCGGTTACTGCGGTGGTCCCCACGACCACCACGCGTGAGTCTCTCGTTAAACGCACTCGGTACGACACGTCTGCACCGTCGTGTATTCCCCCTTCACAGTACTCCAGGGTGATTTACAATGGAATCACGTACGACGACGACGACGAGGCGCGTCACGCATACCTCATGGATTGTTTGGACATCAGGTACGTTACACAACCTACAAACATTCAACATCCTCTTCTCATGAACGAGACCAATAGTACCGGCATCTACCGCACCGATTTTTTCGTTCCGTCCATCGACGCCTACCTTGAAACCACGGGTTCGGAACCATCGGCGCGCAAGCATTTCACATGCGAGCTACTCGCACGCCATGCCTTTTACGAGGGGCGCACCGTGTACCTAGTTTACGGCGGTCTTCACCCACCACGACGCGACACTTACTCTACCGATGGAACGCAAATCATGAAGATCATCAAATACGTCGTAGAGCCACACACGTTTGCCAATGGACGCGAGGAACTAGTCGTCGTCGCCGAGGATGGATACGCGTGGATGCATAAGAATGGAGCGTACGTCATCGACAAGCTCGGTTCCATCATGAACCGATCGTGGGATCACCCTCCGCTCCGTGCAGCTATCACCATGGCACGCAACAGGGTGTTTTGATGGGGAAACAACCATGTAGGTTGGAGTCGGGTAAAACAATTCCCGTTGAGAATGTTGAGATCGAGTTTTGAAAAAAAATGTGAGGCAAATCATTGCGCCCGCGCGCACGAGGATGTCCATCGTGGATGTGGTGCCGACACCAACGCACACGCCTGCGCATTCTATTGGAGGATGCAGATTTGTCTGCTTAGAGTTCAAACTGCTCGCAGGTGATGCATTTCTTTTCAATCACCGAATCACGAATGAGACTTAGTAGCGATGTCTTGATCTCGCAGACACCCGAGATGATCATCGTGATGCCGAGGAGCGCTAGCGACGACGCACTCACGAGTAGAAGCATAGGCTGAGCTAGGAATACGAGGATGGCCGTGTTCACGATGACGCCTACATAGGCGAGGACTCCGAGGAGCATCAGACGATCGGATACGTAAAACGGAATCAGGTGTGCGATGACGACGATTGCAGCAACGATAGCCAGCGCCATGTCGCCATCAGACGTGCCACTGGCGTAAGCAAATGTTAGTGTTGTATCGATTACCTTGATTTCGAGTGCGGTATGGAACGCCAGGAGCATATTGTACCAGCAGCAGCAATCGTTGGCGAAGACCATAATGGTCGCGGCTATGGCGGAGAGACCGATTGTGACTCCCTTGGCGGAGTCTGTTGTGAGATCGTAGTCCATGTATAGGAATAGAAAGGGAACGAGGAATGCAAAGAGCGAATAGCTTAGGGTAGGAACGAGACCTCTGGGAACGCCCATTACCATGAATGGTATCATCGATTTAGACGGCACTGGTGCGATTGTATCCTGTGGAAGGCCACGAGGATGACGAACGGGTGCACGTTCCGCAATGTGGTCAGCGTCACGACGGAATCCGAGACTCATTCGGTTTTTTTGGAAGTTTGTTACATTATTCATGAACAAAAAAAATCACATGCGTCGTCTATTGCATTGGGGGTGCCTCTTCGTCATCCTCCTCTTGTGATATTTTCATACGACTTTCGATTGCAGTTTTTTCCCCTTCCGAAAGATGTTGTTCATCCGTATCCATGTTGTTTGGTTTCAGTACAGATATGGGATCGTCTATGAACCGTTGCGCTATCCTCATAGTCTCAGGATCGGATCCAAAAATTCGTCTCATTTCTTCCTCAACGCGACGAGAGAGTTCCGCTCGCGTCGCGGGATCGTTTATCCTTGGAAATGGATTGTCTGTGGTATTGTCCGACGACTCAGCAGTCTCTGTCGTCCCACAACGCACGTCGCGTTTGTGACGGATCTTATCACGAAGTCGTTGACGTGTATCATCAGGATCCCCCATGACGAAGAGGAGGGCGTTTGGTGATGGTAGTACGTGATGCCCCGTTTGCAATTTTGATTCGAAGGAGAGAGTCGAGTGGTGAAACGCTCGCAGGTGTGGGTTGAATATCACCGACCGTGTGATTGACATTCACCGTTCCCCACATCTCCTGCTGCAAATGATCGATTCGGCGTTCAGAGAACCGTTCCTCCTCCGTGCCTTGGTTGAGAAGATGGTAGACGAGAGCGCCCTCTGACCCGCGCGTTCCTCGTCCACAGCGTTGTACTTCCTGTTGGCGAGATCCGGAGGTGAGATGAAACTGCACCAGCACGCATCCGACTGGAAAGTCTACCGAGACGTCGCAGACTTTGGTGCATAGTAGTACGAGCGACCCTGGTGTACACGTTGAAAACGTTTGGATGACCTCGTCACGAGTGTCGCGCGACGCCACACTTCCATTCAGAACGAGGGATCGCCCCTTTAGTATCGTGTTGTGCAGTACCTGTGTTGGGCCGATTGCATCGCTGAAGACGATTACCCGCTTATTTGAATGCTCCTCTAGAATACGCATCAATGCCTCCACCTTGTGAGGATTCAGAGCACGCATCGTTTGGTGGAGGGCCGTGCGCGACGTGGCCGTTAAAATGCGAGGATCGCTCATGAGAACACATTGCACATGGACGTTGTGAACGCGATCTGTAATGCCATATGAGAAAAGTGTTGGACCGACGAGTGTATCGAGTGATAAAATGCGGTCGTCTTCGCGCACCAATGATCCACTGAACCCGACGATGGCATGAGCACAGAGGCGACAAACGCAAAGGAACTTGTCCGCCACCACTGTGTGCACCTCATCCAGGATGAGTAGTCCAAAGGGATGGCACATGTAATGCATAAGAAAACGATCTCCCTTGGAATAGGACGGTGTGTAAGATCCACTGTGGATGTGCGCGCGGTGTTCGTCGATGGCGTTGACCAATCGCACAACTCGACTGTAGGTGGTCACGATTACGTCGTAGGAGTCATAATCGTGTATCTCATCCGTAAGAAGCGATGTTGCACGCATGTTGAGTGTATTCTGTAGGTGTGTAACGAACTGCATCACCGAGACCGTGTGTTGGGCCACCACGACGCAAAGGGCCCTCGAACGTCGAATGAGTTCGGTGCCGACCCACGTCTTTCCAGTCCCGCACTCCATGTGCACCACTCCCGAACGGAAGTGTCCCTCTGCCGTATTGCACGCCCAGACTGCATCCCATTGGTAATCACGAAGGTCATTCGCATGGGATGTGTAAGAACGCGTATTCAGGATTGATGCAAACGTGGATCGGTTCAGTGAATCCGAGGAAGTTGTGCAGTTCCATACGACCACATCATCGCGCGTGATCCATCTGCGTCCATCAGGAGCTCCGAGCGGCCCTGTGCCGTTCGGAGGAGTCTGTGCACTCGCGCCGATGTGAATGAGTGTGGTATGTGCGTTTGAGAGCATTTTTTTTTCGTTGGTACATACACACACGCATTTTCGTTGGTACATAGAGACACACTTTGTTTGTATTCATTTCTTACTGCGGTGGATGGTGTGTCGTTCATTTTGTTGCAATATAACATCAAGAAGAGTATGAATGTTCCAGCGTTACCCGTGCTCGTTCTCATAGTAGCCATCGTCTCGCGACTCGTAATGAGACCCAATACAATAGGTCGACGCGCGGCGTCTGCGTTATCAGTGAAACGAGGAAATGAGTCAACAACACACTCCGTGACGCTTCTATTGTGTATAGATTCTTCCGTCGCATGGCGTGAGTATGTGAATCATATCGTCATGCGATGTCGCCACGTTGCTACATTGAACGTCCTTCTCACGTACGGTTCCGCGGAGGACGTCCCGGACTATGACGTGACCGACTCCATTTACCGTCATCTAGTTCACATCGAAATGGGCATTCGGCGTTCGAGTCATCCGAGCAATAATTTACAACGTCTTGTGCGACGCTTTGTTACTGGTTCAGAGAAAACAGTGGTAGTCCTCCAGGGAGGATGTAATCTTCACGACGATTTCACACGCACTATTTTAGAGGTGCAACGGCGAACTCCAGACGGCGCAATCGTGTCGTGTCCGATCTCGCACACCACAGGCGCGGCACAGTTTCCTACATTACGTCTCCGAAGCAATGGATCCGTTGCGCGTGATGCATCCAAACCCATTCATAATCATAGTCTCACACACAGCATGCAACTCGTTCCTAGTGTGACGTGGTGTCCGGAAATGACCATTTCTAATGGCCTCCTTCTTCGACGTTGGTGTCAGACGACATCTAACTCTTTTCTAGAGCACCTCCATCGAACGCCGGATATATCTCATCTCGTACCGTCCCATCCATTGTTGGCGCACAATGCACACGTAGAGGACGATATAATCGACTTTGATGAAGGTCTCGATGGATATACAATTTGCGATTCAGAAAGGGTGGGTATCACGGCCTCGTCGTCCAGCAATGAACGTCTCGTCAAATATGGTACACTTTTTCGAGCGCGCGTGGCCATCGAATCTGTGCGCGATTAATCGTACAGGTCGTCAAAACGAGAGAGCATGAGAACGTTGGCGAGGAGAATGAGACCGAGGAGGCCCTTGGAAATGAGGGATAGTACCTGAAAAAGGATCTCGCCACGGTAGAAGAATTCTGGTGTATTCCATTGCGACAAAACACTCGCAGCTCCAAATGAAAAGAATAGAACAAACTCGAACCAGAGGATGAGGTGTACAAACCAGGGTGCCCGATCTACCTGATCCTGACCACCGTAAAAGGTCGCAATGATTAGGTACCATGCTGTAATTTGCGGAATGTGGCCAAGGAACCACGGATACAAACGATACATTAACGAACCATTCCATTCGTCTGGACTCTTTGGTCGCGACACCACCTCCACCCAGTACCCAAAGGGCATCGTGACCATCACCAACACAAACTGAGAAAGAAGTACCTCCTGGTTGCGAATTCCAAGAGTATACGAGATGAGGAGGATCATGATAGGAGCACTGAGGGTGTATTCGATCCAACGCGTGGGTGAATAGCATTGCTCCAGGTTTGTAAGGTAAAAGGTTCGTAGAACAGTTGCGTTGAGTAGATGAAATGTGGCGGATAGGATAAAGAAAATGGCCACCAACCATGTAAATGGTAATGATATAGACTGCTCATACGTGGGGATGATTTCCCATGGAAGTTCACCACTAGAGAGTTCACCCGATGCAGTTTCGTTGTTGAAGCGGAAATCAAGGCGGGTTCTGAAGAGTGGAACGGAGAGGTCGTTGTTCCCGACCACGAGCGTCACTGTAGCGAGAATGGTGTGAAAGAGAAACATGGCACCATTCCATGCAGTGAGCTGTCCACCCGGTACGTTGATACGCGACGCGGGTGGCGATGTGGATGCCTCAACGTCCCCATCGCGCTGTCGATGTGTGATGCTGTTCATTACTGGAATCGAACGTGTCGCGGCGGCAAGTTCAGGGGCGGTGCTCCCCCACGAGGTGAATCCAAGACCCGAAGATTGTGGCATGTGAGGTGGACGGTGTGTTTTTTTACATGCGACTGGAAAAAAAACAGAGTGTGTGACATGTTATATTAGGTATGCATGTTCACACGGCGCATAACACGAACGACGACAATCGCCACTATAACGGCGATGACAACGTCGCGTGAACGGATATTAGGTCCGCGTCGCCGTTTGAATGAGTAAATTTGATAGTGTTCCTTTAGGGAATAAACTCGTTTACCGGTTCGGGCATTGACCTCGTTGTGTGCATCGTTTAGTAATTTTATTATAGTTGTACGCGTTCGTAGCGACTCTGTTGTCATACGGCGACTAAGAAATTCCTTGAAATGCCGTCGACAGGTTGGACATGGTAAATATGACGCGAATGTGTTCAAAAACATTGCCATTTGTTGCATTTCGTCTTGTGTGAGTCTATCTGGTGCCGAATGAGCAAAGACATGGAGAGTGTTCCATGCTCCTGGTCCCCATTCTCCAAGTGTTAGACCTGGCATTTGTTGCAGGTGATGGTATTTTTTTTTGTCTACCATAAAACAATAAAACAAACTGTTTCAATGTTCGGCGAGAATCTTCCAGACACCGTCTTCGTCCAACCCATGGAGTACAAACAGCATCACCTCTCAAAAAGCTATGGTGAAACTCACCATAGAAACAATAACAATAGCATGCAGTGCGTTTGGATTGGACTTGCGGCCATTGCGATTGTATATCTAATGAATGAGCAAAACCGTATTCGTTACCCTATGACCCCCGTTCTACAACCCATGCAACACGTAGCGGGTATGATAACCAACGTAATCAGTAGCATCTCTTCCAAGGTCCAGGACTCGTCTAGTGTCTTCCCGACGGTGAAGATCGGAACAGCCGTAATCATCGATTCTAAGGAAATTACCGACCCTGTGAAACGTAAAAATTACGATTCGCTAGTCAAGTTAGTCAACGATTCGAAACACAAGCGCATGTGCATTATCATCTTCGCGCACTGGTGCCCCCATTGCCACAAACTAATCAACGAGCTCGCCGAAAAGGCAGACTCGATTAAGGGCAATGGGATCAAGTACGTACTCGTAAATGGCGATTCGGTACACAGCGATGCCTTTCAGGGTGACAAGGCAATCATCAACCTTCAACACTATCCCACTATTCTATGCAAGGTCGGAAACGTGGGTAAGGTGATTACATCTCTCGACGCTGTAGAAGAGACATGCAAGACGATGGAAAAGGATTCTGCAACGACGAATGTGATAGACAATAACGTTGCAGATACGAATGAAAAGGAGGAGGAAAAGGAGGAGGAGGATATCCTCAAAATGTTGTTTTAGTCACTAAAACATGCGATCCATTCCATTGCGACACCTGCGTTATTGCACATGTGTGCAACCAATCTGGTACACAATATCTCTTGGAGTCCAGATGTGTGACGCACGACTTCAACTAGAAGAGCACCCACTTCACGCGATGATACCACCGCGATGACCGTACCATTCATGCGCACTGGACCCGATGTGAGAACGTGTCTCAATCCAGGACGTGCAACGTGCGCAAGTGTTGTGGGGACAGATGAGATATCGCGCAAATCCTGCAGCGCAGAAACGTTTCTGTAGACATTCAGGAAACGTGTTCGCCTATCGTCCACGGGATGTAGGCGAGGTACGTATACCGCGGTGGTGTTGCGTACTCGTTCTGATGGTAAAGGCGCAAAGTGAAGTGGTTTCTCGTCCACCGAGCTGTCCTCATAGATTACAGACGGCACTGAAAAAATGGTATGCGAGACGCCATACTTGGCGTCCAGACGTGCACACACAAATGCATCATCAAGGGAATGCAACATTCTTTTATTTGGTACGTCCTACTTCTCGTTGGTACCATTTCGGTAACCGTGTGTACCAAACAGAACGCAACAAGGTTGACGATGCACTCTCTTCCTCCGATCGAGTATGTGATCATCGATTTCCCAGACGATTGGAACACGATGCCTGGTATAGAACACCGTCGGATAGTGAACATGTACCTCAACGCGTTGGAGTTGTACCGTTTAGGACTCAACGACCACTTCAATCCACGTATGCTAGTGCAGCCTCCTCCTCCTCGCCTCTATAGAAAACGAGGACGTGAATAGAAATGCTCCAACACACGTCCGTAATGACGGAATTGATGCGAGAGTTGGAATTGTAACGGAATATCGGGTGAATATGTATTGATGCGTGGTGCATTCTATGCGTGGTGCGAGTATGTGCGGTAGTGTAATACCAAACCACGGTGATAAGATCAGGGAAAAAGAATTATTCGTAATCTCATCTACCGTAACACCGACGGGAATCAGAGGACGGCATATCACCGATTGTGGAAATCCATGCTACACCTCTTCCTGTGGCTATTGTGTGGTACCAAACACAAAAGGAGCGAACATATCAATAAACCATGCCGACTATTCGTCTGTTTGCGTCTCACGACTGGGGTATCGGGGCCAGCAACCACGCGCTCGTCGCACAAGTCGTTGCAGAGTTGCGGCGCCGCAACCTCTCGGTCTGGTTCGATGAGACACACATGCGTGGAAACATTCTTGACTCCATGTGCCGTGGCATCGACTCCTCGGACGTGGTTCTCGTCTTTCTTACGGCAAACTACATGAAAAAGGTGGAGAGCAGGAACGGCAGCGACAACGTGCGTCGCGAGTTTATGTATGCCGCCAATACTCCTGACAAGTTCCTTTGCATCAAGTTTGACGAGACGTTGCCCTCTCCATGGACGGGTCCGGTGAGCATGCTCCTCGGGTCGCAACTCTACGTCGATTTGACCGAAATAAACTCAACCCGCATCGATTCGCTAGTGGATGCGATTCGACATCGCTCCCCACGTCTCCTATGGAAGACGGCCGTGCAGCGCACACGCATACTGCATGACGTTCCTCGTTCACCGTGCCGTCCGCCGAAGACGGTCCTCAAAGCCCCCCCCCTTCGCGACCGAGTTCGTATCATCTGCGAGCACACGGGTGGTACATACAACGACGACCTGCATCTCTGCAAATTGGTCGACCGTCTTCATGTGTCACTCGTCGGCACGGTCGATTCCGAGACGCCTCTTCATGCGCGTATTGCACTCATGGAGAAACACATTGGAATCTAACGATACACAGCAAATATCGTTCCCCATGCGCGAAACCATAGACGTGCAATATGCAGATGGTTACAAGGCATGAGATACACTCGTGCCACTCATGGGTCGTAAATGGGGGTCGAATGTGAGTGATGGCATGCATGAGGAATGATTCGTATCAAAAATAAAGTAGGTTCGGTTTGGGTGGACGGCGGACGTCTTCGTCTTCGTTTTTTTTTATTCAATTGACAACAGGGATCCTCACTCACGCCATGCGTTCAGAGTCTCTCTTTCTCTCATCACTCATCAAGTTTCTGTCCACCGATTAAATTGTTGTTAGACGTTCTTGCTCAGATACACCGATCTCGCCCCCCAGTTTCCATTCAGCGCCTCCTCTTCGATCACAATAACGGTGTTGTCACCGATGGTCATCCAACTCCCCAATTCATGCCTCCACTCTCGCCGCACATTCTCGTAGGGAATGAGACGTCTCCACGAACGGCATCCTAGGTGGTTTCGAACGTCAGGCCATCGTTTTTGTCGAGTGTGCGCAAAATGCCTCCAACGCATCCATCTATCTTGAATACGCATGGAGGCAAGATGGTGCACGATGCACTCGCACGCATCCGATGGTAACGGCAAAATGTCGAAGAGGAGTGCAAGCATTTACAAAAAAATGGGGATCACATCGAGTCAATCCATGCAAGCCAGTCCGCATCGGTGGCGATATCACCCATGCCATGAGTGTCCAGACGACGCGCGAGTTTTACGACGCACGTAAAAAAGTTCTTCGACGAGGATGTGAGGCTCTGCAACACTGTCGCATGCATAACGATACTAATGTGACGGTACGCGGGAAGCACCGACAAGTAGGCCAATTCTGTGAGAATTTCAACCTCTCCGTTTTGTACGTGTGGTGCGATTTGCCTGCGAATCTCGTAGGCACTGACCCACAGTTTCATGCGCCTAATGTTGGCACACAATACCGTTCCGTGGTGTGCGGAATGCAATTCCTTACAACGGCGAATCAATTCAACATCCATTGCAATCGGCGCTTCCTTGTGTTGGTACCAAATTTCTTTTTTTTAATATACTCATGTGTAACGTGTATTTCGCGACTGCGCGTGTTTGTGCATTCGTCACACCATGGAGGATCACACTGTGTTGTGGGATGTGATATGGTGCCCCATCATTTCTCTTCCGTTTCTCTTCAATAATCCTCCGTTGCAGGCCCTTTGTTTGGTTTCTACCATACGGCAACTTAGTCACGCCCACAAACGTCTAGAATATCGTCTGTGGAAAGAGATCGAGAGTCCCTTTCTGCGCCACGTCGCATTCCCCTACGCACTCCGCATTCTCTGGTGTGAACTGCTACAGAGACGGTTCCTGATCGACATCCACATGATTGTGACGAACATGACAGGGCGACGGTCGTGCATCGCAGGGGGGTTTGCGGCATGGAGATTAGAACGCTGCCTGGACACGCGACACAACGGAGACGGATACCCCCGTGCAACGCGTCAGAGCTTCGTATCCGATGGATACGCAAGACGAGAGGTGTGGGTTCCCTCAAATGTAAACGTCTTCGTTGAAACTGGTGACGAAGACGACCTCGTGCTGGAGGTCATTGCAACGCGTTACATCCTATTCTGTGCACAGATGTTCAACGATCCGCGTGTGATGACATTGAATTTCAAACACGCGCACGAGAGGAATGTGGTGACCGCGCTCGACCTCACACAACACCTGGATGAATTCGAGTTTGGCCAGGACGTGCGACAACTGTGTCGCGACCAAATGTTTATCGATCGACTTCTCGAGGAGACATCACCAACCAAATTGGGTAATCAGTCGCATACACTGAGCAGTGCAAAACATGAACCCCTCGTACCAACGCGACTCAACGTGACATTCACCGAGGATTCTCCGCAACGGAGATACATTGAATGGGTATTGGCATCATTTGATCTAGCGCATTGCAAGATCGCGTGTCGTGTGGATGATGACACGGGGGCATACGTCTTTTACGGGTCAGAAGATTGTGCCGAAACATTGACGCAACGTCGCATACAATTGTCCGACGGATCGCTCACACACTCTCGTGCGTCTCAGAGAGAAACACTCGAACGAATTCGTCGCTACATCGAGAGAGGGTTCAGCGTCCGTGGTGATAGGGTGTTTCATTTGGACGTAAAAAAGTGCATGCCTTTTCACAAACTATGCCTCGACAACGTGAGACAAACTCGAAACGACGCGGACGTGTGAGGCGTGTGGAAGCCCTGCGCAACCGTCTTCACCGCCGTCGACGGAAAAATCACATGGGTATCGTAAAACGCGTATTGGGAATATCCAGACTCACGGACGCAGAGCAGGGACGCATTCTCGGAGCATGTCTATGCCTAATGGAGGAGGTGCGTTTGAGCCGCTGCCTCGTCATGGAGGTGGTACGCGTGTGACTCAGAAAAAGGTATCATGAAGTGATTCGCTGCTGACGTATGTGACGTGAAAGTCTCCAGTTTTGGAAATCATGTGGGAAGCGATTATGCAATCGAGTGTGCGTCTAGCCATCAGGTTAGTGAGATAGAACATTGCAATAGCACGCGGTGCCCATTGCACACCGTCCCGTGTGACGATCACCCATTTTCCGTTCTGTAGATATCGGGAATCTGTCGTCATTACACCCCTCACTAGGTGGCCACGAAGGCATTGAGCATGAGGCACATCACATTGCACTGAAATGAGTTGTGAGTGAGACACACGCCCTGTAGATTGCAACTGCCTCACGATTTCCTGTTGTTGTGCGGGCAAAATATCGAATATATGCTGTGGAGTAATACCATCCGGTATGCGTTCATCCAAGTCGTGTATTCGATTCTCAAATGAGATGCGCGTGTCGTCCGTGTAAAAGATCTGGTTGAGGACGTACCACACAGCTGAAAGAATGGGATCGGGTGACAAACTGAGAACGTACCGGAACCACTGGTGTGGAGACATTGTCTTTATGCGAATTTTAAGTGGTGCGATGATGCGCGTGACTCCAGTTTCCTGCTTGCGAAACACTGGATAGCGCGTGGAGTTGGGGAGTTCGACCACTAGAACAAAAATCGTAAAATCAAACGAGGACACGACACGTTCCCGGTGTCCGGAACGGCGTTGCAGGTACGCGTTGACGTACAATACTATGTTGGAGTATATTCTATCACGTTCGTTATTTTCGTAGGTTTCCCGTGCGAGGAAAGGATGTTGTGGCGTGGATATTTCGGCGACACGCTCGCGAAGACGAACATTTCTCAAATTGTCAGTACTCTGTTGATTAAACAACATATAGTCTCTTGCAACACGAGGATCGAGTGCGTACTCAGTGTCCCGTTCCACGTGTCCAATCGAAACGCGGTGTACGTCCCAGTCGGAAAATTCCGTTGATTCTTTCAGAGTTCGGAGGATTTGCCGTTCGAGAGCGCGTGTGTTTGGAATGTAGCCGTCAAATGCGGGAAGTAGTGATGTGAGTTCGTGATGCAGGTCGCGCACAAGGGATTCACGTTCCCGTTCGGACGAACAGGCAAAACGAAACGGGTTGTAGTTGTATTGCATGTTATTGATGGTGCGTCCGTTGTGTCGTCGGATCACGTCGGTAGCGATCAAATCGGACACGATCCTGTGTCGAAGGTCTCGCCGTATGGGATCGAGGTGGCTCAAAAGACTCGAAAACGATCCACTGGATTCGACCCAAAGGGGTTGTGAAATGTTTACTCGCTCCATCCATTGCGAAATGTGCTTCTGCACATCAACGAGCATGTTCAGGTACAATGTACGACTCAGCTCCTGCTCTGCAAAACGCTCGACCACCCGACCGATGTGTTCCTTCAACACGACCGGGCACATTGCGTCGTGTGCCTTAACGAGCTCAGTGAAATCATAAACGACCATTTAAAACGATTGGTACCAAAAGAAAAGCCGAGTCATGAATGAACAACAACAGAGCATCATCCTCCTTGACCTGGACAACACCTTGGTGCACACGACGAACGATGTGTCCCATCCTGAGTTCGAGACGATTCCTCACAGTTCGCTACACATTCACGTGCGTCCGTTTGTGCGCGAATTTCTGTGCCATCTGATGAAGAACAAGCATGTGTTCGAGTTTGGGTTTTGGACATGTGGAACACCCGACTACGCGCAACATGTTGTAATGGGACTCATGAGTATGGTGGACGCGTCGGAGTGGGACGTTCGAATTCTCCTCACGCGCGACGATGCAACCATCATTAATGGGTCATACGTCAAGGATCTCAACCTCGTGAGGACACGATACAACGCATCGGATGTGATTCTCCTAGACGACAATGCAATCCACTACTCCATTCCAGAAAACGTTTCGCATGTGTGTCTAGTTCCTCCATTTTACGTCACAGATCCGGATGCGCCCCGGGATCGCTTTCTTTTCAATTTGACGCTTCTTCCAATGGTGCGACCTCCATCTCCTACTGTGATACACCGCCCACGTCCAGTGCGTGCGTCGTCGATGATAGTACCCATGCCCTGGTGATTTTTTTCCTCCATTTGTGCATAAAACCAATGTGGCAACTTGCCGTACCAATTGTTCTCTGTGCCTGTGATGGAGACGGTATAATTCTTGCCGTCGTGGGTGTGGTAGCTCTGTTCATAATGCACAGGAGAATGTCATCGCACACACCGCGCATGTATGGTCCGGAACCATATGTGTCAGCCCGTCTTTCAGTGGAGAGGACGGGAGAGGCGGATGGTGGTGTTGGTGAAGTGCAAAAGGAAACATCGGAGCGTGTCCCAAACCCTAGAAAGGGGATGAGTGATACTACAGAGACGGTGGAAGCGGAGACGGTGCGCGTACCCGAGACACACATAGTAGGGTTTCGATGGAAACAGTCGAGCGACTCTCGCTCTCGGCTCCTCGCGCGACAGAAAATGGAGATGAGAGATACTCTTCATCAGTATGAGTGAGAGATTTGTCATTTCCAGGAACGTGCACGAATGGAACCCGAATCTCCCGTGGAAGTTTACGCCCGCGAATTTTTCTTTGGAGGGACACAGGCGACGAGTACACATGAGGAATGGTTGTTGAGACTCTGTTCACAACTCATGCACCGAGAGGCGAGTGTGATCAGTATGATGGAAGCCAATGTAAAATCAGCACCGCGGCGCCGTTCCTCTCGTAACAAATGGATGAATTCCTCGAACGACTTGCACGGATCCAACAATGCGTCAACGGAGACGGATTCCAAAACCTGAAAAAAATATTGAAGACATGCACGGAGATGCTCCATGATCGTGGCTTTGAAAATGTTTCAGAGCGTAGTTTGGAGGAGAATGATAATTCATTGGGATTGGCATTGATCGGTCAGCGTGGCAATGGAGAGCGTTTACGAATTCACGTTTGCATGGACGACCGCGTCGGAGTAAAATTTGCACGCGCCGTTCTAGAGTTGGAAGATTCATCCGCGATTGTCGTTTCGATTGATGGACCCACACCATTTACTCGACGGGAATGCGATTCAGTTCAGTTCTTCAACGCTATTGAACTTTGCAAGAATGTGACTCATCATTGTCTTGTTCCTATGCACGTCCGCGTGGATGCCTCCGAACTCCCGAATGGAATGAAGGTGATGAATCTTCCACGTTTGCTTGAAACAGACCGCATCGTGCAGTACAATGCCTGGCCGTGTGGAAGTGTGATAAAAATAAAGCGAGTATTCGGGGGATACGAACCCATTACTTACTTTCGAGTGGTTACACCCGCGTGTGGTGCGTGAGGTTGTTTGCGAGGGGAACCACGCTTAGAGGAAGAGGATACATGTGGAGGCGCTGTCTCTGATGTTGTGAGATCATTGGCGAGCATGGCGGAGCGTTTAGCAGTCATCGGGATCGTGCGACGCTCTCCGTTGGTGCCCTTAATAGTTATAGTTTTATAGTCGACTGCGACAATGCGTCCCTTGACACCCTGTCCCATATCAATTTCCTTGTTCATATGGCTCTGGCGAACGCGCGTAACATGATCGCTCATGATGGCACTGACTCGGAAAAGGGCGGTAACAGGATCCACACTCACTTCCTTATCGGTGAGGGCAATGTGCAATGTCATTTGTTTAATCTCATGACTAAAAAAAAACAAACAAGTGCATCAACGAATGAGATCAGGGTTTGTAATCGGGATTCCATTGAGTATTCTCCAGTTTGGGGTACATCACCATCTGTCTCCTGAAATGGTGACACAAAACTTTTTATTGTGTAATGCCATTTACGATGCGGACCGATTCACCGTGGATACCCCTCGATGGCCGCGTCTCCTCTCCACATCCTCCGCGGTGGCGACAACGTCTCTTTATGCAATGGACCCGCATTTGCGACCACTTGCCCCTCTCATACCCGTGCTGCATCTTTGGTACACACCCCTCAAACCATGGCTGGCCCCCATCAAACCCTTTTTCGTATCTCTTCTATGGTGCACACTCGTTTGTTACGTTCCACCCCACAATGCGGACCACACCACCACGGCTCTCGGTCTGTTCCTCAACATTGCAGCCATTTCGCACGCTGTAGACGTTCTCGACATCGACGATGATTTCGAATCAGGAGTCGTCACCCCCGCGGTGGCCATGGGTAAGGACGCTGCGATTCAGTACGCATTCGCCCTCCAATTCGCCTCCATCGCCGTAGACACCATAATGCCATCGGCTCAACCACACCTTCTTTACGATACAATTGCACTTGCATCTCTCGTCGGCATAGTCACGAAACGAAACGTTGAGACTGCACTTCTTGGTACCGCAGTCACCGTCGCCTACATTTTCACACATGATCTCGAATTGATTGTGTCCCTACTACGAAGTAGTGAGGTGACACACAGGGTTGCGATATCCATGGCACTCGACCTTTCGCAACGCGCCTTTCTTCTCGATGAGCCTTACCGTTCACGCGCCGTCGATGTCCTGTTCTATATCATTGACGTTGGAGACGATATTGGAAGTCACATCCTCCGTCTCTTCGAGACGGCGCTCCGGAATCGCATTCACTGACATTTTCTCATCGCCTAAAAAATGCTCGAGAGCACGTTGCGCGATATTGCGTCGATAGGATCGACGCGCCTTTGAAACCTCCTGTGAATTGCGCGTAAACGTCCATTCCTGAAACGACCGCGTGGGGTTGATGGGACCACGCATCCATGGAATGGTGGATGCACCCAGATCTGCCCATTTGTCATCAAGTAGGTCTGCGTGTCCCATTCCGTAAAAGGTGACTGTGTCCGTGTTGTCCGTAGGGAGAGATGGACCCAAATAGTCCGGAATTGGACTGGAACTCACGGCATCGTCGGAGATGTAACTCTGTCCTGCACGAAGTATCAGAAAGGGAATCGAATTCGATACCTCGGAGCTGAACATCTGAAAGGGCGGAGAGAACTGTGGAAATACGACCGGATCGCACAATACGACACTCCCCACGCGAGGAGAGTCAAGAATGAGACGGTCCGTGGACGAGTGTGCGAAAAACCCAATTCGATCTACCGCAATCGCATCGGCAATCTCCTCAATGCGGTCACCCGTCAGCGGCGAGGGACCATTCAGTACCACCATGGTCACATTGGATGTCATCTGCTTGAAGAATTCAGAGTAGATCCAATGTGGCATGGTGCCAAAAAGTCCGGTACTGAAGAGCACAGGAGGACCGCGTCCGCGCAACGTGACCGACCCACCCGAAGGGAGTGGAAGGTTGGTAGTAAGAAAGGACAGGGAAAAAAAAATAGGTATGAATACCAATGACGTCATTGTATGAGCACCGTGTGTGTGTGTGTGTGCACATGTGTACAAACAAAACTGATGCGTATCAGCAACGAACGACTTGTCTACCCCCTTCACGCTAGGAGAGAGGGGCATCCTCAATACGTGCGTTCAATGAGCGTGCTGTGCGAGGTCAAAAAGGAGGACACCTGCACATCAAACGCCATGGGATGTTCGTGGCAGAACACGTGTGACGGTGACACACTTCGCACGCAGGGCCAGTAGGTATTGATGAGTTTGTATGGTTTTAGTTGTCGGACGGGTTTCATGATCGTGTTATTGTCAAACGTCATGACAAAGGGTCGATCTGCGTCCTGGAAGTAACACGCAAGGTTAGCTTCGACGGCGAACACTTCGTTGATGGGGCGTTCCTGAAGACGTTTAGCGCGCAATTCGAACCGATGCTGCCGTCGTTTATCCACAATTCCGAGTGCAAAGTCGCGCCGCCTAGCTTTATTCGGGTGATAGTATCGCGCATTCGGAAATTGGACTCCATTTATTGGATCCCATTGCATGGTGTTCGTAATACAGTCGAGTACTACTAGGTGTGTGGCGCCAGTTTCGCGATGTTTTCCGAGCGTGAGCACGTCGGTGCGCATCCCTTGCATCAAAACACCCGAGTCAACACGGTATGAATTGAAAAAAAGTTTGGGAGATGGAAGAGAGGCACGGTCATCGTCCAGGAGCGGACACGCGGTCAATTTGAGTGATGGAGGAAGCATGGACTGCATGAGGTTGCGATTGGTAAGGGTGTACGCCACCCATAGCGAACCACGCGCAATGTTCATCCGCATCGCGTATTACCATTTGCAATCCCCTTTTTAAATTCGATGCATGACACACACACGTCATATAGTGCAGTAGCAGTACAGTGCGGAGTATGTTTTCGCATGGTCACCCTATCATTACACGAAAAGGATTACTCGACGTATTCGTACCACGGCAGTCCGAACTCGGAATCGTCCAAGAGGGTATGGCATCTCGTACCTCGACTAGAGAGTGTATCGTCGTAGAGACAGAGGAGTTCATCCCCTGTTCGTATATTGCTGCATGCGTATATTATTGGAAATGGAACGTCATAACCACGCGCGGACGACGCTCCTGCATAAACGATACGTGGAAGACGCCAAGCGGTTTCTGTCTTGAGGCGAAAGTGCACTTCCCATCCATGAGACGAGATACGCGTGACCAGGCCGTGACGTCGAAGACCGTCAAGTCGCTCATCGCGCAACGTCAACACATCCCCCACCACAATTTTATCGACGCGCAATCGATGCATTTCAAAGGAGTACGCCTGATTCGTGTGACTCTCAAACGCCGTGACCAACTCTACGGCTTCGCGGAACGTCACCGTACACGCATGCATTTTGGTTCGTTTGTAAACACAAATACCATTGTCCTTGACCTTGACCTTTGTGTACAAGTCGTTTAGTGGTACTGGAAAGTCAAACCACGTGCAGTTGGCGCGATACAGACGTTGTTGCAATGGTAACGAGCGAGTCGCCTCCGTGCTCAGCGTTTCCGGTTCGACGTCCTCCATTTGTCTGTTGGGAAACTCGATACGAAAAAGACCCGTTTTGTATGCGTAACGGTGTACGAGTACGTTACGCCCAGTAGGTTCGTGGCGAGCGTTAGACATGCTTGCAAATGGAGGAGGTGATGGTTCATTGATGTATGCTGCGTAATGGGGTGGATTCACATGTTGGTGTGTAGCGGAGTCAAGAGGATCAAGAGTGAAGTCGCGACCCATGTACCTCATGTTGATGACGTAATCCTGACGTCGTCCGAGCATGAACCTTTTACCCGAGGAAAGGTTGTGCACGGTACCAGTGAACTGCATAATCATTTGTCCTCGATGAAATGGTGCTAATGCGAACAGGCCATCGCCAACATTTTTTCCAAAGTGAATGGAGGGACGCACGTACACGGGTGGGTTTGAAAGAAGAGTATATCCCGATGCACGACAAAGTTGTAAGAGACGACGCGTCTCGCGTGACGGACGGATACTACGAAGAACATCGCGTCCACCCTGTCGCTGGCGATACGCAAACCAATACAGAGAGGCAAACGATTGTTCATCGATGCGGATAGATTGCCGTTGTGTCCTATTCGCCGACAATGCCTCACGCTCTAGCCGTTGGTGGTTCACTGGTATTATCCCCCGTTTTAAAATGAAGAAAATTATATGATACACTTCTTCTGGCACAGTTCCTGCATCCATTTCGAGTTCGTCAATTGGTCCATGGTGTTGCGACACCACAGTCGATCGTATTAGGTGAATTACACGTTTTCGGTTGACGCTAGATGCGCGCTCAATCTCTCGCAATACTATCTCTAATTCCTCACGATTCATTTCATGTACATTTTATATTTTTTTTTTACACATATAATACCGTAAGGAGAATGTCTGCTCAAGAGGAATACGTACTTATACCGTTGGATGTATCAATTGTAAGCGTAAGCTCTGGAATTGACGATTGTATTGTTTCTGCTATTCTCCCATTCCTTCTTTTCTACATGATTCTGTCAATGATTTGTCTACAGTGCAGAACATTCGTTCCACAATCTCCCACGATTGTCGAGGCGCGTCATGTAGCGGAAGAAAAGGTTTAATTGTGTATTGTGTGTCGAGTGCGCTGCATCCGTTTAGAATACATATCGCCGCAAAACAGATGCGGCGATCGAAACTACTACCAGTAAAATAGAATTCACAATAGCTTTATCGAGGACGCGTTGACACACGAGTCCCCATAGCATGGAGGCACATGGCCATGGCGTCGAAAGACCGATGCTCACGGTGCCAACGGCTAAAGAAGCGACCAAGAGCGCGCGCGTATCGTTCGTTTCCATGGATATCGTAGTCGCCACCGACAACCACCCCGCGAGGAGACCATACGCAACTGAAAATAGAAGGTTGTTGCGCACATAGACGAGTGATATCCACACCACCAACGCCGATACAAACAGGCAGAGTGATGCAACACGACGAAAACGCGTTACAATCGCACTCCACATGCACGTGACTCCAAGGGCGACACACACGAGAACGTGTGGGAGTATTGATTTCGGATTGGCGCGCGCCGATCCCAGGACGACTGCTGATGCGATTAGAAGAGTGTAGATGAGCCCCCAAATGGAAAAGGCACCCTTGCGCGGCACGAGTGCCGATGTAGGAGTCCGAGAAAAGTCGACTAGTGATGCGGATGCGACGGACGCGACTGTGCATACTCCCAGTACGATTGCAATAGGACGCATCCTATGAGTGACGACTTGTTATTAAAAATTTATGCCACCATTTTTTTCATGCACCTCACGACGGACGACTCCTAACAATCGTTGCCACCGACGCATATTTATGCACAAACGGAGGATGTTCGACAATTCTCCATACGAAGATATTGTTTGTCATGAGCATGTGCCACGAGAGGAATGATGGATGCCTCTCAAAAAGTGTCATTGCCAATTCAAGATCCGTCTGACAACGCTCAAATGCCACATGAACAGGATTTTCGGAAAACGCCAATCTGTAAAAATCCTCTGTGATTCCCGCGGATTTGAACTCACGTAACAAAAATTTGCGATGCGCACGTGTTCCCACGTTTAGACGAACGCCTAGGTCTGAATGATACATTACGCTTCCATATTTGTCACGTGACAATGAAACCCAACGTTTCGACATAATTTCTCTCATTCACAAACGGGTATTCAATACATACTGATTCTATCTCGTAGAATCTTCTGCGGTTGGTTCCTAAAGGAAAACGAATCCAGTGGCGATGAGTTGGGATTGACGGACGGCGCGTTGAAGTGTGATCGCCGCGGCCCATTCCCGGAAACAACACACCATCACATCATGTGTGAATTTTTTTCGCCACCGGCGTCGATTTCGTGGCATTTGTGTCTGTGTGTATCTCATGTATCAAAAAAAAACGTCCGCTCTAATGTCGGACTCCAACGTCTGACGGTGGGGCAACGGGTTGTTTATCATGTTGTACTAAAATTTTACCGCCGCGACACTCGAAAAAATTCCCATTGCAATTCCTGTAACATGCACTTTTACCGACACTGTGTACAGAAGACGACTCACTCGCATCTAGTGTGGCAGCGCGTCGTCTGGCTAGACGTCCCTAACGTCATGATCGTTGTAACAACCAAGTTCGCACTCCCGCTCGACGATGGTTTCGGCGACAGAGGACCACACCGCCGGGTTGAAGTTGATCACCGCCCGTCCGAGGGACTTGATCGTGGCGTAGTCCGACGTCTCCAAACTTTTTTTCAAGTACCGTGAAGCAACAACTCAGCTCAGCACAAAACTTACCATGGGAAAACGTGGCAGCAGACGCAAAAGTGGATCCTCCAAAACAATTCCGACCTTCCCGAACGACGATCTCACCACAGCCGGCGCGCGTCGCGCGGTATGGGAGGGACGCGCTCAGAAGACACGAGGTGGTCTCACGCGCGGTGACCTCAAGGTGAGTAAAAGCACAGGCAAAATTGTTTCAATCCGAGCATCGCGTGCATCAAAGCGAAGCTTTGAACGGAATGGTCTTCGCCCAGATAAGAATATTGCAAACAGGAGAACAAATTACCGTGGCTCACAGAATCAATCATACAATGAAGAAGATGTCGTGGACGCGGAGAGAATGAACTGGGAGTCGCTTCTTAACGACGCGTAGTCTGCGTGAGTGCGGAGGTAGAAAAGGAATGAAAAAGCAAATAGATTGCTTGTACCTCCTTGTGAAGAGTGTCTATGTGCTGTTCTAGCATCTCCTGCGTGGTAATAAAGGTGTCTCCACACTCCTGAGATGCATACTCGAGTTCGTGTGGACAAGTTCTCTTTTTGCAAGGTTTGGGTGCAGATGGCGTAGTGGACGTCCGTCGTCGGCTATGCGGAGAGGAGAACACACCAATCTCTGTGCCGTCCCGACAAGGATCGTGTGTCTGAAGACGCGCGAGTTCGCGATGCATGTCTTTTTTGGTTGGTACCAAACGTTGGTACCGTCGCGACGGAGGTCCGAGTGCGTTCAAAACAACAGCTGTCATTTTTCCATGCATATAAGTGTGGATGTGCCCTCGTAGCTCAATTGGATAGAGCGTAGGACTTCTAATGTTTACACCAGAAGCAAATCCTAAGGTTGCGGTTTCGAATACCGTCGGGGGCTTATTTTTAGAATCATACATACTCGAATATGCACGCACATATCTGCAATCCATGGTGTGCGTACCACCCACACACACACACACACACAAAACAAACTCACCTTACACTACCATCAGTCTGAAGGAAACACTGCACCGTGTCTGCGACGAATCTTTTTTTCACACACAGTCGTCAAATGCAGCGCCGCCCACTCCAATCCGTGACATCTGCACGCGTCGCTCCAGAGGACACCGGTTTCTTGATTGAGGATCTCATGGACCTCGTCTCTGAGGAACAGATGAACGAGGATGAAATCCTTCAAGGCATTATGGAAACATTTGGCACAAACGAACTGGAACAGATTGCATTGTCGATTGAAATGCCACCGCCTCCACCGCCTCCACGAGTTGCACACCGCCACATAGCGCGCAAAAAAACGACATCCTCTGCGACGCATAGTGGTGCGTATCAAAAAGTACGGCAAATGCGTTAAAAATCAGATTGCAATGCAGCTAGGACCGTCTTCGTCGCCATCGCGTCCGCGTCGTGTCCTTCGGTCACAGCCCCAGACTCCACTTGTTTTCGCACGTACAGCATACCCGTGATAGCCTTTCGTGATCGTTCGTCGCCCATGACATCTCTGTCCGTCAGCATCCAGTACATTTTAGGATGCTGACGCTGAAACTCTAAAACCTCGGGGTCCTCCATGCACGTCTTGCGCAACGTAAAGTCGCTCACGCTGTCGTCAAAGGTCAGGACGCGTGCGACGAGAGGTTCCATGACATTTCGAAGTCGCCTCTCAGGCCACGGATCGTTAATGAAGTCGTGTTCGACTGTGAGGACAGTCGTGTTCTTTTTTTCCGAGAGTTTCTGCAACCGCTCCCTTTCGTAGGCCTTCACTTCACTGTCCATGGTGCACTCGTAGTTATATTTACAGAGAAACAAAATTACATGTACCGTCCGTGACGAACTCGACGCCGTCGGTGAACCGAAGACGACCGTTGACGCCGTGGCGATCGCCTCTGGTGCAGTGGTGGAAGTTTGATCCAGTTTTTTTTCGAACGCACCCCTGAGTAAGAGCGTTCCTGTAGGTCGCGCGGTAGCTGTTCCAATGCCCCGTTGCGGTATCCTTGTAGTGCGTATTGCATGATGATATGTTCATCGGCGTCCGACACACGCACCTGAGATCCATTCTCCGGATGTACCAACGAGAAGTGCATTTTACAAGAATTACAATGAGAATTTTTTCGACTGTCGCAGCGTACCAAACCCAAAGGACAAGGTCTTCGACTAAGAGACAGAGAGAGAGAGAGAGTCGCAAATGTTTTACCGCGTGTATTGTACAAATGACACTTGTCCTGGGAGTCGCGGTCCCAGTGCTCCTCCTAGTGTTGACCCTTGTAGAGTCGTGGACCTTTGGCCTGGGTCTCGTAGCGTACATTTGTGTAATCCTATGGTCGGAGACGGTGCGGAAAGTGGGACGTGCAGGCGTCGTCTTCGCGCCGCGCGGGAAATGCGTAGTCCTCGGGGGTGGATGGTCGTGGATTCTTCGGCGCCGTCTCTTCTCTCCTCCCAATTTTATCGTGTGTGAGCGTGGACGCTGCGCGGCGCGCCCAGGATGGTGGCACGCGGGGACGACGATTCGCGAGGTGCAGGAGACGCTTGCGCGGGAGGAGAAACGCACCCTCGCGGGACATCCGTCCATCCTGACCGCCACATTGGGAGGATGGATCGGGTCCAAATCGCACGGAACGGGAGGGTCATTGTGGACTCCCACGATGGGACGCGTGGTCGTCGAGGAGGCGGGTGGCGCAAGACGCACTCTTCCCTCCAAGTCGCACGTCGACATCGACACCATGATCGTGAGAGACGTCGAACTCCTCACCGTCATAAACGTCGTGTGCGAGCGCCGCGTCGCCTACCTCACCTCCGAACGAGACGTTGCGGAACGCCTCTTCGACGCCTCAACGCACCTTCGTGCCGTCTTCGTCGACCGCCACCAATCGCTGTGCATCACGTGGTGTCCGACGCATGATCAGACGACCACGAGGGAGACGTTTCCACCCCCTTGGCTGCTCACTGCTCTCCCCGCGCGCGCACGCCGCGATTGGAACACGGATCGGTGGACGCGCCGCATGACCCTCCGCGACGCCAGTGCATTCGGACCCGATCCTCCCTTTCTGTTTGCCACCGCGGCGATCGCGACGCACACCAACTTTGAAGTCCTCGTAAAGGTGACGACAACACCAGCGCTCATTTGGAGGATTTGTTGCGCGTTCCAAGAATTGTTTGCGACGTCCAACCTCCTTGGACGTCTGGAGTTGCGCTTCGGCCGTTCCATTCAGTTTCTCGACGTGGATGTGCTGCGTTTCGTGGGGAGTACCGACGCGATCTTCCACACCATTCGGAAAATCTACGGACCTGACGTGTCCTTCACGTTGCACCCTGGCAAGGCGCAGGTGAGAGTGCCGTAAAAAAATGTCAACGGTAAACTTGTATGTACACACATGCTGCAAGGGTGGTACTACGACCCTCTCCACGGACACTGTCTGCGTCGCATCCGGCGCGCGTCCATGCATCGGTATCGCATCACGGGCGTCTACGGCGACGACGAACCCAACACGGGTGGGACGTGGTATGCGTTCGTCACCGCCACACCCGACGGAGACGACGAGTACGCACTTGAGGTGGACTTTGTCGGGAAACCGACAAAAAGAAACCACTTCATGACGGCACGCTGGTCGAAACGACAGATATTCTGGGACGACGGAAACGTCTGGAAACAGCTGTACGTATCGCCCGCACAACTGACGTGAACGGAGAGGTGGTGCGCGTCTGCAGACGGATGCGCACCTCGCTCGTGGTCGCGGCCTCGAGGAGGAGGACCGCGGTCTGGGGCTCGTTGACGCGGGTGTTGTTGATGTGCGTGATCACCACGTTCGCTCGGATGCCGGACGCGTGCACCAGGTCGCGCGGGTCTGTGTGCGTCACGAGCACGCCCTCACCAGAGGGGGTGTTGCGCACCGTCACACCGAAGAAGGTACCATTACGCGGATCGATGACGATTGTATTTGCACTCTTGTCTTCGTCCTCGGGATCGCCAAACATGGGTTGACGACAGAGGGGGCACGTGTAATTTTTGCGCATCATCCATTTGGTCGCACAACTCTTGCAGACGGCGTGTCCGCACGGTTTGACGCGATCGAGCGTCTCTTCGAGACAGACGGCACACTCTTCCATGTGTCCTTTCTTCCTGTTTGGTACATGCAAAGGGAAAACGTCCGTACACACACTTACACAGAGTCAACTCCTCTCTAGGTACAGTATATATCCGTTGACCTCTGCGATCTCGTTGAGAAATGATGTTAGGACGTGCGACGCAAAAGACTCAGTGACGCGCCACTGCCTCCCTGAATCTGTATCTGCATGAGTGGGGAATTTCGTATCCAAAGCATCCCATATGGGACCGACGTACTCCCAATTCGCATGAAGAGTGGTTTTACCCCGCGTTCTTGTGATTCGGCAACGAAACTCGCGCACCATGGAATGTTGAGCTATCCGTCTTGCCTTCGTTTTCAGAGTGGCCTCATCGTCATTCTTCGTGTCCTTTGAGTCCTTGTACATTTGTATGCATGTATGAGGGTCGAAATACACTACACGAGCGTTTGACATGTCGCCACCCATCGTTTGATAGAGATGATACATGACGGAGCGATGCAGCATTGTACATAAGAAATCAATGTACGCCTTTTTGAATGAAGCGTTCACATTCCGTACACCGTTCACTGGTGCGTTAAGCGTGTCGTAAAAGTTCCTCCACCACGCCTGCGTCAAATATCTTTTCGGGTCGTTGGCACATACCAGTCCCAAAATGAACATGACAGAGATTGTGAAGCAGATTCCATCGTCCTCGTTTCTGTACTGAATATCATCGGAGTCGGGCAGAAACCAGTTGTCCTTACTCTGGCCGCGTATTTGGGTAATGTCGTCGGGAATTTTGACTGTACATGCTGCCGGCCATGGATACCCCCCACCTGTAGGTGTGAGTCTTGGAATTTCAGAGAGAAACGGCTTAAGTCTACTATTACCATTCATTGTACTCAGTAGCGCGGTGATGATGTCCAGGACGTGAACTTCCGTGGTTGAAATAAGATATTCGCGTGCCATGTTCCACTTTCCATTTGGATCGAACCAAAACGGCGGTTTATTGCGTCGTAGAATGAGAACACATTGATGCCCTTCCATTCCGGCTATAATCGCGACTGGTATGACGAAGAAATCTGTGGCGTCTGTAATTTTTTCCGCTACCTGCTCTGCATAGGCAAGGACAGCATTTTTATGTGTGCTTAGCCTGTCTTTGAATTGGGAGTAAAGGTCGTTTTTCGTCTTTGTTTTGTCGTCTATTTGTTCTGTTTCTGATGATAGTGACACATCAGGTACTACACTACAATTGAATTCTATTTGAGACTCGTCGCCGTCCGTGACCTTCTCCGTGAACCGTATTGCATTGTCATTGGATACAACTACATTCTTTTGGGAGCGCGTCTCCAATAAGTTCCATATATCATGTTGATTACTCTGTAATTTGAAGTAGTCGAAGTCGGTAAATATAGGAGAGGGTGTCGTCATAAAGATACTATCGGAGTTCAAAATGTTACAGACACCCAGGATTCTTTGTCCCATGAGTGATTCTCGTATGTGTTTTAGTGTCGTTGACGGCGGCATCGGTACACGCGGATGTGACGCTGATCCGGGAGACGTTGCAGGGGGCGTTTCGGGTAGTGATGCAGGCGCGGATCCGGGAGACGTTGCAGGGGGCGTTTCGGGCGCGGATCCGGGAGACGTTGCAGGGGGCGTTTCGGGTAGTGCTGCAGGCGCGGATCCGGGAGACGGGAACGGTATTGGTGAATAACTGGAAGGGGAGATATTCATAATATTTCCTACTTCCCCGTACCTTACTGTATCTCCCGATCCATTAGGTGAGCTCAACGGTATGCCTGAGGTGGGTGTGCCGACGAAATCACCATAACCCACTGTCCTTGCCGAGTCAGGTGTCCCTGGAGAACCACTGGCCCGAAACTGTAACGTGTCTCTCATTTTTAACGTATGCGACACAAAAAGAAATTCACTGTCGCATGACCCATCGGTTCTTACAGACGGAGCAAGAACAGTACACCGTCGCTCCTTCGTCGGCACTTCGTGTCTGCTTCTCCTCCCAGGTGACGTCCTCGTTGCCGCACCGACGGCAACGGACGATCGCCTCAAATTTTTTGTCGTTGAGGGAGTCATACTTTTCCTGCAACATCTGTGAGAACCGCGTCTGACGGATGACCGCCTCGTCGCGCACGCGTCCGACGATGGTTCCCTTGGTCAAGATCCCGTCCGACGCGAAGAGCACATTCTCCCCGAGGGACGGGTTCGCGCGCAGGTTGAATGCGGCGTGTCTCACGCGGTCCAGGTACTCAGTCGCGGTGCGCGCGTTCGCGTGACACGACGACTCGACGTTGCGGCACAGCGACACGTCCTCTCCGCGCACGGAAGCGAGGAGACACAATGACCGAAGGCGCTGGGTCGGGAGCATATCGGCGTGAAGGGGTATTCCGTCTCATCGGAGACTCTGATTCCACGATCAGTTTTTTTTGCCAACGGAAACATATCAAATGAAGAATAACCTTCGTCCGTTTGTTCCGCACGAGACGTCGTTCACCATTCTTCCGCTCACACGTGTACACCTCGAACCGGGTTTTGAGGAAAAACTTGGGTTCAAGGTGAATTCGAATCAGTACAAGTTCCTGAGGAACCCCGCGGCGAACAAGTACATTATCATCGTGTTCCCGACGGGAGTGTACACAAACAGCCCCACGAGTTCTCACGTTGTCTCGACGGCATTCGGGACGGTGGGTGGTCGCACGCTCGAGCTAACTCACGTGAGTGTCAACAAAGATCATCCGTACAATCAGAGCGAGCGAGGTCATAATTGGGGTGCTCATGGCATCGTCAAGGACGCGAGTGGATGTCAGGTTCGTTGGAGGTCGGACGACTCTAGTGCGACCAAGTTGACGATGAGAAACCACACGCGGTACGTTCACGGGACCCCAAATCCGTACGCAGCGTTTGCCATTTACAAATTCGCAACGTCCTCCAAGTTTGGGACCATCACCACCGTGAAACAAAACCCTGCCATGCCATGTGCAAAGCTTTTTCACAAGGACTATAACCACACGACGCACCCCGCGATCCAACTCCTCTACGAGTCTCTCGGGTTTGTGAAGCCAATCGATCACTACCAATGGGACAGCACAACGCGTGCACCCCTTTCCAATGCGTACAAGCGTCTTTTGGAACACATGCAGGCAGGTTTGCGTGTGGTGTAGGAGTTCCCTCTCTGAACACACACACACACACACACACACCACAATTCCGTTACACCACCGCCAGTTCTTCGGGAGTGATGGCGTGAATCACGTCATCCACCGTCGCGGTGATGACACGCAACCCGTTGGCGGACGTCTTATCGGGGCGCGTGCGCACCGGCAACAGTCGCACCTCCCCTTCCGTCACGTCCACGTGGTACTCGATGACGTCATGCTCACTCGTCGCCGCAACGCGTGACGTTTCGAAGACGACGTCACGGTCACACAGACGCGCGGGAAGAGGCGCCTCCGCGGCGTGCACGTTTGGTGGTATTCCACGCAAGTCCACCGTCGAGTGTTCCTTCCACTTAAAAACACTACCGTCCTCGGCGGTACCCATCGTGTATGGAGCATCCATGGACTGTAAGATTATCCCATCCACGCGGTGTTCTGACTCATTGCGCTCATTCCATAAACGCGTTGCGAATATGCGGTCCACAAATGTCTTGGGTTTCATTTCCACTTGCGGATCGAACTGTGATAACACGACAGACTGTGTTTCGAGGATGCGTGACTCGGACTCATTGCGCAACTCGGATGAAAATCGCGTCAATGCCGTCGCCGTGGCAAGACGCTCCTCGAAGGGTTTTGTCAGTTGTTTTCTCCCGCGATCCACAATCACATCGAAGACATAGTAGATCATCGTTTGTTCGTCGGGTTGTTTCCACACCAATTCTCCCTCCAACACAGTTCCCGTTAAAAAATGTTCCTCTGGCGCTGCAACTTCCACCTCATACATATTGCGCGACCGATCGATCATGAGTGCGACACCCACGTCCGATTGCCCCATGCGTTTCGTCAAAAAGAGGACGTATCGCACACCGTCAGACTTGAGGCAGATGGTGTAGCGCTGCGTGCTCAGGCGCGGCGCGAGTTTTTTTGAGATGCTGCATGGGTTACATCCCGGAAAAAATGAGGATGATATTACACGACGTCCATGCACGCCCCAAAAACGCATGAGTGACGACCAGTAGTGATCGATTTCGGTCGCATCTGTAAGTTGCGAGTGCGATGGAACGAGACGTTTTGATACGATCACCGTATGATGCAGCATGGAAGGGAACCTCCCCGTGGAGGTAATTCTGTTCTCTCCTATACTGACACACGCACACGCACACGCAGAGAGAAATGTATAATGTGCGAGTCTGATGTGTATGTGTGTGTGTGTGTGCCCTCTCACGTCCATCCTAGAAGGTGTCCTAGTGGTCGTCCTCCATGGGGACAAATGGAATGGGGTTCGCGTCGGGTGGGAGGTCGCACGGCTCGCAGAGCACCTCATACTTGCATAGGCGGCAGTAACATAGGAGATTCTCGCCGTCGTCCTGCCGCGGGTCAAGGTCCACGGGATCACATCCCTCAGGAAGATCCCATGCCTCACACAGAACCTCGTACTTGCACGTGTGGCAGTAGCACATGGGACGCACGTCACGCGACGTGACGAACCACACCATTGCCAGTGGCGTGGACCATGTGACAGTCCTCTTCACCCAGCGCTTGTGGAAGGGTGACGTATGTTCCCCGCCAGGTATGTTCCATTTCATGATCGACGGCATGGCTTGTGTGTGTCGTTGTCTTTCTTGGTTGGTACGGATTCGGTTACGTCACTCAAATGTGTTTTTCATCATGTACGTAACATACAGGAACCCGTACGTGTCACAGTGTGCATCGTACATGCTTCCGGATGTCGCATTGGACGTGTACATTGTATTGTTCACCATGTTGAGAATAGAGGTGTGGGTGTGGGTGTTCTGAAAACAATAGTTTGTTAGAATGTTTATTCCGTAGTAGCGGATGCAACATTGTCAGTCGCTAGATACATCGACTCCAATATTGCATCCCGTGATCCCGTTTGTCGAATAAGATCACGTGCAAACTTAGTATAATCGCGCGTGTGTTTGAAATCGTCAAATATACGATCGATGGAGGCATGATGATGCCACAGAGTCCCATACTTGAGCAGGCGCACAAACTCATCAATGCAAACGGTCGACATTTTCCTCTTTGTTGGTACCCATCGAGTCAATCTCCCGCCGTCTCGTCTTCGTCTTCGTTGGCACCCGTTTCACGTGTGTCATCCCCATCTTCCCCCTTTAACATGTTTGTCAGCATGATATTCTTTGGAATATCCCCCGGTACAGTCTGCCTGATGCATTTGGCGACGGTACCACATCGTTCCACTGCGCGGAGTGTTGATATGAAGAAAAATTCCAGAGTGGGTGTCTGTTTGGCGATCGCGTCCTCAAAGAGACATCTATGACCGTCTGACATTGATGCATGTGTCATGCAGCGATCCATCGAAGACATGGTGAGGGAGTTGAGGCTGCGACGATTGTAACCATTTCGAACAAGACAATCAGTGTAACGCACCACGCTCGGACTGGTAGTTTCTTCTCCAATAATGTCCGCAATAAAGATACGCACGTCCAGCGCGTCGCGTCTATCGATGACACCATTCTTACAAAGCGCGTCGTACGTATTGAGTTGATTGGTGTAGCGTGTGACATGCTTGAAGGCGACGGGGCACTGGTCAAAGAGAGTGCGTGCCGTGGTAGTATTTCCCTCTCCCAGTGCTAGTTTTGCCTCGGTATACAACATCTCTTCATTGCACGGCCCTTGAAGTGTCGCCAGATACGCGAGATGATGTCGCGCCGTACGGGGTGTCATAGAAGAACTCGTGAGGCTAGTGTGGATACGATCGGAATGGGGCATTGTCATCGTTCTTCTTGTTTGGTACGTTGCAAAATGGTACCTCATGCATGTGTGTACCAACCAAAAGTGAGTACCGACCCAAACGAAACGAAAAACATCTATGTCGCACACGAGCCGTATTCTACTGACCGGAGGCACGCACAATCGCGTGCTGTGTTCGCACTCAAACATGTGCCACCACTGTGGGTACATTGGAGGTGGAGAGATCGAAAATGTGTGTTCCGAATGCGGTGTTCGAGCACACACCGTGTGCATTCCAACATTCAAAGAGGGTATATGTGATGGATGTAAATTTCATCACGACGGACCGTGTGAAATATGTGGCGTTCATTGCAACAATGCACCGTCGGAGGATGTGGATCGCCTTGTTTCCCTTGTCGTGTTTCATGGGCGTCGCTGGACGCGCGGCGAGGACGACACGCGACCACTCCTTTCCGAGGACTGTGAGATCGCACAGCGTCTTTCACTCGACCCTGAAACTCGGTTCCAACCATCGCAATTACCAGAGGGGTTCACTGGTAGCGAACCGATGCGTGTCGCCGTTTATGGTGTCTCGTACCTTTCGCAGCCGATGATGGTGCATTCATGGTGTGTGCAGAGTGTGTTTCAATTTCACCCGGCACCTACGGGATCGTCTAGTTGGCAAGCTGTAGTGGAATCCATCGACGCCCCTACCCAACGTACATTTGCAGAGACATCAACGCAATGCAAATTGGGAGGAATCAATGCCTCCTCTCCATGCGTGTTCTGTAATTCATCCAATGGGTTTCAGGTCTTTTGCTACGGACACATGAATTCCTCACGAGGGTGTAAAAACTGCAATTGGAACCTTCGTCCTCACTTTACATACACGAGTTTTCATCCTTCGTGCGCCGTGCGTGCTGGAATGTATCGCGTGGTCGATCCTGCCGATGGAGGTTCGGGAATGATGTGTCGTAAGAGCATGCCCTCCTTTCTTCCACGAATGCATCGATTGCAAAGGACACGCCAGACACGGTCACGTGTGCAACGGGTGGAACGGTGGATGGAGCAGTCGAGCGGGTTCCACATGGACATATCGTCATTCATCGACCCGGTCACTCTGACGATGGACCTTTCTCAAACGCTCTCGGTCGTTGGAGCGCGATACGACACCTTCCCAATCTCCCGTTTGCGGCGCACCGTCCACAAACGTCATCGTGTTGAGGATATCACAGAGGGAGCCACGGACGCTGTAGAAGATATCACCCAACAACCATGCAACGACACCTACGATTCCAACACGGCGTCCCGCTCGGAGGAGGACAACGGTGGAAATCGACGCAAAGACGACTACTACGAGGAGGACGAGAACTGTCATGAGACAAACGAGCCTTCGTACGGTTCCGTGCGAGGAGTGGGGCATTCATCGACCCAAGCACCACATCGCCGTACAATGACATTCGACGAGTCTGCTGAACTGATTCGTACTCTAGCTTCTCCGAGTCTTCTTGAAGCTATCGACGCACGAGTTGAATGGTTGGTGAGCCACGCCGTGCAACGTGAACTTCAGGCGGAGCGGGGAATCGCGGCGTGTCGCGAACTGTGTGACGATGGGTTGTGAACGTGTGAGTTTTTTTTTACCGTGTGTGCAGAAACACAACACCAAACAAACGGAAATGTCGGGACATGGAACCATTGCAAAAACTACTCATGTCGACGTTACAAAGGACATTTCGACCGAAAACAAGCAACTAATGGAGGGTATCGAGACCGTCACCAACATTGATAAAGACAAGAAGACAATAAACAATGCGGCGTCGGGTACAACATCGACACTGACAGACGAGACTGACATGGTATCAGGGGGAACCGTGATCGTTGCCCATGCTAACGTACCCGAGGTGGTAAAGATCGCGAAGAAGAAGGTCGAGGTTCCTCTACTCGCGCCGAAGAAAGTTGCACCGACGAGGACGATCGAGGTTCCTCTACTCGCGCCGAAGAAAGTTGCGCCGAAGAAGACGATCGAGGTTCCTCTACTCGCGCCGACGAAGGTTGCGCCGAAGAAGACGACCGAGACTCTTCCACCTGCGCCGAAGAAGGTTGCACAACCAACCGTCGACGTCTCTGTCAAAACGGTACTTACGAAGTCACAGGACCTGATGCACAACTTCAACGTCGCTGCGACGCACGACGGTATGTGTGTTGGTTACTTCAAGGTGGAAGGTGCAGACGCGCAGGTCCTAGCGGCCTGCGCCAAGGCACCGGACAACACATGTCCTGCAACCTTCAACGCTGACTCCTGTGTCGCGCTCAAACCGGTCAATGTGGAGATTACCAAGGGCGCGAAGGTGATGATGTTCTAAATTCTTTTAAAATACGAGTACACTGTGTGTGAGATGAGAAAATCCGTGTAAGTGCCATCAGAGTAACCATGAACGTGCGTGTGATTTCGTCCGACCCATCGACAGCATCCCCTCTTACACTACCACACTTTTTTTTCAAAACCCATGGGAAACTTTCTATCGCTGTGCACGTCTCAGACGACCTGCGACGCATGCGACGACCCGACATTTAGTGGATTGGGAATTCGTGGGTCGCGTTCGTGTTCGTATGCGGCCATTCTGAGGCGCATGGACGAATTGCGTCTCCCGTACCATAACTCGGTGAGTCTCCTCCGTGGATTTAACGAGTGCAGGACATGGGACATTTACCTCTTCTTTTCAAAATGGTCTGGTCCCATCACCGCTGTGTGTGTGACGCGCATGATGGAGCAGTTCCGTGCGTCCCACCGCGAGTGGATGTCCAAACTTAGAGGGTACAATGGGTTTACTAACCAGAACATTCGAGTCCGCCTATTTGGATTTGTGTTTTGCAGAGGCGTGGAAACGGATGCCACGTTTGACAAAAGGTACGCTTCCTATCCTACGGTACGAGAATGGATGGATACTTCGGAGGTCAGCCCGTGGGTCGTATCGGCGAATACGAGCACACGCAACATGTACCATCCCGATCTGGACCTGCACACTATTCGGGTCGTCGGCAATCGAACACAGACAGGTGCGACCTTCTTCCCCCTCGTGTGGAATGACGATTCATACCGACACCCAGAGGGATGCATAGGATACCAGACACGTTTCTGGAACGGTACGGACGTGTGGAATGCGACAGCGCAACGCCACTACCTTCGAGTATCCAAGGTTCTAATGGATCCATCCAGTGGAGAATTCGGAGTGAATACAAAGATATTGAAACACGAAATGGGGCACTGCTTTTTTCTAGATGACCTTTACGACACAAAAAAGTACCCAAACCCACTTCCCAACACGACGTGTGTGTGCGAACACAATGGGCAATGTATGATCCGAATGGACGATACCATCATGCACGGCGGTCCGATGATCACACCATTCGACCATGCGCAACTGCGACACGTCTGGAATGCGTCTCGTGCGCTACGGAAACATACCTAGTCGCGAACTATTTTGGGCGGTTCGACGTTGCAGAGGGCGATGCCGGTGAGTATGTTGCTGGTTGTGATGGTGTAATCATCATGTCCTTCGCCGTTGCGAATGCTGATCTTGGCCTTGTTAATTTCCGATACGCCACGCTCGCGGAGGGGAGGCATGTAATCATCGTGCGAAACCTTTGGAGTCTTACCCGCTTCGGAGGTCACACGCCATTCAAGGTAGAGGTCGCGAAACACATGCGTCTCCATTATGAGACCGCGATTCCACTGTGGGTCGATACCATGGTCGATTTTAAACAGGGTGCCATTGGATTCGTCAATGAACGTTTCGACGGGGTTGGATTGACCGCGACCAAAGTTGTAAAAGCTATGGAACGCTGGGGGAAGACGTTCTGGACGCGACATCGGATCGGTGGCGCCGTATTGTTCCACCATGTCAAAGTATGCAAGGACCATCTTGCGCTGAACCACGTCTATGATCTGATCAATCTCCTCCATTACATTGCCGTCTCGGGGTTGAATTGGAGTATCCATCAAGACACCACAGAGACGGCGCGACACCTGGTTGTTCTGATTCTTCCAGTGTTTAGGAAAGCCGTTTCCAACCCAAAAGTGGTGTGCCTTGCACGTTCCAACCCATGGCGCCCCATGCTTGACCGCGAAACTGCCCTCCTCTCCACTGCAACTTGTCTGCCACTCCTCCTGCACGAGTTGCAGATCCCCTGATACCTCGTTGCAGTAAATGGCGCGTGCCTTTCCCTTGTTTAGCACCTGCGACATCCCGAACTTTTGTTCGATGTTGCTGGACAAGATTCCGCGTAGATGAACCGGCCAAAACTTCTGCATGACGTTCATGATGGTCGACTTGCCCGTACCGCCGTATCCAATGATGATGAAGGTGGTCTGGTAGGTGTCGAACTCGTGCACCATGAACAACGTGCGCCCCTTTTGGGCCCACAGCATGAACTTGTCGTGCATGCCAAACTTCTGTGAGTCGTATATCTTGTCAAACTGAGGCGTCGGGCAGTCGCGCCAATTACGGCCCGTGTGAACCCGCATGTAACGAGTGTGAGTGCATCCGTTGTCGATGTGAACGAAAAAGAGACCATGAACATGCACGTAAACTGCATCAATGAGTGTGAGCGTATCCGCCATCTTAGGTGGAAGGCATGATTCACCCTGAAACAGATTCACACGTAGAGTGTCTCCTATGGCGTCGGGGATGGAAAGAAATTCAAACTCATCGGGAGGCGACGCTACCTGCTTCCACCGCTGTCCTGTATATGGTTTGACGACCACAAACGACCGGTAATGAACGCATGTGTAGGTGCCTCCGAGTGCAACCCATGTCTCCATGTCCATTCTAAAACGACACTTGCGTGTCTGTGAGTAGAGCGGAACCCACAATTCCCCTGACGTGTTTTTCACGCAGTGAGACTCCGTGATCGGGATGTTATCGAGCACATTCATAGAGAGGAAGTCGTCGCTCAGTGGAAATCGCTCCAACTTAGTGAACGCATTAGAGTCCCGAACTGCAAGTTTATGGAGCATTCCAGTTTGGATGTAATATTCATCCACATCTGTATTGATCCACGCGTCTGACGGAATTTCGGTCACGTTGCAGACGTCGCAAAAGGATGCGACCTCATCATCATTAAAGTAAACACGACCATTGCGGAGCGCACTCGCCAGTTCGTCGCATTCGATCTCCTTTCCATTCGGTTTTTCACCATTGTTGAACCGTTTCCATGTGCTCCCGATGAGGTTGCACCCTCCGGCCGCTCGTTGCCACGAACGCCCCCATACACCCGATTCGTCGTCTGAACCATCTGCAAATGCGCGCTGCATATATGCAATGAGGCGGTAATCCTTAAGCATATACTCCGTAGCGTAGCACTCGAACTCCGTTGCCTGATACCACACACGTTGCAGAAAGCACATTTCGTTGCCTTGCACCAACTCCTCCGTCTCCGTAAACGTATCGTATCGGAATGCAGACTTCATGTGCACAACACAAACGTCCTCCGGTGTGGGTGCCACGACAAAACGACACGTCTTCATTTTTTTGCCATTTTCCTCCTTGAACACGATCTTGCGAATCTCGTTGACGCGTTTTTCCATGTAAGGCCACTCCGACCTCATCGTGTACGGCCATGCCATGTCCCTCGCTGCGTCGTAGATTACAGCACCGCGACCGAATGCGTCGCCCTCATACGAACGAAGGTGGCAATTCTCTTCAATGTCTGGTGCCTCTGCAAGGGGACGGTCCGTCATGTACCTTATCATTTGGTCGTGCGTGCCTGCTGATGCGGTGTGCACCAACCATGTCTGGTAATTGTCGTCATACCGTGTGTTTTCGTTGATGAAATGGACAATCTCAATCGCCTGTTCGAATGCCTGTGTCTCAATATTGGACGCTGTAACCGATCGAGTGAGAAAAAAGTTGCCCGCACGTCGGAAATTTTCTCCACAGAGGACGAAACGCAATCGTAGAAAGGAATCTTGCCATGAATTGAGTTTCGACTTGTCCGTATCCGTAATCAAGGGATCGTTATCGCCATTGGCGTTGAGACGATTCTCCTCTGGCAACGTCTCCAATAAACCGTTGCGCATGCGAGCACATGTTGCATTGTTGGTAATCAGGTATGTCTTCATCAAATGGTACAATTTTTGGATCCCATCCAACATTTGGCGGATCTCTCCGTCGTCCATGATACCGGCCTCACGACTCCAACGATCCATTTTTCGCCAGCAAATATATTCCAATCGAAACTTGTGCATTATGTACTCCCAGGTCAACCCCTGTTGGTCGATTTGAATGTTCAAAGTCGCAAAGATGCATGCTCCGACCGATTGTGGGGTAACGTTCTGATTGAACCATTTCTTATGGTATTCCTTGATCAACCACTTTAACGTAGATGCATCTGGTTTTTGGTCCTCCGCACGAGCGCCGTAGTAGAGATGATCCACGACCCAGGGCTCCCCATCCTCTACATCCATGGTCTCCACCAATGCCATGATATTCAGTGTTGTTTGTGTTGTGTATTCGTTTGTTGTGTATTCCGTTGGTACAAAAGGCACGTACCTTACATTGGTACCAAACACTGATCGAACCGTTTGTACCAACTCAAAAGGAACAAAATGCAGCGTCTCGACACCCCCATTCACAACGCGTCCTCCATCGATGCGATCCGGGAGGAACTAGCGTACCAGGGCGTTAGCATCGTGCGGGTAATCAACGACGCACGTGCCGCCGACATCGAACAAAATACCTCACATGTACCCATGCTTCTCCGAGAGGATGGTGGTACTGCCCACGGTTCCCGAGGAATGGGGGGCATCGCCAAGGGATACGGAGCAGCCTGTGACCCATCCATCGCAGAAGTGCGTGTCATGGACGAGACGCGCAACCTCTTTGCATCAATCTACGACCTTGCGCCGTCGGACGTCATGTCTGGGTGGGATGCCATCGCCATCACCGGCAACGACGCGGGGCGGGATCGTCCTCCCATGGCAGCCGCACTCAATCACGTCGACGCGCAAAAGGCGTACAAGGCACTCACCAACTCGACCCTCCAACCGCACGTCGACGTCGGCGTCGGAACGCACGGATCCAAGATGGAGGACAAGATGAAGGATCTGCACCCCATTCTCCCGTGCTGCGTGCAAGGTCAGTACGTAGTCACCTCCGTCCCTCGCGGAGGCGCCACCCTTGTCGTCTCTCCAGGCGAGTACGCCGACGCACCTCCCAATCCCGACTGGTTCACCGTCGACAACGGACGCGACTTCTGCCCGTGCACTCCCGCTGGGTACGGCGCGCTTCGCGACACGTGGCGCGCCGTCGAGGCGCCGCGCGGGTGCGTCATCCTCTGGCTGTCGCGCCTTCCGCACGGAAACAAACTCTCCGACTTTGGAGTGGACCCGCACCGCTTCGTCATCTACGTGTCATGGCAGGCGCGCGCGCTCGTCACCGACGAGGAGCGTCGCGTCCTCAAGCGCAAAAAAATGGACGCCGTCACCACGGGCGCCACCACCGACCACTGGTCGACGAACGCGTCGCGCGTCTACCGCGGGTCGCACTACTCCAACGGCGCCAAGAAGACCAAGGTCGTCTACTCGGCCGACCACCCGCCTACCTACGACGACGCCCTCCGCGCCAAGATTGAAGACGCGTTTTAGGGGGGAGCGTGTGTGTTTGTGTGTATGTGTTCGTCTATATCCCTCTATTTTTCATTTCCATCAATAGACCCGTTTTTCTCTCGAATCCGCTTCGCAGTACTTCCTTTAATACCTCCGATCCTATACCGTTAATGGTTTCGAGGAATGCATCGTCCTCATCAAACATTACTTTCATCTCCGTTTCCGAAAGTGGATCAAAGTGTTCGTCTGGCACTCTAGTGTCTGATTCGCCAGTCGTTGTTACTTTCCCCAATGCCCACAATCTGTCTAAATCTGGAGTCCCATCAATTGATAACGTTTCAAACGTTTCAAAAAGCGTTTCAAAGGACGGTAGAATACTAGACCCAGGATCCATTGGTTCAATCAGAGACCTTGGTTGTATCTCTTCTTCTACTGCTTTACGTAGAGGATTGAGTTTCTCAGGTGTGACTTCAGTATCAGATTGAACAATTTGAAAAAATGCGGGTTTTGCTTCGGTTTTAGGTTCCGACAGGAAAGTCTCTACGGTTATAAGTTGGAAACGCTTCTCGTCGCCACCATAACCTATGACAGTACCAAACGGCACTTTCACTGACAACCCCGCTTTCCCCATATAAAGACGATGAATGTGTTCATCCCACAACGGTGGCAGGGGACCGGTAATGCCCTCGTCCCGGTCCTTAAGGTATGTATAAACAAGCCTGAAGTCGTTCATAGAAATGTCCTCTGAGACATCATTTGTCGTTACCCTCCAAATTTGCAATCGCTGTATTTGTACACGTGGGCGAAATGTAGCAGTTTTCTCAATGGTTTTCTCAATGTTCACAACTGGACGGGTTCGTCTCTTCATTTTTTCCATTAATTCAGTCTGTTCAGGGTAGGCGTCGAACACCGCTCTCCACGCCCTAATCTCGAGCTCTCTATCAGCAGTCATACCCTTACCCGCCGCCGCACGGTACCGCCGCGGGGACCGCTTCGGAGACCGCCGCGACCGCTTCGGAGACCGCCGCGACCGTTTGGGACGCCGATTCGACACGCGACGGCGGGGAGAACGAGGCCGCGTCGGAGACCGCCGCGACCGTTTCGGAGACCGCTTCGACACCATGTGTGTGTTGTTGTAACACAGGCACCCGCAAAAAAAAAACCGTGCATTGACTCGCGTCCCTCAGGTCCTTTGCCGTTTGGTCCCCGCCGCCGCCACCGCCGCCGCCGCAATTGCGGCATCCGTATCTTTGAAATGGATCATTGGTAGTACCTCATGTTTGAAGTATTTCGCAATTCGGTTCATGTCCATGTCATCACTCGTGCATTGTTGTTCAGTCCTCTTCAAAAACGCTTTCATGTTCTCCCAATGTTGTGGACCGTTGACCTCATCAAACGTTGTCGGTAATATGGGATAGGGAAACGTTTTCGCTTTTGCGACCCACGCAACGACCCCTATCCCGTACTTATCGTTCGCCTGCCCCCAATTTTTACCCTCAGCGATACGTGTATGCAACGGAAGTATGTATGAAGCACTGCCCCTTTGCGATCGTTCGTTTTTGTTTGTAGGCTCCGAGAGTCCAAAATCTGTGAGTTTGTACACACCAGTTGTGTCATCGTACAATACGTTTTCTGGCTTTATGTCACGGTGAGCGAACTCATAATTGCGTAGTGTTTCCAGACCACATAGCATATCGCAAAGCAGATTTCTGTGATTGATTGAGTCCCCATTCATGATATGAGTAAGTAAATCACGTGACATGCGCTCCATTTTGATGGTATGCGTGTTAGGATCTGCACCGACGACGCGCGACAGGAAGGGACTAGGACACTTGAATAGTGCGTTATAACATTTCATCTCTGTGTCATACTGTTGTTGAGGAGTTCCCATGGTATCTGAGTGTGTAAATGTCTTTGTAATCGTCTTCGTCATTTGTTTCGTTGCCATTGATTCCAGTTCGAGCAGGGATCCCATGTCACTCCAGAAGAATGGCGAAATGAAACAAAATAGTTTCACCGGTTCCATGCTACGGTTGTCTGGGTTCAGTATCATAAATGATTGGTTTGGCAGCTTCGACAGTTCGGAGACAGTCTCCCCACTCATTTCGTACGTCAACCCCACTTCGTCGGTACACAAGGTGATGCTTCCCTGTCCACCAGGTTCAACCCTATCTGTGTCATCTCGGGTACATGTTGTGTCCACGTCATAGGTACCCTTCGACACACGTTCTTCGACCGTAGACTCCACCACATGCTGGTTGTAAATAGGGTTGTCTTGTTCGAATTTGAAATGTCCACTCATGAGTACCGATTCGGGTGGTGATCTACCTGTATCAGGGGAGTTGATAGTCATTCCAATCTCTGCATTGACGCGTTGTAAATCAATACCAACAACCTGTGGTGGTGATTGTGGGCGACTCCTCTGTTCGACAACATATTTGAGGGCTGATCTGTACACGCGTCTGCGCGACGCACGTTTCGACCGTCGTGTTTTGGAGGAGCGCCGGCGGGAGAGACGCGAGGAACGCGACCGCGATGGAGAGCG
>TARA_B110001450_G_scaffold46046_1_pt1 | contig 43359 bp, 31 predicted proteins | sample TARA_B110001450 | Tara Oceans TARA_B110001450 (sample SAMEA4396538) | marine metagenome | biome: Polar Biome; feature: [SRF] surface water layer (ENVO:00010504); material: water (ENVO:00002006), including particulate matter (ENVO:01000060) such as... | depth 5 m | reverse complement strand
TGGACACAAAGTTTCCCTTCAGCGAACCATCAATGAACAAACGATTGAAATCTTCCCCCTTGAAGCCGCTTCTCTTGACCTTGGAATGAAATCGCGATTCCACAGCGACCATCTTCCGATTCATCTCAACAACTCGAATGCATGCGTTCGCTCAACACATCACCACCCTCGTCCTTTGCACACCGATATGATCGCCAGTGTGATGTTACTCTTGGGCAGTGCCGATTTCAATCCTGCTGAAGTCCCAAGAACGCTCCGCTCTATTCTCACTGCGAAGCAGCTTGCTGCACTCCCTCCTCCCCCTCCTCGTGAGCCCTATATTCCTCCACCAGTGTTGGACAGCCATCCACTTACGATGACTGATGAAGAAGCACGTGAATATATTCTTTCAACACCAGAGCATGATTGGCAACACCATGCGGACCGTTTGTCTGCCCGCTTACAACCGAACACGCTTCGTTGGATTTTGTTTCGCTTGATCGGAACTCAGCCTTCTACATCCGCTTGTACTTGGGCTATAGGGAAAATGTATGCCGAAAGAGGCCTCTTCCCGTATGCAGATATCGTACAGGCTCTTTCTCATCCAAACATGTCGGTTCGTTCGTGGGCAGTGATGACTCTCCATTCTGATGACGAAAAAGCCCTCCTTGATGTGTTAAAACCAATTCGTTATGACCGAAACCCGTTGGTGACACACAAAGTATTGACGCGAATACGAGGATTTGCCCTTTCAGATGAAGAGAAAATCAAATTGATGACGCCCCTATTCGAATTGCGCCGTTATCGCAGTATAGCCATTACCCATTTGGGTCATCTTTCGCTCGATCCAGCCCGTAAGTTCGAACTTTTGACACCGTTTCTTACAAGTACAAACATCGACGAAGTGGTTTCAGCGATTCGAGGATTGCGTGATTCAGGTAGTGAACAAACAGAACAAGCCTTGATTCAATGTTTTGACCATGAGGCTCGCAAGGTTCTCAGGTGCTTACTTCAATCCGTTGCGTCGTTTGGACCCTGGTTTGAACCGTATGCACAACACCTGAGTACGTTTCCAGAGTTATATCCAGATCTCCTGAAAGCGATGAAACGGTCGTATGGCTTTAATCAAGTGCCTATTATTGAGGCAATCATCGATGGTGAACGAAACAGCATTGTTGTACGTGGCTTAGCCCTTTTATCGAGTCTTCATTCAGATGAAGCCATCGAAATTATAGGTTCATACCTCGCGACTCATGAATCGAGATACATCCGGCGTCATGCTGCAGAATACATCGGTGAGGCGGGTCACCTTGCAGGATTGCCTTTCCTCCATCAAGCCAATGAGGACATCTCAAACGGCGTTCGAACATCAGCAAAGCGGTCGATTGAGATGATTCTCAAAGCCCGTTCAGTCGACCTTTAGATTTCGCTGACGAAGCGCTTCAACTGCTACGACACTCACAGCCACTTGGAGATTATATGAAGGCACAAATCCATCCATTGGCAACAACACGCACGCATCCGCTGCGGCCAAGACTTGTTCACTGATTCCCTCTTTTTCAGCTCCAACTACTAACATGACATCGCCGGTCAAATCTTCATCCCAGGGCCCATGTGTGCCAACATCTTCGACTGCAATAATTCGGACATTGTGCGTTTTGGCTGCTTCAAGAATTTCATCGGTCGTGCTGTAAACAACAGGAATAAATCGGTCTGCACGCATACTTGAGCGACGAATAGTTCGGCGCTCTTCATGGGTTTTGGATACGTTCGAAAGAACAGCATCAGCGCCTGATACTTCAGCGCACCGAATAGCAAATCCAAGGTTGGTTGAATAGGTGACGCCGTCGAAAAACCAGATCGTACCTCCGCGTGACAGGACTTCACCCAAGTCTCCATCAGGGATGCGTCCGGTCAAAGCCAAAGCATCAACAAAACCATCAGCAGACATCCTCCAGAGATCGTTGGTTGAACCTTCCTCGAGAGGAATGTTGTATTGCTCACACAGATTCCGAATGTCCTCTGTATCCTTTTCGCGGTCGACTAAAACCATCTCGATGGCTTTCCCGGAATGAAGGGCTGCAAGTACTGCATCTCTCCCGGTAATTTGCCCTGCCATGAAGTGGCGTGGGCCGTAGCACTCATGAGGCTATCCTCACTGGCAGGTCTATGGCCAAAAAGCACAGTCCGAAATTCCTCGCCATTGTTGAAGCAGCACGCGCAGAAATCCCTGAATGCGAAGCACAGCAACTTCGGCTGATGTTGGAGGATGGAAAACCCCTCACTGTATTGGATGTCAGGGAGCGGCATGAGTTCGAAAATGGTCATCTGGCGGGCGCCGTTCATGTCGGAAAAGGCGTACTCGAACGCGACATCGAAAAGCATGAACTCACCGACGATTCACGGATTGTATTGTATTGTGGTGGGGGCTTCCGAAGTGCAATCGCAGCGAAATCACTCAAAGAAATGGGTTACAGTAATGCAATTTCTCTATGGGGCGGTTGGCGTGGAATTCAAGCAGAAGGCCTCCAAATCGAATGAAAAATCCATGATAAAAGTGACAGCAGCACGCGTTTTACGGCGAAGTGAGAGACCGTTGACGCGTGGGCAGACTCATAAAGGGGAGTTAAGTCGGCAGGATGCTGAGAAGCGCAGGTGTTCATTATGACTCGGGGATTGTATCAACATGTTCGTGACACCTGGAAGCAACCAAAAGAGGCTGTGCCTCACATGTTCCGCCAAGCCCGCATGGCTCAATGGCGTCGCGAACCGGTCAACTGTAAGATTGAACGTCCTACTCGAATAGACGCAGCACGTCGCATGGGCTACAAAGCCAAGCAAGGCGTTGTCGTCATCCGAACTCGAATCCGCCGTGGTGGACTTCGCAAGGGTAAGATTCACATGAAGCGTAAGCCAAGTAAGGCTGGTATCAAGAAGATCACCATGGCAAAGAACACGCAACGTATGGCTGAAGAGCGTGTTGCACGTCACTTCCCGAACATGGAAGTTCTCAACTCATACTGGGTTGGACAAGACGGTAAGCACAAGTTCTACGAAGTAATTCTCCTCGACACACACCACCCTGCTATCATTGCTGACAAGCAACTCGGTGTGTTCAGTGTAGCAAACGGAAACAAGTCCCACCGTGGACGAGTTTACCGTGGCAAGACCTCAGCTGGAAAGCGAGGACGCGGTCTACACAACAAGGGTAAGGGCGCTGAGAAGTTGCGACCTTCCCTCAAGGCAAACCTCAACCGTGGTAAGTGATTGAGCACCTTGCTCAACTCTGGCCAATGTCTTCAAGAAGTGTCGACGCTTTGTTAAAAACATGGCCGGCATAGCAGAATTCGGATTGATGATACTTGGTGCCGCACTTGGCATTGGAATTGGCTGGCTTTTGGCCAAGAACCGTTACGCAAACGAGGTCGTTCGTGCTGAAGCACAAATCACAGAGGTGAGCATTCGTGCCGAGGCACAAGTTGCAGAGGCCAATATTCGGGCTGAAGCTCAAGCCACAGCCCTTTCACAAAGCAAAGAACTGATGTTAGCCGAGATGAAAACTCTTGCAACCAACGCCGCTCGACAAAACTCAGAAGATTTCCTTCTTCTTGCTGAAGAACGACTTGGTAAAGTCGAATCCGAGGCTGTTAAAGATCACGATGCTCGGAAAAAAGAAGTTGAATTACTGGTTACACCCATTAAGGAACATCTGGAAAAACTTGAGAAAGCAACCAGTGACATGGAATTGAAACGTGAAGGTGCCTACCAAGGGCTCAAACGGACAGCAGATATGTTGCACAAACAAACGGTCGATTTACGAGATACGAATGTTCAACTCTCGACAGCCTTGCGAGGTTCGGTAAAAGCTAGAGGAAATTGGGGTCAAGTTGCTCTCAAAAATATTGCAGAAGCAGCAGGTATGCTCGAACATTGCGATTTCGATATTGAAGTTACGCTCAAATCCGGAGCGGGTGGCGCACGGGTCGATTTACTTGCTAATATTCCCAACGGAGGGTACATTCCCGTCGATTCGAAAGTGCCATTAGCAGCCTATTGGGATGGACTTGAACTCGATGATGGCGATGCACGCGCAGTTAAGATGAAAGAACACGCTAAAGCGGTGAAGAAACATATCGACGACCTGGTTGAACGTGATTACCCCCGTTTAGTCGAAGGTGTCGATTTCACCGTTATGTTCATTCCAGCGGAACCTATTCTTTCCACTGCTTTTGAATACGAACCATCGCTTCAGGAATACGCTTTCGGCAAGCATGTTTTGATAGTCACGCCCGTGACACTCATCGCTTTGTTACGAACAGTTGGTTTGTATTGGCAACAGCAATCGATGGCAGATAACGCAAAAGAGATTCATTCCAGGGCCCGAGAATTCTATGATCGGGTTTCTAAGTTCAGCCACGATTTAGCCAAGATGGGTCGAGGCATCAACACCGTTGTTGGCGCATATAACGACGCAGTAGGCTCCTATGATGGCAGCGTAGTACCAAGTGGTCGCCGATTAGAAGAATTGAAAGTTACAGAAGGGGCGCAACGAAAAATTGCAGAACTACCTGCCGTAGCAACAGCTCGAACAGTCAAACAAATTACAACACTCTCTGAAGAGGAGTGAAGTTCAAATCGCGGTCTTGAAGCCCATTGCTCGCACGACACACCAGCCGGCACGTGCTTCCCAAATCGAGAATGCACCACCGAAAATACTTCCTGCTACAGGTAACCAAAAAATCGGAGAAGAGAGGACGCCAAGTGTAACCAAGATCCCAAGAATGACTCCTCCAAATACTGAAGCCATTCCGATTTTTAGTCGAAATGCTTTGCCAGCAGCGCCGATGTTGCAAGTTAATGCCATGAATTAGCGTCTCAGTTTGTAGTATATGAACGAATGTTTCCGCCTCGAGATTAACATAACCCCTTTCTCAACGGGTTAGTTTAATTAAGGTGGCGTGTGTTGGATGAATCATGGGCAAGAAAGTGAACATTTGGCTTGACGATGCAACATTGAGGTTGTGGGAGAAAATCCCCACAGGTGAACGTAGTTCAATCATTAAAGGGGCCATTCAAACCAATTCAAACAAAGAACCAACCGATCGAAAAGCAGAGATGATTAAAATGAAATTAGAAGAACTTGAAAGAACACACGCAAAACTTGCGCATATGAACATGCAGCGAGAAATGATTGAAAAAGAACTCATGACTCTCAGGTCGGAGGGAGAGATGCTCAACATTTCGAAAGGAGATTTCTGGAGTCTGATTAAACAGAGAGCTGTTCTCTATTCACAGCACAAATCAGTCTATCGCTCCTATTCAGGCAAATCCAAATACTCAATATTCGATGTAACCAATGATAAAATCTACATCAGTAACTTGAGAACGGGTCGAAATAATTCGAACTTCTCGAAAAGAACAATCGATGTTGCCATTGACCGATTAATCGCTCACGGTGGGAAAATCCCTGTTGGGCAATTTATTCCTGTAAAGATGCATGAATATACAGCAGTTGCCTTGCACCCACGACTGTTTGAAAATGACGGGCATGTGTGTTGGATTCGCGAAGAAGTCACGCCCGTGACAGAAGACATGATTCCAGAACATAATCATGAAATGCCCCCTGAAGAGTGGGTTTCGAACGAAAACTTCCTTGCAGTATTGCTCGACGGAAAAAGGGCGTTCATTGGACAAGGGAGAAAAATCGTAATTTTCATGAAAGAGAGTCATTCCTCTTTTGGTGATGGTCAAGACAGTTTCGAGGAACCATGGCAAACCAAACATTGGAAGTTCATTGGCCCAGGAATGTTGTATTGGGGTCATGAGCATCAAACACAGAAGATGGTTTCCTTCTCCAATGCCTCAAAGTGAGGGAGCTTCGACATCATTCAATGGTTCTTATGAGTCGAAATCTCGGGGTTCTTTTATTGCCCCTCGACTGGTGGCAATGTTGAGGGATACGAATGACTGAAGGTGAAGATTCCGTGTCCCGACTTACGGGTTTGGAAGTCTTCTTGCCTGATGGGCGTCGTTTAGGTGTCGTTCATGACGCGGTCATTGATGCCAATGGATTGACCTGCACACACTTGTTTGTTCGTGATACGGAAGAGGAACTTGTTGAAGGTTCAGTCCATCTTGCAGTGCCTTGGCGCTGGGTTCGTGCCATCGACCGAATTGTATTACTTCGTTGGTTTCCACCGACGCCAATACCGTTGCAAAGTTGAGGTGTAATCATGCGTATGGAATTGCACATTCTTGGAACTTCATCGGCTCGTCCTACCGGTAAAAGGCAGGTCAGCGGTAGCATCATTCAATGTGAAGACGGTATTGCTGTCATCGATGCTGGTGAAGGTTTTCAAACACGGTATGCTGACCAACGTAAGCGATTAAAAACGCATGACAAAGGCAGTACTTTACGAGCATCTCGAATCAATGCAGTCTGTCTAACTCATGGACATTTAGATCACACCTGGGGCGTTTTACCTTGGATGCATACCATGGCATTGGATAAGCGAGAAACACCACTCTTGGTCCTTGGCCCTACGTCACCGGAAGTCTTTGACGCTCTGCTCAAGGGTGAAGCGATTCCAGAATCAGCACCCACCGCAGAATTAGCTCGGCAAATAAGAGGCTGGCAAGGACTTGGTGCAACCACTGAAAGTTTGGGCTATCCGGTTCGTTGGGTTCTTGGCGACCTTGCTGTGGACCGCTGGCTTGAGATGGCGAGTGATGGTACAGCCTCTCTCCTCGATGGTATGCCGCAACCTGAGGGCTGGAAGAAAAACCGCATGCAACCATTAGCAACACGCCACACCGTACCTTCGTGTGCATGGATGCTTGAATCCAAAGGCGGTGCTGGTAAGTTCAATCGACTCAAAGCGGCTGAATTACGATTAACAGATGAGCAAAAAGCACAACTCTCGATGGGTCATGACATCACAACAGATGACGGAACCGCATTGAGTTCAGACGATTTCCGCGGCGAAGAACGCCCTACTACGCGTATGGTTGTCTCGGGTGATACCTCTGAAATGGCAGAATCATTGACCGCACTTTCTGGAGTCGATGTGCTGGTACATGAATCGACGTTCTTAGCGGACGCTCAACAATGGGCGGATGAATTTCTCCACAGCACAAGTACCGGGGCAGCTCGGACGGCGTTAGCTTGTAATGCCCGACATCTTGTATTGACTCATTTCAGTGCCCGGCTTAAGGATGCAGACATCCCACTTTCCGAAGCTAAGAACGAAATCGATGCAAGTGACGTATCAGTTACAGCAGCTGTCGACGGTGACCGAATTAAAATCTCAGACTCAGGTTCTATCAGCCATTTGGTTTGGACCGGTGATGGCTGGTCCTCTTGAGCAAACGGCCACATCATTGAAGTGGATAACGACTGACAGCGATATATGCGTTCCTCTCTTTTCGTTGCGTTGCTTCTCTGTGTGATGCTGATTCCAGCCTCATCTTTGGCTACGGAAGGCCGTGCTGAACCGAATTGTTTGAACGATACGCCCGCAGGTTTTTCCAGTTCAACCGTGATTGGTGATGGCGCATGTATCAAAGTCAATCTTGGAACCTTAACGCCAGGTGATGTCTTCGATCTTTCAATTATTGTGAGTGAAGGTGAACTCGATGTGCTCGTGTTTGACCAGAATTCAATACAACCTTACGACCTTGGACAATCGTATCGCAGTGCCTTTGAACAGATACCATCGACTGAATCAGCACTCGGAAGTTATCAATTCCATTGGAAAGTTCCAGCCTCCATTAATTCCAAAGTATGGTACATTGTCTTCGATAACACAGCTCACTCAGGTGACCAAGGAATGGGTGACCAAGGTGGGGTCGATAGCAGAGCCAGCCTCACAGTTACTCCAATTATTGAATCGTATTGGACCCCGTTCCACAATTTGATTGCTTTGGAGAATGATACCTCACAAACTCTTCTTTCAGGTGATGATTTACGACTTGATGCGGGAACCAGTGTTGTAGTTTCGGCATGGTCTATGGAAGGGAATGGAGATGTTTATCTGCAAACTCGTAGCATGAATAACCTCTACACTTCAGGCGGAGTTGGTTCACTTTTTATCACTGGAGCATCGTTACAATCGGTTGAAGGGTCCGGATCTTTTTCTTGGATTGTTCCCAATGAATTGGATGGAGAAGAATTGATTGTGATTGCAGATAATACCGACACTCCCGTTGGTGGGGCAGATGGAAGCAGTGCCGTTCGAATGACGGTTCGTGTTGAACTGGCCCCTCAATTGAATCCAATCATCACCGACAATGGAAACAGCAGTACAATCATCGGTAGCGGGATTACTTTAGATGCCTACTCGACTCCAAATCGCCTCGACCAAATCGCTTCTGCTTCATGGGATTTTGATGCGGCTGTTGATGCTGATGACGATGGTGATTCATCCAATGATGTGGATGCTACCGGCTGGGATGCGTTGGCGCTTTGGAGCACTCCCGGTGACCGCACAGTCACGTTAACAGTGACTTCACCAACGGGTTCATCCGCTTCGACGACTTCAGTAATTTCAGTACTCGACGTGGTCAATCCAATCGCCCGAATTGGTGGCAATGGCCAACCGATAAGTGGTGGATGGAAACTCGTTTCTGAAGAATCAATTCTCCTCAATTGTGCAGGAAGTACCGACGACCACACGGTGAGCACATGTGCATGGAACTTGGATGGTAATCCCTATGGTCAAAACAATTCAGTTTCGTTTTCTTGGACTGATATTGGCACGCATATTGTCACCTTAACAGTAACCGATGCCTCTGGTAATTCAAACAGTATTTCGACCAATCTCGTGGTCACAGATACCAGCCTTCCAATCTTGGACCAATCAACACTCAATCTCTTACCTTCTGGCGGGCTTGTGAATGAAGCCATCACCTGTACTGCACAAGCTTCAGACTCGTATGACCCGTCCAATACCTTACGCTACCACTGGGACCTCAACCCAAAGGTGGATTCTGATGGTAACGGAAATGCCCGTGATGATGCCGACCAAACGGGTTTGTCAACTGATTTGGAATTCAAAAGTTCAGGCAGTTATGATATTGTTTTAACCGTCTTTGACCAATCAAATAACTCAGACAGTCATGCTTTCACACTCAGCATTGAACCACTCCCTTCTAAGGGCAGTATTGCCGGAGTTCTGTTGGTAGTTCTGTTCATCGGAACGCTCACAATGAGTGTTGCCCTTCTTGGGCACCGACGTTGGCAAAATGGAATAGCGAAAGAGTTACTCATCGGAAGAGGATTGAACGAAGTTGAAGCTGAAGCCCACATGGCGACGGTTGCAAGTACTCGCAAAATCCCGTTGTTTTCGTCAGCGATTGTTCTTGCAGGACTCGATGTAAGTGAAGTGCAGTCGACTTCATCAAAGGTCGAAGATCAAAAGGCTGCTGAAATGGCGGCAATCTATGGGACTCAACCAAACGAGCAGGTATCTCAAACGAGCAGTTTTGCTCCACCGGTACTGACTCAACAGGCCATTTCACAAGGCAGTCAAGCAGCAGCTGCGGATGCCATGGCTCTGTTCAATGATGAAGCACCAGCAACTTCACCAGAACCCGTAACTGAAACAACTCAAATTTCCGAAGGTATTGACGAACTGTATCCGACTGCTCCAGTACAAACGGTCGTCAAAAGTGGAGGAGTATCACTCCCTGAAGGCATGGCTGCTTCAAAGCCAGTGCCAGAATTGATTCAATCAACCACGACCCTTGAACCAGTTTCGAAGCAGGTAACATGCCAAGGATGTTCGACTGCATTCACCATTCGGATTCCTGGCGGAGCAAACGCGGTTGTTGTTGCCTGTCCTTCATGCTCTCTTGATGTGACGGTAACAGTTTGAAATCCCCGCCCGTAGGGCGTATTACAAAATTCGGTTTTTACTGCTCAAGAAAGGGATGGGTTCTCATAGTGGGGATTCTTGCTAGTTGTATGGTAGAGAGTCAACCGCGTCTTATTCGTGTTGGCTTGCCACAAAGTTCTGACCCTCGACGAATGGCTGTAGCCTTGATCTTCTTGATGATCATCTCATTGGCACAACCCGCGAGTGCTGACCTTTCAGTCTCTCGTAATGATTTTGGGGTCCTCGATGAATTGGACGAGATCTTGTCGACACGTACCGATAATGGTGAATCTCTCGTTGCTGCACAAGGGGCTGCAGATGCCCTTAACGCGGTTGACCTTGCCCAACGACCAGTTGACTCAACAGACCCTTTGTCTCAAGCCAGCAGTTACCTCGACAGTTTGGAATTAAGAGACTCGTCTCCCTTTGTTGCTGACCATCCTCGTCCGTATGAATTCCTCATGGATGCTTCGACTCAACCCGATGGTTGGCCTTACAATTTGTTTGAAACGTTATTTTCAGTCGAATCGTTGGGCTTAACGGACCCCTTAGCAATCGGAATCAATACCTATGCAGTGTATGTTAATTTCACTTCAAGAAACAATGGCCCATCCCATGAAGCATGGGTTGAGGGGACTTTTACCGGAGAGATTCTGGTCGGAACTGATATTGTGTTATTCAAGAATTATATCGATATTGATGGTGATTCTGTCGATGACCTCTCGGTTGGATTAACGATTGAAGGCCTTGCGACTCAAGGTGAAGGTTTTGGATTAGAATTTGGGGACTGTGGTGTACCTCCATTAACTGTTCCATGCATCGAAGAATTATGGATACGTCCAACGTTCAACTGGGAAGTAACAGCACTGAACCAAAACGATTTCTTATGGAATAACCTTTCACATCTTGAAGTGAGTTTGATGAAGGGTTTGGCTTTTGATGTCACCCTTGAAGATTCAGAATCATACGCTATTGTCATCGATACCCGTTTCACACAACCCCCTCATGATTTCACGCTCGGAGTAGGTCTTCAAAAAATTACATTCAGCGTCAATGCAGTCATTACCAATACACTCGGATTCCTCAATTCCCTTGCCACTGGCGGTATTAATTCCTCTTCTTTGAGCCTTACTTCAATTTCGGCACCTTATGCCATTCGCGCCTCGAATCCTGATGCTGACAGTTCAAATCGTCAGTCAGATTGCGATGATGGTTCCGGTTATTTCGACCCTATCGCCGATCACATTGCCGATAGCGATGAGCATAAATGCGGCTTTGGACTTGGTGTAGGTTTTATTCGATTTGAAGGGGTTGACGGTGGAGCCTCAGCCAAAGTGCTCGAAACCGCGTACATCGATGCGGGGTTCCATCCCGAAGTCGGTGACACACGTCTACCTAACGAAATTGACATCACTTTACGAAATGATAACCTTGGACAGAACACCTTTGACACGGTAGAAATTTTCTCTGACTATGGGTCGGATATGTTCTTGCATTACTTTGAAGATCGTTCTAATACGACAGAAGGTGATTCACCCTTCGGCAATACCACCGATTCTCGCACCTGGATCCGTGGTTTACCATCGGGAACCCTTCATCCCGATGAAATCGCAGCTGTGTTCACCATGATTGGTGAAGAACCGGGTGGAACCGATTTGCCAGGAGATGTACCCACTCGACTTTCGATGATCATCGCCATCAAAAACTTCACCGGCGATAGCAGTAACAATGTCAATGACCCAACGCTCCCAATCAACCCAGCATATCCGCCAAAGACCCTTGTTGCAATTGTGGCGACAGAATCGATTGATTTACTCGAATATAAATCAACATTCATGCGGGGCGGTTATGCTTCGGACAGTTCCTCGATTGTTTTGAACATCGCAAATGTACCAAAAGTCATTATTGTCGAAGGGAGTTTTGAAATTCCCGAAAGTGGATTAAGCCGCGTCAATTATGACAACCCGAACCTCAACAGTATTGCACAAATATTCGACAACGCTCTACTGACCATCGTTGAAGTCATCCTCGATATTGGCGATGTTGTCAATGGTCTTCCTGAATCAATTGTTGGAACAGCCGGTGCTTCTGGTGGCGAAATTCGTTTGAATTGTTATAATCAAGTCCGTCAGAGTCTTCCGAACTCTACACGTGGGCCGATGGAAATCGGGTCGGTTTCTATTGCGATTTCAAGCAGCAACCAGCCATGGTTGCCTGAAATCGACCACATCTTATTGTCCGAAGACACGAATATCGATGTTGTCAATGGGCGCATTGGTCCACAATCTCCACTTGTTCCGGTTGCCATGAGTGCTCGTATTGGTGGCATCTCAAGTGTCGCTCATACATACGACCCAATCAATGATGTCCGACAAATGGAACTCCGTGGTGTGAATGGAGGTCCATTATTGATCGGGCATATCTTGCATAATGATGGAGATTTAGTAAATGCAAATCAACAATCAGCAACGCTTTCGAATCGTCCAAGTACATTCAATGTCACACAGACATCAGAGGATTTGACCTATGCTGCTTCCGCTCCGATTGGTACCATCACCTATGGTGGTAACGGCGATGGACAACGCAATGCAATACGTCTCAGCGGCTTACCTGCCTCCTTCCAAATAATTCTGGGCGATACCATTGGATATGTTGCATCAACGCCCATGGATTCGATTGAAGTTCAATTGACAAACGCCTCTCAACCACTCTCGATGGACGGCGACCATTTCCGATTCTGGGTCGATGAAACGACCGGTGAGGCAAGTCTGAGCACTGCCATTTCTGACGTGACAAGTATTCGCCGCCTCTCACCTCTTAACCCCGGTGCAAATGGTCCGGAAGGTAATTCGAGAATCGAATTAATTCGTTCAGATTCTTCACCGATGAATATTTTACTTGAAGATGAAACAGAATATGAAGATGCCTTCAAGGGTCTGAATGGGCGAATTGCAATCGACCCGTTACCAGCGAATATTACAGTCGCTTTTCCCAGCGGTGTTGATTCTACAGGGCTTGAATTGCCAACCTTCGATGAAGGGGATGGTGTTCAAGCACTCTCCTTTTTCCTTGGTGATTTGGTCAATTTCGGTTCGCTCGTCAATGACTTTGTGTATTCAACAGTCGTCGATTTAGGCGGGCTTGAAACAACTGCTGAAAATATGTCGTTAGGTCTTGATTTGGTCACTGGAGAACTTTTCAACGTTACAATGGATGTTCAGAAGGGCACAAATGTAGCTGGACAGCCTGAATGGTCTCATGGCATTGGCATGGAAGTGTTTGAAGCAACAGACGTCTCCTTCAACCTCTCCAGGATGCCAACGTTCACCCTCTCGAGTCGAGAAGTCGTGTTCAATGCCTTTGCCGATTACAAAATCAGTTCTACAGAATACGATGCAGTTCTTGAGGCTGCTGAAGCAGCGAATATCTCGAATATTGCACCTCTCCTCCTCGCTTTAGAAGATGGAATTGTTTTGGATTCCGAGATTGAAGGTGTGAATCTTAGTATCTGGGAAGATGAAGGCATCACGTTTGAGGTACGCCGTTCTTGGCATCTTCGTTCATGGTTACCAAGTATGCCAACTGGCCGAATCATCTTGGAATATGACTTCCGTATGGTTGATGAAATCCCAGTGTATGAGTTGGACCTGTTCCTCGAGCAATGGACGCCAAAACGCCAACAAATGAGCATTATTATCAACGGATTAGAAGGCAGAAACATGGAGTTTGTTATTTCCGGTCTTGATACCAGCGGGCCAAATAATGTCGAAGCAAATGCTGTATTCTCGACCCAAGATAATCTCACAGTTCCTCGTGTTTCGATTGATATGTACTATGATTTAGGAACTCGCCTTGATTCAGCACATGCTATTTTCATCGACCAGCGCGCACTCAGTCGTGTCGAGGCATTGATCGTAGGCGTTCCTCAATCAACAGATTTCTCAACCACCATTGGAGACATTTTCCTCATCGATGTCACCGTTCCATCTCAGTATCAAATCGATGGCCATTCGGCGGAATCTTTGATGATTCAACAAATGCGTTACGTCGATGGTTTCTGGTGGCCTGCTACCGCCTTCATGCGTGATTTGCCAGGTGAAATGCATCTCGCAGCTCAACCAAATAATGTGTTTGACATCCGAGCAGATATTTCCTTCCAAGGCATGATGGAATTAGATTATCGCTCAAACACAGACGATATGGATTTGTATCTCGAAGCGTCTGGGCGTTCGGTTGATTTCAAAGGTGATATACTGATGTTAGCCGAAGACCTTCCTTCGACTTTTGTTCTGGAAACAACGGACGATTGGGGTATGCGTATTGCCTCTTCAGGCCAGGGTGTAAGCCGCCTTTACATCAAACAAACCGACTTACCTTCCACACCTGGGGTGACCATTGACCGAGTTGAAGTGATTGGTCAAAACCTCAAATCTGCTACGATTCAAATCTACATGGGCCCATTCCAGTATCCAGTTATCGTTTTGGATGACATTACCAATGGCCGAATTGTTGCGAGTGCTGAGGCAACGGTTGAACCAAGCTACACCACTGGTTTCCTCGAAGGTTACTCCTTCAATGGCCGTGCAGTTTTACTTGATGCCCAATTTACTGGACCATTGCCTACCGCTTCATCAATTGGTGTCAATGGTATGGTGACAGACCTTTCACTCATCGGCTCACTCACAGGTGATAGCGTTGAAACTCGACACGTGTTGATCGTTGAACCGATTACGACAGTTATTGCCAGTGGTTTGGCCTTGGTATGGTGATTGTATGTCGGATGAACATCGAATTGCAGTCAACGAGCACGGAGACATGTTGGTTCATGAAGACGATATTGAATCGATTGGTTTACTTGACGTCGCTCGCCTTCAAAAAATAGAATCACTCGGCTATTCACTGGATGAAGATGGAATTGAAACCTACGAAGATATGCAAAGGGTTTCCAAAGCAATGGATACGATTCGCAGACAAGTCAGTCCCAGCCGTGTCGCATTAGCGGGAATTGTGGTCTTACTCCTCCTCGGCGTCATAGCCAGCGGTTGGTACTGGGTTTTGCCACGGGATGCGGTAAATGTGGAAACGCAATATCTTCAACGAGGCGGGCATTTGATGATGTCCGAAATTCATAATGTTGGGAGTCGCGACATAACTGATGTTTCTGTTCAAATCGAGTTTCAATCTCTTGACGGAGAGGTTCTCGGTTTGATGTCCATCGAAACTGAGCGAATAGAATCACATTCATCGCTTGCAGGTGATAAATTAGAAATGCTCATCATTGGATACACCGTATGGGATGAATATGTGATTGTCGTCGATTTAGACTATACGGATTACAATGGTAATCTTCATTCGGAAACATGGTCGCATTCCGTTGGTATTTGGAGCAGTGAACGCTTCAATGACAAAGCGGATCGTAGCACATGGCCGATTTCATGAATTCAGTGTTTAGGACCCAAATTACCCATAGCGATAAAACAGGGCGATAAGAGGCTATCTCGTGCAAGTCAGACGTTCGATGCTGGGGCCATTCGCTCTCATCACTCTTTTTATCTTGCAAAGCATGTCTCCCTTACTCCACCCCGTAGGGGTGGATTCATCGGAAATGGAAAATGAAGGTGGTATTGAATGGGTTCAATTTGACCTTGTCGATGGCGTCTATTCCGATGCCGTAGGGTACAGCGAATATTCTTCATCTGTTGAACATCGTGATGTCATTGCCGAAAGTCGAATCGGTACGTTCGATCTCAATGGGTTCCAACTGGACCGTCCAGTTCCAGAAGAATGGATGATGCCTCGATTTGATTTGAGTTTAATTTTAATTTCCAATGACCTTTTGATGCTCGATGTACGAGCTGCACTCGCCGATATTCCTGGTCTCGCAGTTCGAGAATTTATTGCCCCTTCCGGCCTTCTGGTCCAAGGCACCCCGTTTGCATTGTCGAGTCTTTCATCAGTTGACGGTGTCATGGCTCAACATCCTGTGCCGCTTGCTCTACTGATTGACGACCCTGTGCTCGATGTCTTGATGCTTGAAGGCGGAGAAGAAGCACTTCAAGGCACCTCGATGCGGATTGAAGGTTGGAGAAACGATGAAGGTCCAATGGATTCCATTCAGTTTACCGATGCCATAGGTTCGGAATTAGGCCAGAAAGTGATTGAGATCATCCCTCTTGCTTTCTCTGAATCTCATCAGTGGGATTCCGGGCGCTTCCAAGGTATACTTTCAACTGAGGATTTGATTGGTATTGTTGCCCAACCTTCGTTGCGAACATTCCGCTTTGAACCGACCTTCAGTTCAGACAACAGTCAAGCACGTGTTCACATGAAAACCTCTCAAATGACCAGTTACTTCCCGAGTGGAGATCTGGATGGTTCTGGGCAAATTGTAGCCGTTGCGGATTCAGGTCTCGATGCTGACCATGGTGATTTTGGAAACCGAGTCGTTTCGAATAACGATGTCATTGGCGACGGTTCAACCGCAGACAAGCATTCAGGCCACGGAACCCATGTCGCCTGTACTGTTCTAGGCGATGGCACCCAAGGAGGCTATTCTGGAGTTGCACCTTCCGCAGAACTTTACTTCCAAGCTATGGAAAATGACAACACGGGTAACTTCCAATCACCCTCGCTGAATTATCTTCTCAACAGCGCTTATTCAGGCGGTGCTTTCACCCATACCAACTCTTGGGGCTCTTCCTTGGTAAGTGACCAGGGCAAGTATACTTCAGAGAGCGAAGACGTCGATGACCGAGCAAATTATTACGACCGATATTACAACGGTCACAGCGGTCTAACTATTCTTTTCGCAGCAGGTAACGATGGCCCAGATACTGGAACGGTCGGTGCGCCTTCAACAGCTAAGAACACAATCACTGTTGGTAACCACCAAAACCGATATTCAGGGGCTCCAGATTCAATCATGTCCGGCTCCTCTCGAGGACCTACCGATGATGGGCGCATCAAGCCAGACCTTCTTGCTCCAGGTGGTTATGTTCGCTCATGCAGGGCACAGGAAGCAACCGATACCGGTGGTTCAACTTGGTCGAACAGTTACTATCTCGAATACACCGGGACTTCAATGGCAGCGCCCAATGCAGCAGGGGCAGCAGTCATGGTGCGCGAATATCTTGAAGAGATTGCACTCCGTCCATCTCCTCAAGGTGCTTTAGTCAAAGCTTTACTGATTTTGGGAGCGCAGGATATCGGTTCGCGAGATATTCCAAACGATGATGAAGGATGGGGTCGTTTGGATTTGCGTAACACACTTGCCCCTACATCTGGCCAGGGAATCTGGGTCGATGATCGCTCAGTTTTATCTGGTACTGGTAATTCGAAAACGTACAGTTTCAACATCTCGCAAGGTAATTCCGGTTTCAAAACAGTTCTTGTTTGGTCGGATGAGCGCGGTTCACCTTTCTCCAATACTCAATTGGTCAACAATCTCAATATCGAAGTCACGGACCCAAGTGGCGAGATTTATCTTGGCAATGACTTTTCAAATGGACGTTCCACTACAGGCGGCTCGGCAGATAATTTGAACAACGTCGAAGTTGTATTGGTCGATAATGCCGAACTCGGTGTTTGGACAGTCAAAGTCAAGGATGGATACCATGGCGGTAGTAAGGCGCAACCATTCGCCATAGCAGTCATGGGACATGGCGTCAATGACCTTCGTCCTGACCCATCGGTAATGGAACAAGAATTCGCCATGTCAGTCACTATTCCTCAAGTTGGCGACCAACTGCAAGTGACTTCGAAAGTATTCAATGTCGGTAATGTTCGAGCAGATTTCTTTGACATAACGTTCGAAGTGGATGGCGTTGAAATTGATACGAAGAACATCGATTTGGGCGCTGGTTCATCAAAGACCCAAATCTGGTATTGGACCCCACAAATTGCAGGCCAATCAGTCCTCTCTTTCATCATTGACCCGAACGATGAAATCGAAGAAATCCTTGAAAATAATAATCGGCATGACGTCTTTGTGAATGTCACTGCTCCAGGAGTCAAACTTTCTGCAGAGCCTCAAACTTTGATGCTATTGAACACTAGCCAATCGACCACCTCATGGAATCTCACACTCACCAACACAGCCCTTGTATCTACCAATGCAAGTCTCTTGACACAAGCTGTCATGAATGACGAAAATGGTCAGACTGAATCATGGTACGTCGGAGCAAATGAATCGAATTTCACTCTCGATGGCCAAGATTCAGCGGAAATCGTTGTCACTCTGGTTCATCCAACCCCTCCCTCTCCGGGGTTGTATCGGATTGATTTGCTTGGTATCGATGTTGATAATGGAGTAAGTTATCCATATATGCTTTATCTTGAGGTTCCTGATTTGCCCAACTTACGCCTTGAATACGATTACCAAATTGTACCGGTTTCTCCATCGGAGCCAACCAGTATTGACATTCGTTTATTCAACATCGGTAATGCCAATATCGGATATGATTTATTCCTTGAAGCACCTGCTGGCTGGGATGCTGGATTCGACACCCTGTCGAGCGTTCCCGGGGCGAGTTCAGGTTCCACTGGGCTGATTTCGAAAGACACTCACCGAGTCATTGGAATGTCCTTTACGCCTCCACAAGTGATGACCGCTGCCGGAGCAGAACGAATGGTTCGTTTAACTGCGATTTCTCAAACTGAAATTACCGAAAGTTGGGTTTTTGATATACCAATTAAGGTCGATACGGTCAAACTCGTCGATGTCAATTTAGAAACAAATATTGGCGTGCTTCGCCCTGACTCATACTTCAGCGCCTTATTCTCATTGCAACACAGAGGCAACGTCGATCTTTCATTTACGCCCTCTTTTGAATTGCCTTCGGGTTGGACTGTTACCTCTGGTATTGAGCCATTTGACCTTACATGGGCCTCTTCGAAGAATTTATTGTTCGGAATCTCAGGTGATGGAACTGGAACTTCTGGAGAAGTTAAATTATACCTTGATAGCGGTTCTGAAAGAATTACTTGGGTCGGGGAATTTAACGTTGAAGTTCTTGCACAACCAACGCTCAGTTTTGTCAGTCTTGACTATGAGGACGGCACTTCTTGGGAAACCTCATTTGGAGAAGGCAGTCATCCTACCGGTGTTCCAATGCTGTTCACTTGGTTGGTTGGAAATGAGGCAAATGTTGAATGGGAGCCAATCGCTACACTTGCTTTGAGTGATGGTTTGTTTGGTGAATGTTCGATCGTTGAACCCATCGGGCCGGGTGACATTGAACCGGTATCTTGTACTGTTATTATTTCACCATCATTAGCACCATTGAGTCAACCTTCCTTCGCCTTAAAACTCAATGGCGGTGGGGTTGAGTACTCCGAAAACATTGGCCTTCTCGTTGCGACAGTGTTTGAATCGTCATGGGTTCAAGAACGAACAACTTCCTTTACCACTGGAAATCAAGAAGAATTAGAAGTTACATTATTGAATGCTGGAAACATTGCCTTTTCACATAAGTTAGTCATCGAAGGGTCCAAAGATTGGACAGCCACTATCGATGGGAATGACATCGCAAATTTAGAACCTGGGCAATCGATGTCAATTCGTCTTCTCGTACGCGCCGATCGTCCCGGTGATGGAATTCTAACACTCGGTTTACAAGGTGCAGATTCGGTCACCAACGCTTCAATCGAATTGACAGTCACTTCTGAAGGGGAACCAATTGGAACTTCCGGCCAAACTCTTCCTGCTGGAGGTATGGTTTTCGGTGTTCTTCTGATTGCGGTTCTCATCGGTGCAGTCCTCTTCTCTCAACGCAGAAAGCAAGAACCTTCACAACTTCATCTCGCTCCTCCTATGTCTGTAATGCCGAATTTAGTTCATCCGATTCAACCCCTTGCTCCAGCCCCCCAACCCGTTGTTCAAGTCCCATTAGAACAAACAAAACAGGAAGGGCCGATGTGTTGGTCATGCCGTGATGAAATCACAGGATTGATGTTGGGTTGCCCTGGATGCGGCGCTCGGTATCATCGAGCAGATTTCGTAGCGTGTACTTCAGGTTCTCTCGCGCAATGCGTGAATTGTCAAACTCAAGTTTCATCTTTCGTCGAAGCATGAAGTTGATAACCAAGTTTGTTTTGCTTGACACATACAAGGGTAGTCTTTTGATAGTAAGGCCGCCACCGGGGGTCATGGACCCCCGAGAAACAAACAATTCGCACGCTTCAAAACGTGCTTACCTCCTTGTAGGCCTTCTTCTTCTTTCCATTCTACCAATGTTCACGCCGGGTGTTGCTGCCGACGGTGCGCGTGACGCAAGTATCACCATCCAAACCAGTCCACCAAATGGACTTGAAGTGAATCCAGGAGAGGCTGGTGAATACACAGTCCGTATCTACAATAATGGCCCCGAAACGATCACTCTCCAACTTTCAACCAATGAAGAAGGAACCCAAGAGTGCTCTGCATACACTTCAAACATCCAACCTATTTCTGAAGCAGTTGAAAGCGGTTCTTATGGTGAAACGACAATGAGTGTTTCATTGACTCAAAATGCTGAGGGAAGTTGTGATACGACCATTACGGCTACTGCAACTGAGACTCCAACGCCACCTGATGTCGCCGGGCAACCCGCTACAGAAACGAAAATCGTCACAACGACTGCAGGCGACGGCTCCGGTTCGGCTGTTTTCGGTGTCGACCTTTCAATGCAATCAGAATCTCAACGCAGTCAAAATTGGGCTGGAGAATCTGTAATCGACTTCAATATTATCGTCGAAAACACAGGTCAAACAAATGAAACCATTGCGCTTTCATTGGCTGAAGCCGACGGAAGTGGATGTCAAAATGCAGATGACCTCACCGTAGAATTAGACGAAGAAACAGTAACACTTGACCAAAATGAAACAGAAACCGTTACCGTTTCAGTTGAAGTTCCAGCCGGTCAACAGGCCAATAAATACTGCTGGGAAATCACCGGTACCGTCACCAATGATGTAACGCAAGAAGCCTCTGATGTTGAGGAATTTGACTTGACTGTGCCAGTGCTGAAGGAATGCACTATGGAATTGTCAAAGACGAGTATGACCGTCGACCCTGGAGCAGAAGGATCACTCACTGCGACACTGGCGAATGCTGGAAACAGCGATTGGTCAGTTTCAATGGCGAAAACGGGTAGCCGGGCGGGCTGGGTCAACTACGACGGGGCCTCCTCTGGAATTTTACCATATGATAATGGCGATGGTACCAAAACTTTCGACCTCACCGTTACACCAGATGATTCAGTAACCGCAGGTGATGAATCGGTGATTGTGATTCTCGCAAAAGATGGAAACACGGTCAAATGTTCCAAAGATTTGAGAGTCATTGTCGGGCAGTCCTTTGGAGCAGGTCTTTCTCTTTCTACAACCATGTTATCCGATATTGAGCCTGGTTCCAGCGGTCTTGCTACACTTACCGTCACGAACCAAGGAAACGGTATGGATAACCTGCGAATCTCAGCATCTGCTCCTCCATCGGGATGGAGTGTCCAACTTGACGCCTCGACCGTATCGGTTGGATCAAAGCACGGCTCTGAGAAGTCTGAGAATGTTGAAGTGACCGTCAACGTTCCACCAAATGCTTTAGCGACTGAGCAAATTGAGATTACCTTCTCAGTCTTACCTGCTGGTGGCGGTGTTGCCTATGCAGAAGTGATGCTTTCCGTATCTGTTGAAGCCATTCATGGAATCGAAGTTATAGCCACAGCGCTTGAACAAACGGGTCGTTCAGGCTCATTGGTTAAATTCCCAATTACTATTCAAAACACAGGAAATACGGAAGACAACTACCGATGTATCGAATCCGACCAAACAGCTTCACCAAATTGGGCTGTGTACTGTGAAGACAGTGAAGGAAACCTCATTTCCTCTACCCAAGGGATTCCGATTGCTCCACAAAGTTCTGCACAAGTGTTCATGGTTGTCAGCGTTGATGGCGCAGAAGAACTTTCGTTCAGTCGAGTAACGGTCCTCATTATCAACAAAGATGACTTTTCACATTCTGCCGACGATAATAATGATGGCGTTCCTGATAATCAGAGAGAATTTGATTTCATTGCAATTCTTTCTGACCGAGTTTTCGCCATGGACGTCCGTCTTGTTGAAGGCGGTCTCGACCAACGTTCAGGTTCTGCGACACTTCCGCCTTCCGGCTCTCAGACCTACGGTTTCTGGGTTCAAAACACAGGCGATGGTAATGATAAGGCCGTATTCGATGTGACCGGTCTCGAAGGTGTTGCAACACGGGAAATTACCCTCTATGGCCTTCCAGTTGTCGGCGAAATCTCAGTCCCAGTTGGATTTGGGGTTTGGGACCAAAACAACAGTCGTTTCCTCGTTGATGCGTCGGGAGAGCCGATAATCGGTACCTCGAAGGATGCTGCCGAATATCAAATGTGCGAACTTGGCTTTTGCGCAGGAGGCTATGATGCACGCCCATTTGAGTTGTATTTCGAAATCGATTTAGTCGTCAATGCTGGTGCGGAAACTGGTGATGGTGGAATTCTAGAATTTGTAGTCTCGAGTACTAAAAACTCCGCGAATCGCTCAGGCCATTTCGATATTTCACTCGATGTTCAAATCATCTATGACTTTGAATTCGACCAAACCCTACGTAATGCCGAATTCGATGTTACCTATCCGAATAAGGAAGTATTCGTAATCAATCTCACCAATACTGGAAACATCGATGCTGAAGTTCTTATCTTCAAGTCCGAAAGTTTCCGTGGTTGGAATATTCTTTTGTCTGAAGTTGACGAATCGGATATGTGTGAAGAAATGAATGATGACTTCATCTGTGAAGTGGACGTTGGTCAAACGGTTGGTATTGAAGTGACTATCCGTACGCCATCTGGGGCTAAAGTTGCCGACAGCTACAAATTCACTCTCTCTGCTGAGCCTGTTGAAACTGGAGTTGTTGATCGGGTAAACATTGAATTTACCGCCAATGGGGATGTAACTCCCGGATTGTTTGGTCTTGGTATTCAAGCCAAACATCTAACGAATGGATTTTACGGCCTTTTCGTAATTCTTTTCGTGGCTATCGCCTACCGAAGTTTGAGGATAAGCCCTCGTTCTTAAAATGAGATATTATGCCTCGCAGTGACCTTGTTCTCACAGGTCCTGAAAGCCATTGCTCACGAGTTTAATTTGGTAACGCTTATGTGGGTCCCTCAAGTCGAGAAAATTGCGGAGCGTATGCTTTGCAACAGGGTGACCATATGTCCGGACTTGAATCAGTACCGAGTGCGTATCTCTCAATTGGTTTTTTGACGATTCTTGGAATCATCATGCCGTTAACCAATTTCGCCATTACGTGGGTCGTTCGACCTCGTGTAGATCCAGCTCGACCTCACATCACTCGATCGTATTTATTGGAGGGTTATGAACGGGACCACAGCCTTTACCCACGTCGTTTGACGACCTTCGAATGTGGCAGTGAACCTGTCGGAGATGCAATGATCCAATTCCATTTCCAATATTATTGGTATGCGATTATTTTCCTTGTTTTCGATGTTGCTTTCATGTTCCTTGTACTTGGAGGGATGGTTGCTTCCGATGCCACCTCGGCAGGTGCAGCAGAAGGTGCAGTTGGAGAAGCAAAGAGCGCACTCTTGCTACTCGGCCTTTTCTTTACCATCATGTCCTTGGGCGTGTGGTATGTGTTCAGGAAGCGAGGGCGCATTTACATTTGAGGTGAATTTTATGGCAGAAGGAGATAATTTCGCAGCGTTCAACAGTCGCGCTTTGGTAGAGATGGTCGGTGGAGTCACCGATGAAGCACTCAAAGCAACTCGTATCAAGCAATTCCTCAGCGTTCTTGCCGGCCGATATTTCAATTGGGCAGGTCGAAAGTCGTTGTTTACACTTCACTTGGGTATCAAATGCTGCGCTATCGAGATGGCTGCAGCCGCTACCCCTCGATTTGACGGTGACCGATTCGGTGTTCTGTTCCGTTCATCTCCTCGGCAATCTGACGTTTTACTCATCAACGGGCCAATCTCTAAGAAATTCGCAGACAAGGTTGTCCGTTTGTGGGAGCAAATGCCTGAGCCTAAATATTGCATCGCAATGGGTGAATGTGCGATTTCCGGTGGCCCTTATTTCCAATCATACAATATTCTTGAAGGCGTTGACACCGTTATTCCAGTCGACGTTTACATCCCTGGGTGCCCTCCTCGTCCCGAAGCACTCATCGACGGTTTCGGATTACTCCGTGAGAAAATCATTCGAATCGGGGCAGCTCCAAGTGCAGAACGTGCCAGTGACAAGCCAGTAATTGTGGGAGAGGACTGAGATGGTCGGTTCAATTACCCCCGAACAAAACGCTTCGGCTGCCGAAGCATGCTTGGCGGCAATCAACGACCGTTTCGGCGGAAGCGGTATTGAATCTTCTATACAGAACCATTCGAATGACAAAAAATATGCATTCGTTCGAATTGTATGCCCGCCTCAACATTGGATCGCATTGGCTAAGTGGATGAAATATGACCTCAGTGTCAATTATTGTTCGATGGTAACAGGAACCCATTTCCCCGACGGTTCGCCAGAGCGTGGTTGGGAAGTTGCTTACCATTTCCTTCGCCAACCTATTCAAGACCAGAAGCCAAACACATGTACGGTACACGATGTCGAAAAACTTTCAGGAATGGATATTCCTATGGAATTCGAAGTCTTCATGCCACTGCCACAAGGCGACTCTCCTACGGTTCCTTCGATTCAGAGCATTTGGGTTGGAGCTGACTGGAACGAAAAGGAAACTTGGGATTTAGTCGGAATCAAATTCGAAGGCCATGTGAACATGCACCGAGTATTGAATCCAAACGACAGCCCTGAAGGATTTCACCCACTCCAAAAGCAACACAAACTTCGTTATCACGACCACAATGAAATGTACGACGATCCGCAAGGATTTATGCGTAAACCAGCGGACGAGGGCCGTATTAAGTGAGGGATTATCATGGCGCAAATGTGGATTACAATGGGACCTCAGCATCCAATGACTCACGGGTTGTGGACGCTGCGCGTAAAAGTCGATGGTGAAACCGTCGTCGATACCGAGGCAGAACTCGGATACATCCATCGCGGTGTTGAAAAAATCTGCGAAGCACGTGACTTTACTCAAATCACGCCTTACTGTGACCGTCTTTGTTACGTGAGTGCAATGACATGGGCAAACTCCTACATTTATGCGGCTGAAGATTTACTTGAAGCAGATGTTCCAGAGCGTGCAGAGTACATTCGATTAATTTCAGCAGAAATCCAACGCCTCGCTTCTCACTTGATGTGGCTTGGTGCTTTTGGACCAGATATTGGGAACCTAACACTGATGACATGGTGTATGCGAGACCGAGAAATGTTCCTTGACTTGCTCCAAGAACTTGGAGGTTCACGAATGCACTACAATTATCCTCGTATTGGTGGCGTCAAGCGTGACATGCCAATCGGATTTGCCGACCGCGTTATTGCAAAGACGAAGTTATTCGAAAAGCGTCTTGATGAATACGAGATGATGCTCGACGAGTCCACCATCTGGCTTGTCCGCCTCCAAGGTGTTGGCTATGCGACTGCAGAGTCAATGGTCGATGCAGGCGTTTCAGGTCCAAACGTTCGAGCTGCTGGCGTCAACTATGACGTTCGCTGGGCTCACCCCTATTCCGTCTACGACGAAATTGATTGGGAGCCGTCGGTTGAAAAGCCAACTTCTGTCAAAGGCGCTGATTGTTACGACCGTTACCGTGTCCGTATGGAAGAAATGCGCCAGTCTTGCCGAATGGTACTCGATGCTCTCAACAAGATTCCTGGTGGAAAGAACACTAACTATGCGAACGGTGATGAAATGATCTTCACCAAAGCACCAACACGTGCTCCAGAAGGTGCAACTGGTTTCAGTAATTACGAATGTACCCGTGGTGCATCCCAATTCTATGTCCAAGGTGGCGGAGAAAGCCGTGGAAAGAACCCGTATCGAGTTTCGATTCGCTCACCGATGTTCCTCACCATTCCTTATGTCGCTAAGACAATGATTGGCTACAAGATTGCAGATATACCAGCAATCATGGGTAGTTTTGACCCCTGTATTGGAGAGACTGACCGTTGAGGTGATTTGCTATGGATGACATCTATGACTTACGTGGTATTTTCCTTGGAGAAGACAGTCTTGTCAAATCCTTGGTGACTTCTGCTCTCGAAGGTACACCGCTTGAAGAAAATACTGCCGACCTTTCATTCCTCGTCGGTACTTTTGCCGTCGTCAACATCGTTTTCTTGATGTTGTTTTTCAGTCAATTCGCTATTCTTTGGATTGAGCGTAAAGCGGTTGCTCGTATGAACGACCGTCGTGGCGCAACGACTGCTCTTCGCTCACTTTGGGTTGGAGAAAACGGCGTTACTGCAGGCGAATGGTGGAAAATGTTACCATTTGGTGGCGGAATTGTTGGAGCCATTAACAAGTTCCTCAACAAGAAATTCGGTAACCGTGATGAGAACTTCCCAACCGTTGACCGAGTCAACAACCGCTCTTGGATGGGCTACTCCATCCTACCAGGTTTCTTCCAGAACGTTGCAGATGGAATGAAATTTCTACTCAAAGAACACATGGTTCCTCGACGTGCAGACAAACTTATTTTCGAAGTGTCTCCATTCTTGATCGTTTCTTCGACTTTGCTGATTCTCGGAATCATTCCATTATCCAGTGGAATCTATGCGACCAATCCAGACCTTTCAATTCTCTACGCTATCGCCATCTTTGGAATTGCTCCAATCGGTGTCTTCTTTGCAGGTTGGTCTTCGAATAACAAATATACTCTGATTGGCGGAATTCGTTCAGCGGCTCAATTGACTGCTTACGAAATCCCGTTGCTCCTTACTCTTCTTTCAGTTGCTATACTTTCGGGTACTTTCAACATCATCGAAAGTATTCACTTCCAACATGCAGCAGGTTCTTGGAACCTATTCTTGATGCCACTGGGCGCCGTTCTGTTTTTGGTTACAATGATTGCAGAAGTCGAACGTGTTCCGTTCGATATGCCTGAGGCTGAGGCTGAACTGGTCGAAGGATGGTGGACCGAATACGGCGGTATGCGATTCGGTATGCTGTTTATGGCTGAATATATCCGAACCTATGCTGCTTGTTTCCTGTTTACACACTTCTTCCTCGGAGGATGGCACTTGCCGTTCCAAGGAACCATCAGCCAAATCCCGCTTCTTGGCGATGCTTACGTGTTGATTCCAGGCGCCGTCGTGGTCTTGCTAAAGACCTGGTTGGTGTTCTTAGTGGTCTTCGTTTGGGCACGATTTTCTCTCGCTCGTATTCGAACTGACCAGATTCTTGAATTCGGCTGGAGAATGCTCCTACCGTTATCTGTTGTTCAAGTTGTTCTTTCAGTTGTCTACCGCCTTTACTTCTTCCAACCAGACAACATGTCCTTTACCGCAGAAGGTGGAAACGCTTGGGATGCATGGGGCATTCCAATGCTCGTCCCACTTGTAACAACCATACTTTGGCTCGCAGTGTTCTACATACTTTTGAATGATGAAGACAAAGACGCAGCTCCAGATCGAATGTATCACGTATACACATTACAGCCCGCGGGAACGCACACTCCGGGAAAGGACTGAGGTGATTTAACATGCCAATGCATCCACACGCTAAACCGAACTTCAGAAACCTCTTCTGGTATCCGTTCAAGATAACTTTGATTACAGCTCTCCGTACTTTCCCATTCTTTGGAAAGTTGTTGGGTAAGCGATTAGATTGGGGTTATCACAACACCGAACATCCAGAATTCCTCGACGCCGGTAGTAAGGCTCGAGCAGGAAAGACCTCAGAATTCAACGATATCACCACGCAAACCTTTGCACCAGACCGCGTTACTTCGGACTTGTTCCCGACGCTCTGGAAGCCACAAACTGTTCAATACCCATACGAACGTCTTGAGGAAATGGAGCCTTGGCTTTTCGTTCCTGGAAACTACAACGGTAGAATCGGTGTCATTTGGGAAACATGTACTGCATGTAAATTGTGCGTCACTGCTTGTCCGAACGATTGCCTTCACATGACCACTGAATTGCGTGTTGACGTATTAGATGGTGCAGATGGCGAACACGGCGACATGGGTGCAGACCTCGAAGTTGGCGGTCATGCAGCAACGCTTCTTCCTGAAGTTGCAGCAACGCTCGAAGATTTCAACCACGTTACTGCGCACACAGATACACCAAACGAATGGCGCTTTGGAGAAGTGCTTGACCTTTCAGGCAGCACGGCAACGGTTCGATGGAATGATTCTGGTGAAGAAGTCGAAATGGACCAATCCGATTTGCGAGTCGCTGACGACCAGATCGTTTCAGGACGTATTGACTTGGGCCGTTGTATGTTCTGCGGACTGTGCATGGAAGCGTGTGGATTTACTTCTTTCTTCATGACCAATGAATACGATGGAATGTCCGGATTCTCCCGACAAGAACTGTGGTTCGATGCAAGTCGAACCCGTGTCTTACCGTCACTTCACCAAGAAGCAGTTGACACTGAACTTGCCAAGCGTGCTACCAAAGAACGCACCAAGCGAGCCAAGAAAGCAGCAAAGGCAGCAAGTGCAAGCAAAGCCGAAGAGGGTGCTTGAGATGGACATTGCAAGTGTTGCAGAATCTGGCGTTTTCTTTTTATTCGCCACGATTGCTATTCTCGGAGCACTTGGTTTGGTCCTTGCACAACGCGTAGCACACTCGATGCTTTCGTTGATTTTCTGTTTCATGGCCGTTTCTGGAATTTTCATTCTTTTGGGTGCAGAATTCTTAGCAGCCATCCAGATTCTTGTCTATCTTGCGAGCGTTGGTCTTGTGGTACTGTTCGGTATCATGTTGACTCGACGTCAAATCTTAGAGGAGGATTTTGAATGAAACTTGTATCGTTATTTACTCGAATGGGCTTGTTAGCTCTCGGTATGATTCTGGTCTCTGTTTTGAGCGCAGACAGCGTTTGGGCTAACAGCAGTGAAGAATACCCAACCACCAGTGGTTTAGCAGACTCGCTCCTCACCGATTGGGCATTGCCGCTCTTGATTCTTGGAGTTCTCATGTCCATTGCCATGATTGGTGCAGCCTATCTCGTTCGTGACGAGAGAATGGAAAATCTTCTGTGGGAATTTGGAGGTGAAGAGGAATGATTGATCCAGCATGGGTTTCTGCCCTCTCAGCTTTGATGTTCGTTATCGGGCTCGGTGGCGCATTCACTCGAAAGAACGCCATTATTGTCCTCATGTGCATCGAATTGATGCTCAATGCAGCAAACATGCAATTTGCAGCAGCAGCCGTCCATCACGGCGACACAACCGGATGGGTTTACACACTCTTTGCAATTGCCATAGCAGCCAGCGAGGTTGCAATTGGATTAGCGATTTTCCTTGCCGTATATGGGCAACATGAAACGATATCATTGGACGATGTAGATGTCCTAAGGAACTGAGGTGATTGAATGGCAGGTACAGAAGTTACAACAACAGTTCATTCAGAATGGATGCAATACGCACCTCTGATAATTTTATTGCCAATGATGGCCTTTGCCGTTATTTTATTCCTCGGACGAGTGTTCAACGGACACCCTTTTTGGAAGAAGAACCTCAAGGAAGGCGGTCTCATTGCATTGCCAGTCATGGGTGCAAGCCTGATTCTTTCCCTCCTCTTGATTTCTGAGTTCCTTAAAGGATACTCTGGCGTCGAGGATATTTTCGAAAAGATTGCTTGGGTGAACACAGGAATTTGGAACGGTGGAAGTACCACTGAGTCTGTTTCCTTTGGATTCGGGATTTACGTTGACCACGTGACCGTCATGCTGCTCTTTGTTGCGTCATTCTTGTGTCTTCTCATCAACGTATTCAGTATTGGTTACATGAATACTGACCCAATTAACGATAACCGCAACCATCGGTTCTATGCAGAATTTGTTTTGTTTTGTTCTGGAATGCTTGGAATGGTTCTGGCAGATTCCTTCCTTTGGTTGTTCATCTTCTGGGAAATCATGGGACTCTGTTCTTACCTTCTCATCGGATTCTATTACGAACGCCCAAGTGCAGCATCAGCAGCAAAGAAGGCTTTCTTGACGACCCGTATTGGCGATGTATTCCTGATGATCGGATTGGTCATGCTCTGGGACCTGTTCGGCTCTCTTGACTATGCGGTTGTCTTTGACACCCACAACATCGAGATGGTTGCAGAAAGTTCTGCAGGTACCCTTCAATGGGCACTCGGACTGATGTTTATCGGCGCAGTTGGTAAATCAGCTCAATTCCCTCTCCACGTTTGGCTGCCTGATGCTATGGAAGGCCCAACACCTGTATCTGCTTTGATTCACGCAGCGACTATGGTGAACGCTGGACTCTATCTCGTTGCTCGTATGTTCCCCTTCTTTGGTGCTGAAGCCTTACACGGTGATTTAGATGACCTTGCTTTCATTATTGCTGCTGTTGGCGGAATTACCGCTGTAATGGCAGCAGCGATTGCGTTCGTACAAATGGACTTGAAGAAAGTACTCGCTTATTCTACAATGAGCCAACTTGCCTATATTTTCACAGGCTTGGGTTGTGCTATGTATCTAGCGAACACACTTGACTGGCATCATGACAGTGATGCACATTACATCGTCGTTGTTGCTTTCGGTGCTTCCTTGTTCCACTTGTTCAACCACGCTATGGCCAAGGGAATGTTGTTCATGGCCAGTGGGTCAGTTATTCACGAAGTGCATCATGCGCATCATCACTTGCATCATGACGATCATGGTGACGATCACCATGACGATGATTTCGATGCTCAATCGATGGAGAATATGGGCGGCTTGGCCTCGAAGATGCCGATTACCGCTACAGCAATGCTTGTTGGCTCTGCATCGATTATGGGATTGCCCCTCATCGGTGGTTTCTGGTCCAAAGAAGGCATCATTGCGAACGCTTGGCGAGTCGCTCAAGACGACCCTCGTTTCCTCTTCCCTGCAATGTGTGTCTTAATCGGGGCAGCAATGACCGGTTTCTACATGTCGAGAATGTGGCTGAAAACCTTTGCTGGTAAACCGAATAACGAGGTTGCAGCACACGTCGGCCCAACAAACATTTGGATTAAGACGCCCTTGTTTATTCTGACCTTTGTCACTCTTTCTTCGATTCTTCTCGCAGGAATGGGCTTCACTCATTGGGCAGCAGACACCGAATACAGTTTCCTCTCTGAAAAGAACCTCATCGATGGTATCCTCTATGAAATGGGGCACGCATTTGCAAACAGTGATTCCTTCTTCTTCATCCTCACCTATGTTGCCATCTTCTTAGGTGCCGTTATTGGACCAGGTATTGCCATGGCACTCTACGGTGGAAAATTAGCTGATGGCGAGGATACCAAGCCTTGGATGCGCCCAGTCATCCGTCTCAGTGAATTTGTCAACAAGCGTTTCCACTTCGATAACACCGCCCTCAGAGAATCGAGTTTAGCGATAGCCCTTGAAAACAGGCTCTACATTGATGAGTACTATGACAAAGCAATGTTGAATATCGTTGCAGGCTTCTCTACCAAGGTGGCTGAGGCCGATACTGAAGTGATTGATGGAACCATCAAAGCAATTGAAAGTGGTTCTCAATCTCTTTCTTCAGTCGTTCGTTCACTTACCACAGGCTCTGCCCGAGATTACATTCTCATGGTTGCAGTTGGAACATTAATAATTTCTCTTTTGATCTGGGGGGTGGCTTGAATGGATGATTGGATTTCAATGCCGTTAGTCGGATTCCCATTGATTGCAAGTATAGTCTTGCTCGCCTTTGTTTCGAATACCAACGAATCAATGCGCCGACGTCTTGCAAACCCAATTCGCATGGCGACTCTGGTGTTCTCTTTGGTGCTGCTCGTGATTACGACAGGTATGTTCTTCCAGTATTTCGGCAACGTCAGTTGGGAAGGAATTTCTTTCAACAATTATGAATTCCTTCATCGCTATTCTTGGATGGAGTCTCTTGGAATTCATTGGTCTGTTGGTATGGATGCTCTTTCTTTCCCAATGGTTTGGCTTACCACCTTCCTTCTTCCAGTAACCATCATCGCTACTTGGAATGAAAAGAACGGTGCGACCTATTTCCCAATTCTCTTGGCAATGGGTGGTGCTTTGATTGGTGTCTTTGTTTCACTTGATTTGTTCATGTTCTATGTGTTCTGGGAATTGACATTGATTCCAATGTTCTTCCTGATTCTTGTATGGGGCGGTGCAGACCGAAAGTATGCATCGCAGAAGTTCTTCATCTACACGTTCACAGCCTCTGTGGTTATGTTGCTCGGTTTGATTACACTCTACTTCTTCCAAGACCCGGTTAATCCATTGGATTATGCAGGATCAATGACCGGTCGAACCTTCGATATTCCTACGATTACTCAACACGCACTGATGGAGAACAGCAACGGGAACTGGTATCTTGGTGCAAATATACAGAAGGTTCTGTTTGCAATGTTGATGCTTGGATTCCTCGTTAAACTCCCTGCAGTACCGTTCCACACTTGGCTGCCTGATGCTCACGTACAAGCTCCAACTGGCGGTTCAATGCTGTTGGCTGGTGTCATGTTGAAGATGGGTGCTTACGGAATGTTCCGACTTCCAATCAGCCTCTTCCCTCATGCTTTGCAATACTTCCAATTGGCTTTGCTAATCATCGGTATGGTCTCACTGGTTTGGGGCGCTATCGTCTGTCTTGGCCAAACGAATCTCAAGAAAATGGTTGCATATTCATCCGTGTCTCACATGGGAGTCATTCTCGTTGGTATCGCAACAATGCAACCAATGGGATGGGCGGCTGCACTGTTCATGATGTTCGCTCACGGTATTATCAGTCCAATGCTGTTCGCAGTATGTGGCGCATTCAAGCATCATTACCACAGTATGGAAATTGGCGCTATGCGCGGTATGGCAAAGCATTCTCCTTGGCTTGCAACATCGATGATGTTCGCATGGATGGCCTCTCTTGGCTTACCACTCTTGGCTGGTTTTGTCGCTGAAATTATGATGTTCATTGCGCTGTGGTATTTCCTCGCAGCAGAAGGATGGAGTGTGTTTTGGATGGTTGGACCAGCATTGGTTCTCGCCGTTACAGCAGCCTACTATCTTTGGTCTATGCAACGCACCATCTTTGAAGGTGGAGACGAAACTCAACCACCGAGTTCATTGCATGGTGCGCCAGTTCCAGATATCGCAAACCCTGAGAAGTTGGCTATGCTCATTCTTGCATTCTTCACCATCGTCTTTGGTGTCATGCCATGGATTGCATTGGATATGATGCACGACTGGACCATTCAAATCTTTGAAGGATTGATTCTGCCAGTTCTTGGCAACTTTAACGGAGGTGCCTGATATGTCGGAAATCACCACAATCGAACCGTTCACTGAAGGATTCGTTGAGGCACTTCTCCCGGAACTAATTTTGTTTACAGGAATGCTCTTGCTGATTCTTGTGCCAAACTTGGGCAAGGGGACTTTCCGGATTCCTGGTACTCAACTTCGACTTCCTTGGCTCTTGGGCGGAACTCGCTTCAAGTTCTCAAGTGACCCGCGTTTGCCGGCTTGGATTGCTTCAATTACGCTTGGTAGTGCCTTTTTGAATGTTCTTTATGTTTTCAGCCAAGGGCTTGAACGTGTTCTGATTGTTTCAGAATCTGGGAAGGAATTGCTTCTCATCAATGGCTTTAGTCGTATCTTCGAACTCATTTTCTTTGGTGCTTTAGCCCTTGCAGCATTCTCAAGTATGAATCGCCTCCAAGTCAAAGGGATTGGTTCTAAGATCCCTGAGAATGAGTTGTATAACAATCGGCGTCAGGCAGATTTCTACATTCTTATGGTTACCTGTGCTCTTGGGATGTCCGTTGTCGCACTTGCTCAAGACCTGTTTGTTTTGTTCATCGGTCTTGAATTGGCTTCGTTCTCAACCTACGTTCTTGTTGCCTTCCTTAAGGAATCCAAAGTCGGTGTCGAATCAGGTATGAAGTATTTCATCGTCGGTTCAGTCGCATCTGGTGTTGGTCTCTACGGTCTTTCAATGCTCTATCTTTGGGCTGGCTCCCTTCAATTCAGCGTGCTTGCTGCTACATTTGCCGTATCTGGCACGACCGCCCTACCATTGATTGGTATTGGTTTTGTTTTGGTTGGATTCGGATTCAAAGTGAGTGCAGCCCCGTTCCACTTTGCTGCACCTGATGCTTATGCTGGCGCAATGAGTCCAGTTGCTGGTGTTCTTGCAACTGCGAGTAAGGCCATGGGAATGCTTGGTCTTGTTCGAATGCTGTTAATTGTTGCAGCACCAGAATCCTCTGATGGCAGCGCTGTTTGGCTTGTTTGTCTGGGCGCCATGGCGGCGGTCACCATGACATGGGGTAACTTAGCAGCACTTGGCAGCGATAATCCAAAGCGAATGCTTGCTTACTCTTCAGTTGCACATGCAGGTTACATGTTGGCTGCTCTTACAGCAGTCGGTGCTTGGAACTGGGATGCTGCGGTCGCTGGTGATGCAAGTGCAGCAGCCGTTGCAGTCATGACTGCTCTTCTCTTCCATCTGGTGGTGCTTGTCGCCTTCAAACTCGGCGCCTTCCTGGTACTGTCGATTCTTGAATCCGAAGGCGGTGGCTCTCGTCTTTCTTCGCTCGGTGGATTAGCCAAGCGAGAACCTCTGCTTGCAGTTGCTATGTTCATCTTCATGATTTCACTCGCAGGTGTTCCTCCAATGGCAGGTTTCCTCTCGAAGTTACTCGTCATCATGGGAATCGTTCGTGTCGCAGTTGGCGACATGGGTGCTGAAATTTCCGATGGAGGAATCTATGCTCTTGGTGATATGCATTGGGTCTGGTGGCTTGCCTTGCTTATGGTCATCAACTCAGCCATTTCCGTCTTTTACTATCTTCGTGTCGTCGTTGTGATGTTCTTTGATGAACCCGAAGAAGGTCGGGAAGGCCCTCTTCCTCGAGGATGGCAAGTTCGTGTTGCAATTCTCGCTTGTGTGCTCACCACTGTTTTGGTCGGTGTTGCAGGTGATTCATTGATCCGTATCTGTGAAATGGCAGCTCAAAGCCTCAACTATAACTGGTGAAGCGCTTAAACGCCTCATTGCGTCACAGTTCGACGCTTTTTTTGGGTGCTGTATTCAAGAAGGGTCGGCTGTTGGGGTGAATAGGTGAGACTGATTGGGTCGACGGTATGAAGAAAAAGTGGACGTAGAAGAGCTTGCTCGTCTTGAAAATCCTGAGGATTCTTCAGGCGGTAAAATCCGAGTCAAAATGCCAAACCGTAAAATCAACGAAATGTTCGCTTTTGCTGAACAAATTCTTGGTGGTCGCCGAGTTACTGTTCTGTGTGAAGACGGTGAAACACGTATGGCCCGAATTCCGGGTAAAATGCGTCGCCGACAATGGGTTCGAGATGGCGATTTGATTATTGTCTGGCCTTGGGATTTCCAAGATGCCAAAGCAGATGTTAAACACCGTTATTCGAAAACACAAGCAATGTATCTCTCTCGTAAGGGCGTCTTACCAAAGGAACTCGATTTCTTTGGCATGAATACTGCTAACGATGATGATGATGATGAATTCGCAGATACTTTCGGTATCGTGGACACTCCCGAAGAGGAAGTTGTTGCTGCCGCTGACGATGACGAAGATGTCGATGACATGTTTGGCTCTGATGATGATGATGATGATGACATGTTTGGCTCTGATGATGAAGAAACCACTTCATCAGAAGAAACCGTTGCCGAAGAAGTTGTTGAAGAAGTACCTCACGTTCCAGTAGAAGAATATCCTGCAGAAGACGATGGCGACGAGAGTGACGACGATGACGATGATCTCGAAGCCTTATTTGGCTGAAGCCGTATGAATGCATGACCATGAGGTGTGCGTATGGCAGATGAAGACGAATGGAACGACGAGTTGGCATCAAACAAACGCCAACGTAAGCGCCGCCGTCAACATCGTGATGCCCGTAAGACCAACAGTTCTGAAAAAGGCAAAGACGATATGTTTGCCCGTTCCGAAGAAGACCATTTTTTGAGTAATCTCGAAGCAAAGTCCGGTGCATACAATTGGATGAAAGAAGACCGCTACAAGCGAATGTTCCGAGATATTGAATCGAAAATCCAAGGTGCAATCGGAGAAGGAACCTATGATTGGGTTGACCGCCGCGTCTTCGACCAAGTGTTTGATCGGATGACACTGATGTCACTCTACAAGTTAATGCAAGCAGGGACCGTCGATACGATTGATTTCCCAATTGCTCGAGGCAAAGAAGCACACGTTTTCCACGCCACTGATATTGATGGCAAGACCATAGCCGTCAAGATTTTCCATACTTCAAATGCAGTCTTCAAAAATTTGATTCAATACATTGAGGGCGACCGAAGGTTCGGAGGCCTACGCCGTCGACATCGAGACCTTGTCGATATTTGGGTTCGCAAAGAACACCGTAACCTCTCGAGGTTAGCGCGTTGGGGATTGAATGTACCTCGGCCGATTGGCATTCACAAGAACGTCTTGGTAATGGAATATCTTGGAACTAAAATAGCAGCATCACCGAAACTTCGTGAAGTAACAGTTGAAAATCCAGAAGTTGTTTTTGATGACTTGCTAGAGTTTTTGGCAATTTGCTGGCAGAAAGCAAGCCTTGTGCATGGTGATTTTTCACCTTACAATATTCTTTGGCACAACGATGCACCGGTCGTTATTGATGTCGGTCAAGCGGTGATTAAAACGCATCCTAGAGCTCAAGAATTCCTCGTTCGTGACGTTACTCGTTTAGTCGAATGGTCGAACAAAAACGGTATTAAAGTTACATTGGCAGAAGCAATGTATGAAGTTCTCAACATGAACCTTGACCATGTGAAGCAGGTTACCTTTGATGAAGAAGAGTGATTCACTCTTCGCCCCAACTAACGCCTTCATCTTCTTCGAGTTCCATCATTTTGGAAACTGCTTCTTCATCTTCAGGGTCGACTTGTGAAGCACGCATTCGGCGAGAACGGCGTTGAGCGAGGTCTGAAAGTCCAGGAACTAATTCTTCAAAGCCGGTTGTGGGCACAGGGAGGTCTTCCCGTATTTCGATTGACTCAAGTTGACGATTGGTTATGCGAGAACGGCGACGGTCTCGCTCAAGGAAGTTCAGAACAGTTCCGTGTTCTGCTCCGCCAGCAATCATTTCGACCGCTTGTCGAGCAGCCGACAATCCTTCTTCTTCTCCAACCAAGACGACAGTTGAATTATAAATTGTAATTTGAGTATCGGTGAGTCCTTCAATCAATTTTCTGATTTTACCATCGCTTCCGATGATACGTCCTCGAATACGGCGTTGCTGGTTCGATTTTTTACCGACATATTTCCGGATATCAACCAATTCAAAGAAATGGTGATCATCAAGTAACTGAATCGCTGCTTTTGGTGCCATTCCACGTCCAATTGCCTTAATCACATTTGGGAGTTTCATTGCTTTTACTGGGTCATAGGTTCCCGGTTCGCCCCAGAGAACTTCGACATCGCCAGTCTCCGAATCGATATTGAATTCTTTACACCCTGCAGCATATCTCAACGACTTTGCAGTCGCTCCTTTGACTCCAATGAGAACCGCAATACGATTCATTGGCACTCGCGGTAGCGGTTGGCGCATGGCTATTCCTGCGGCCGACCTCTTTTCAATCTCTTGTTTGTCGTTGCAGTACAGTAATTGCAAATCCAGTCAAGATTAACAGCACTATTGAAGGGGCAAATGAGGGTACTAATCCGGGAGAACCGAGCGCTGCTCCAGTGACGACCATGTGGTTGTAATTATTTCCTTCATCGTATTCGTCGATGACATTGACATAATCGATGACCAGACGCAAATCGAACTGTCCAGTTTTCGGTACGGTGTAATTCCAAATCAGTTCTTCCTGGGCGTCTCCCAATGTTCCTGAATCGAGTGTGCGAGATTCCATAATGGTCCAACTTACCGTTGAGGTGCGGTCTGCAGGTGCAGATTCAAGGCGTACGACAACACTACCACCGTAGTTTTGATTGGATTCAAGCATGCTGGTAATGGTGATGTTCCCATCTGTCTCTCCAGGCCGAACGATGAGGCGGTCAAGGTTCGTTTGGGTTGCGTTCCAATACAGATCCAATCCCGGAAGGATTTGGAACGAACTCGGACTTGAGGTGTATTGGTTTCCAGCGTTATCCGTAACCACCGCTTGGAACATCAAGTATTGACGGGATTTTGTTGCCCAACTGGCAAGTCCAATAGTTCCGGTCAAACCCGAAGTTCCGAGTTGCATCCAATTGCTTGAAAGGTCAGGCGTTTGACCAACGCCATTCGAATCGAATCCAAATTGAATATACGAATTCGCCAAGTCAATTCCTGAACCATCATCGATAGCACTGAAACTCACGTTTGCCGGAAATAAGCGACTGGTTGTTAATTCATCAACCGTCCACCCAGCTGCATTCGGGAGGGTTTCATCAATTTGAACAGTCACTTGAATCGTCGTTCCTGTATTTCCAACTCGGTCAACTGAACGAACTGAGAGTGTATGGGTTCCTTCTGCCAGGTTCAGAGTTAATGTATCAGAAGAAGTCGAATTCCAAGTGATTCCATCAAGCGAATATTCTGCATGAGAAACTCCACTTCCTTGGCCATCATCTGCGTTGTTGATTAAACCACTAAAGGTAACTTGAGTGGATTTCTGCCATGTGTTACCATCGCCAACAGTCACGCTCGAAAGAGTTGGACCTGTGCGGTCGATTCCGATGAAATGGGTTTTCGATGCTGAAAGACTTGAATCATCAAATACCGTGATTCGAGAGTTCCATGTTCCTTCAGACATTGCGCCACTGCTCCAGTCCCATCCATACGATAGGCTGTTCGGGCCATCATTTGGAGGTGCTCCTGGTCCAGGGACAACACTGATTGATGCATGACTGATGTCATCATCACTTGCACCCCAGCGATATGCGAGCGTTCCATCTGTGGCAATTCCAAACCATGCTCGGTCTGAAGCCGAATCGCCCGTTCCAACTGCAGCATTCAAGGCGGTGAAAATAGTGATCACTGGGACTTGGTTCACGACATTGAACGTTCCAGAAGAGGCTACAACCGATTCATTGACATCAACATCCCAAGCAGTCGCCCGAAGCGTATAGGAGTTATTGGCGTAGGCAGTTGAATCAAAGTAAGCCGCCCATGGAGCCGAAGTGATGTTCTTTACACTGGTCCAAGTGGCTCCATCTGACGAGATCTCAATGAGTAATGAAGAGATATTTGCATCGCCAGACATTCCGAAAGTTAGGCTGTGTAGTCCCGTAATGTCTTGATTGGTGGTTGGGCCATTGGTGAAGGTGAGCACTAAGTTTGAGGATGAGAAATTGATGTGCTCGAGTTCATCTAAATGATTTTCCATCATTGGGGCTGAACTCAGGCCAAGGAGAAGAACAACGAGAATCGCGCTCGACCAAGTTCTGCCCATGAAGGCATGACGGGTGCGGTTATCCTTCAATGCTCCCCTTCTTCTCTATCCTTTCATAGAATATTCTTGATGGCATCGACGTTGCGAATGAACGATTCTACGAGTTTACCGAGGTCGAGAAAACCACCTCTGTCGGGTCGATTTTTCTCGTCTTGTGAGATGGGTTCAAGTGCTTCGCAAGTAGTCGATTACCTACATGGCAAGTGCGTGGAAGCCGATAATTGCGATTCTTCTTCTCTGTATCGCGGCGTTGCCAATGACAATTTCAGCTGAACAAAGCGGTTCCATTCAGGCTTCAGAGAATACTGTGGCACTTCTCCCAGCAGCACCCGAAGCCGGCGGTTCTGTTACTATTTACCTCACATTATCCAACAGTGGAACCTATGCTACTGATGTTGAGTACGCTTTTTATCGTGATGGAATCGGTCAAAGTAAACTCATAGAAAGTTCAACAATCGATATTGATACAGACGACTCAGAAGAAGTTTCTGCGGTATGGGAAGGTCTCACTGAAGGCGACCATGAAGTCCACATCACCTTTGAACACCCGCGTAATTCTGGCAATGAAGTCGACTTTTATGTTGAGTTTACAGTTACTGGCCTACCGAATTTGAAAGTGACCGAAACGCAACTTTCGCCTTCATCGGGAATCTTTGCCGGTGATACAGTCCAACTTTCCTCTTTGGTCCGCAATCTCGGCAGCGAGCCTGCCGAAGAAAGCACTCTCCATATCGACTTAGGTTCGACTGATATCGACGTACCTACGCCTTCAATTCCTGCAGGCTCAACTGAATGGGTCAACACGACCTTTACCGCTCCAGAAAGTGGTGCACACTCGTTGATGATTACGCCAGATTACCAAAATGCTGTTCACGAATCTTCTGAATCCAATAAAATGATTGAAGTTTCATTTGTTGTTGATACGCGAATGGATTTGTACCACATTGGTGACTTAACCGTTGAACTTGAGACAGGTGCCCTTGAAGGTCCTTGGGTTGTCTCGGGTAAAATTGGGCGCTCCAATGGTACGGGACTCACCTCAGTACCGCTTTGGTTGCAGATTCCTACGTCTTCTGGTGGACAGGTCACGACCGCTCCTTTCATTGTCAATCTGACAGGTACAGGCTATGCAGAAACTCAATGGAGTCATGAAATCACTTCTTCTGTATTGGACGCATTACCTGTCGGCCTCCATATGTTATCGGCGAAAATTGATCCTTTCTCAAACGGTGGCTTCACCCAAGAATCGACTTCCAATGACGTAATCTCTGCTCAACTCTCAAAATTCGCAGTTCCGGATGTGTTCATGGATTTGAATGCAATTGCATCATCACCCTCCGTTAATTCTGGAGATTCGGTCGTTTGGAGTGTAAGCATGATCAACACCGGTGATATCCGAGTTTCTGGAAAATTACACTATACTTGGGAAGGCGTCGAAGCAACATCCCCCATCATTTACCTCGACTCCGGACAAGATTACACATGGTCCGTTGAATTGACAACTGCAATCGGTGCGCACAATGCTGCATTTGAATCGCAATGGATTGCTTCGACCAACAGTTGGGATTCAAATCCAGCCAACAGCGTTGCATCTGGCGTGGTCTCTGTTGAAGCTGAATTACGACTCTCATGGGCTCTTTCGACCCTCGAAGTTACAGATTCTGAAGGAAGTGCACTTATTTTACCGATGACTCAAGGGGATTCGTATACGCTTCAGGTAGACTTGACAAGTACTGAAACTGGGAATTTGACGTACGATTGTCTCGATGGAAGTGATGCAATTCTTTCGACCGTTTATGCAGAAGTAACCAGCCTCGGCCAGAAGGTGACAGTTGTATGTGAATTTAATGCGACTGCGCCCTCTACAGTCGTGCGACTTATCCCTTCAGATTCAACAATATCCAGCACTTTTACTCGAACCTTTACAACGATTATGAGCGATAAAGACATTGAAGAATTAAATTCGAATTCGGATTTCGGTACCTTCACACTCATTGGTTTAGGGGCTCTTGCTTTGATTGGAATACTTGCAATCTCAATTTTCCTTACGCGTGAGTCTGATGAAGAAGTTGAACGTGATATTTTCGAATACTGTCCATCTTGTGATGGTGAATTAGAGGGCGATGAGAATCGCTGCCCACATTGTTCCTTTAATCTCAAGAAGGCCCGCAGTCAATTCCATGATTGTAACGAATGTGGCGAATCGATTCCAGACTTGCTTGATAATTGCGTCTATTGCGGTGCTGAACAAGATGTATCCTCATACTTTGAACAACGAGAACGCAAAGAGAAATCGGCAAAGGTTATTGTCGATATTCCTGAAGAAATCGATGAAGATGCGATCGTCACTGGGTCGGAGAACTTCGCTAAGACTGCCCAAGAGTTTGGCTTCGATGAAGATCAACTCACCGATGAATGGGATGAAAATATCCTGACTGCTGAAGCAGAAGTAGAAGCCGCTTACGACCGCAAAAATGCGGAAGAAGTCATGCGTGAAGAGATGACTGAAGAAGAACTCGAAGCGTACCAAAACACGGTGACAACGACGCTCAAGAACATGACTGACCTTGGACAGGAAAGTAATGACATCGATGCCATTCTCGCCTCGAAGGGTGAGATCATCTCTCACAAAGACGATGGCAAAGAACTCTCAGCAAGCGATGCAGACATTCGAGGGCGCTTGTTTGAAATTACCGGTGAACAGGGAACTATGCCTGGAGATAAGGTACATGTTGGGACATTGACTGATTCATCCTTTGCAGGAAATGAAGTCTCTGAAACGACTTCTGACTTTTCTGTAGGTGATGATGATGCACCAATTGCAATCGTGGATGAATTATCTCCTGAAAAAGTCAAATCTAATCGCCGACGTGGCACTCGCCGAAAAGCAGTAGAAGAAGTCTCTGATGTTGCTGAATGTGGCGCCTGCGGTGCAGACCTTGCTGTTGAAGCAACGGAATGTGGAACCTGTGGTGCAAAGTTTGAGTGATGTCCGTCGGCTTTCATAGGGTTCGTCATCGCTTTTGCTCAGCAACCACTTTACGTCATTCGGACAGGTGATGCTAGAACTCGAAGGTATCAAACCCTTGCATCCCCATCACTGAATTGATATGTGGGACAAACATAGGGCTAACCGATGAAGAGGAGTTGGGGTCTGCCAATCACGCTCATGATGATTATCGTCATGAGCAGTTCATCTGGATGCTTAGGGCTTTTGCAAATGCGCGAAACCATGGAAGATTTACGCGATGCCCCTGAACTCAAGAAAGAAACGATAAAAATCACTCATCTCAAAGTATTTGATAACCCTACAGACTGGGAAGAATATCAAAACACTTCATCGATCTATATCGATGAATCTGTGATTGACATCATGATTTATCAGAAAGTGAAAATCACCGGTTCTGATCTTGTCGACGGCTGCTTAGAAGATTTTACTCGCTATGTTCGAGCTGAATTGTTAAGCCCGACTGGGGAAGCAGTTTGGGCCATAGATGTCTGTGAAAATGTAGATGCGAAAACCGATCAAATCTTGCCAACGCCAACGTTTGAAACTGGGACTTGGAAATTGGTTATCACTGCTCGAGGTGGTGGCACTCAAAGTTCAATCTTCCAAGACCAATTCCAAATCGACCTTACCATTCATCGAACATGTACGACTTACCCACTTGAAGAAGACCGGTGCATCTGAATCACGCCAATGAATCAGTGCATGCATAGAGCCTTGAACAGTTTCGGCATTTCCCGGGCCGATCGTGGTTTCGTACAGCGCCACCTTCAACCATCAAACGTTGGACCTCCTGAATCGCTCTTTGGAGTTCATTCTTAGCCACATCATTCCAAGGAATTTGGTGAAGGCTTTCCTTGCCATATCGAAGAACTCCATATGGGGAACTTTTCTTTGTACTTATTTCAACTAAATGCAAATAGGCGAGTAACTGCATTCGATGAGATGCATGAGGCTTGAACGGAACTTTGCCTGTTTTTTGCTCGACTGGAATAAATTCACCATCGACGATTACGAT